>ERZ1370068.6409-contig-5393_pt1 | contig 83325 bp, 145 predicted proteins | sample MGYA00561227_ERZ1370068 | MGnify/ENA primary metagenome ERZ1370068 (study PRJEB38410, sample SAMEA6850437) | metagenome | study: Metagenomic assessment of the ecological functions of the soil: analysis of the soil microbiota associated with the...
CAATGTTGATCAGTACGCATGGGCATTCGGCGACGTCGTTCAAGATCACGTCCGGACCGCGATCAAGCTGCGATATCGGCTGCTCCCCTATCTGTACGCCTGCTTCCTGAAGGCTTTCAGAGTCCGGAGCGCCGGTACAGCGGCCACTGGTCTTCGATCACCAATACGATGCGACAGTCCGCGACATCGATGATCAGTATGTGCTGGGAAGCGATCTGTTGATCGCACCGGTCGTGGGCCCTAGGGTCACAGAGCGTCAGGTCTACCTGCCTGGCTGGCGACTGGTACGACTGGCACACCGGCGAGCACGTCGGCGGGAAAGAGATTCCTCATCGCTGCAACTCCGATGGAACAGATCCCGATCTATGCGCGCGGCGGATCGGTGATTCCGATGTGGCCCGTGGCTGCCCGCAGTCCACCAGCGATTACCAGCCAGTGCCGTCATGGAGTTGCATCTGTTTGTGCCTGCGTCGGACGGCGTGTATTCACTCGATGCTGCAGGAGGATGACGGCCTGACCTTTGCCGCCGTGCGAGGACGCTCGCTATCGAACCACCTTTACCGTCGAACGGGCCGGCACTCAGCTGACAGTCAAAGCCGAGGTGAGCGGAGACGGCTTACCGCGAATTCGTGCGGCAGCGCTTTCCTGCTGGTGCTGCACGGCGAGGCGCCCGATGCGGCCACCTGGACGATCGTCATGATCACCGGGACAAATGGCCGGTTCGAGATAGCCAACACGGGCACAGGTTTCACCTTTGCTTGCACGGTGACCGGGTGAGCTTCATCGTTCGAGTTGCCGAGCCTGCCGGAGTACGCCGAGGCCGGTCGTGTCACGGCTGAGCGCGTACCGCGCCGACGATCTGCTGCGGCGCACGGACGGGTTGACCGACACGGACTACGAGGCAGAGCTGACCGATGCCGGCCGTCGGGGCACGCGAGGCCGAGCTCCTGGTGGCCGTCGATGACGGGCACGTCCTGGGCACAGTGACGTGGTGTCCGCCCGACATCACGCGTGGCGCGAGCTCGCGACCGCGTCCGGACCAAGCAGAGTTTCGGATGCTTCGGTGGCCACGGCTGGGCGCCGTCGGGGCGTGGGCCCGCGCCCTCGTAAAGGCGTGTTCTGGATCGGGCGCGAGCCGCGGGGATGCGTGAGGTGCTGCTGTCTTCACTGCCTCAGATGACCGCAGCCCACGCGCTCTATCGGGAGTTCGGTTTCGTACGCGCTCAGGAGCTTGATCACAGCCCAAGCACTATGTGGATCTCTGGGCTTTCCGCCTCGACTTGCGAGACTCGTAGCCCCTCATTGCGAAGAGGAGCGCAGCCAAGAAGTGGCATCCAATTGCTGTAAGAGGTCGTGTGCAGCCAGCTCGACCTCCTTGTGCCGCCACTCCGAAGCGCGGTATACGCAAGCGATCAGGCCCGTACGGTGGACGCGCCGGAAGTCACCGAAGACAAATGCGTATCGGGCCTTTGTCTCGTCAGCAGCGCCGTCGGTGAGGCCGAGATGCCAAGCGGCGTACTCCTCCCAGGAATGCCGCTCCAGAAAGTCGTTCTGAGCATCCGCGCGTGGTTGCACCTCGCCCCAATCGCTGTCGAGAACGTACTGCTTGGCCTCGATCAAGCGGCGGCAGTTGCGCACTGCGGCCTCGTTCAGCCGCGTATTTCGCCATGTCCTGCCGCCTTCAGAGTGCGCTCTAAAGTGCCGCGATGAGGGTTTCCTGTGCGAAGCCGAGCCAGTCGTACACGCTCACCATGAAACTCCGCGGGTCATCGTCCGGCAGGGCGGCCAGCTCATCGGCCGCAGCCGCGTCGCGGATGCCCAGCCGGGTCGCCACGGCGAGCCGCACACTGGTCAAGGTTCGCAGCCAGCTCTCCACCTCGTTGGCAGGGATCTTGAGATCGCGAGCCCCCAGCTCGGTTGTCGCAAGCCTGTCGAGGACGACGCGCGCGCTCGGCGACTTTCGTCGCCTTGAGATCGCGCTCGGTGAACCGCCGAAAGTCAGCCGAAGCAGCAGTGTCGGCGGGATACGCCTCAGGGAAAAGCCGCTTGAGCACCGGATCCTCCAACGGGCCGGGTTCATCGGGCTCGCCCTCGAGATCCTTGACGATCTCCTCGAAGGCGATCAGTTGTCGCCGGTGCGCTCGCAAACCCCTCGGGCTCTCCGTCAGAGACCAGCTCGATGAGCTGCATGATCATGGAAGCCAACAGCTCCACCTCGTACGCGCTCATCTGGGTAATGATCATGCCGCGCCTGCGGTGAAACTTCTTCATAGCGTCACGCATCTCAGACACGCTGATACTCGGATCGCGCTTCGCTCAGCGCGATCCGCGCCGAGCGAGCTTGGCGAGTGCAGGCAATCCAATGCGGCTCACTTGTCCGCCTTTGTCCAGCGTTGCCCACAGGCCGTATTCGTGCATGGCGGTGACATCTCGCTCCATCGCCTCGCGACTGCCGCTCGAGACTATCGCCTTGCCTGTCGTGTGCACCTGCAACATCAGTTTCTCGGCCTTGGATTTGGTGTAGTGAAAATAGATCACGAATACGTGCGTCACATAAGACATGAGGTTGACCGGGTCATCCCACACGATGGTCACCCACGGTGTCTGTGCGCCAGAAGTTTGTCGACTGGGCGCTCGGCGATGGCGGTCCCACCTGCGGGCGTCAGGCCCTCCCCGTCGGAATCAGGCATAAGAACCATTCTTGCAATCACCCGCGGGTTCGGCATAGCGTCCAAACAGAGGGTCTGACGCCCACTCTTGAGGCGTTCGCGCATCGCGCCGGGCAGCCGACGATGTCGTCGCTCAGAACAAACCCGCCCCAGTCCCGTTCGTGCAAAGATCAACTGACCACGCAGGCTTGCTCTTCACTCTCCATTCGCTCGCGCGATACACGACGCTCACGCCCATTCTTTGAGTGCGTTCGCGCATCGCGCCGGGAAGCCGACGATGTCGTCGCTCAGAACAAACCCGCCCCAGTCCTGCTTGCAAAGATCAACTGACCACGCAGGTTTGCTCTTCACTCCTCCATTCGTCGGCGCGCGATACACGACGCTCACGCCTCTGGCTAGGCTGACGCCGTGACCGCGACGGATCCGACGCCAGGCCTCGGGACGGCTTGGGGACCGAGCGAGGTCCCGACCACCGCACTGCTGACCGACCATTACGAGCTGACCATGGTGCGCGCTGCGCCGCGCGGCGGAACTGCTAACCGGCGCTGCGTCTTCGAGCTCTTCGCCCGCCGGCTCCCGGAGGGTCGCCGCTACGGAGTGGTGGCCGGCGTGGGCCGGGCGTTACGCGCACTGCGGCATTTCCGCTTCGACGAGGAGGCGCTCGCCTTCCTCCGCGACCGCGAGGTTGTCGATCAAGTGATGGCGGACTGGCTAGCCGACTACCGATTCTCCGGCGATATCTGGGGCTACCCGGAAGGCGAGATCTACTTTCCCGGTTCGCCGATCGTGATCGTGAAAGCACCTTCGGCGAGGCCGTTGTCCTGGAGACATTGCTGCTGAGCATCTACAACCATGACTCGGCCATCGCCTCTGCGGCCTCTCGAATGACCGCAATGGCCGGCGATCGGCCAATCATCGAAATGGGCTCGCGCCGTACGCATGAGCTCGCGGCGGTCGCGGCAGCTCGGGCCGCTTACGTCGCCGGCTTCGCTTCGACCTCCAACCTCGAGGCCGGCCGGCGTTACGGTGTCCCGACGCGGGGCACGGCGGCGCATTCCTTTACGTTGCTCCACACCAGTGAGCGGGAGGCTTTCGCAGCGCAGATCGCGGAGTTGGGCACCGAAACCACCTTGCTGGTGGACACCTATGACGTCTTCGAGGCGGTGAAAACGGGGGTCGAACTCACCCAGGGCCAACTGGGCGCGGTCCGGCTCGACTCCGGGGATCTTGACTGCTGGCCACTCAGGTCCGCGAGCTGCTGGACTCCCTGGGTGCGACCGGTACCAAGATCATCGTCACTAGCGATCTCGACGAGTTCATGCTTGCCGCACTGTCGGGTGCGCCAGTCGACGGCTATGGCGTCGGCACCGCTTTGGTTACCGGCAGCGGCCATCCCACCTGCGAATTCGTCTACAAGTTGGTGGCTCGCGCAGAGTCCGACGATGCTGGCGCACCGATGCTGGCAGTGGCCAAAAAGAGCGTCGACAAGATCTCTGTCGGCGGGCGCAAGTACGCGCTGCGGCGGCTGGCCGACCAAGGTATGGCCGTAGCAGAGGTCGTTGGCATCGGCACTCCGCCGAGTGGGCGACTCCAACGATCGTGCGCTCCTGGTCAAGCTGGTTGATGGTGGCAAGATCGTTGGTGACGAAACGCTGGAAATCATGCGTGAGCGACATCTGCGTTCGCGAGCCGAGCTGCCGCTCGAAGCGCTCAAGATGTCCCGAGGCGAGCCAGTGATCGAGACCGTCTTCCGCGGCGTCGGCGAAGATGTGAGAAGTCCTTACCGAACCGAGCCCAGCGCCCAGGTGCCGGTGGGCAGCTCCGTGCAGGAAGCGATCGCTGGACACCGTAGGGAATTGTGATCATGACGCGTGCATTGATCATCGCGGACCCGCAGCGAGACTTCTGCGAGGGCGGCTCTTTGGGCGTCGACGGCGGAGCTGCCGCTGTCGGCCGAATCGACAAACTGCTTCACAGTGATCATGGCTACGCCTATGTCATTGCCAGTCGTGATCATCACATCGACCCAGGCTCGCACTTTGCCGCCAAGCCAGACTTCGTGGATTCGTGGCCGCCGCACTGTGTGGTGGGCACGCCGGGTGCCGAGTTCCACGACGAACTCACTTTCCGTGACTTCGCAGTGGTGATCTACAAGGGGCACTATGCGCCGGCGTACTCAGCCTTCGAGGGTGTAACCGATGATGGTGAGACGCTCGCGGCATGGTTGCAGGCGCACGGGGTCGACGCGCTCGATGTCTGCGGCATCGCAACGGATTACTGCGTCCGCGCCACAGCACTGGACGCGCGGTGCGCAAGGGATTTGATACCACCGTCTTGCTCGACTTGACCGCAGCGGTGGCTCCTCAACGCATTCCTGAGGTGATCCGCGGAGCTGTCAGAAGCGGGGGTAGCGATTGACGATCCTCCGGAGGCCGTAGCTGAAAGCGATCCTCGCGGGACCTAGTTCAGCGTCATGATCGCCAACGCCAGTCTGCGACCTCTGGCTTGTCTACGCCATGGTCCCGAGTCCAAGCCCGAGCCCGTAACCGTGCATCGACCATCTCCTGACGCAGCCCAGCGGCACGCATGCCCAGGCCGTTCACCCGATCGATCACGTCCATGACCAGGTGGAAGCGATCAAGATCATTCAGCATGACCATGTCGAACGGGGTAGTCGTCGTACCCCGCTCCCGATACCCGCGGACATGCAGCTGGTCGTGGTTGTGCCGTCGATAGCTCAGCCGGTGCACCAGCCATGGGTAACCGTGGAACGCAAAGATCACCGGCTGAGACTCGGTGAACAAGGTGTCGAACTCGCGGTCCGGTAGACCGTGAGGGTGATCACTCTCCGGGAGCAGCCGCATCAGATCGACGACATTGATCACCCGGACCCGCAGATCGGGCAACCGCTCCTGCAGAATGCTCGCTGCGGCGAGTGTCTCCAGGGTGGGGATATCGCCCGCGCACGCCAACACCACGTCTGGCACCGAGCCCAGATCGTCCCTGTTGCCGGCCCAGTCCCAGATACCAACGCCTCGCGCACAATGCAGTTCGGCGTCGGTCACTGACAGCCAATCTTCCTGCGGCTGTTTTCCAGCGATCACAACGTTCATGTAGTGCCGGGAGCGGAGGCAGTGATCGTAAGTGGAGAGAGCAGCGTGTTGGCATCTGGCGGCAGGTAGACCCGGACGATCTCTGGATTCTTGTTCAGCACAATGTCGAGGAAGCCCGGGTCCTGGTGGGTGAAGCCGTTGTGATCTTGACGCCACACGTGCGAAGAGAGCAAGTAGTTGAAGCTGGCGATCGGTCGGCGCCAGGGACACTTCGCCGCTGGCTTGGAGCCATTTGGCGTGCTGGTTGAACATTGAGTCGACAATGTGGATGAACGCCTCGTAGCAGGTGAATAGCCCGTGCCGGCCGGTCAGCAGATAGCCCTCGAGCAGCCCCTGGCAGATGTGCTCGCTGAGCACCCTCGATCACTCGGCCGCGACGGTCCAGCTTCTCGTCGAATTCGCCGATCTCGGCCTGCCAGTCCCGGCCCGTGACATTCAAGATGTCTTGCAGCCGGTTGCTGGCCAGTTCATCCGGCGCGAAAGGTCAGAAAGCTGTCCGGGTTGGCCCGCGTAAGCTTCGGCGAGCCAACGGCCCAGCACGCGAGTGGCCTCGTGCCGGGTCGCGCCAGGGTGCTCGACAGGCACAGCAAAGTCACGCCAGTCGGGCAGGTTCAGGTCACGCAGCAGCAGTCCACCGTTCGCCACCGGATTGGCACTCATCCGCCGCGCGCCGGATGGATTTTGTGCCAGCAGTTCCGGCGTAGGTGCGCCGGTTTCATCGAAGAGCTCATCGGGGCGGTAGGAGCGAAGCCAGCGTTCCAGCGCAACACGGTGATCAGAATCTTCGCGCGCCGCGGAAAGCGGTACCTGGTGCGCCCGGAACGTGCCTTCGACCTGCTGGCCGTCGACGACCGGCGGGCAGGTCCAGCCCTTGGGCGTGCGTAGCACGATCATCGGCCAGGCGGCGTAGCTCCTCAGCTCCCCGCTCCCGCGCAGCCTGCTGGATCTCCCTGATGCGATCCAGGCAGTGATCAAGGGTGCCGGCCATTGCCTGATGCACTGCGCCAGGATCATCACCGGATACCAGGTGCGGTTCGTAGCCATAGCCGCGCAGCAGCTCGTTCAATTGATCAGGCGGGATGCGGGCCAGCAGCGTCGGGTTGGCGATCTTGTACTCGTTGAGGGCTAGCACCGGGAGTACCGGCTCCATCCCGCGCGGGGTTGATGAACTTCGCCGCATGCCAGCTGCCCGCTAACGGACCGGTCTCGGCCTCGCCGTCCCCGACGACACAGAAAACGACGAGGTCCGGCCGGTCGAGCGCGGCACCGAAGGCGTGCAGGAGTGAGTAGCCGAGCTCGCCGCCTTCATGGAAGGAACCGGGCGTCTCGGGAGCACAATGGCTCGGAACGCCGCCGGGATAAGGAGAACTGGCGGAAGAAGGCAGCCATGCCGTCGATGTCGGTGGGCGTATGGCTGTAGAGCTCTGAGTACGTGCCTTCCAGCCAGGCGCACGCGTTGGGGCCAGGACCACCATGGCCGGGCCCGGCGATGAACACGGCGTTCAGGTCGCGTTGTCGGATCGCTCGATTGGCGTGGGCGTACACCAGGTTGAGTCCTGGCACAGTGCCGAAGTGGCCAAGCAACCGAGCCTTGATGTGCTCGGCCTGGAGCGGTTCTCGAAGCAGCGGGTTGGCCGTCAGATAGATCTGTCCGACCGCTAGATAGTTCGCCGCTCGCCACCAGGCGTCCAGGGAGCGCAGCGCTTCCCTGTCGAGCGGTCCGGCAACGTCGGTGAGCTCATACGGCTCTGGTGCGACCGTGGCGCCGCTGCCCGATGGTCTCTCCTGATCGGCTGCTGTATCGCTGCCTGTGCTTGTCTGTTGGCTTGTTTGTTGCGTCATGCCGTCCTCACAAGTAGTCGCCATCACCGCTTCCAGGCCATCTTGCGCTGGGATGGGATTGAGCTGCGACCCGGCTCACCACAAGCGGAGCGCCTGACGGTGGATCCTAGTCCGTGGCCAGCATCTTGAGCCACGCTCGATGGCGCGACGGTTGTGAACGCCTCCCGGCAGATCGCGGCGAGTTCGATCTCATCGATTCCTGGCAGCAAAACGCCGAGCCAGCCCATGTGACCGACGTAGGGCGGGCGGAAGAAACGCTCCGGATCGGTGTCCACCAGGTCGGCCTGGACGACCATCCGGAGCGGCACACTCAGATCGCGAGGCGTCCATCGTCGTGATGATCATTGAGAAACATCACGAAGCATTTCTTGCCCCGGATGAAGAACGCCGGCCCGCCGTGGCTCTGCCGTTCAGACGTCTCCGGCAGAGCAAGACACGCGGCACGCACTTTGGCGAGCGCCTCCGCTACCTCCTCCTGAGAGAACCGGCTCACGCCACTCATTGTGCTGGGCCTCGGCACAGCCCCGTAACCTGCTGGCCATGAGCCTGTTCGATGGCCTGCTCGACGACGAGGCACTGGTATCACACCCTCAGAGCCAGGTCGCTGCCACGCTTGCCGACCACAGAGAGCTACGAAGCGCGTACGAGAACCTGCTGGCCAGCTTGGTGGTAGCAGATACTCAGCTCACGGCGCTAAGCCGTCAGATTCCGACGGGTGTCACCGTGCAAGTCAGCGTGATCCCGACCGGCGGCGCTGGAGGACTGCTCGCCCTCGCCGGACGCAGCGTCCCTGGCATCGACATCGTGGCGGCCGAGCCGGCACTGCGGGATCTTGATGATCTTGCCGGCAGTGCGGCCCGCGTGGCATCGGCTGCAGCGCAGCTGGTGCCTGAGATCGATGTCTTCGTCGGCCTGCCCCATGGGCCGGGCTGGCAGGGCGCCGTCGAGCTGATCGAAGCTGCAGGTCTCTATGGAAAGGTCGACGCCGGCGTGGCCGACTCCTCACGGACTCTCGAGCAGCTGTCGATCTTGATTGAGGCCGATCTGCCGTTCAAGATCACCAATCGACCCCAGTCCAACTGGCTGACGCTGCTGCGAGTAATTGATGCGCTCATCGACGGCGCCAGCCATGACGATGCCGCGGAACTCATGGGACCTCGCAGTCATGATCAAATCGGCCCAGTCCTCGCTGCCTGGGACGAAAAGGCCCAGTTGCGGATACGGCGCCGGGTTCGACGACTCGGCACCGACCAAGTGCGCAACGTGATCAACGAGCTGGTAGCACACGGAGTGCTGTCGGCACCTTAGGCTGGCGAGGCTGACACTCAGATGCCGCGCCGCCGCCGAGAAACGACGAGGCAGGTTAGGCCGGCCAGCGCAAGCAGCGCCCCGACAATCGGAATCGGCAGCGCAACGCCGCCGGTCGATGACAATGCCGCCTCAACCGGAGGCCGGTGCGCACCAGCAGCACCGCGATAGTTTGCCGGCGTGGTCAGCCCAGCATCGATGCTGGTGTCAGCTGGATTCTCATTTCCGAGCGCTGAACACCGAAGTCATTCCAGCCTGATCTGCGTCAGAGTCCACGGCCGGGTTCTGACCGGCATCCCGACTTGTGAAAACCAGGCCGTCAGGCTTGGTGAATTTGACTCGGTAATTCCCCGCCGCCAAATGGTCGAAGTCATAGCGACCGTTCTCGGAGCTGACTGTCCTGGCGATGACCTGCGAGTCGTTGCCCAACAACTCGACGGTGACGCCCGGCAGACCGCTGTCACCGGCATCTAGCACCCCGTCGCCGTTGTTGTCGCGCCAGACCTTGTCGCCCACTGAGTACGCACAGACCAGGCCAGCGCTCATAGTCTGATTCTCGAAATCGGTAGAGCCGGCATCAGCACTCGTGACAGGGACCAGGTTGGGTGCTCCCTGGGCCAGCTCGAAAACCACCGTCCGTCCGTTAGCGGGGTCAGGGTCGGAGTCGAGCGCGGCGTCATTCCCGGCATCCCGCGCCGTGAACGTGCGATGGGCCGGCAGACCCGTGAACTGCAGTCGATAGCGCCCAGCGCGCAGATTGGAGAACTCGTAGTGGCCGGTCGCGTCGGTGGTTGTCGTGGCCACCACATTTCCCGCGTCGGTAAGCAATGAGACCGTTGCCGACCCGGCAGGCTCGTCAGGTTGCTGAATACCGTCGCTGTTCAGATCAAACCAGACACGATCACCCACGGCGTACCGGAGTGGAGTGATCCCCGCATCGATCGTGGTATTGATGTACGCCGCCGCCACCTCGTCTGCTGCGGTGGCCGGTCGGACATTCGGTTCTCCTACGCCCAAGGTGAACGGTGGAGTCGCGCCCGAGTAGTCGGGGTCTGAGTCAATGCCACGCTGATCACCGACACCTGTCGGCGTGAGCCGGAAGTCCGCTGGAATGCCTGCAAACCGTACGGAGTAGGTGCCGGCTGGCACATTGTCAAACAGATAATGTCCCGACGGTCCGCTCACCGTTGATGCCACCACCTCGCCGTCGGCATTGAGCAGCTGGACGCTGATCCCACTCGCCCCAGATTCGCTCGGGTCCTGAATCCCGGACCGGTTGTCGTCTCGCCAGGCCAGATCGCCGACAGCGAAGCGAGCGAGTTCGGGCCGATCCGAGCCGCGAGACACCGTCGTCGGTTGAGACTGTGGGGGCTCGGCGGCCGTGCGACCCACAGAGACACCCATACGCACGGTCTGGCTCTCCGACGTGAGATCGACGGTGGTACTCAACGGCTGGAAAGTGCTGCTCTCCGGCACGGGGGCGAGCTCGGCGAGCGAAGCGGGAATCTTGGCAACGACGAAATACCGGCCGCCCTTCAGTTTGGGCGTTGCCCGGAGGACGAACCTGCCGTCGGAACCGGTGACGCCCTGGACGCGTTTGCCGGCGGCATCGGTCACGACGATCTCGATGTCGCGTTGTGGCTGATCAATCTCGCTGCTGTAGTTGCCGTTTCGATCGACGTCGCGATCGACGATCACAGTCAACGTGCCGTCAGTTGGTCTCTGCGCTTGCCGTGATCGGCAGCACCGCCATGCCAGACCAGTGTGATGAGCCCGGCGGTGAGAATTCCCGCTGCACGCGTTACCGCATGGGCGACAGCTGAGTGCTGAAGACGGTGCGTACGCAGCACGACAACCTTATTGGACGTGGCCCCCTCGCCCGAAGGCTGCGGGTAAGAGCGCCCCGAACGCTCCGACCTCGATTCAATATAGTCAGCTGCGCCGCGATGTTTAGGCAGTTCCACGTCTTTTGGAACAGAATTTGCGATTGATCTCTAGAACCAACGCCTGCGTTCACGCGCGATGCGCGAGCAGGGCACAAAATCAGCCGCGGACGGACGACCTGAGTCTTCGGCAGCAATGTCAGTGCAGCGCCTGTCGCTTGGGAGTCCACAGCGGGAACAGCACGTCCACAACCGTGATCAAGCTCAGAAATGAGCTGATGCCGGGCAGCTCCCAGATAGCCGCGCCGGATGAAGACTGAGCTCCACGCGCAGCGGACTCGGTAGCACGACCGCGATCAACCGGCACCACTCGCAACCCGCAGATCATCTTCCCGGGTGTTGCCGACTTCCAGCGCAGGAAGGCGACGTGATAGACCATCCCGACGGCGATCGTTGCTCACGGTCAAGATCATTTGGTTGGTACCGGAGATCAGATCGGTCACGCTCACCGTCGGCGGTGCGACTCCCAGGCGTTGGGCATCCATCACGGCGTCGAAGTAGCTGACCCACGCCGCGTACAGCGATCGCCATACCGGGAAGGTGACGATGGTGACGATCGCGGTGATGATCACGTAGTCGATCACAACCGCCAGCGCCCGCCACCACCATGAGGCGAGGGCGACGCCGTCCGCGGTCATCGTTGCCTGCACCGCGCCGGACGCGGTCCGGTCATGCCAAGCGGCGGCCTCACGTTTGGGGTCTGATCGTGCGGGTACCGGATTCGGGCGATTAGTCGGCCGTAACGGCGAGGCCCATCGTGGACGCGTGTTGCGGGACCACTGCCAGCCGTCCCAGTAACGTTCCCGTGCCGACATTCACGGGATCGGGTACCAGCCGCTCGGTGCTGCGTGGCGTCCGGGCGGGGCCGGCGGCGAGCCTGACGGGGATGTCAGACACCCCTTTATCGTAGTGTCGTGCTCGGCGATCGTCTCTGGAGGTTAGAGCACAGATGATCAACAGCTGGATGCTCAGCGGGTTCCTGGAGATTCACCCAGTCAAACCAATGAACGACAACAACGTTTGTTGCAGTTTCGAAATGATTCGGGCTTCCTTCCAACAAGAGTGGGCAAACGGGGGTCTTTACGTTATACATGGACACAAGGCACCCAAAGCCAGCGTGTACTGAGCGAGGACTACTGATCAGCGTGAGATCGAGGTGTGAACGCCAGGGCCGTCGCAGCGGCGCATCAGTCGAGCCGGTCGGCCTCTCAAGGTGTCCCGATCGGGACCAGGCCGATCCTGCCATTGCTCGCTGCACTGACATCTGATCACGCTCAGCATCGCTGGTCACCGACGGATCGGACCTGAGTCGAACCGCCGGTGCGAATGCTCGCATGCAGCCAGCATTCCTCCAGCGGCTGCGCGATCAGCCTAGAATGGCCATCGAGGCCCACAGAAGCCCTCAAAGCTCAGACCCCTGAAGAGGGACGACCAGGAAGGAATGACTCCAGATGCGCTGGAATCACGAAAGTAGCGGCGGCCGCAGGCTTGTCCGCGTTGTTAGTCACGACCGCCGCTTGCGCCGGAGCCGGCGGAGGCGGTGGCGGAGGCGGAGGCGGTAGTGGCGGCGCCAGTTCGATCAACGTCTTGATGGTCAACAATCCGCAGATGCTTGCGCTGCAGAAACACATCGGCGAGTTCGACGAAGGAGTCCGGCATCAAGGTGAACTTCACCGTCAAGCCGGAGAATGACATGCGCAACCAGGCGGCGCAGGAGTTCGCCAACCAGTCCGGCCAGTTCGACGTCGCGACGTCTGTCGAACTTCGAAATCCCGTGGTACTCCAAGAACAACTGGCTGTGGTCCATGGATGACATCCAGGCCTACAAGGACGACAAGGACTTCAACCAGGCCGACATCTTCCCGGCGATGACCGAGATCGCTGAAGGGTCCGGACGGCAAGCTCTACGGCGAGCCGTTCTACGGCGAATCCTCGTTCCTGATGTATCGCAAGGATGTCGCGCGACAAGGCCGGTGTGACCATCAAGGACAACCCGACCTGGGATGAGGTCGCGGCCGCGGCTGCCAAGCTGGACGGTGCCCAATCTGGCATGAAGGGCATCTGCCTGCGCGGCCTGCCTGGTTGGGGCGAGGTGTTCGCACCTCTGACGACCGTGGTCAACACGTTCGGCGGCACCTGGTTCGAGAAGGACTGGACGCCGAAGGTCAATGCGCCGGAGTTCAACCAGGCGACCACCTTCTACACCGATCTGGTGAAGGCGCATGGTGAGGCTGGCGCGGCGCAGGCCGGATTCGCCGAGTGCCTGACCGCGACGACCCAGAGCAAGGCCGCCATGTGGTACGACGCCACCTCCGCAGCGGGCAGCCTGGAGGCTCCCGATTCTCCGGTGAAGGGCAAGATGGCCTACGCGCAGGCACCCGTCAAGATGACGAAGTCGTCCGGCTGGCTGTACACCTGGGCATGGGCGATCGAGAAGAAGAGCCAGAAGCAAGACGCCGCCTGGAAGTTCATCTCCTGGGCGTCGTCAAAGAAGTACGAAGAGCTGGTTGGTGCACAAGACGGCTGGGCCACGGTGCCGGCCGGCAAGCGCATCTCGACCTATCAGAACCCCGAGTACAAGAAGGAAGCCGGAGCGTTCGCCGAGGCCGACCTTGAAGGCGATCGAGGCCGCTGACCCAGTCAACCCTGGTGTCCAGCCGCGACCAACCATCGGTATCCAGTTTGTCGACATCCCGGAGTTCCCCGATCTGGGCACGAAGGTCAGCCAGGACATCTCGGGTGTGATCGCCGGCAAGAAGAGCGTCACCGACGGCGCTCGACAACGGGCAGAAGCTGGCTGAGGCTGTCGCCAAGAAGTACCAGGGCCAGTAGCAGGATCTGAAGGACTCTTCGGCAGGCTCAGGCTGCACAGCTACGTACGGCTGAGCCTCGCCGGAGCCCAAGATCATTAACCACAACTCTCAAGAATGCTGGCTGTGAACCTGTCGCAGAGCACGGCTCGCTCAGCCGACGCCACTCTGTCCTGACAGCTCACCTCACACACCTGACAAGGAGGCATGGCGCACATGGCCACCACAACGGCGACTCCCCTCGACACCAAGGCCGAGGCCAAGGCAGCCAAGAAAAAGGAGCCCAAGCCGAGCCTTCAACGAACGCTGGCTGGACAAGAAGGGCTGGGTTCGGCCGTATCCCGCTGCTGCCGGCTCTGGTCTTCATCATCATCCTGACCCAGATCCCGTTCGTGGCGACCCTGATCATCTCGTTCATGAACTGGCAGGCCAACTATCCCAACGAGATCTTCTTCGGCACGCTCAACAACTACGCCACCGTCTTCACCGACCCGGCCCTGCGATCAAGCGTGTTCTTCACCGTCGTGCTCACCGTGACCGTGGTGATCGTTTCTCTGGCGTTGGGGCTCGGCATTTCGTTGCTGTTGAACCGCAACTTCTTCGGCCGCGGGCATCGTCCGCACCTTTATGATCACTCCTTTCCTGATCGTGCCGGTTGCCGCCGCGCTGCTCTGGAAGCACGCCATCTACAACCCCGTCTATGGCCTGCTCAACGGACTGCTCACCTTGGTCGGCGGCCCGCAGCCGGACTGGATTACCGACTTCCCACGGCTGGCGATCGAGGTTCAGCTGATCTGGTATTGGACCCCGTTCATGACCCTGATCCTGCTGGCCGGGCTTGCAGTCGCGCCCTGGTGATGTCCTCGAGGCGGCCAATGTCGACGGCGCGAACTCCTGGCAGACCTTCCGCTTCATCACCATGCCGCACATGCGGCGCTATCTGGAGCTCGGCGGCCTGCTCGGCTCGATCTATGTCATGCAGACCTTCGACACAGTGTTACGTCATGACGGCCGGCTCGCTCGGCACTGCGAACCTGCCTTTCACCGTTTACGAAACCCTCTACAGCGCGCAGGACTACGGTCTTGCTTCCGCTCAAGGCGTGGTCGTGGTGATCTTCTCGATCGCGATCGCCACCTTCCTGCTGCGCACCGTGTCCACCCTGTTCGAGGAGGCCTGATGACCACCGCAGTCGCTCCCGGCCCCCAGCAAGTCTCGCTGCTCAGCGAAAGAAATCCAGCGCACGCAGCCCGTAGCCAAGGCTACACGCCGAGGCAACACCATCGCCAGGCATCGCCGCCTGGGCCATCGGCATCCTCTTCGTCTTCCCGGTCTTCTACATGGTGCTGACCAGCCTCCACTCCGAACCCAACGCATCAACCAACCCGCCCAGCTTCTTCGCCCCGCTCACCCTGCAGGGCTACAAGGAGTTCTTCGGCGCATCCTCGGGCGCCAGCCCCTGGCCGCCGTTGATCAACTCAGCAACCGCATCGATCATCTCCACCATCCTGGTGATCGTGCTGGCGATCCCCGCGGCGTACGCGCTGGCGGTCAAGCCGATCACGAAGTGGACGGATGCGATGTTCTTCTTCCTGTCCACCAAGATGCTGCCTGCCGTTGCCGGTCTGCTGCCGCTCTACATCTTCGCCAAGTACTTCGGATTGCTGGACAACATCAACTACTTGTTGATCCTGTACACGGCGATGAACCTGCCCATCGCGGTCTGGATGATGCGATCCTTCCTCGCCGACATCCCAGTCGAGCTCTTCGAAGCCGCGGCGGTGGACGGTGCAGGCCTGATCCGGACGCTGCGTAGCATCATCGTGCCGATCATCTCCCCGGCATCGCGGCCACCGCGCTGATCTGCTTCATCTTCGCCTGGAACGAGCTGCTGCTGGCCAACACGCTTGACCAGCGTGATAGCCGGCACGGCACCGGTGTTCCTGACCAGCTTCATCACCTCGCAGGGTCTGTTCCTGGCCAAGGTGTGTGCGCGCGGCGACGGTGGTTTCGCTGCCGGTGATCATCGCCGGCTTCGCGGCACTAGGACAAGCTGGTGCAGGGCCTGTCCCTGGGCGCCGTCAAGTAAGGCGAGGGATCAGATGACTGCGCTGAACCAGGCCAACCTCGGATCCCTGTCCATCCCGGTGCCGAGTTATGACCGCTCGCAGGTCACGGTCGGCATCGTGCACTTCGGTGTCGGTGGGTTTCACCGAGCCCACCAGGCGATGTACATCGATCAGCTCATGGAGCAGGGCAAGGCACTGGACTGGGGGATCTGCGGCGTCGGCGTGATGCCGTTCGACCTCAAGATGAAGGAGGCGATGCAGTCCCAGGACTGCCTCTACACCCTGGTCGAGAAGGCCCCTGACGGAAGCTGGGAGCCGCGGATCATCGGATCGATCGTGCAGTACCTGTACGCGCCGGACGATCCCGATGCCGTCATCGAGAAGATGGCCGATCCAGCGACGCGGATCGTCTCGCTCACCGTCACCGAAGGGGGCTACAACTTCCATCCGGTGACCGGTGAGTTCGACGACACCAACCCGGCCGTCCAGGCCGACCTGGCTCCCGGCGCGGTCCCGGCCACCACGTTCGGCCTGATCACCGAGGCACTCGTGCGGCGACGCTCTCGTGGCATCGAGCCCTTCACCGTGATGTCGTGCGACAACATCCAGGGCAACGGTCACATGGCGCAGGAAGTCTTCGCCGCGTTCGCCCGGCTCCGAGACCCGGAGCTGGGCGAATGGGTGGAGGGCAAGCGTTCATTTCCCAACTCCATGGTCGACCGGATCACCCCGGTCACCACGGATGAGGACCGCGCGCAGATCAGCGAGCGCTTCGGCGTCGAGGACGCCTGGCCGGTGGTCTGCGAGCCATTCACCCAGTGGGCGCTGGAGGACAAGTTCACCGCCGGCCGCCCGCCACTGGAGGACGTCGGCGTGCAGGTCGTGCCAGACGTCGATGCCGTACGAGCTGATGAAACTGCGGCTGCTGAACGCGAGTCACCAGGCGCTGTGCTATTTCGGTTATCTCGCCGGCTACCGGCTGGTCCACGAGGTCGCGCAGGATCCGTTGTTCGCCAACTTCCTGCTCGATTACATGAATCGCGAAGCTACGCCGACCCTGGCCCCGGTGCCGGGCATCGATCTCGACGCGTACAAGCTGCAGCTCATCGAGCGATTCTCCAACGCCGGCGGTCCGGGACACGGTCGCTCGGCTCTGCGCCGAGAGCTCGGAGCGCATTCCGACGTGGCTGGTTCCGGTCATCCGAGAGAATCTTGCCGCTGGTCGGGATGTGACGTTGTCGGCAGCCGTGGTTGCCAGTTGGGCCCGCTACGCCGAAGGGGTCGACGAGCAGGGCGAGCCGATCAAAATAGTCGATCAGCTGGCCGATACAGCTGCAGCGCCTTGCCGCCCAGCAGCGGGACGATCCGCTGGCCTTCGTCAAGAACCGCGAGCTCTTCGGAGATCTGGCGACCGAGCCGGCGTTCACCGAGCCGTACCTGAACGCACTGAATTCGCTGCATACCAGGGCGCTCGCGCGACGCTCGAAGCTCTTGCCGCGCGTTCGACTGCCGTCTAACGCCTGCCGCACCTCTGCGCCTGCACGCTAGACACGCGGTTCGACCTAGGTTGCGCCTGTGCTAAACCACAGGCACCCTTAGACGTGATTTCGTCAGAGCAGATGAGTGGCGACGGGCGAGAATGGTAGCGATGGACTCCATAGGGCGGTATCGGCTGGTTCGGCGCATCGGCGCCGGGTCGTTCGCGACCGTGTGGCTCGGGCCATGACGATGACCTCGACGTACCCGTTGCTGTCAAGGTGCTGGCGGACAACTGGTCCAACAACAGTGATGTCCGTAACCGCTTCCTCGCTGAGGCCAGAATCATGCGGCGAATCCATGATCACCGGCTGGTCCAGGTCTATGACATCGGCACCCTCGACGATGGGCGGCCTTACTTTGTCATGGACTACATCGACGGCGGCTCGCTCAATGATCTTCGCCAGCAAGGAATCGATCCCGTACGCGCGCTGCGTCTTTGTGCCGACGCCTGCCGCGCGCTCGACGTGCTGCACGCGAACGACATCATCCATCGCGATGTCACCCCGGAAACCTGCTGCTCGGCAGAGACCGCAAACGGCCAGACCCACGTGCTGATCGCTGACCTGGGTGTCGCAAAGTCCATGGTGGATGCTGCAGGGGCGACCATGACGGCCGGCACGCCCTCCTACATGGCGCCAGAGCAAGCGATGGGCGTGACGCCGCTCGACAAGCGGGTCGACATCTACTCGCTGACCGCAGTCACGTACGCCATGCTGACCGGCCATCCTCCCTTCCTGGTGAGGAGCATTGCCGACATCTTGGCGCGCGACATCTCTCGACCGCCGGAGCCGATCGCCGAACGCCTTGGCGCTCCGGCAACGCTCGACGCGGTGATGCTGTCAGGGCTCGCCGCCGATCGGAATCGCCGCCCGCCGACAGCCCTCCTGCTGGCCGACGCGTTGCAGGCGATCGCTGGCCAGATGGACCCGTCCGGAGGATTCCCGCAGGTGCCCGACGCAGGCGTTGTGACGCACCAATCTCCCCACACGCAGCCGCCGATCGCCAGTGAGATCACCAGGCCGGATCTGCCGCCGGTGAGTGGGGCAGACCCGTCAGCACTCTCGCAACCGGCTGCTGGGCTGGCGGGATTTGAGCCCGCGAGTCCCTACCATTCGGCGCCGGCCTACCAGGCATCTCCCCCACCGTTTACGGGCAGCTATCTCAGTTCTGGCGATCCGTACGCCATGAGTCAGCTGACGACCTCGTCCCCGGAGGCTACCACTGCCTCTCGGCCAGCGTCCTACTACATCTTGCTGGCCGTCTCTGCGCTCGCCCTCTTTCGCGATTTCGATGTTCGTCACCATCTTGGTGCTTGCGCTAAGACGGCTCGCTTGACGGCCTAACAGGCGGCGCGAACTCGTTGGGCACGACTCCGATACGGAGTGAGGTGAGCACCGCGAGCAGCGCCACACCGGCCATCGTCAGCTCAACGAGCCCGAACGTGAGGGCCAGGTTTCCGCCCACATGCAGCGCGGCGAAAATCGTGCCCGCGACGCCGACAAAGACACCCGAGCCCAGGGCGTCGTACACGTTCAGCGAAGCGGCGTTGCGGCCCTGCTCGGCCGCACTGGACAGGCTCATGACCGCCAAGTGACCCACTGGACGTAGCAAGTCCCATGCCGAGACCCGCGAAGATCCAGCCGACCGCGACCAGGACATACGGAAGCGCCGGCAGGAATGCGATAAGGCCGACCAGCGCTACCCCGACTGCGATCGACCAGCCGCCCAGCGTGATCAGCCGGTCGCGCCGGATGCGCAACCATGGTCGCGCCTGCAGCCAGGAACCGGCAGTCCAGCCGATTGACGCCAACGGTCAATACCGCCCCTGCTTGCAACAGGGGAACACCTCGCTGCTCGACCAACATCAGCGGCACGAAAGCTTCAGCGCCGAAGAATGCGCCGGCGAGCAAACCTCGGGTCTGAATGACCTGACACAGGCCACGCCTGAACCTCAAGAATCCGGGTGGCATAAGCGGTGGCAGCGCCACCAGGAGGCCGGCTATGCCGCCGATCACGAGGCCGACCGCAAGCCAATCCAGACGCTGACCCGCAAGTTGCAGCATCGCCGCAGCCACGGCGAGGAGCCCAGCAGCCCACACCGGCGCAGGTTTGACGGCGTCGGCATCACTCGGCCGGCGCGTGCGCATCATGCGCAGCAGACTGGGAACGCCATGGCTCCGCCGAAGATCACGAGCGGAATCACCGCGAAGAACACCCAATGCCAGCTCAGATGCTGGGTCAGCCACGCCGAGACCGGTGGACCGACGAACGACGGCAGCACCCAGGCAGTAGAGATATAGGTGAACATCTTCGGACGTTGCCTACGACTGAAGGCGACTGCGACACAGACGTAGATTGCGACGTTCATCGCCCCGCTGCCCAGGCCCTGTACCAACCGGCCAGCGACGAGTTGTGCCATGTATCGAGCCGAACCGGCAATCACCAGACCGGCCAGGAAGATCATCAGGCCGACCAGCAAAGGTTTGGCTGGGCCGATCCGATCGCTGAGGCGCCCACAGATCACCGTGGCGAACAGCATCCCGATCATGAACGCCGAGAACGCCCAGGCGTAATAGTCCAGCCCTTCGAGATCCCGAGCAGCAATCGGCATGGCCGTCGCCACGGCGATCGTCTCGAAGGCGATCGCCACCACGATGGCACACAGGCCGATCGTGAGGGCACGCTGGGAGACCTTCGGTGCCGCAGCCTCGGTGGCGTCGGCGGTCTCCTGCGCGGTCATCCGACCAGTTCATCACCTCAACCCAGCTCGAGGTCAATCTGGCGGCTCCGTGGTCAAGATGACTGTCTAGACTGGCCAACGTGAGTCAGCAACGGAGTCCTGGTGCCGAAACGATCGTCGACGAGCGTACGCAGGAGCTGCCCGACTATCGCGTTGAGGAGGGCGATCACGAACGCTTTTCGCACTACGTGCCGAGGGACAAGCTGACTGAGGCGATGGTGATGGGTACGCCGGTGGTCGCGCTGTGCGGCAAGGTGTGGGTGCCGAGCCGCGACCCTGAGCGGTTCCCGGTGTGCCCGGAATGTCAGGAGATCTGGGAGTCCCTGGACCCCGGCGGCGACGAAGACTGACGCGACCCGCCGCGTCCCACCTGCCACTCGGACGCGCAGCCCTCTAGTCTGACCGCATGGATTCCGAGGTCAACAACCGGCGAACGCTGGTGCTGGTCCGACACGGCAAGTCCTCCTGGGATCTCGACGTCGATGATCATGAGCGGCCACTGTCCGCTCGCGGGCGCCGCGATGCAGAGGCCATCGGCCGGTGGCTCAGCGAACGATCACTGCGCCCCGACCTGGTGTTCTGCTCGACGGCGATCCGCACCAAGCAGACCTGGGAGTACGCGATGGCTGGTGGTGCCACAGCCGGCGAAGTCCAATACCGGCGTGAGATCTACCACGCCTGGGTGCCTGAATTGTTGACCTTGATCCGCAATGTCGGCGAGGAGATCCATACCTTGCTGGTGCTCGGACATGCCCCGGGAATCCCTGATCTTGTGGAAAACATCTGCGTCCGCACCCAATCATCCGATTGGGCTCAGATGGACAGCAAGTTCCCGACCAGCGGACTCGCCGTGGTCAACGTGCCGGGCCCGTGGAAGGAGCTCGGCAAGGCCCGCGCGGAGCTCGCGAGCTTCGTCGTGGCTCGGGGTGATCACCCGGAATCAAGGCTTGGCGTTCGCTACCAGATCAGCGACGAAAGCCAGCTTCGCGATCACCGGCGCTCCCAATACGAAGGGGTACAGGTCTGGCTTGCCCATGCTCCGGTTGATCTGGTTCAGGCCCTTGGTCAACGGCAGCCAGGTCTCTGCGATCAATTCAGCCATTGGGATCTCCAAAAGACCAATCCGTGGCTTCTCTGCGAGCTCCCGCGCGCGCGGATGCGTCTGGCCCGCTGTGGTCAGGCTGCGGCAGAAGCCCGAGCTCGGCCGCTGTCTGCAGCGTGTCGGCGATGTGGAGGAAATGGCCAAACACCTCTGCGAAATCCTCCAGCGGGTGCATGGTCGCGTACGCGCTGATGAAGCGGTCCTGCCAGTCACGGCCGGCTCCACCGGAGTAGTGCCGCTGCAACGCCTCCTCGTAGGAGGTGGTCTCGTCTCCAAACAGCGCTCGGAAGTCCTCACGGCGGTCAGTGCTGAGGGCAAGCAATTCGCAGTAGTAGTGGCCGATCTCGTGCCGGAAGTGACCGAGCACCGTGCGGTAGGGCTCGTCCATGCTTTCGCCGCAACGCCTCGCGATGGGAGTCGTTGCTCTCGGCAAGGTCGAGGGTGATGATGCCGTTCTGATGGCCGGTGATGATCTTGCCGTGACTGCTGGAGAGCAGATCGAACGCCAATCCTCTGAAGCCAGTCGCTGATCATGATCGGGAGCTCGAGCTCGTCGAGTCCGAAGATCAGCCGGCGCTTGGCGGCCTCGGCGACCCAGTACTGCCGAGGCCCGCGGTGTCGGCGTCGGCCGGCCGGGTACGGCGTCAATCTGCAGCTGAAGCACAACGCGAAGGCAGAGGCAGGATCTGCGATCCAGTTACATCCGCAGCGGTTGAGGTTGGCGCAGATCGGACGATCTTCGCTGACCGCCACCATGGTGCTGAGGTCGCGTGAATAGCCGACGGCCGAGCCGCATGTTACGCAGACCGAGTTCTCGAAGAAGAGTTCGGCTCCGCAGCACTTCGCAGTGAAACGCACGCACGCTCGTTCACTCTGCCAGTCGGCTCCGGCAGGGGATGCCGCAAGGGTCTCGGATCGTTCCTCCTCAGCACCGCGGGCACAGCTAGTCATATCCTCATCAGATGATCACTGCGCTTCATGCCTTGCTCTACTCTGAGGACCCGCCGACGACGCAGAGCGTTCCTGCGCGATGTGCTGGGTTGGCCGTTCCTGGAGAATCGCCGAGTCCGGACCCGGCTGGTTGATCTTCCGGTCCGGGCCCAGCGAACTCGGCGCACACCCCAGCAGCTGGACCTACGAGGGGCAGACAACGACCCTGCCCATCCATCATGAGATCTCACTGATCTGCGACGACCTGGCCGCGACCATGGAGGAGCTGAGCGCCAAAGGCGCCGAATTCAGCGGCGAGCCCGTCGATTACGGGTACGGCCTCATGATCAACCTGCGCATCCCGGCCGCGGGAGAAGTCCAGCTCTATCAGCCGAGCTACCGGCCTTCCTACGACTTGCCCGAGCGCCGCGAGCGGAGCAACTGAACCACGCCTCGGCCATGTCGACCGAGACCTCCATCGTGGATTTCTTCGCCTCGGTGAAGATCACACCCTTGACAGGAGGCACGTCGCCGTAGTCACGACCCCACGCAACCGTGGCATGCGAGTCGTCAATAAGGCGGTCGTTCGTCGGATCGAGGTAGAGCCAGCCGGCCTCCGGGATCCAGCAGCCCACCCAAGCGTGGCTCGCGGCATCCTCGACCTGCCTCGGCTTCCCCGGCGCGGGTCGGGTAGCCAGATATCCGCTGACGTAACGTCCGGCCAGGCCGAGCGAGCGCAGGCTCGCCACCATGACGTGAGCGAAGTCCTGGCAGACACCGGTCCGCTTCTCGAGCAGGTCGGAGACTTTGGTGGTCAAGGTCGTCGAGCCCGATTTATACGTGAAGTCGCCATGGATGCGATGCATGAGTTCCACGACAGCCTCACCGATCGGCCGTCCGGCTGGAAAGGACGGGCGGGCGTAGTCCTGTATCGGCCGGGGTATCTCGACGTAGCGGGACGGGAAGGTGAAGTCGGTGGCTTCCCATGCCTCGCTGTCGTCCTGTCGGGAACGAGGTAACGCCTGCTCCCAAGGCATAGCCAACAGGCCGGGATCCAGGTCGTTCACTTCGACGTTCACCACGCTGGTGGAGGTAACGACCAACCGCGTGTGGGGCTGTACAACGTGGAAGTAGCGCCTGCTCGTTGCCGTAGAGGTCGACGTGCCGGAAAAGATCAGCGGGCTCGGGATCGATGGTGATCTCGTGGGCCATGCAGGTCTGCCAGGCCAGATCGCGCGGCCGGAGATGGACTTGGCCGTAGCTTCCGGTGACCTCTGAGTCGTAGGTGTAGGTGGTCCGGTGTTCGATGTGATAAGTCGTCATGCCGTGCCGCCCAACGCATCGGGACGGAACAGCGGCCGCTGGGTCGGTGGCTGCTGCTGATAGTGATCACGGATGGCGTCCGACAGGGCGCGCAGCTGATTTTGAAGCCCTGCGAGGAAATCGTCGAGCTCGGAACGGCGTCCATCAACGGATTCGGCTAGAGCCGACGGGATCGCTGGTGCGTACGCGTTCAGCGAGACTGTCGAGCAGCCGCAAGGGTCGAGCCGTCGGCGAGGTGTTGGGAAGTGTCGCGCAGATCGGTCCTGATCCGCTGCAGCTGGTAGGCGACCGAGCGCGGATTGAACGGATCGATGACGAGCAACTCGAGCAATGCGTCGACCCCGGCTCGCCCACGATAGTGGCGACGAAATGTCACGATCGACTCCGCTGCGGTGAGCACCGCCTCGAGCACCATCCGACTCGCTGTCCGGATCTTGCGCTTGGCAGATTGTCGTGCGCAGCAGTGCCAGTATCTGAAGCGCCCGCTCCAGCCCACGACCCGAGTCGAGCATGTACCAACCAGGGTCACGCACCATGTTCTCCGGTTGCGATACCCGCCAGCGCCAGCAAACCGGACAGCACGCGTTCGCTGACATCGGTCAACTGGAGGCCTTGATCGTAGGGATTGGCAGCAAGCGCGGCAAGCGCTCGCTCGATGTCCGCCAGAACCATCCAGACGTCATCGGAAAGTTGATCGCGTACGCCCTGTGCGGCCATCGACAAGGCGCCAAGAGACTGAGCCACCGTCCCGGTCCGATGTCGATCCAGCAGCATTGACCGGAACTCCGGCATCATCTCGACCCGCGACACTGAGGAAGCCTGGGTACGTGGTGCTCACGTGCGTCACCGCCTGCAGCATCACGTCCAAGACTCGACCGTGGGTCACGCCGGGATCGGTCTCGATAGCTACCGTGCGCGTGGCGAGCAGGAGTCTGAGCAGATCCTCGGCACGCTCGGCGTAGCGGCCGAACCAGTAAAGGTCGCTCAGCACGCGCGGCACCATCGCCATCGATGCGGACACCGCGGGCACGAAGCCCGGCATCCTCGCCCGCTCGACCGCGCGCCACAATCCGGGAGCGGCTACCGGCTCGCTGCCCACCACCCAGACGTCCTTGGCGAGCTGGCCGTTCGGATCGCTGACGAGCACGCCCCGTTGCTGCGAGGTGTCGTCGGTCACCCGCGCCAGTCCGCCGAGCATGGCGGTGTAGGACTCGCCGCTGCGGACCGCGAACGAGCGCAGCACGACATTCCGGCGCACTAGCCGATCCTCCTCACTGGTCGGCGCAGACGAGAGATGCAGGACTTCCTGCCCGACAAAGCGATGCGGCGCAGCCTTGATCTTGTCGGCCAGCAGTTCGCGCTGTCCGCTCATCAAGGCGGCCCCCGGACGCTACGGCCGTGACCTCGGCTGATGGGCCGGATGACGAGGGAGTCCAGATGGCTCAAGACGTGGCTCAGCGATGCCGGCTCACCGCACCACCACGTCTCTACCGAGGGCAATCGCAGTGACTGGCCAAGAAACCGCTCGCACAACTCGGGCAGGAATGGCATGAGAGCGGGATTTTCCAGTACCCCGGAGCCGAGATCGTTGAGCACACTTACGGTGCCTTGGCGTACGCATTCGACGCAGCCCGGCCACACCAAGCCGGGACTCGGGTCGCAGCTCTAGTGAGTCCATCCACGTGGAGTCGATCCGGCGCAGAATCACGTCGACCTGTTCCAGCTTGTCCAGGACCCGCATCCAGACCCGACCGTCGCGGACCGTCAGATCGCTGCCCTCGAGCAGCGGGAAGCCCAGCAGCGAGGCCACGAAGGCCTGATCGAATGCAGTTTCGAGAGCGTGCCCGGGCTCAGCACCACAACGCGCGGGTCCTCGACTCGGCCTGGGGCCGCGTCGACAAGGGCAAGGCGCATCGCTTGGAAGAACAGGGGTCAGCCGGTGCAGGTTGGCTTCGCGATAGATCTCTGGCATCACACGCGACACCACGCGGCGGTTCTGCATGGCGTAGCCCGCGCCAGAAGGTGCCTGGGTCCGATCGGAGATCACCTTCCACTGGCCGCTGCTGTCCCGGCCGAGATCTGCCGCAACCAGGAAAAGCCGCTGGCCGGCCAGCCCACCGCTGCCAACAAGCGGCCGGAGGTACTCGTCATGATCAAGAACGGTCGCGGGTGGCAGGTGTCGCCGCGACAGCAGCCGGCGCGCGCCATAGAGGTCGGCGAGGATCGCATCGAGCAGCTGTGCTCTTTGCACCAAGTCCCGCCTCGAGCCCGGCCCACTCCTGATCGTCGATGACGAGCGGCAGCGGATCGAGCCGCCACGGCTGCGGGGCAGCCAGGTCTGCCGGTGTCGCCGCAGTCGGCCGACCATGCCCGTTCGGCTCGTCGGCAATGGAGATCGTCGACGCTGGGCTAGGTGTGTACGTGACGTTGTCGTCCTCCGAGCAGCCGCGCCACCTCGTACTGAGCCTGCAGCAGATCGGTGTCGGCGAACTCGTCGAGGACGGCAAGTAGCGATGACCAACCCTGGCGCACCGTGCCGTCTGCGGCGGCGAACTCGTCGAAGATCGGCTTCTGGTCCATCGTCGTCGATCGACCGGCCGCTGCCAGGTAGCGACCGAGGACGGTCACGTCGCACCCGGCGGCGGAGCTCCCAGAGGCTCTGATCGCTCGAATCCCCACCGGCGCGGTACGCGGCGGCGCAGATCCAGCGTCAATGGATACTCATCCTCCGCCGCGGCGCGCTCGCATCAGCTGAGCGTCCAGCGCCTCAATGTCGATCATGCCTGTGGTATGACCCATCGCTTCGAACCGCACGCGGCGCCGCGCCTCAGCCTCAGACGCGTTGACCGGTGGGCTGTGGTACGTGCGACCTCCGGGATGAACAACGTGGTAGGTCGCGCCGCCGAGAGATTCCCGACTCGCGCGATCGATCAGGTCAAAGGACAGTGGCGAGTCCACTTCGAGCGTTGGATGCAGTGATGACCAGGGTTTCCAGGCCTTGTAGCGAACGCCGGCGACGTAGTTGCCCGGCGTTCCGGTGGAAGTCAGCGGAACAGGTCGTCCATTGCAGGTGAGCAGCTGGCGTTCGGGCACGAAGTCGTTCACAGCCACCTGAACTCGCTCGGTCGACGAGTCCACGTAACGCGCGGTGCCGCCGGCGGTCGCCTCTTCTGCCAACACGTGCCAAGGCTCAGTCGCGCTGCGAAGTTCCAGCTCGACCCCGCCGATCTTGGTTACACCAATCCGCGGGAATCGGAACTCGACGAACGGCAACAACCACGACAGGTCGAAATCGATGTCGTGGCCGCGGAGATCGGCCACCACGTCGGCGATGTCGGCCAGCGCGAAGTGGGGTAGCAGGAATCGCTCGTGCAGCGCGGTGCCCCAACGGATGAGCGGGGCGGAATATCGCTCCGCGGCGAACCGTGCGATGAGCGCCCGGACCAGCAGCGCCTGGACGAGCGACATGTCCGGATGCGGCGGCATCTCGAAGCCACGCAGTTCGAGCAGACCGAGCCTGCCGCGCAGCGATTCGGGGCTGTAGAGCTTGTCTATACAGAACTCGGCGCGGTGGGTGTTGCCGGTGATATCGCTCAGCAAGTGCCGCAGCGCGCGATCGACTGCCCAGGGTCGATGTTCGGTGTCAGCCAGTGCCTCGACCTCGGCGAAGGAGATCTCCAGCTCGTATAGCGTTTCCGGCCTGCCTTCGTCCACTCGTGGCGCCTGGCTGGTGGGTCCCACGAAGCGGCCCGAAAACAGGTAGGACAGCGAGGGATGGTGCTGCCAGTACGTGATCATGCTGACCAGGAGATCAGGCCGACGGATCAACGGTGATCGCATGGGTTCGGGGCCACCGAGGGTGATGTGATTGCCGCCGCCGGTGCCGCTGTGTCGCCCGTCGAGTGCGAACGTTTCGGCGCAGAGTCGTTGTTCGCGGGCAATCGCGTACAAGGTGTGCGTCAGCTCGGTGAGCTCGGCCCAGCTCGAGGTGGGATGGAGGTTCACCTCGATCACTCCGGGATCCGGAGTGATCAACAACGTCTTGATCCGTGAGTCGGGAGGCGGTCCGTAGCCTTCCAAGATCACGGCGATGTGCAGCTGCGTCGCGGCTCGATCGATCAGCCGCACCAGCTCGATGAACTTTTCCAGCTTCTCCAGCGGCGGCAGAAAGACATGCACGAAGCCGTCTCGAGCCTGCACGACCAACGCCGTACGCGCCGGCGTCTCCCGACGATCGACCACCACCGCCCGCGGATGATCATCTGTCTGGGTCAGCGACCGCCCTGCTCGGATGTAGGACTCCTCGCCGGCGTAGCTGGGATCAGTCCACGAAAGTGCATCAAGTGGCAGCCGGGATCCTGCTGCCGAGTCGCCAGGGACGAGCACCAGGCGCCCGCGTCGGGTCCTCCAGGCTGGGCTCGCCCAGCCTTCGCCAAACCACGCCGGAATCAGCGGGAGCACCCAGGCGGCCACCTCGCTCTCGCCGCGGTCAAGTTCGCTCACCAGCTGAGTGTCGGGCAGCTCTGGATCGAAGGCCGGTCGCGGACCGCTGGGCTGGCTGACTTCCGTGGCAAGTCGCGCCAGCGGGTCTTCGAACGCCGGTTGCAGCTGGTCCTCAGGCAACCCGAAGTCGGCGGTAATCGTGCGGGCCAGCCGCTCCGCCGAGGCGCGTGCTTCCGGGTCTCTACCGGCCGGATCCAACGGGTCGGCGAGCAGCTGTCGGATCGCTCCACATCTGCTCGCCGTCGCTGCGCCAAATGAGGCCGATCTGCCAGCGAGCCAGCGGCTCACCGGGATACCACTTGCCCTCACCGCGCTGTACCAGCCCGCCCCTTGGCGTATCGGTCGGCCAGCGCCGCGGCCAGCAGGTTGGCCATCTCGCGCTTCTCGGGACCGTCGGCAGCGACGGTCCACTGTGCCGAGGTCATGTCCTCGGCAGACACGAACGTCGGCTCACCGCCCATTGTGAGCTCGAGCCCTGCTGCTTCCAGCAGCTGATCGACGGCTTCGCCCAGCCGTTGAATGTGATCGATCTGGGAGGTCGCAGTACGGCAGTGTCGTGCGTGGCTCCTCCTGGGCCCGCCAGACCCGATTGGAGAATTCCATCGTTGTTTCAGAAGGTTCGGTGGCACCGGTGATGGCAGCCGCGGATGCCGGCTGCGGGGTGGCTGCGAGAGGAATGTGGCCCTCGCCGGCGAACAGCGCCGAGGTTGGATCGAGCCCAATCCAGCCGGCACCTGGAATGTAGACCTCAGCCCATGCGTGCAGGTCGGTGAAGTCCTCGGTCGGCCCGCTCGGACCATCCAGACTCGGTTGATCCGCGGCGAGCTGGACGAGGTAACCCGAGACGAATCGAGCGGCCACTCCGCAATGTCGTAACGCGTTGACCAGCAGCCACGCCGAGTCACGGCAGGAGCCGATGTGCTGACTGAGTGTCTCGTCAGGGTCCTGAACACCTGATTCCATCCGGGCTGAATAGGCGACATCGCGATACACCGCGGAATTCAAGGCGCCCAGAAATTGCACCGTCGGCTGCTCGCCGGACGGCGACCTGGCGTTGTCAATGGCCCACTCGTCAAAGATCGGTCCACGTGCCGAGAGTGGAATATCGAGGTACGGCTTGAGATCGGCGGCCAGGTCGTCCGGGTAGCGGAAGGGGTAGGTCTCGGCGTAGTCCTCGATGAAGAAGTCGAAGGGGTTGATCACGCTCATGTCCGCAACGAGCCCCACGGTGATGTCCAGCTCATCGGCTTTGCTGGGAAAGACCACGCGCGCGAGGTAATTGCCAAAGGGGTCCTGCTGCCAGTTGATGAAGTGGTCAGTGGGGAGATGGTCAGCGAATAAGACTCGATCGGGGTTCGTGAGTGCGGCGCGGGACGCAGCCGGATGACATGCGGCCCGATCGCAATCGGCCGGTCGAACCGGTAGGTGGTGCGGTGCTCCAGGCCGATCTTCATCTAGTACCGGTAGTGATCGGACTTGTACGGCCCGCGCACGTCGACACCGAGGTAGGCAGCCTGCTTGGGCGTGAGCTCGGTCAGGCGCACACCAAGCGCCTCCAGGTGCAGCCGGGCGACAGCCTCGTCGAGATGCTTGGGCAGGGTGTAGACCCCGAGCGGATAGGTCTCGGGTCGGGTAAAGAGCTCGAGCTGGGCAAGCACCTGATTGGTGAACGAGTTGCTCATCACGAAGCTTGGGTGCCCGGTGGCATTACCCAGATTCATCAGTCGACCTTCGCTGAGCACGATGATGCTGTGCGGTTCGGCACCGTTCTCGGCGAACTGCCATTCGTCCACCTGTGGCTTGATGTTGATCTTGGTTGCGGTGGGCAGCGCGGCCAGCCCCGCCATGTCGATCTCGTTGTCGAAGTGCCCGATGTTGCACACGATCGCCTGGTGCTTCATGCGCCGCATCTGGTCGGCCGTGATGACGTCGCGACAGCCGGTCGCGGTGACGCAAATGTCGGCGATGTCGAGCACCTCCTCGAGCCTGGCGACCTGGAAGCCGTCCATCGCAGCCTGCAGCGCGCAGATCGGGTCGATCTCGGTGATGATCACCCGGGCGCCCTGGCCGCGAAGTGATTCCGCACAGCCCTTGCCCACATCGCCGTAGCCGCAGACGACAGCCACCTTGCCGCCGATCAGAACGTCGGTGGCGCGGTTGAGACCGTCAATGAGTGAATGGCGTACGCCGTACTTGTTGTCGAACTTCGACTTGGTGACCGAGTCGTTGACGTTGATCGCCGGAAACAGCAATGTCCCGGCGCGCATCATCTCGTACAGGCGATGGACACCTGTGGTGGTCTCCTCCGTTACGCCCTTGATGGCGTTCGCAACCTCGATCCAGGACCGTCCCTCGGCCAGCGTTTTGCGCAGCAGCTCGAGAAACACTCGCCACTCGACCGAGTCCTCGTCGGTGGCGCTCGGGGATCTCACCGGCTTTCTCGGCCTCTGCGCCCTTGTGTACGAGCATGGTGGCGTCGCCGCCGTCGTCGAGGATCATGTTGGCAAGCTCGCCATCGGGCCAGTTGAGGATCTGGTTCGTGCACCACCAGTACTCCTGCAGCGACTCGCCCTTCCAGGCGAAGACCGGTACGCCCTTGAGATCGTCAGGCGTGCCGTCCGGACCAACGACCACGGCGGCGGCGGCATGATCCTGGGTGAGAAGATGTTGCAGCTGGCCCACCGCACCTCGGCACCCAAGGCCACCAGAGTCTCGATGAGCACCGCCGTCTGCACGGTCATGTGCAGCGAGCCTGCGATCTTGGCACCAGCCAATGGCTTCGAGTCGCCGTATTGCGCGCGCATCGCCATAAGCCCGGGCATCTCATGCTCGGCGAGGGTGATCTCTTTGCGGCCAAACTCGGCGAGGGTCAGGTCGGCAACACGAAAATCCATGAATGGAAGCCTAGGGGAGGCAGCCGACATCCCAAGAATCCTTCTGGAAAGCCGCCTGTGTCATCCGTCACGGGTCGAAACGCCGCCACGGGTTGTCGCTCCCACCTGATCTGACCCTCGTCGGCCGGCTCGAGACGGAACCATGGCGCGAAGGATCAGTGGCTGGGAGCGGCCGGGCGTTCCGGTCGCGCGGCCGGCGCGTAGTTCGGGTCGTAGATGTCCGGCTCGAGGTAGAGCGCGGTGACCATTGGCTCTGCCTCGCGGATATTGGCTTCGGCTCGATCGATCGTGTCCGTCACTTCGACTGCGGTATCGCACGGCACGACCGCGATCTTGGCAGCGACCAGCACCTCCTCCGGGCCGAGGTGGAGGGTTTTCATGTGGATGATGCGCTCGACGCCAGAGGTCTCGGTGAGTGCTCGCTCGATCCGCGCGACGGCGTCTGGGCTGGCTGCCTCGCCGAGCAGCAGGCTCTTCGTCTCGATCGCCAGTGTGATCGCCACCGCCACTAGCAGCAGGCCGATCATGGCCGTGCCGATCACATCGAAGATGCCATTGTGGGTGAGCAGGGTCATGCCGACACCGAACAACGCGAAGACCAGACCAACCAGCGCGGCGAAGTCCTCGAGCAAGATCACTGGCAGTTCGGGTGCCTTGCGCGGCACGGATGTACCTGCTCCAGCGTTGCTTGCCGCGGGTCTTGTTGGACTCCCGGATCGCGGTCCGGAAGGAAAAGCTCTCGGCGATGATGGCGGCGACCAAGATCACTATGGGAACCCACCACCACTTGCTCTCCAGCAGCTCGTCAGGATGTCCTTCCTGCAGCTCGTGCCACTTGTGATACGCCTCGTAGAGCGCGAACAGGCCGCCGACGCTGAAGAGCACGACCGAGACGATGAAGCCGAAGATGTAACGCTCGCGGCCGTAGCCGAACGGGTGCTCCGCGGTCGCGCGCCGTTGAGAGCGTCGACCGCCTACGAGGAGCAGCACCTGGTTGCCCGAGTCGGCGACGGAGTGGATCGCCTCAGCCAGCATCGATGAGGCTCCAGTGAGCGCCCACGCGCCGAACTTGGTCAAGCGCAATGAACGCGTTGGCGACCAAGGCAGCTATGACCGCTCTGGTCCCGCCTTCGGCACTCACAGGTGAAATCTTGCCAGAGCCGCCTCCTCTGGCTCGAGGACTTCACCGCTCCAGGCTGCGCCCAAGTCCAACGGCGAGGTAAACCGCGGCAAACATTCCGGTCTGCAGCAGCGTTGCATATCGCTCGACATCGGAGCCGGACCAGTGTGCAATCGGGCAGACGCGTACGTCGTTGCGCTCGGCCGCCGCAGCGAGCCGTTGATGATCGGTACGGATCAGGCTCTCGGAGTTCCCGTCATCGAGCAGTATCAACGTCGGTCGTCGATCAACCGATATCTGGTCCTCGAACGGGTCCGCAAAGGGATCACGTGGTGCGGTGGATTCCAAGATCGGCAGCAGTGCGTCGGCATCGGCTGCGAGTGCGGCGCGACCACTGGCAGCCCTGAGCGCCTCCGCGATTCGCCGACTGGCGCGGGCTGCGAGAACCGAGCCGCCCCAGACGAGCGGCTGGGCGTCGGCCAATCCCATGGCAATATCCTTGGCCGGGTTCTCGGCAAGGTCGGCGAAAGGCGAGCAGTCTTCTGCCACCTGGTCCATGGCATCGGCGACCAACTCCGGATGGACTTCGGGTCCGAGCTGCATCCTGTGCAGACCGTCCAGGACCACGATCGCTGCCGCAAGTGGATCGGCGGTTGCCGTCGGCAGCATGATCGTGGATCTGGAGGCCGCATGTTCGGCGATCATCGAGGGCCGAGGACATGCGATCAACAGCTGGCTGCCGCGGCGCACCGCCTCATGCACGGTCGCGATCAGACCAGCCGGCGCGCTCTCGCTCGCCATGACGATCACGAGGTCGAGGGCACCGACCCAGCCGGGCAGACCGTGGGTCGGCCAGGCCACGAACGGAACTGGGCACACCGGCTCCAGCATCGCCCGGATGAAGCGTGCCTCCGTCCCAGCTGCGATGACCGCGCGCGGGCGCGGCAGCCCTACGTAGCTGATCGATCGGCTCCGCCGAATCCGCCGTCTCCCGCCGCACCCGGGCTCCGGCTTCGGCTAGTCGGCGCAGGATCAGATCAGCTCCGGCCAGCGCCTTTGATCCTCTAGCCAACCGTCATTGAATACCGACATCACCGACCAGGTGATGTGGTCGGACCAGTGGGGCGGGAACTGGGGCGACGAGCCTCGTCGATCAGCAGCACCGGAATCTGTTGGCGTACCGGATAGGCCAGACCACAGTCGACGGCCAGACAAACCAGCTCATCGCGTTCATGATCGACAGCAAGTGCTCCATGACAATTGGGACAGGCGAGAATCTCCAGCAGCTCCGGCGCCAGTTCGACTGCCATGCTTCCTCCTCAAGTCGGCCTGGTTAGGCGCGGATCAAACCTAGCGTCTCGTCACGCAAAGCCTCCATGGTTTCGGAGTTGGCGGCTTCGACGTTGAGCCTGAGCAAGGGCTCGGTGTTGCTGGGTCGTACGTTCACCCACCAATCCGGGCCGGAGATGGTCAGCCCGTCGAGTCGATCTTGCTCGCCACGGTCGGTGAAGGCCGCCGCCACTCGATCCATGATCATCTGTTGATCGGCAACTCGGCTGTTGATCTCGCCGGAGGCGGCGTACCGGTCGAAACGAGCCACCAATTCCGACAGCGGTCGGTCGGCGTGCCCGACTGCGGCCAGCACGTGCAGCGCAGCGAGCATGCCGGTATCAGCTCCCCAGAAATCGCGGAAGTAGTAATGCGCCGAGTGTTCGCCGCCGAAGATCGCGTTGTGCTCCGCCATGGCGGCCTTGACGAAGGTGTGACCCACTCTGGTGATGACCATCTTGCCGCCCTCGGCCTGGACGACTTCCGGCACGACTCGCGAAGTGATCTTGTTACAGACGATGGTCGCACCTGGCTCCCGGGCCAGCTCATGAGTGGCGATCATTGCCGTCACGACGGACGGGTTAACTACCGTGCCGCGCTCGTCGATGATGAAGCAACGATCTGCGTCGCCGTCGAAGACCAAGGCAAGATCAGCCGCATGGTCCTTGACGGCTGCCTGCGCGTCGATCAGATTCTGCGGTTCCAGCGGGTTCGGCGGGTGGTTGGGGAAGCTACCGTCCAGTTCGGTGAACAGGCCGATCAGCTCAAGATCACTACGACCGAGCACCGCGGGTAGCGTGAGGCCAGCCATCCCGTTGCCTGCATCGGCCACGACGCGGAGCCGCCGAGTGCCTGTCAGGTCGACCAGGGAGTGCAGGTGCTCCGCGTACGCCGGGCAGCACGTCCAGCTCGGTACGCCTCCCCGGATTTGCAACTGGCGTCGGTTCGGGCCGCTAGCGCGATCGGCGATTTCAGTGAGGCTGGCCGGTGTGATCGGCTTGGCAGCCGCCAAGCAGAACTTGACCCCGTTGTAGTCCGCAGGATTGTGGCTGGCTGTGAACATCGCGCCCGGTAGATCGAGTGAGCCGGAGGCAAACCACAGCTCGTCGGTACTCGACAGGCCGATATCGATCACGTCGACGCCGCGGCTCAACACGCCGTCGATGAAGGCACCCGCCATTCGGGAACCGCTGACTCGCATGTCGCGGCCCACCACAAGCGCACGGGCCGCATTGAGATCGAGCACGTCAACCGCGGCCGCTCCGATGGCATACGCCCCAGCCGGATCCCATTCCGGATCAGGGCCTTCGGAGATTCCGCGAATGTCGTTGGCTTTGAAGATCCCCGTTTGATCATCGAATGAGGATCTTAGACTGTCACGTCGGCATTCGGCGACCGGCGTCGGCTGTTCCAGGATCCGCAAGGACTGTCAGGTGGCCGCGACGCGCCAGCTCAACCAGCCCGTTACGCCCGACCGGCGGCTCCGTGATCGGTCCGGTCGGAGGATCGTAGGACAGGCCTGCATCGCGGACAGCGTCAGCGAGAGCCAGCAAGTCGTCCGTGGTCGGCTTCGGCTCCTCTTGAACCGCAAGTCTGATCACTTCCCACCCACGCGGGGCGGAAAGCGTCTGTGCATGCGACTGGCAGAGGTCGTAGCAGTGCGGTTCGACCTGGTTGGCGAGGGGCCCAAGGACTGCGGTGGAATCACGGTAGGCGTAGGTCAAAGTCGAGGTGGCCGGATTCGGGCACCCCGCTCGAGAACACCGGCGCGACCTCACGTGGCCGACGCTACTCCGGGGGCCGGTTCGATCGTGGGAAGCGCCGCCGTGTCCGGATCGCGCGCCGCCGCTGCTGAGGAGGAACGAGGGGACACGTTTTCCGTCCCCGAGTGACGACGAAGTAGGCGGCTGCCCAGCGCGATCCGCGCGGAGCGAGCGCAAGCACGCGAGCGCAGCGGCAGCAATCAAACACGACTACAGTGCTCACGTGTCCAGTCAGCGTCGTGACCGTCACGGCCGCGGACTTCGCGGACCGCTGGCGCTACCCAACGCACTGAGCACGCGACGCGCTCAACCTCCGCATCCGGCGAACAAGGCCGATTTCTTCACTGAGGTCGTGCACGATGCCGTCGACCGGGTGGGACTGCAATGTCCGGACGTGCTCGTCGGGATCACCTTTGGCATTGAGGATGTACCGCACTTCGACATCTCCTGGTCCGGTGATCAGGTGCCGCTGGCGGCCGCACTCGAGGGAACGCCGAACCAGCCCAGCCAGGTTGTGGTCTATCGCAGGCCGCTCGAGCATCGCGCGGTGAGCCGCCATGGCCTCCGCATCCTCGTTTATCGCACGATTGTGGAACAACTGTCAGCACTTACCGGCCGCAGCGTTGACGAGATCGACCCGGATGGCGCCGGCGCAGACGATGAATAGGACCGCCGAACCGCTGGCGCGTCACATCGCCGGACCAAGCTTCGCTTCCGCACGAGTTGGCTGAAAGAGCTCGACGGGATTTCCCGACGGGTCGTCGATGAGCACTTGCCTGCCGCCGACGCCGTCGACGATCTCGTTGCGGAAGTGAACGCCTGCAGCGCGCAAGTCGGCGACGACGCGGTCGAGATCGCTCACTTCGAGCGAGAACCGGTTCCAGCCGCCTGGCTGCGGCACCGTACCATCAGGCATTGCCTGACCACCTCCTGGAGAATCGGTCGGTGCGCTGAGCACAAGCCGAAGGTCGCCGCGGGCGAGCATCGCGAACGGCGGTGCCGGGTGCATAACCTCGGTGAACCCGAGGTTTTCGCAATAGAACGCAATCGCGGCGTCGACATCGTCGACGATGTAGCGGACGCTGACGGTCGGCATCGGCCCGGTTCCTCCCGAAGCTCTCGTTCTAGCAACGCAGCCTATTGCCCAGCCGCATAGTCAGGTCTGGTTGCAGGGGCCCGGCTCGCCAGATCAGGTGAGCCAAGTGGAATCGTCGCCAACCCAGCGACGTCTGGCGTCGGTTGGGTGAGCACCACTCCCCCATAGACCGAAGAGCCGTTCGGCACCTTTACGATGACATATGACGGCGCGGGCGAGTTGAGCCTCCTGGTTGCGGTGCTGTTCGGTCCCAGCACCATATCCGCAGTCCGCAGCGTCACGCCGTCGTAGCTGAATACCTCGAAAGAGATCTGTGCGTCGTCATCCCCACCATTGCTGATGACCAACTCGCTGTTGGCAACGTTGCTCGTGGCGAGCGCGCTCACTCCGGTTCCGATCAAGGGAACGGCAGCGGACTGGACGGCCAGATCGGTCTGAGCACCTCCACGCCGGCTGTTGGAGATGACCGCGCCCGTCACCGGCACGTCGCTGGTGAGCTTGACGCCTGCGGCCTCCCCGCCAAGCCTTGCTCGAGACCGACGGTTGCAGTGCTCTCGGGTGGGACATCGACCGCTGCGGCTCCGCTCGGCGCGTACGGTCCCTGGAACCCGAGGACCTGTACGCCCACCGTCGCGCGGGACGTGTTCGGGTTGGTCACCACCAACTGGCGGCTGCCGGCGTCCTCGGGCACGCCAGGAATGACGACTACTCGGCTTGGCGACGCGGACGGGATCTGCCAATCGACACCCGCAGGCTTGAGCTGATCGCTCTGGGTCCGCTTGGCCACCGCGGTGACCCGGCCCTCGCTCGCCTGGACCGCCACACTGATCGGGCCCTCGGCCTGCACCAGGCTCGCCAGCGAGACCGGACGCGACTCATGCGCTCTGATCACCACACCCGGACTGCCCGGCGCGACGATACGGCCGCTGCGGCCGTAGAACCGGAGGTCTACTTGCGCCTGGGCATCATCCGGATTGGTCAAGATCAGGTCCGTACCATCATCGTCGGTCGCGCCGAGACCGGAGAACCAGTGCGAGGTAGCCGGAGTCAGGCATGGCGCAGCCTTGGAGACCAGCTTCGGGGCCCTCTGTGGCGCTCGCCGACGATCACCGCACTACCGGACGTCGCCATGACTCCCTCACCCGCGATCATGATCGGCGAGGTCACCCGCGACAGCTGCGCACCCTTACCTTGATCGGTGATCTTGAGTTCAGACGACTTCGCGGTCAGCGTCGAGCCAGTCAGCAAACCCTGATCGATCGGATGCCTCCCGGATCGCAACCGCCGAGACCTCCGTTTTCCCACCGGCTCGCCCCGCTGCGGGGTCGACGTCGTGCAGATCATGGTGGTGCGGCCGACCAGCGGGCTTCGATCGGCACGCGATGCGGGCGTCTCCGCGCCAAGCAGCGTGCCCGCGCCGAGCAGCAGCAGCACAATCGCAAGTGCTATGCCGAGTGCGGTGACGCGGCGACCGCGAAGGGTCAACCCGCGGACACGAAGATCAGACATCAGGCAAGCTCCGAGAGGGTCGCGGCGCGCCGGGCCGACTTGGCCGGATCACGCACCTCTGGCCGCCGGATCGCCGGAGCGGCGGAGTACGGCTGCGACCAACAGCGCCAGGCCTTGAGCCGGCAGCAGCCAGGGCATGATCGAGGCGCAAGACATAGCGTCACGGTCCTGCCACCGGAGGGCACCTGCGAAACACCTGCTGCCACCCATCTGGCACCTTGGGCCAGCGGTCGGCCGTTGAGATCAGCCCGCCACCGTACGTCGGCGGATTCACCGATCTGAAGCTGCCGCTGTTCCGCTGTTGCGGGTATGGATGCCGGTGAAGGACCGACGGGCGTTCGCGTCGGCCCGTCGAGAAGCACCGCACGCGCCACCGGAGGTTCCAACTTCCAGACGATCCCCGATCGTTCCCGCTGGCGGTGCCCAACCCTGGGGCGTTGTCGATCCTCGCCTTGACGTCCAGGCTCGCACCCGTGACCCAGACATAGCCGATCCCGAGATTGCTCAGCTGCGGGTAGATATCAGCGTCCGCTGTCCCGGCCACCAGACGTACGACAAGATCATCGACTTGCTCACCGCGCCAGCACCGACTCCCGAACGTGAAGCCACGATCGGCATCGCCCAACCTCGACGTCGATCATCCGCCATGACCGAGTAGCGGGCGGAGCCATCAGAAAGGTCGATGGCAAGCAACCCTGGGGCGCGCATCTGACTTCATAGCATTCATGACGTACTGGCGGAATTGCGTCTAACCGACTCCGCTCGATCGGGGCGTGGGCGCCCGCCAGCACCCACCAGACAGCGCCGCCCACGCTCACCAGGCATACGGCGATGCCAGCGAGAACAGTGCCGGGTTGCAGCCAGCTGAAACTGCGCACCTTCATGTCACCGGAGAACCCGTCCAGCCCCATGCCACCGGCAAGGATGAGCGCCCCGAAGCCGAGCAGCAGATAATCAGTCGACCCACGGCCGCACCTTCGGTGCCAACCGGAGGCACCAGGAACCACCACCTTGGACAAGGCGACCGCCATGACGAGCGCCACTCAGTGCGGCCGCCCATGCCGCAAGCACTGCGCGCCGAGTTCGGTCGCCGTGCAAGCCCCAGTAGGGCGCCGATCCAGATCACTCCGAAGATCAACAGCTCCACCCACAGCGGCGGCAAACCGGGACCGACCTCACGGCCAGAGCAGCAGCTGCCACACCTGGGGGCTCGGTCACACCGTCGAGCGCCGAATCCGGTCCGACAAACAGCCGCCCAGGTGCTGAAATCAAGCTGGGCCACCACGGCAGCAGGAACGACTAGAGGGACCGCGTGAGCGCAATACCGATGCGCCCGATCTTGCAGCAGGCTGCGCCGCAGCACGACAGCCCCGAGTATCCCGGCCAAGACGGCAAAGATGATCATCGATGGCTCGAAGGCGACGAGTGCGACGAGCACTACGCCGGCACCCCAGCCGCCACGCCAAGCCTCCGGGGTTCGGGTCCGGCGCAGCAATAGTGCGCGAGCCGCCATAACCAGTAGTGGTAAGCCGATGGCGCACTCACGCTGAGCGCGAGCCGGCCCTGATTTGTGCCGCCGAGGAGCACCGGCAGCAGCGCGTACGTGGCGCAGACCCAAAGCCGGACTCGGCGGTCGTTGATGACCGCGCCGTACCAGCGGGTGAGGCCGCCAGCAGCGACAGCGGCACTACTCCGCACAACAGCAGCGTGGTGAACCATTCGGGCTGGCCGAAGGTGGCCGTTGAACCGAGTGCCGTAAGGGCCTCCCACGGTGGCGTCACTTGTGACGGAGCGCGCCTGGGATTGCGGCGACAACCGTACGCCACAAGGTCAGGATGCTGTCGTGCGCGGGAAGCAACGCCGGGCCGACCAGGAAGCCCCTGCCGAACAAGCTGCGCGCGGCGACAAGGCTCGCCACGACAGCCACGGCCATCGTCAGCGCAATGGGGTTGAGCCAGACACTCGTGGGTCGATCATCGATCGCCGAACTGAAATCGTCGCCGGTCAGCTCATCGAGTGTGGCGACATCGGCATCGCCCGCCAGCGATCGGTAGCGCTCTGACGCCACACCCGTCAGCGCATCGACTCCCACCCGCAGGCCGCTCCACCATTGCGGACGGAGAGACTCGACAACCTCGGGGGTTCCGGGCAGGGGCTCGACAGCCACAGTCCGCTTGCGAAACATCGTTAGCCGACGGGGATGCGCGATAAAGGAACCGAGCGCGAGCATCTCATCAAGTGCCCGGCCGGGGACCTTGCCGATCAGGTAGCCCACTGCACGCACCAAGCAGCTCCAGACCAGGCGGAACCACACCAGAGGCAGTCTTTTACTCGGAGCGTGACCAGCAACGACCAACATGCCGAGCAGTCGGTCAACCTTGCCCGGCCGTCGACCAGTGAGTCCCTGCGGCCGAAGTCCTGCGCGGCCCACCTGGCGGTGCGTCACCTGAGCGCTTGGCGTGGTGACCACGCTGTAGCCGTTCAAGTGAGCCCGCCAGCCGAACTCCACGCCGTCCCGAAAAACCGGCAGCGCTGGGTCTAGGCCGCCGAGTTGCTGCCACACGGCCGTGCGCACCAGCATGCCGCAGGTGGAAACGCCAAGCCGTTCCTGAGGCTGGTCACGCTGTCCCTGGTCGATCTCGTCAGCATCCAGCTCGAGCTCACGGCGGCCCGTACCGGAGATGGTGACACCGATCTCGCTAATCGGCTGGCCGCCATGCCGACGCCTCGGCAGCAGCAGCTTCGGCCCCGTGAGGTCGATGCTCGGATCGATCGTCACGTGCGCGAGTAGCTGGTACAAAGCATCAGGCGCCGGCATCGCATCGTCATGCAGCAGCCACAGCCAGTGGGTGTCGTGTACGGACACCGCGCGGAATCCGATCGTGTCCGCGTCGTCTTGGAGGTTCGCCGTATCGAAGTCCAGAGCGGCTTTGATCGCGGCGCCGAACCGAAGGTCCGATTCCCCTGGTAGACCGCGTCGAGCACGCCCTGCCTGTATGCGTCATCCAACAATGCTGGTGTCGCATCGGTGCTTGCGTTGTCGATAGCGATGAGTCGTGTGGGGCGCGGATCCAGCTTGGCCAACGCGGCCAGGGTCGCCGGCAGCCAGCGCGCCGCGTCCAGCGTGACGAGCACGCGCTGTGACCCGCGCCGCTGAAACGTCGACCCGCTTGATCTCGTCGTCGACGTAGTCAGCCCATGCCCAGGGGTTTTCGTCGAACGTGAAATCCTCGACGTCGGCCGGCATCAGCCCAGGCCAAGCCCCGAACCTCCTGGTCGGTCCTCGTAGGAACCGGCCAGGGTGATGTGGCTATCCATCAGATCCTGTGCAACCCCCGATTACCAATCGGGCCCCGCAATACGCAAAAGGCTGCCCGGTTGGGCGGCCCCTTACTTTACGCGAGCCGGCTGAGTGCGAGAAGGGTGTCTCGGCTACACAGCTCGTTTCTTGAGCTTTCGACGCTCCCGTTCACTCAGACCACCCCAGATGCCGAAGCGTTCATCGTTGGCCAGCGCGTACTCGAGGCACTCGCCGCGTACGTCACAGGCCAAGCAAACCTTCTTGGCCTCGCGCGTCGAACCGCCCTTTTCAGGAAAGAACGCCTCTGGATCGGTTTGCGCGCACAGTGCGCGCTCTTGCCAGCTCAGTGCACCCCCCTCGTTGGTGCCCAGCTCGTCACATCTGGTTGTGCCTCCTCGACCCGCATGATTGAAAACCCCGGTACCGGTAGGACTTCGCGGGCCCACCGGTTTGGCTTACGCCCATTCTTTGGCTTACGCCAGTTCTTTGGCTTACGCCTGTGCACCTGCCACCTGCTCTTACTAGGTCCCTCTGGCTGTGCAGCCACCCGGCTTCATCAATTTGATCAAAATCAGATTTGATCAGAGATCAAGATGATCGAGTCGAGTATTGCTTCGCCGGATCAACAGAAATCGGCAAATGACATTGGTGAAATTACATGCCTGTCAATACCCAAAAGTCAAGCGGTTTCCTGATATTGGGCAAAGTACGGGCATCGCTGAGCGGTTACGACTGCGGACGGCCCCACCAGTCGACGGGTGGTTGCTGCTGTGGAGCCCGTTGTCCCTGGTCAGCCCATGGATCTTTGGGAGGACCAACTTGCTGCTCATGGACCGGCGCACTCGATCGGATCGGATCCTCCGACATCCGAGTTGCGGCCATGCCCGTTGGGTTGTCGGCGATGGGCGGTGCGGACATGGGCGGTGCCGGAATCGGCTGTACAGGAATGGTTTGCGTAGGGATCGGTTGCCAGCCCACCGACGACCCATCAGTACCCCAACCAGCTGCCGGGGCCCGGCCGCCGCGTCGCCCGCCGTCCGCCAGGCTGCGCCGGCACGCCGCGTCAGGGTGCCAGGTTGGTTGCAGCCGCTGCTCGACGGCCGAGGGTGGCGACAACTCATCCGAGGGATGCGGGACGAGGCCGATACCGGCAGGCAACCGCCGCGGGACCGCCTGCAGCTGAAGGAGCTTGATGAGCAGTCCAACCGCGATGATTGAGATCGCCTGCAGCACGATCGCAGCGAGCACCGCGAGAACCGGCGCAGTTGCGCCGAACCCGAACAAGGCGAGCACGAGGCCAAGCAGTACGGCAATCGCCCCGGCGACCAGGCTGATGATGGTGAGCTGCCGTGCGTGAGGTGTCCGCTCACGCAGCACGCAGAAGCTGACCAACACCGCAAGGACGAGAAGCGGCACCGGGTTTGCGACTCGGGCGCTCAGCACCCATGCCGCACTCACGAATGAGCCTCGAAAGGTTGCCAGCGCAACGAACAACGAGTAGAAGATTGAGCACCAAGGCTCCTAAGGCAACCCAAGCCGCCGGCTCGCGCAATTTCATAAGGCTATCCACGCATTCAGCGTATCTACATTGGCGCTGAGGAGAGTCTGGCCTGCAAAAAGTGCAGACCGTGATCCGCCCCTGCCCATCACCGATGGAACGCCGGCTGGTCGTAGATGGAAAACTGGTGCGGTGCAGATCGTGATCTTGGCCGGTGGCGTCGGCGGCTCGAAGTTTGCGCTCGGCGTACGGCGCGCCTATCCAGCCGCACGACTCACGGTGATCGCCAACACGGCTGACGACATCACTTTGCACGGCTTGCGAGTCTGCCCCGACCTCGACACGATCATGTACACCCTGGGTGGTGGTGCCGACCAGATACGCGGCTGGGGTCGTCACGACGAGAGCTGGCGTGTGATGGAGGAGTTCGCCGCCTACGGCGTGGAGCCGACCTGGTTCTCCCTCGGTGATCGCGACATCGGCACCCATCTGATACGGACTCAGATGCTGAACGCCGGCTATCCGCTCTCGGACGTGACAGCCGCATTGTGCAGCCGCTGGCTCGCTCACGACCCACTCCTCAGGTTGCTACCTATGACCGACGGTCGCGTGGAGACGCATGTGACGATCGCGGATCCTGATGCGCCGGGCCAGCGGCGAGCGGTGCATTTTCAGGAGTACTGGGTGCGGCATCATGCCGAGCCGGACGCGCTCGCCATCACTCTCGTCGGCCTGGAGACCGCAGCACCAGCCCCGGGTGCGATCGATGCGCTCGAGAACGCTGACTTGATCTTGGTGGCACCGAGCAATCCGGTGGTGTCCATCGGTCCAATCCTTGCGATGCCTGGGCTGCGAGACGCTCTCCGGCTCGCATCAGCGCCGGTGATCGGCTTTGCCGGCATCCTGGGCGGTTCACCGGTGCTGGGCATGGCCCACCGGCTGCTCCCAGCCATCGGCGTCGACGTTGACGCTGGCGCAGTGGGTCTGCACTATGGCGCCCGTTCGCGCGGCGGCGTACTCGACGCCTGGGCCATGGATACTGCGGACATGTCCTCTGCCGAACGCCTCCAGCAGGGCCGGACTGCGGGTTGTGGTCACTGATCTGATCATGCGTGATCCGGCGAGCACCGCCGCTTTTGTCACGTATGCAGTCAAGTCCGTCACCGCATGATCGGCTCTGCTGGAACGGACCCGGCATTGACTGATCAGCCTTCCATGATCACAATCTTCGCTCCTGACGGGATCGAGGAGGTCGTAGCCGGTAGTGATCTTGCAGCGATCATCCTGGAGGCGATAGCGGCAGACCCGCTGGGCCCACTTCTCGACGGTGACATCGTCGTCGTCACATCCAAGATCATCAGCAAGGCCGAGGGCCGTGTCGAGGAGGCATCGCGGCGTGCCGAGCTGATCAGCTCCGAGACAAAGCGAACCCTCTGCCCGGCGCGGTGAGACGCGCATTGTCCGCACCCACAACGGTCTGACGCTCGCCGCGGCCGGCATCGACCGGTCGAACCTTCCGGCGGAATCGATCTTGCTCCTGCCGCGCGATCCGGACGCGAGCGCGGCGGAACTCCGGGAGCGGCTGACCGCGAACGGGCTCCGATTGGGAGTGATCATCTCCGACACCGCTGGGCGAGCCTGGCGGCTGGGCCAGACAGACCACGCCATCGGCGTCTCCGGGGTGCGGCCCTCGAAGACTATGCCGGCGCGCGGGACGCGTACGGCAACGAGCTGCAGATCACGGCCATGGCCGTCGCCGATGAGGTGGCCGCGGCCGCCGACTTGGTGAAGCGGAAGCTGCGCGGCCGCCCGGTGGCAGTCGTACGCGGCCTGGACCACCTGGTGTCGGAGGCTGGTTCCTCGGCACGTGAGCTGCTTCGGGATCCCCGCGAGGACTTGTTCGGGTATGGCAGCCAGGAGGCGGTGCTGGCCGCGGCGCTGGCAGCCACTGGACAGCACCATCGCTATGAGGAGCTCGTGGCACTCGAGCACGGCGAACGAACGTCTCGGCTGCTGGCCGGTGCAAAGCTGGGCTCTGAGGCAGCGGATCTGCTGCGTGCCATCATGTCTGTCGACTTGCTGACAGATACCCCTCAGCAGATCGAGATAGACTCGCCTCTCCCTGAGACGGATCGGTAGGAGTAAACCCACGTGGCGAAAGCCAAGAGCGACGAGAATTCCGCCACCAACGGCGCAACCTCCTCGAAGACCGCTACGGCCAAGGCCTCTGCTGCCAAGTCTGGAGCGGCGCAAAGCCGTCGGGACAAACTTGCCTCTCTCGAAGCCGCGCGCAAGAAGGAGCAGCGCAGCCGGACCATCAGATTGTTCGTGATCTGCCTCGTGCTTGCACTCGCGTTGCTGGCGTACCCGGTCTATCTCTTCGTTGACGACTATCGCGCCCGTAACGCGACTATCGACGACCTCGGCAGCAGCATTGCCGTCGCCAGCTGCGACCCGGTGACTGAGCACGAGGCCACCGGCAACCAAGATCACGTTCCGGAGGGCACCAAGGTCGACTACGCCCAGACTCCGCCCGACTCGGGAAAGCACTACCCCAGCCCCGCTCCGTTCACCAAGCACTTCTACGCCGCAGCCGATCGCCCTCCGGTGGAGACCCTGGTTCACAACTTGGAGCATGGCTACACCGTCGTCTGGTACCGCGCCGATGCCCCGAGCAAGCAGGTCAAGGACCTGCAGCGGATTGCCAAGACTTTCGGCAGCGAGGAATACAACCCGGCAGACAAGTTCATCGCGGCACCCTGGTCCGACGCCGACGGCGCCGGCTTCCCGGCTGGTAAGAACATCGTGATCACTCACTGGACCGCTGACCCGAACGATCCGAGCAACCCCAGCCTGCAGAAGGGCGCTCGGCAGGTTTGCACCAACGTCAGCGGCGCCGCGATCAAGGACTTCATGACCAAGTACCCGGTCCCCAACTCCCCGGAGCCGAACGGCGCCTAGCCTTCGCGGAGCTGCCGCGCTACGCGTAGCCCCTGCCGAGCTGGGTGGTGACCTCAGCGACCAGTTCCTTGATCCGCTCCGCCTCGGAGATGGGACAGACCAGAGTGATCTGTGGGGTCTGCACGATGACTGTGTCATTGAGTCCAACGACGGCAACCACCCGACCGTCTTCAGCATTGTTGATCACCAGATTGTCCCGGGCATCCACGAGTACCGAGACCCCTTGCGTGGCGTTCCCGTTCTCGTCGCGCGGCAGCTGTTCGCCGAGAGCCGCGAAGCCGCCCACGTCGTGCCAGGTGATCGGCAGCCGCACTGCGGCAACCCGAGCACTGCCCTCGCCTCGCGATACCGGCTCCATCAAGGCGTAGTCGACACTGATCTTGAGCAGCTCTGGATAGATCTCCGACAGTCGGTAAGGCGCTGCGGCCAGCTCGGCGACCGCGTCGTAGGTCTTGGGCTGCAGCAGTTTGAGCTGATCAAGGAACACGCGGGCCCGCCAGACGAACATGCCCTGAATTCCACCAATACTCACCAGAGGCGAGGGTACTCCTCGGCGGTTGCGCGATCAGGCTTCTCCTTGAATTCGATGACGGAGAAGACATCTGGATGATCCGGAATCGTTTCTCCCCGCCGCAGATAGCCATAGCCGGTGTGCGGAGCTGTCGGCACGACTCCGAATGTCACCAGGAAGTCTTCGGCACTCTCAGCTACCTCGAACGCCTCGAGCACGGCGCTCTGGAAGGCTGAAATCGGATGCATGAGGTGATCCGCGGTCACCACGGCGATCACGGCATCGGGGTCGCGGGCCGCCAGGACGGCGGCGGGCCAGGCGACTGCGTTCAGCGAATCGCGGCCCTCCGGCTCGCCGAGGATGTTCGCGGGTTTGAGCTCAGGTAGCTCGGCGGCGACGATGTCGGCGTAGTCCGCACCCGTGCACACCAGCACCTGATCGGGCGGAACGATGCCATCAAGCCGCTCGTATGCGATCCGCAGCAGGCTCTTGCCACCGAGCACCCGCAACAGTTGCTTGGGCATGTCTTGCCGCGACAGCGGCCAGAGCCGCTTGCCTGATCCGCCCGCCATGATCAGCACGTAACGCATGCGGAAAGGGTAGCGGCGACTGCATCGCCTAGCTGGCGCTTGGCGGCTCCTACGCTGTCGCCATGAGCGCACTCCTCGCCGAGCGACTGCGACGGCGCGTCCGCGCCAACGGGTCCACGCCGCTGCTTACCTACTACGATCTCGACTCCGGTGAGCGCACAGAGCTCTCGGCGATCAGCTTCAGCAACTGGGTGGACAAGACCTCCAACTTGCTGGTTGACGAAGTCGCCGTCACCGAGGGCGATGTGATCTTCATGCCGCTCGCGGTCGAGGCCCCTGGCCATTGGCTTACCGGCGTGTGGCAGCTCGCCTGCTGGCAGGTTGGCCTGGTGGTGGATATCACGAATCCGACCCTGCCCGTGGCGGTGGTGACCGGGCGGCAGTGGCAGAGCTACCGGGAACGTGACATTTTCGCGTGCGCCCTGCACCCGCTGGGGTTCGGATTCGACGAGCCGCTGCCAGAAAGCGTCCGCGACTATGCGATTGAGGTGCGGAGCCATCCGGACACGTACTCGGGTCAGCCACCAGATACCGATACCACCGCTTGGGTGGACGCCGACCGCATCCTGAACCAGGCGGATCTGGTCCAGGTCGACGGTCCGCCCGCGCGGCGACTGGTTCGGGCCGGCGATCCGTGGGCGACTCTGCCGGGATGGCATCGTGACTGCGCTGGTTACCGGTGGGTCAGCGGTGGTCGTGGTCGGCGAGGATGCAGATCAGCTGGCCCGGATTGCCGCCAGCGAGCGACTGCATGTGCCCTGAGCCTGGCCATCACGCTGCACCGGCAAAGATCGGCGGCAGAACGAACAGCATGCTGAGTGACCACGTGATGTGCGTAAGGATGGGCGCCAATATTCCGCCAGAAGCTCGGCGCTCCAACGCCACCACGGCGCCGAGAATGACAGCCGCGAAGACCAGCACTGGATTGCCACCGGCAACGGTTGCCAACGCATAGAGAGCCGTGGAGATCAACACTGGATGCCATACGCCAATGGCGGCGAACAGTGCGCCACGAAAGAACAGTTCCTCAGCAATGCCATTGACCAGCGGTGATCATGAAGATGATCCACAGATTTCCCAGTCGGGCGTAGCCGAGCACGTCTTCGGCGAAACTCGGCCAGCGTGGGGATCGTCCGGATGACCAGCGCACCAAGCACGAAGAGGGCGGCCAGCAGCAATCCCACCCCGATCGAGGTGATGATCGGACGCCGCAAGGTGCCGCCAAGCAGGATGTGGCCCAGGTGCAGCGGGCCGGACAGCAGGCTGCCGAGCGTCCATGTTGCTGCCAGACCAAAGGTCAGCGGATAGAAGGCCGGATCGCCCTGCCGTACCGAGAACGAGAGACCCAGGAGGGTGGCGCCTACGGCCAGCGTGATCGCAACGACGATCCGGCGGCGCAGGAACGCGGTGTCGGATTGCCGATGATCACGTTCGACTTTGTCGATCAACACCGGACGGACGACGCCCGTCGCGCGCCTGATCAGTCGGCTCATCGGGCTGACGTTCACGACTTCCGCTCGGGCGGCGGCTCGCTGTCGAAATGCCTCTCGAACCGCCTCGTCGTAGCCCATAGGCACTCCGGAAACGATTTCGGTTATGGAGTTGTCGGTGACAACCACCTCATTGCTCATCGAGTCGACGAGATTGCGGGCGGTTGCGGTGTCTACGTCGGTGACCAGCGACAGCCAATAGGACGACAGCCGCGGAGTCAGCAACGGAACGACAACCATGTACAGCGAGCGGTGATAATGCACCTCGGCGACCCGCCTCATCATCTCGGCGTACGTCAACACGTCGGGTCCGCCGATCTCGAAGACCCGTCCCCTGGCCGTTTCCGGCTCGAGCACACCGAGCAGGTAGCGCGTGACGTCGGCGAGAGCGATCGGCTGGGTACGTGTGGTCGCCCATCTGGGAACGACCATCGCGGGAAGATGAGCCACGAGCTGTCGCGTGATCTCCCAGGAAATGCCGCCATGCCCAATGATGATCGCCGCCCGCAGCACTGTGACTGGGACACCGCCCTCGCCGAGCAGGTGCTCGACCTCTCGCCTTGATCTCAAGTGAGCTGACAGGTCCGCGCCCTCCCGGCCAAGACCGCCGAGATAGATCAGTCGCTCAAGGCCTGCGTCGGCGGCTGCCTTGCCGAATGACTTCGCCGCCTCCGCGTCTTTCTCTACAAAGTCCTGCCGTGCCAGTGAGTGCACGAGGTAGTAGGCCGCATCGGCGTCTGCGAGTGCCGAGCGAAGACTGGCTGGTTCGTTGACGTCGCCGAAGATCGGCTTGCCAGCGCCTGAGTATGTATCAGGATGTCGGGTCATCGCGAGGACCGAGTAGCCCTCAGACTCGAGCGCTTCGGTCAGGCGAGAGCCCACAAAACCGGACGCGCCCGCCACGAGCACCTGCTTGGCCATCCCAGCCTCCCATCATTGGGCGGAAATGATCAGGGCACTTGGTCGGTATTCGTAGTCTGATCCTTCAAGCGGTTGCAGACCACCGACAGATACAGCTCATTACTCATTCGAGTACTTCATTCGAACTACCCAGAAGCGAAGTGCTCGAACGCACGCATCTCCAACTTTGGCTGACCGACTCGAGATCACGATCAGCGCCCGCTAACGACGTCGGTGAGCACCCGGACTGAGCTCAGGGCCGATCGACTGTTTGTTTCAGGCGGCCATTCCGGTTGGTAGTGGTTCGTCGATGCATCGGTAGTGTTCGGCGTCGGGCATGGTCCAGTCGACGCCGTGGTCGTCTCTGATGCAGGCGAGCCACGCGAAGGTTTTGCCGCGGTGGTGTCGGCGGCAGAACGGATCCATGGTTCGTTCCGGACGTTGGCACCGCGGGGCACGGGTTCGTGGTGGTCGAGGTCGCAGCGGTCTGGCGGGGACGGTGCAGGTGGGGAAGCGGCAGGTCCCGGCCCGGATGTTGATCGCTTCGGCTAGCCGGGCGGAGGCGTAGCGGCCGAGTTCGGTGGTGTCGAGGAGCCGGCCGCCGTCGTCGGTGAGCAGCCGGGTGAACAGCACCTGATCACCTCGGTGTCGAGTCGAGGGCGTCGGCGATCTGTTCCCGCAGCGTCTCTCCGGGGACGAATCCGGACCGGTCGGCGAGCTCGGCCGGGCGCGTCGCTTGTCGCCGAGCAGGCTGGCACAGCGGCACCACCACTCCGATCCGGATTTGCTGGGGCCGCCGCACCAGTTTCGGTGCCTGTCCGGGTGGGCGGTGCGTGACGGCGTCGACGGGTTCTCCGATGGGCTGGCCGTCGGCGTCGATGGCGTTGCAGCTGGGTGCCGAGCAGTTCACCGGTGTCGAGGATCAATGTTCTCGACTTCCAGCCAGCCCGGACTCTCCGCTGATTCTCCGCCTCACCGTTGTCTCGTCATCGTCGTGTCGGGTTGGTCGTCGTAGGCGAGTCGGCCGAGGAGCAGGTCGGCGAACAGGTCGGAGCGGCGTTGCTGGTCGGTGCGCGGATCCTCGCGCGCCGAGGCTGCGGGCGGTGGCGGCGAGCATGCCGTCGATGGCGGCGGCGTCGAGCGGCGGAGACTTCGCCGGTGACATAGCCGATGCCGTCGGCGCCCTGCACCACGGTGACCCGGCGTTCGGCCAAGGCGCGGCGGTGCCGCTGCTCGAACGCCAGCGGCTCCAGCCGCACCACCAGCCGCAGCAGCCACACGTGCGAGCTGTTTCGGGGTTCGGGTGTGCGCCGCGTCAATCGACCTGGTCGTCGATGGCGGCCAGCGTGGCGGCTTCGGTGACCCGTCGCGCGACCCGGTCGATCACCCGGATCTGCTCGGCGATCCACCTCGCCGCGCCGGAACGCCTCCCACACGGTGGGCAGGCCGTCGGCGAGTCCGGCGGGTGCGGGCGACCAGGCAGCGCACCTGGTAGGGCTGCTCACGCAAGATCATGAGACAGCTCGTCGGCCACAAACTCACCCGGCTTGGGCCGGTGAGGCTCGGCACTTCCGAATACGGTCCGGCAGCACTCTCGTCCGCGATCCGCACATCGGCGTAAGCAACGAGCCGCTTTGGCGAGCCGCGCCATAGCCGCCGCGGCTTCCCGGCGTGCATCCGACACAGCCTCGCGAGCGGCGCTGCAGTCGTCGTGGTGATCCCCCGTCATGCATACATGCTCGCAGCAGCCACTGACATTTTTCGAACGCATGAGCGATACAGACGCGAAATGTCTCCGGTAACGCTCGAGTTGACTCCGGCACGATAGAGTCCGCGGGGCCGGGACCTACCGGATCTCACTGATCAACTTCACCAGCACCAACGAGCGCCCGTGATCGCGCAGCGCAGATCAGCCGCTGACGACGACCACTGAGGCGCAGTACATCCCGCGCTATCTTGCGGTGAGGCCCTTACGCGTTCTGCGGGAAGCCCAGGTTGAGGCCGCCGTGGCTCGGATCGAGCCAGCGAGAGGTGATCACTTTGCCGCGGGTGAAGAAGTGCACGCCCTTCGACCCCGTGAGCGTGAGTGTCGCCGAACAGCGAGTTCTTCCAGCCACCGAAGGAGTAGTACGCCATCGGCACCGGAACGGGCACGTTGATGCCGATCATGCCGACCTTGACCTCGTTCTGGAACTGCCGGGCAGCGCCGCCGTCGTTGGTGAAGATCGCCGTGCCGTTGCCGTACGGGTTGTCGTTGATCAGCTGTCACGCCTTCCTCGTAGCTGTCGACCCGAACCACCGACAGCACCGGCCCGAAGATCTCGTCGGTGTAGATGCTCATGTCGGTCGTGACGTGATCAAACAGCGTCGGGCCGACGAAGAACCCGTCGCCGTCGCGCGTCGACCTTCGGCTCGCGCCCGTCCGACGACCAGCGTCGCGCCCGCCGCCTCGCCGGCGTCGATGTAACCCGACACCCGCTCGCTGGGCCTGCGCGGTCACCAGCGGCCCCATGTCGCAACCCCGCGTGCCGTCACCGGTCCGCAGCCCGACGGTCCGCTCGCTTGATCTTGGCCACCAGCTCGTCACCGATCGTCACCGACCGCCAGCACGGCTGAGATCGCCATGCAGCGCTCCCCGCCGAACCGTAGCCGGCGTTGACCGCCTGGTCGGCAGCGAGATCAAGATCGGCGTCCGGCAGCACCGAGCATGTGGTTCTTGGCACCACCGAGAGCCTGCACGCGCTTGCCGTGCGTCGTCCCGGTCTCGTAGACGTACCGAGCGATCGGCGTCGATCCGACGAAGGAGATCGACTGCACGTCCGGATGCGTCAGCAGCCCATCGACTGCGACCTTGTCGCCGTTGAGCACGTTGAAGACGCCATCGGGAAGCCCAGCCTCCTTCCACAGCTCGGCCACCCAGAGCGGCGGCCGACGGCACCTTCTCGCTCGGCTTCAGCACTACGGTGTTCCCCGCGGCAATGGCGATCGGGAAGAACCACATCGGCACCATGGCCGGGAAGTTGAACGGGGAGATGATCCCGACCACCCCGAGCGGCTGCCGCGTCGAGTGCACATCGACCTTGGTCGAGGCGTTCTCGGTGAAAGCACCTTCATCAGATGCGGAATCCCGCAGGCGAACTCGACGACCTCCTGACCGCGGCTGACCTCCCCGAACGCGTCGGAAAGCACCTTGCCGTGCTCGGAGGTGATGATCGCCGCCAGCTCCTTCTTGCGCGCATTCAGCAGCTCCCGGAAGGCGAAGAGGACCTGGGTGCGCTTGGTCAGCGAGGTGTCCCGCCACCTCGGGAACGCGGCCGAGCGCAGCACGCGACGACCTCGTTGACGTCGTCTTCCGAGGCCAGCGCGAGTTGTGCGGTGACCTCGCCGGTGGCCGGGTTGGTCACGTCGGAGAACCGTCCGCTGTTGCCTTCGAAGATCTCCCCGACTTCCAGTGGTAGAGCGTCGTTGCCATGGCCTGTTCCTATCTGATGATGCTGGATTGCTGAATGATGATGATGATGATCACTTGGTGATCTTGCTCGACCGGACGCGCGGTCGCCGCTTCCGAACCGAAGTGCTTGTCGATCAAGGCGAGTGCCTTGTCCCGCTGGCGTTCCGATACGCCGCGGGCGTCTTCCTCCCACCCGAAAACGCAACTGCTGATCACGCCGTCGAAGCCAACGGCGGCGAGCGCAGCGAAGACCGCGTCGTAGTCGACCTCGCCCATACCCATCTCCATGTGCTGGTGCACCCGGGCGGGATTGCCCGGCGGGTTGGAGATGTAACGCAGTCCGTTCGAGGTCAGGTGATCCCAGGCATCAGCCAGGTGGACGTAGCGGACCTTGTCGCCGGCAGCCTCGATGATCGTTGCGGGGTCGTGACCCTGGTGGAACGCGTGCGGAGTGCAGTACAGGAAGCCAATCCAGTCCCGATTCAGGCCGCGGATCATGTTCAACGCCTCTAGCCCGTCCTCGATGAAGTCATCCGGGTGGGGCTCGATGATCAGTTGCACACCCTCCCGTTCGAAGATCGGGAGCAGCTCGTCCATCGACTTCAGGAACTGAGCCTCAGCGGTCTCTGGCGCCTCTGGCCTCCCGTTGAACTCGGAGTTGATCACATCGACGCCGAGGTCGACCGTGATCTGGATGACCCGCTTCCACGCGCGCACGGCCGCCTGTCGCTGGTCCTCATCGGGACCCGACCAACGCAGCACCGGCAGCACGCGACGCGATACCGACGCCGGCGTCACGAGCAAGCTTCTTCAGCCTTCTGACCCCGGCGTCGTCGACTCGCGGGTACTTGAAGAACGGAACGAAGTCCGCCTTCGGCGACAGCTCCATCCAGTCGTAGCCGAGGCTGGCGACGATGTCGGGCAGCTCGTAGACCGAGCTGCTCGAGTAGAACATCTGCGGGATCGAGGGCGAGCTTCACGGCCATGCTCCTTCCAGGTCCGGGCGCTTGAATCCCGGCATGCGGTTCCTCGGCCTCGATGGATGCAACCGACGATGCCGCCGGCGAGATGGACAGTGAACTTTCGCGCCACTCCGAAGCGCCAGAACGCCGGCCTCACAGACCGCAACGGCCGCGTAGCCGTCCCAGGCACTCGGGCCGTCGATGGTTCCGGCCTTGGCGGCATCCACCCACCGCTGCAGCTCGATGTCGTACGCCTGGCCGAAACGTTCCACGAAGCTCGGTGGTGATCGGCCCGCCCCACCGGCCGTCGGTGGACTTGACGCTGGAGATTCTGGTCCAAGCCGATGAGGGCGCTGCCCTGCTCGCCGACGACCTCGGTGCGTACCTCGTACGCCACGCCCGTCCGGACGAAGATCTCATCGGTGACGATCGCAGCCCGACTCGGTCTCGAAGATCACCAACATCGGGTCGTGGACGCCGTGCGGCGCACTGCCGGTGGCAGCGCCCTTGATCACCTCGACACTGGTGATCTCCTCACCCAGCAGGAACCGAACTGAGTCGACCTCGTGCACCACCGAGTCCCTGATCATGAACTCGGAGTTGAAATGATCACCAACCGCGGGATTGCGATGGGTGCAATGCACCATCAGCGGCTTGCCCAGGCCGCCGTCGGCGATCAGCTTCTGCAGTGCCGCGTACTCAGGATCGAAGCGCCGCATGAAGCCGACCTGAATCAGCTGCGTGCCGAGCGCCTTCTCCTTCTGCACGATCGCGTAGGCGGAGGCGATGTCGGTTGTCAGTGGCTTCTCGCAGAGCACCGGGATGCCCCGATCGAGGCAGGCATTGAGCTGTTCGGCGTGGGCGGCGCCGGGCTGAGCGAGGAGCACGGCATCCACGTCGGAATCGTTGATGGCCGCGATCGGATCGGACTGAACGCGTGCTCCGACAGCTTCCCGCGACCTCGGCCGCCTTGTCGGCAAGAAAGTCGTTGACGACCGTCACCTTTGGCCCCGCGCACCCGCTTGCTCAGCGCGTCGACGTGAAAGGCGCCCATCATGCCGACGCCGAGGACGGCGATTCTCAGGTCATCACTCATGGCTGCCTCCGAAACTCGATGTTCGCGCCGCTGCAGGAGCTGAGATAGGCCTTCGGTCCGCTTCGCGATAGGCAGCGGCAGGTCCGGCGAGCATGGGTAAAGGTCGTGCTCGATGATGCCCTCGATGTCACGGCCCAAGGCCGACACCGCCTCCAGCAGCGGCGGCATGTCGGGAACGCCGAGCGGCGGCTCGATCATGGCCCCCATCCGCACGGCCTCCGGGAAGGAGAGGTCTTTGTCGAGCACCTGCGCGACGATCTGCGGATTGACCTGCTTGAGGTGCAGGTAGCCGATCCGATCGGGATACTTCTCGATCAACTCCAGACAGTCGCCGCCGTAGTAGGCGATGTGCCCGGTGTCGAAGCAGAGGTTCACCCACTCCGGATTGGTCGACTCCAGGAGTCGCTCGATGTCTGGCTGGTAGCCCACGTGGCTGTCGGCGTGGGAGTGGAACTGCACATGGAGCCCGTACTCTTCGAGGATCCGCCGCCCGAGCTCGTCCAGGCCGCTGGTCTTCTGCTCCCACTGCTCGGCGGTGAGCTCGCGGCTCTCCACCGGCTCCCCAGTCTTGTGGTGCCGCCACACGTCGGGGATCACTACGATGTGCTTCCCGCCGAGGGCCTGGGTCAGCGCCGCCACGTCCGTCACCTGCGTCCACACCGCGTCCCATGAGTCCGGGCGATGCAAGTGCTCGAAGACGGTACCGGCCAGCACGCCCAGCCCGTGCTCGTCGAGCTGATCTCTACAGCTCGACCGGATCCCTCGGCAGATAGCCGTACGGGCCGAGCTCGATCCACTCGTAACCGGCCTCAGCGACCTCCTCGAGGAACACCTCGGGGGCACCTGGTCGGGATCGCTGGGGAACCAGACTCCCCACGAGTCCGGTGCGGTGCCGATCGTGATCGTGGACACATAACCTCCTTACAGGAACAGCTTCTGAGTTGCCTTGTGCTCGTCGTAGGTCTTGCGTGCTTGCTGGGTGGACTCGAGGGTCGAGGTTTCGCTGACCGGGACGTCCCACCAGGACTCCGAGTCGGGAGCGCCGATCAGCGGATCGGTCTCGACGTAGATCACGACGCTGTGATCAGCTGCCTTGGCCGCCTTGATCGCTTCGGCGAACTCACCGGCTGTTGTCGTCTTGATCACCTCGACACCCAGGCTTGCGGCGTTGGCGGCAAGATCAACAGGCAGCTTGTCGCCGTCCAATCGACCGGTCTGCGGGTTCCGGTAGCGGTACTTGGTGCCGAAGCGCTGCGAGCCGAGCGACTCCGACAGCGAGCCGATCGAGGCGAAGCCGTGGTTCTGCACCAGCACCGTGATGATCTTGATGCCCTCCTGCACCGCGGTCACCAGCTCGGTCGCCATCATCAGGTAGGAGCCGTCGCCGACCATGACGAAAACATCGCGGTCCGGACAGGCAAGTCGTACGCCAAGCCCGCCGGCAACCTCGTAGCCCATGCACGAGTAGCCGTACTCGACGTGGTAGCCCTTGGGGTCCCGAGTCCGCCACAGCTTGTGCAGATCGCCGGGCATCGAGCCCGCGGCACAGACCACAACGTCACGTGGATCGGACAGCTCGTTCACCATCCCGATCACCTCGTTCTGGGTGAGGAGGCCGTCGGCACCGGCATTCGGGGTTTCAGGCAGGTAGACCCTTTGCACCGTCTCGTCCCAGGCGGCGTTCAACTCGCCGTACTCGGCGACGTAGCCGTCGTCAACCCGGTAGCCGTCGAGCAATGGCAGCAAGCGCCTCGAGGGCCTCGCGGGCATCGGCCTGAACGGCGAGCCCAGCATGCTTGATCGCATCCAGCCCGGCGACGTTGATGTTGACGAACCGAACTCCCGGGTTCTGGAAGGCGGTCCGGCTCGCCGTCGTGAAGTCGGAATAGCGGGTGCCGATGCCGATCACCACGTCAGCGTCGCGAGCGATCAGCGTTCGCCGCGGTCGTACCGGTGGAGCCGATCGCACCAAGGCACTGCGGATGGTCGTAGACCAAGGTCCCCTTGCCGGCTTGGCTTTGACCGACCGGAATACCGGTCGCCTCGCACAAGGCGGCCAGCGCATCCTGGGCACGCGAGTACGTGACACCACCGCCGGCAACGATCAGCGGTTGCTTTGCCGATTTGATGATCGCGGCCGCCGCCTCCAGCACGGATCGCTCCGGTAGCGGCCGCGCGACATGCCAGACCCTCTTGTCGAACAAGGTCACGTGGCCAGTCGTAGGCCTCAGCCTGCACGTCCTGCGGGAAGCAGAGGGTGACCGCGCCGGTCTCGGCCGGATCCGTCAAGACCCGCATCGCGGACAGCAGGGCCGCGCGGCAGTTGTTCGGGGCGCCAGATCCGGTCGAAGTACTTCGAGACCGGCCGGAAGGCGTCGTTCACCGTGACGTCGCCAGAATCGCGGCAGCTCCAGTTCCTGCAGCAGCGGCGAGGCGCTGCGGTCAGCGAAGCGTATCGGCCGGCAGCAGCAGCACCGGCAGCCGGTTGATCGTGGCCAACGCCGCGCCGGTGACCATGTTGGTCGCACCAGGCCCGACGCTCGTCGACACTGCGTAGGTCTGCAGCCGGTTCTTCATCCGGGCGTACGCGACGGCGGTATGCACCATGGCCTGCTCGTTACGGCCGAGGATGTACGGCAGCGTTTCGGCTCCTCGAGCTCGGCCTGCAGCAACGCTTGGCCGATACCAGCGACGTTGCCGTGACCGAAGATTCCGAAGCAGCCGGCGAAGAGCTGCTGCTCATCGCCGTCGGATTCGGAGTACTGCGCGCCGAGGAACTTCACCAGCGCCTGCGCCACGGTTAGTCGCGATGGTGTCTGGCATGCTCAAGCCTCCTCGAACGGTCTGCGAAAGGAGTCTCGGGTCGACGGATTGAGTCTCCCAGGTGCCGCGTACCCACGCCTGGTCGGGATGGTCGCTGATCTTCCATGCGCGCTCAGCACCCGGTCCCGCCATGACGTTCAGGTAGTACATGTCGAATCCCGGCGCGGCGACGCACGGCCCGTGCCAGCCGTACGGAACCAGCACCGTGTCGCGATCATGGACCTCTTCCAGTACGTCGATGTCATGGCCAGGTGAGGCGGATGTCCGCATGAATCCGAATCCAGGCTGGCCGCCAGGCCCCGCGGCGATTTCGAAGTAATAGATCTCTTCCAGCTCCGACTCGGTCTCGGTCGCCTCGTCATGCTTGTGTGCTGGGTAGGAGGACCAGTTGCCGGCCGGAGTGATCACCTCGCAGGCGATGATCTTGGCAGCGTCCAGCGACCCGGGAGTGCCGAAGTTGCGTACCAGACGGCTGGATTGGCCGGCACCGCGTAGCTCAACCGGCACCTGCGAAGCAGCGACGTAGCGCGTCGGGAAGCTGGATCCGGTACGCGCACCGCATAGGGCGAACCGCCCGCCGGATGCGGATTGCAGGATCACTTCCTGACCAAGGCCCACGTACGCCGCATCCGTCGGTCCCTCAAAGACGGACGACCGACCGTCGAGCTCGCAGCGCACGTCACCGGCCTGTACCGAGACCGACCCGCTGAGCGGTAGCACGATCACCTCGTCAGAGCCGGTGTTGAAGCGTGTGGTTGCCTGTCCGGCTCGAGGGAAATGATCTTCAATGAGGAGTAGCCCCAACCTGCCGACTCGGGTGTCACCTCGACCTCGTAAGGACTCGACCCGGCATAACCGGACCGCAGCAGATAGCTCGATTCCATGATCACGACCGGACGAGCGAGACGGCGGTGTCGACCGCCCTGGCCACGTCATCGTCACTCGGATAGAGCATGGTGCGACCGACGACGAGCCCGCGCACTGACGGCAGCGCAAGCGCGGCCTGCCACGCGGCGTACGTCTCGTCCGGCGCGCTGTCGGGATCACCGCCGAGCAGCAAGGTCGGCAGCGTCGTGGCATCCATCACCCGCTCCATCTCGTGGACCACCGGCAGCTTCATCCAGGTGTACGCGCTGGAGGCGCCCAGACCTTGCGCGATATGCACCGACTTGATCACCGCGTCCGCAGAAAGGTCGTTGATGATCTTGCCGCTGAAACGACTGGACATGAACGGCTCCACCATCGCGATCAGCTCGGCCCGGTTGAGCTCGGTGACTCGCCTTGCCGCACTGCTCCAGCGTGGCCACCGTGCCGGGATCCTCGAGATCGATCCGAAGCAGCATCTTGGCGCCCTCGTACCCCGCATCGATCGTGCCAGCTACGTCGTAGCCGGTATTGCGATCATCCATCTCAAAGCTCGCACCCTGCAGGCCGCCGCGATTCATCGAGGCGAAGACCAGCTTCTCCTCCAGGACGCCGAGCATCAGCAGGTCCTCGGCGATGTCGGCGGTGGCGAGCAGGCCGTCGACACCCGGGCGAGTCAGCGCCGTCACCAGTCGGTCCAGCAGTTCAGTGCGACTGGCCATCGCGGTCGCCTTGCCGGCAGCACTCAGGGCGCCGCGTGCCGGATGATCACAGGCAACGATCATGAGCTTGCCGTCCGGCCGTCGAACAGCTCGCGTTTGCGGCGAGCCGTGAGCAGCCGCTTGATCCGTCCTGGGTCCCGGCTGCGGATCTCGTTGAGCTCGCCGATCGAGCGGGCAAACTGAGTTCCCGACGCCGCGTCGGTCACGGTGCTCATCGCTGGCTCGCAGTCTCGAAGTGCACGGCGAGCGAGCCAGCGAGATGCTCGTTAGGGTCACCGCCGGCAAGCAGAGTTTCGATCTCGGCTTCGGTCGGCATCGCCGTCGAACATTCCAGCCGGGAGGCCACGATGGCGCCGGCCGCGTTGGCATGCTGCAAGATCTTTTCCAACGGCCAGCCTGCCAGCAGTCCGTGGCACAGCGAGCCACCGAAGGAGTCGCCAGCGCCCAGACCGTTCAGTGGTCGAATGGGGATAGGCGGGCTCTCAACTCGCTCGCTTCTGGTCTTGGCGAGCACGCCCTTGGGCCCTGCTTCACGACCGCAAGTTCCACCCCGGCAGCGAGGAGGGCGTCGGCGGCCTTCTCGGGTTCGGTTTCGCCGACGGCGACCTCGCACTCCTCTCGGTTGCCGACTGCGACCGTGACGTGCGGCAGCGCCTTCTGAACCTGCTCGGTGGCGTGTGCCGGGCGTGTCCCAGAACATCGGGCGATAGTCAAGATCAAGTACGGTGAACTGCTTGCGCGCTCGAGCCTCGAGGACCGCGAAATGTGACTCCCGGCTGGGCTCCTCGCTGAGTCCGGTCACCGACAGCCACATCAGCCGGGTCGCGCGTACGGCATCGAAGTCGATGTCGGAGGGCTTGATCTGCATGTCTGGCACGGTGGGCTTGCGATAGAACCAGAGCGGAAAGTCATCGGGCGGGAAGATCTCACAGAACGTCACGGGTGTGGCGTATTCGGTGTTCGTCACCACGTAACGATCATCAACGTTCAGCTCCCGGAGCGCTTTGCGAACGTAGCGGCCGAACGGATCATTACCCACGCCGGTGATGATGGCGGCCTTGCGTCCCAGACGGGCCGCAGCCACTGCGACGTTGGCCGTCGTGCCGCCCAGATATTTGCCGAAGCGTTTGAACGTCCTCGAGTCCAACGCCTATTTGCAGCGGGTAGATATCAACACCGCTCCGGCCGAATGTGAGCACCTCCAGCGGCTCAACCTGTGCATCCGGGCGGTCGTCAGGATCGCTACTCATCGCTCTCCTTCGAGATGAAGATCAGGCCGTAGATGGCTCTCGCAGCACCGTATTCAGCCACGCCGCAACCTGTCAATGATTTGTACAGACAAAGATTTGTACAGACAAATAGTCATGATGAGACTCGATCAAACGAGCTGAGGGTTCCGTCGAGGAACTGAGCTCGGCCCAGACCGAACGACCAGTCGGCGTGACGGTTGGCCATCACCGAAACGATCAAGTCCTCTCCTCGTACGCCGCACTCAGCCTCCAATCGCTTGGCGAGCTCGGCATACATAGCCTGTTTCTGCTCGGTTGACCTGCCCTGCTGGAAGATTTGGATGATCACGAGGCGGTCAGTTCGCTCGCAAACCGAGACCGGTGTCCTCAGCGATGATGTGACCTTTGGGGTGCTCGGTGATGATCTGGTATCGATCTCGCGGCGGTGCAGCAAAGACGTCGAGCATGACGTCTTGGATGGTGTCAGCCAGCTTGCGGAGCTCATCGGGCGTACGGCCTTCCTGAACATCGATCCGGACAAGTGGCATGAGTCAATTCTCACTTTGTTAAGACATAATGTCAAATTGTGACCGATGAGCAGGCCGGCAGCCAATGAGGAAGCCCGCACCCCAAGAGAGATGCGTCGCCGCCAACACCAGCCGGCAACCGCAGCCGGGCAGCTGCCGACATCGGCTGTCCGGTGGCCACCGAGCCGCCAATGATCAACGCCAGATACCCGGCGGGGGCGAGGAAACCCAGACGAAGCAGCCGCGAATCGAACAGCACACCTAGGAGGCCCAGGCACGAGCCAGCCAGCACACCGAGCACCGCCAACGGCGGCGCCAGATAGCGAGCATTGGCGGTCTCGCGGATGCCGCCTGACAAGCTCGCGACGCCAAGTCCCCGTGTCATACATCTGCTTCGCCAGCGCGCGAAGCGTGGAACGCGGTCGGTAGGTGACTCGCAGCTCAGGGAGAGAACCAGATCTTGTGACCGGTCGCCCGCAGCCGATAGTTGAGCTCCCAGTCTTGGGCGCGGTGCATGGTCTCGTCGAAGCCACCGACGGCGATCAACGCATCCTTGCGAAACACGCCCAGAAAAACAGTCTCCGCCTCAGCTGCGGGAGACTCGGCCAGGTGGAACGCTGAACCGCCCAGTCCGAGTCGCGTCGTATACGCCGTGGCCACAGCTTCCTCGAACGGTGTCGTGCCTTGCGCGTCCATGACCCCGCCGACATTTGCCGCACCGGTCTCGTCGAGCAGCTCGACGGCTCGCCTGATGTAGCCGTCGGTCAGCTCGCCGTGCCCATCGACCCGCACGATGATCTTGTGTGTGGAGGCGGCAATGCCGAGGTTGAGCGCGGAAGGCGTCCGCGACGCCGGGTTGTCGACAACGCGGATCCGCTGATCGGCCGCGGCGAGCGCATCGGCAATCTCGCGGGTGCGGTCGGCACTCGGCCCGACAGCGACAATGACCTCGAGCTCTCCGGGATACTCCTGATCGAGTACCCGCCGAATGGCGGCCTCCAGGTGGCGTTCTTCGTTGAGCGCCGGCATGACGACCGAGACACCAGGCCAACTCGTGCTGACCTCGTCGACGGGTGAGCTCACTCGATCATCTTCGCAGGCGTTTTTTTGGAGCTGCTCGCGCATCGCGCGCTGTCGCGAGTCCGCCTACTTCGTCCTCGCTCGCGGAGGAAGAGCGCGTCCGCTCGCTCCTCCTCAGCACGGCGGCGCACGAAACGATTTTCGACGCTCCGCATCGCGGCGTCGATCAAGCTGCGCAGACTTTGCTCAGATCGCCGGTTTGGCTGTCCGCCTGGGATTCTTCGACTGGGAGGCCGTCGGCCTCGGCTTGGCGGTGGCACTCGGAGCTGCTTGCGGGCGCTGGCTCGTTCGTCCGATTGTCGATCGCCTCTGAGGCATCAACGGTCTTCTGACCGGTGCCGCGTATCAGAGCGAGGTCAGGGAGTTCGGATTGATCAGCGGCGGCACCATAGCCGCGCTCGACACCGGTAATCCCTTCGCCTTGAGGGCAAGGTTCATCATGGTCCCGACCTCCGAAGGCGGGATGTCAGTATTGACCACCTCTTTGCTGGCTGCTGCGATCTTGTTGAACTTGGTGAGCACGGTGATCGGGTCCAGCTGGTTGAGCATGGCGCGCATGACGCACTTCTGTCGCAACATCCGGTCGTAGTCGGAGGAATCTGAGCGCGATCGGGCAAACCACAAGGCCTCGTAGCCGTTGAGGTGGCGGCTCTTTCCGGCCTCGACGTGGCCGTGGATCTTGGTGCTACCGCCGCCGATCGGGACTCGGCGGTAGACGTCCATGGTGATGCCACCGACCGAGTCCACGAGCGATTCGAATCCCTCGAGATCGATCAACACCCAATAGTTGATCTTGAGCCCGGTTACTCCTTCGACGGCTTCCTTGGTGGCCTGAGCGCCGGGGTTCTGAACTTCTGGGATAAAGCTGGCGATGCCCGAGGCATAGGTGTAGACCCGCGTTCAGCATGCAGGAGCCATCCGAGCAATGGAAGCCGTGCGGAAACTGAGCGTGCAGCGGAGATGAAGCAGGAAATGGGGCGGCCTGGAGATTGCGGGGCAGGCTGATCAACACCGTCCGGCCCGTCTCGGCGTCCACGCTCGTTACGATCATGCTGTCAGGCCGAAGTCCGACGCGATCCCGGTCCAGCGTCGCCGCCCATCAGCAGAATATTGAGGCGACCCTGTTGTGCGACGTGATCACCACCGCCGGAGAACACAGCTGTCGTCAGCCCATGTTGCGCGGACGCCATTGATGCAACGGCGATAGATCCAGCGAAGATCGCGAAGGCCAGCGCCAGAGTGATCACCGAGAAGACGAGCCGGCCGGGTGAACCTAGCTCACTAGGGTGAGTCAGGCGCCAGGCGTCGACGATCAGTCCGACCCAGCCCAGGCCTGACGCGCGACTGAGCCCGAGACTGGATCAGCTTCAGTGACGGGCCGAAGGTGATCATGGAGAGCGCGGCCTCCAGGCAGGATCCACGCCAGCAGGGCAGTGAGCAGCGCGAGCAGCCACAGCACGGCCCAGACTCGAATGGCAATCGACCGACGCGACAGGTTGCCGGCCACCAGCTGGGCTGAACCGGCACCGCCAGCGTCATGGTCAGAAGCGCCCACGCCCGACGGCGTTTGATGCGTCTCGCTTCCGGTGCTGTGACTTGTGCGACGAGGTCGAGGCACGCGGCGCGACCTCCGCGGTGCGAATGGACACCTAGGGCTCTTTCGGTCTGCTTTACGGGGAAGAAACAGGGAAGGATCCCATGTCAGTATCTGCGGTGGCCGCCGTTTCGTTGCTGAAGCCACGCCGACGAGCCCAGGAGTCGGGAAAGGACGCGGGTACCTTTGCGATATCTCCTCGGAGCCCCGACGAGGATCTCGACTGGCTGCGCGGACGCGATCGCCGGCAGGTGCAGCCGGAACGCACCCGAGTAATGCCAAACCCGTCGGCGAGCGCACCAGCCCCACCGCAGAGCCAGGCACCGGTACCCTTCGCCCGCTCCCAGCCAGTACCCCGACCGTGCAACCCCGACCGGCACCGCCAACCTGCGGCCCGCCTCGCGGACCCGGCGGGTCAGGCTGGTCTGGAGCCGACAGCCCTCGAAGCGCTGGCAAACAGCGACACCCAGTCCGGAACGCCTTCCGGATGCTGTTGATCCTGTTGCTCTTGATCATCTTGTGGCTCGTCGGTGTTCCCGCGTGCGCGTGGACCCGATAGCACGTGTGGACGCCGCACCATCCGGCCAGCGACCTGCGCTGATCAACCGCCGGCAAGACGTTCCTGCTGGTGGGCTCCGGACTCTGAGCCGGGCTCAGCAAAGCCGAGCAGAAACGTCTTGAACTGGCAGCACCGCGGCAGCGGACCGACATCGATCATGCTGTTCCACGTCCCTGGGTGGCAGAAGCCCGCGTTGATCTCCATGCCGCGTGACTCGTACGTGGACATTCCGAAGAACTGGCAAGAACAAGATCAACGCTGCGTATGCGTTCGGCGGTCCGCGGTGTGGTGCAGACCGTCGAACGAGAACACCGGGCTGCGCATCGATGGCTACATGGAGATCGGCGTTCGGTGGTTTCGTCAACATCATCGACGCGCTGGGCGGCATCCGCATGTGCCTGCCAAACGCGATCAGGACGACCGCGTGACAGCCACATTGATCTGCGGAAAGGCTGTCAGATGCTGAGTGGCACTCGAGGCGCTCGGTTACGTCCGGATGCGCAAGGCCGACCTGCTCATGATCCTAGGTCGAGCGGAGAGGCAGCGAGAGATGCTGGCGGCGGCTGCCAAGAAGGCGGCATCCCCAGCCACGGTGCTCAATCCGTCCGCTACTGGAAGTTCAACATGGCTGTTGCCGATGCGATCGCTGGGCCGCGACACGTCGCTACCTGAGGCGCTGACCCTGGCCTACGCCATGCGAAGCGATGATCTGGTGGGAGCGGATCTGACGCTCACCGTGCCGGTGGTCCAGTACAGGTGCGCCAACACCGGTCGGCTCCGCGGTTCTATGGGATCCAAACAAGGCCAAGGGGCAATGTTTTCCGCGATTGCCCGCGAGGACACCTCGGGACTCGCCAGTACGCACAGTAACAACCTGTCGCCCGTTACTTGGTCGTTATTCCAAGCCAGAGGCAGGCAAGAATGTTAGAACAAAGCCTTGACAAGACTTCCGGTGAGTACGCAACGCTGAGGCCCGTCGGCACTGGCGTCCGACCTGACAGCGGAGGTCAGCTCATGGGTTAGCCCAACGCCTGCAGCCGTGTCGAGCCGCAGCCTCGAAGACCTGGGATGAGTGGACCTGCGTGTGCCTCAGTCGCTGCACAACCCATCGTCTGTACGATCGTCTCAGCAAGCAGTGCGGTATTGCCGGCCAGTCGGCAGAGCCAGCGACAGCGCAAATTCCTGCCCTCACCACGGGCCCCGCACATCACATATAGGCGACGATCTCGCCTGCCCCGTAGCCCAAAACCTTTTCCACTGCCTACGTTGACCTCGGTGAGCTCCGCCTCACTGCATCTCGCGCGTCCCGGGCCTTGCCCGAACACCAAACGAAAAGGAATCATCGATGATTCGATCCGCAAAGCCGGCTCGGCGCTTAGCCGATCTCGAAAGAGGCTTGACCCTTGCCGCACTGCAGCGGCCGCAGCGACTCACGCTGTCTGGCTTGTAGCGGCGGCGTGCGCTCAGCCCCAGCCGCAAGCCAGTGGTGGCGGCGGTGGTGGCGGCAACTCGGGCTATACCTTCGCCATGGTTACCCATGAATCTCCTGGCGATACGTTCTGGGACCGGATCAGGGCCGGCGCCGAGCAGGCCGCCAAGGACACTGGCTCGACATTGAAGTACTCCGCCGATCCCGACGCCACCAAGCAGGCTGTTCTCATTCAGAACGCGATCGACTCCAAGGTCAGATGGCATCGCGACAACGCTTGTCACCCCGTGATGCCCTCATTCCCACGGTCAAGAAAGCCATCGCTGCAGGGATTCCGGTAGGACAGCTTCAACTCCGATTCGCCGCTCACTGGCGAGCAGGCGGGCGCTTCACCCACTCTCCTCCGACGAGTTCTGCGCCGGACAGCAAGCGGGCAAGAGGATGCAGGCGGCGGCGCCACCAAGATCCTTTGCACCATCCAGCAGACGGCTCGGTGGCGCTCGAGGACCGCGCTGCAAGGGCGTGAAAGACAGCTTCCCGAACACCGAGAACCTGCAGGTCAACGGCCAGGACGACTCCGCCGTCACCTCAGCGATCCAGGCCAAGCTCACTGAGGACAAGTCGATCGACTGCGTGATCACTCTTGGCGCGCCACAGGCGCTGGACACCATCAGAAGGCCTCGAGGGTTCCGGCAGCAAGGCCAAGCTCCGGCACCTTCGACACCAACCCGGACGCTGGCGCAGGCCAGTCGGACGGCAAGATCCAGTTTTACATCGACCAGCAGCCCTATCTGCAGGGCTACATGGCCGTCACACAGCTCTATCTCTTTAAGAAGAACGGCAATATCCTCGGTGGTGGCAAGGCGGTCCTGACCGGCCCGTCCTTCGTCGACAGCAGCAACATCGCCACGGTCCTGCCGGTTCGTCAAGAACAACACCTGATAGTAGTTCGAAGCCTCGCAGGGTAGGTCGGGCGAGAGTGTCCGCCCGACCACCGCGAACTCGAAGTCATCGGAGCTGCACCATGAGTACACCCTGTCGAGACCGCACCGCCTACGCCGGCTGAGGCTTCTCAACCGCGTCCAGGTCAGCTGGACGACTTGACCGCTCGGCCGCCCCGAGATCGGAGCCTTGGTCGCGGCAATCGTCATCTTCATCTTCTTCCTGATCGTCGCACCGGCATTCCGCACGCCGGCCGCGTTCTTCACCGTCCTCTACCAGTCCTCGATCATAGGCATCGTGGCTGTCGGTGTCGGCATGCTGATGATCGGCGGCGAGTTCGACCTGTCCGCGCGGCGTGCTTGTCACCTCCGCCGGCCTGGTCGAACGGCATGCTGTGCTATCAGCTCGGACTGAACCTATGGGTCGCGCGGTGATCATCTCGCTGATCTTCTGCCTGGCGGTCGGCTTCTCAACGGCTACCTGGTGATGCGCACCGGCATTCCAAGCTTCCTGATCACCCTGGGCACGTTCTTCGTGCTGCAGGGGGTCAACCCGGCGTAACCAAACTCGTCACTGGATCCGTGTCCAGCCAGAACATCAGCCAGATGGACGGCTTCCAGTCGCTGAACTTCATCTTCGCCCACGAGTTCAAGATCGGCTCCGTCACCATTGTCGATCACCGTCATGATGGTGGCTCTGTTCGTCGTCCTGTCGGCCTGATCCTGCAGCGGACCAAGATCGGCAACTGGATCTTTGCGGTCGGTGGCAACGCCGCCAGCGCCCGAGCCGCTCGGCGTGCCTGGTAACGCGAGCAAAGATCGGCCTGTTCATGACGGTGTCCTTCCTCGTGCTGGTCTCCACCGGCATGCATTACCTGTGATCGATTCGTCACTCTGCAGGCTGGCAACGGCGTAGGCAACGAGTTCCTTCACATCATCGCCGCGGTGGTGGGCGGGACCCTGCTGACCGGCGGCTACGGCAACGCGTGGGTGTGGCCATCGGCGCATTCATTCTTCGGCATGACCAGCCTGTGCATCGTCTTACGCCGGCTGGGACCCGAACTGGTTCAAGGCATTCCTTGGCATCGATGCTGTTGCTCGCCGTGATGGTCAACCTGTACGTGAAGCGACTCTCCACGATGAGAAAAGGTGGGCATGTTATGACCGACACTCTGCAAGAACACGCCGATCCGACACTGCACAAGGGTGAGCCTCTCGTCGAGATGACCGATGTTGGCAAGACCCTACGGGCGATCCGAGCCCTCCAGCGAATCAACCTGAGGTCAACGCCGGCGAGGTGACGTGTGTGCTTGGCGACAATGGAGCGGGCAAGTCAACATTGATCAAGATCATTTCCGGCTTGCATCCTCACAATGAGGGAACCGTGAAGGTCGATGGCGAAGAGGTCCACTTCTCCACTCCCCGCGACTCGCTCGCTCATGGCATCGCCACGGTGTATCAAGACCTTGCCGTGGTAAGTCTCATGGAGGTCTGGCGTAACTTCTTCCTCGGTCGGAGATGTCGGGCAGCAAGTTCCCGCTTTCCGCAATGAAGATCAAGGACATGAGGCGCATCGCCGACGAGGAAGCTCACGCAAGATGGGCATCGTCGTCAAGCGACATCGACCAACCCATCGGAACCCTCTCCGGCGGCCAGCGGCAATGCGTCGCGATTGCCCGCGCGGTGTATTTCGGTGCTCGGTCTGATCTTGACGAGCCGACGGCCGCTCTCGGTGTCAAGCAGTCCGGTGTGGTGCTCAAATACACCGCGGCCGCCCGCGACGCTGGCTGGGCGTCTGTGTTCATCACTCACAACCCGCACCACGCCTACCTGGTAGGCAACCACTTCATCATCTTGAAGCTGGGACGAGCCGTGCTGGACAAGGAAACGTCCTCGAGGTGGGGCCTGACGAGCTCACCTCGACAGATGGCTGGTGGCGATGAGCTCACCGAGCTGGCGCACGAGTTGGAAAGCACCCGTTGATCCGTTTCGCCCTCTTTGGCTGCGGGCGTATCGGGCGCGTACACGCCGACCTGATCGATGTCCATCCCCAGGCCGAGCTGGCCTGCGTACGACCTGATCGAGTCGGCTGCGCTTGAGGCGGGCTAAGCGATATGGCGCGGCCACCGCCTCCTTCGGTCAATGCCGCAATCGATGACCCGACCGTCGACGCCGGTGGTGATCGCCTCGGCTACACCAACGCACGTCGACCTGCTGACCCGAGCCGTACGCGCCGGGCAAGGCAGTGCTCTGCGAGAAGCCGATCGATCTCGGACTTGCCATGGGTCGATCGCCGCTGGGTGGAGATCGCCGCGCTGAATCCGACTGTGATGGTTGGCTTCAACCGGCGCTTCGATCCTCGTTTCACGTGAGCGCATGATCGAATCGCAGCTCGCGAGATCGGCCGTCTCGAACAGCTGATCATCGTGAGCCGGGACCCAGCCCCGGCGCCGCGCGAGTATCTCGCTGTCTCCGGCGGGTTGTTCCGGCGACATGACGATCCACGACTTCGATCTCGCGCGCCTTTCTCGGCGAGGTCGTCGAGGTCCACGCGACGGGCGCGAATGTCGTCGCTGACTACATCGCCGAGCTGAGCTGACATCGACAGCGCTGTCGTCGCTTTGCGCCGCGCTGATGGTGCCCTTTGTCACATCACGAACAGCCGTCACAGCGTTTTCGGTTATGACCAGCGGCTGGAGGCATTCGGCTCAGCGGGGATGCTGAGGCGTCGGCAACCAACATTTGACCAGCGCGCCGCTTGTCGAACGCGACGCAGACCGAGGCAGCGCCCGAGTACCTCAACTTCTTCCTCGACCGGTACGCCGGCGTACCGTGCCGGAACTTGATCATTTGATTACCGCCATGGAACAAGCGCGACCAGCCAAGTCCCGGGTTCGCCGACGGACGTCGAGGCACTGGCATTAGCCGATGCGGCGCTTGAAAGTCTTCGGACGGGTCAGATGGTGCGGCTCAGGCCCGCCGTCTCTAGGACTGGAACTCTTCGCCGTCCTCCGCAGGGCTTGCCGAGAACGCGACCCGGCGGGAGAGTGAGGTGACGACGCCGATGCTCCTCGAGGACAAGATCATCCTGGTCAGTGGAGGAACCTCGAGGGCTCGGTGCCGGAATCGCCCGAGCGGCCGCAGCTGATGGGGCAGGCGCGATCATGATCACGGGGCGCGACGAGACAGCGGGTACGGCGCTTGCCGCTGAGCTAGGCAACAACGGAACCGACGTCAGGTTCCACGCTGTTGATCTTGCCGATCCATCCTCTGCGGCCGAAAGTGTGAGCGCGACCGTGGCCAGCTACGGCAGGATTGACTGCGTCGTCAACTCGGCAGGTATTACCACACGGGGAACGCTGCTGGACACCACCGTCGAACTCTTCGACACTCACATAGCCATCAATTTGCGGGCGCCGTTCTTCGTCATGCAGGCGGCCGTGCAGGATATGCGGAGTCGTCAGGCGCCCGGATCGATCGTCAACATCATCTCCTTCTCCGCACACGGCGGACAGCCCCATCTGGCTCCCTACGTGGCCGCCAAGGCGGGCCTGGTGGGCCTCACTCGCAATGCTGCATACGCTCACCGCTTTGATCGGATCCGGATCAACGGGCTCAACATTGGCTGGACCGAGACCGAGGGCGAGGGATGCCACCCAACGCGCCTTCCACGGAGCAAGCGGACGACTGGGTTTCCGCGGCCGCGGCCAGGCTGCCCATGGGCAAGCTCGGCCAGGTCTCCGAGATCCGCTGAGTTCGTGGTATTCGCCTCTCCGACCGGAGCGGTGTGGTCACCGGCTCGGTGATCGATCGGGACCTGAACGTGCTCGGCTGCCTGACTTCAGAAGCGGGGTGCGTCCCACCAGCCGGGCGTGGTTTGGAGACTCATGGGGTACTGCCTGGAGTCCCTTCCAGCGCTCGACGGCGGTGGGGGGACCGCGAAGAACAAGTGGTACAGAGACCTCGGCCGGCTCGTGGTCCATGCCGCGGCCAAGGATCGTCGGCATTCAACTCCCAGCCGCCGCCGTTTTTACGGCGTGGTTTCTCGACCTGACAGCGCTGGCCGGAACGATTGAACACGAGGACGCCTTCTGCCGAGGGCGTCCTCGGTCTGTTGGTCGCGCACGGTCCGGCATCCACGCACAACAAGGCGCGGTTCCGAAGAGCGACTCCGCGTATCGTGCCGCCGAACTCCCTTCCAGTCGCTCGGCGGCTGGCAGCGTACGGCCCACCAGCCTGGCCTGGTGGCTGCCCTCCTGGCTCACCGTCAGTAGAGGCTGATGCGCGGCGGAATTGGGCGATCGGCGCGTTGTCATAGCCGGCAAGCCGAGACCACGTCCGGCACTGCCGCCGGTCTCTGCGCTAGCCGGTCCGATCACTCCCACCGCGCAATGATCATTGAAGGTCGTTACACAGCCGTTGGCAGTTGATCCGGCTGCGGCGCAACTCCTCGGCGGCCCGCCAGCCGTCCGCACCCGCCCGGACCACTCGGCGAGGACTTTGCCACCTGCTGAGCCTCCCGGTGGCGCCGCATGGCAGTCCGGCAGCCACGACGCCGGTCGGCTGGAGATCGTGTGCCGCCCGCCGTCGATGTGAACTGACCAGCCTGGTGGCCCAGAGCACCAGTGATCCAGCGCGCTTTCAACAAGCCCCAACCCCTTGTCGTCGGCGGCAGTGCGGATCGGCACTCGACGCTGCTCCGTCGCAACTCCTCGGCGACCCGCCAAAACAATCGGAACGCTGGCAGCAAAGATCATCGAGCGACCGGCTTCCGAGCTCTGAACCCAGCAAGATCAATGACTCGCAGCGGAACTCTAGCAAGGTCTCTACCGCTCGATGCTCATCGTGGCGTGCGCCGACCGTGCTCAGCACGATCTGATAACCCTCTGCGGTCCGCGGCTTCTTCGAATTCCCTCCACAAGTTCGGCACTGGAAGGCGTTCCGCACGTTCATGGTCACACCGAGGTGCCGCCGTGCGATGCGTAGTTTCAGCAGGCTTGCACTCCGATTGGTGCGATAGCCAAGCTGGTCAGCGACCTGGTAGACATGGGCCCGAGCTGCATCACTCGCACCTGCTGCGCCGCGGAAGACCGATCGACACCAGCGCCTTGGAGACGCCTGCGGCTGCGGCGCATCGGCGTATCAATGGGCCGAATACACGCATAGCGGCTGACTCTGATCATCTATTGAAAGCCTTCCAACTTTGACTTGACATATGGGCTGCTAACAATGCATCGTATTCTAGACCGATCTGACTAAATCGGTCTGGTTGTAACCCCGATGTGTCTGGCGCGGCGCCTAGCACTCGAGACGCACACGGAGGGTTCATCATTGACTGACCCGATTGGAGTAGCCGTCATCGGCGCCGGCATGGCTGGCCGCTCCGCACCACACGCCTACCGCGACGCCCATACGGTTATTCGGTTCCGAGACGCGCCGACGGTCCGGCTGGTGGCGATCGCCGATATCAATGCCGACTTCGCTAATCACACAGAGACCGATACGGCTTCGAGCGGGCGGAGAAAGCTGGCGGGCGATCGTCGATGCTGACGACATCGATGCAGTCAGCATCGTGGGCGCAACCATCTGCATCGCGAGATCGCTGAGGCATTATTGGCATCTGGCAAGCACGTGTTATGTGAGAAGCCGCTTTCGCATCGAGGCGTTGAGACGCGGAGGCCATGGCGAAGGAGCCGCGACGAGTCCGGTCGGGTGGCAGCCTGCGGCTTTCTCCTACCTGTCGCTCTCCCCGCCGCCAGCGCCATCGGCGAACAGATCACGAGCGAGCTCTCATGGCGAGATCTGGCACTTCAACGGCCGCTATTGGTGCGATTACTCGGCGGACCCGGACGCTCCAACCAGCTGGCGTTACGACGGGCCGCTGGGATCGGTGGGCTCGCCGATATCGGCAGTCACATCTCTCGACCTGAGCGAGTACCTTCTGCGGCCGAATCGTCCGGATCGACGGCGCGACGCTGCCGATCATGATCAAGGACCGTCCGATGCCGCTCTGGTGCGGCGCTGGGCCACGCCGCGGGCAGGGCAGTCAGCGACGAGCGGAGGCCGGTCACCAACGAGGACATCGCTACCTTCGTTGTCGAATTTGCCAGCGGGGCTGCGGGGACGTTCTCGATCTCCCGCGTCGCACTCGGGCATCCCAACGATGCTGGGGTTTGAGGTCTTCGGTACGGAAGGCGCCGGCACGGTTCGACCCTGTCGGTAAACGCCGAGTTCGGGTACATCGACAAGCACGCCTGAGGCAGCTACCAATGGCTGGCGGCGGGTGATCGTCGGGCCGGCTACCCTACGTTGCGCCGCTCCAGTCGATGCCGTTCCCTGGAGTAGGGCACGGTGGCCAGGAGTTCTTTACGTACCAAGGCGCGTGCCTTCCCTGGACGAGATTGCCGGCCTGGATCCGACTGACTCGACAGGCGACGTTCGCCGACGGGCTGCGCAAACATGCAGGTCGAGGAGGCCATTGTCAAGAGTGCGGACCTCTGGCGCCTCGGTCGAGTGGAGTGATGGCACCGCTCAAGATTCGGCATTCTCGGTGCCGCCCGGATTGCAGATGACGGCATCGTCGGATCCGTCCAGAGCGCTCGGCCACCGGCTGGTCGCCGCGGCCGCTCGGGATCGAACGCGAGCCGAGAGGTTCGCCGGCAACGGGGCATCGGAAGGTGCACGAAACCGCCTACGCCAATAGTCATCGACGACCAGATGTGGATGTTGTCTACAACGCCCCGGTCAAGCTCGCTGCACGCCCACCTGGAACCAGTACGCCTTGCAAGCGGGCAAAGCATGTGTTGAGCGAGAAGCCGTTTGCCAGCAACGCGAGCGAGGCGGCATTGGTGCGTAGATGTACGCCAAGACCGCGCCAGCACGGATCGTCGAGCCTTCCACCTACTGCACCATCCGGTCAACCAGCGGCTCCGGGACTTGGTGACGTCTGGCGATCTTGGTGAGATCGAGCATGTCGATCATCGAGCTGAGATCCCTGGGCCTCCCGACAAGCGATCCGCGTTGGTCGTCTGAACTGGCCGGTGGAGCGACGATGGACCTCGGCCGTTACGTGCTCAACGCACGCCCGTCAGGTCGGTCGCTGGCTTGGCGACGCAAGCCCTCGGTGATCAGCGCCGAGGCAATCCTCAAGGAGCCGAATATCGACGCTGCCATGCGGGTCGAGCTGGCCTATCCGAGCGGCATCAGAGGCCAGCTTCACTGGGACATGAACGCGGAGGCACCGATCGATGGTCTGGACCATCAAAGGCGACGGGCGGGACGGCGTGTCGTGCCCGGCGTTGCCTGGCCCACATGGACAACCGGATCGTGATCACCAAAGGGCGGCGACACCGAGGAGCAGACGCTTGGTGATCAGACGTCGTACACCTACCAACTGGCCGCTCTGGCGGCACAACCGCTGCAGACCGGTGCCGAGTTTGTGATCGATGTCGACGAGCTCGGTGGCCAACGCCGAGCTGATCGACGACGTGTCGATCGGCCGGACTGTGCCCCGCACATCTGGACACCCTACTTAATCAAAGGGAGAGGATCAGCGACGATCGGTGGCGCGATGGGCTGTCGCGGAGCGGCGTGTGGCGGGCCGTGCGCACGCTGCCGGCCTACCGGAGTGCGCCGATGCTTTACAAATCCACATTGCCCACTGAGGTTCGTCTCCATTGGAGACGGTCAGTCCTGAGCTCGGCTCGCTCGGCGGCACGACGCTTCGGCTACGAGCGCTCCGACACCTCCTGGCAGGCGATCGCAGATGACCCAGACATTCAACGTGGTCAGCGTTGTGGTGGCCAACTCCCTGCACCGGCGAGATGGTGGAAGGCTCTCGTTGCCGCCGGCAAGCACGTGCTTTGTGAGAAGCCGCTGAGCGACAACGCTGGAGGATGCCCGCGCGATGGCCGACGTCGCCCGCAGCGCCGACGACCAGTCGGTGCGCGCATCGGCTTCACCTTCCGCCGCGCCCAGGCGTCGCCGCGCTCCGCCGAGCTGGTAACCTCAGGCGCGCTGGGTCGCGTCCTGCACGTCGACGTCCGGTACTGGTGCGACTATGCGGAGCGATCCGAAGGTCCGATCAGCTGGCGGTACAAGGGGGGCCCCTGGTTCCGGCGCGCTCGCCGACATCGGCAGCCATCGCCGCGTACCTGGCCGAGTTCCTCGGCGGCGATGTACACAGGAAGTCAGCGGCGGGCAGATTCGCGACCGCAATCACCGAACGCGCCGGTGCCACTCGGCGCAGTCGATGGGGCACGGCCAGGCTGCGGTCAGCGACGCAGCACGAGGCGGTCGAGAACGACGACTACGCGGCTTCAGCGCCAAGTTCTCCGAACAGGCGTCGGCGTCGTGCAGGTTTCCCGGGTCGCTGCCGGCCACCCCGAACGGTCTGCGCTCGGAGGTCTTCCGGCGACAGCGGCGCTGCGAAGTGGGAGCAGGAGCGTCCCGCAGAGTTCCATCTCATGCTGAACGAGGGCACCGCCGGCACCGCGCGGCGCTACCGCCGGGTGATCATCGGTCCAGACCACCCATACTTCGCCGGAGGGCTGCCGATGGACGCACCAGGCGTCGGTGTCGGGCAGAACGATGGCTTCGTCTTCCAGGGCGCGCGCTTTCTCGAGGAGTGTCGCCGGCATCGACGAAGCGGACTCGCTGCCCCGCAACGCCTCGTTCGACGAAGGCGTGCACAACATGGAAATCCTGGCTGCCGTTGCCGGAGTCCGCCGCCAACGGCGGCGCCGCAGTGGAGCGTAGCGCGCCCGGCTGAAGCTGGAGGCGGCAGCGATGAAGTTCGGCGTTTACAACGCGATCCTGCACGACCGCTCACTGCCCGAGGCGATCGAGGTGATCGCCAAGCTCGGCCTCACTGGGATCGAGCTCAACTCGGGCGGCTTCCTGCCACCGGTGCACATTCCCACCTTTGACGACATCCTCTCCTCCGACGCCGCGCGAGGATGACTTCCTCGGACAGTTCGAGGGAACGGGCGTGGAGATTGCCGGCCTGAATTGCAACGGCAACCCGGTCCACCCGATCCCGTGATCGGTTCGAAGCACGCCGAGGATGTACGGCGCAGCATCCGGCTCGCGAACCGACCGGGCCAGCACCGCGTCGTGACGATGTCGGGCCTGCCGGCGGGAGAACCGGGCGGCCGGCGGCCGAACTGGATCGTGAACGCGTGGAACTCCGGCCGCGCTCGACGTGCTCGACTACCAGTGGAGTGTCCTCGAGGAGTTCTGGCGCGAAATCGACCGCGAGGCGGCAGACCTCGATGTCAAGGTGGCGCTCGAGCTGCATCCGCAGAACGTGGTGTTCAACTCGGCCGGTGTTCGTCGAGCTCGTCGAGCCGTACCGGTCGCTACTCAACGTCGGTGTCGAACTCGACGCCTCGCACCTGTTCTGGCAGTGGATGGACCCGGTGGCCGTGGTACAAGATCTCGGCCCGCTGGTGTTCCATGCCGCCGCGAAGGACATACGCATCAACCCAGCCGCCGCTGTTTACGGCGTGCTCGACAACCGCTTCCGCAGGCTGAGGCCGGACGAGCCACGCACCAACCTCGGCGGCGACGAGTGGGCCAACGAGTGGCCGAAGGACGCGGCATGGGAGCTTCGTCGCACTCGGCCGCGGGCACGACGCCGTCTATTGGTCGACGTGGCGTAGCCGCTCTGCACGCGCGTTGATCCGGACATGCTCGTCAACATCGAGCACGAGGACGTCACGCTCGGCCGCATCGAGGGTCTCGAGGTGGCTTCCGGGGTATTGCTCGACGCCGCACGGCGAGCGGGCATCCCCACGGAGGAACGGGTTGATCGGGCGGCCTCCCGGCCCCAACGTGCTGCGGATCCGTATCAAGACGGCCGGCGGTCCCTGGTATGTCTTCACGCTTGTGGGCTGGAAGACGAGGCATCCGATGCCAGTCTTGGCGCATGTCTTGACGTTTGTGCTGGAAAACGATGGCATCGCGGCCACGGAGATGGGGGCCCGAGCTTGTCGCAGGGCGTCTCTTTGGGAATGGCTGTCGCGTTTCTCGTCTCTGGATCAGCTGAAGCGTGTCTGGGGCTGGATTTAGACCCGCTTTTCCCACCTCGAGACGGGCCGTGCCTCGGCCGGTGAGATGTGGCGGGCGGGGTCAGAGAATTTTCGCGCCAGATCGCTAACGCCCCAAGGTGAAGGCCTCCCGGAAGCGTTCTAGAGCTAGTTCGCTGTCGCTAGAGGCCCAGGCTTCCAGTGCCGACCGTGCCAACGATAGCCGATGTCCCGGAGGGCCTGAGCAATGCGGGGATAGTTGATCTCTCCGGTGCCCGGGCTCGCAGCGGCCAGGAACGTCGGCGACCTGGACCTCGCCGAGGTACGGCGCGCATCTGCTTGATCAGTTCGACGAGGTTCCCCTCGCCGATCTGGGCGTGGTAGATGTCCAGCATCAGCCGCAGATGAGGGTTATCGACGGCGGCAACAAGCGCGAGCGTATCGGCAGCCCTTGGCGAACGGCGTACCGGGATGATCAACAGCGGTGTTGAGGTTCTCGAGGCAGAAGGTCACGCCTTCGCGCTCGCCGAGCTCGGCAATCCGCGCCAGCGTGCGTTCGGCCTTCAGCCACATCTCCCCGGTGATCACTTCGAGTGGCTTGACTAGAGCAGACCATTACCGTCAAGCCGGTGCCATGCAAGTTGAGCCGGAGATCCCGAGCCGTGCCGCCACAGGAATCGACTGCTCGGCGGTGGCAACCAGCTCATCGGCCCCATCCGGGTCGATGAGGTCGCCGGTCACATAGCCGGTCATCGAGGAGAACGTGGCACCGGTCGACCGGAGACTCTCGATGTCGTGTCTGGTCCAGTCCCAGATCTCCACCTGGAAACCAAGATCGTCGATCCGCCGTACCCGCTCGGTGAACGGCAGCTCAGTGAAGATCATCTCCGCACAGGCGGCCAGGGTGAAATCGGCGATCATCGCGCCACTGTAGCGTTACGAGACTCGCTCACCGGTCAGCACATCCGCAAGCATGCGAGCAAAGACGGCAGTTGTCGTCGTGTGATTGCCTACGAAGTCGGGTGGGCGCCCTATCGAGTCGCCGGCTGGCGCGAATGTAGTCCTCGCTCTCCGGCCGAGGCTTGATGTGCAGGAACATCGGCAGTCCATACCGCAGGCAGATGAAGGCGACAAACAGCCTGGCAACGCGTCCGTTGCCGTTGGCGAAAGGATGTACGCGCAGAGCATTCGCCGTGGGCGAGATGCCGTGAAGCTGATCACTGCTGAGCACCTCGTCGGGCGTGGTTGGCGGCTTTCCCGACCGGCAGCCGCGCGTCTGAGCTCGGCGAAGACGGCGTGAAGCCCGCGGAGCACCGCTTCCATCTCAGTACGCACCTGGCGCGCCCACACCCCATCTTTCCAGATTGCCGTCCTCAGCCGGGCGCCGAGGCCAACCTCGTAGTCGATGAGCTCGGGAACGGCCGGGATCGCCTCGGAAGTGCCCGACATAGCCGGGCGACGGGCACGTCACATCCGGCGTAGAGCCGCGAATGCCAGCGGCACAGTTCGTCGCTCGTCGGCATGATTGCGCTCAGCGGCGGTGGCGCGTAGCTCGAGCCATGCAGCTGCGCAGCGTTTTTCTGAATGAGGAGAGATTCTTTGGGTTGTCCTCTTGCCACGATGGAGCCGTCATGCCGGCTCGGCGCGCGCCGATCTATAGATCGTTGTCACGTCTCGAGCCGAGCGAAGGCCGACCGACGGCGGCTGATCAACGGCAGCGGGTCAGCGGCGGCAGGAGCATGCGCAGGTCGGGCTTGCAGCGGCTCGAGCAGGCCCTCCCCGCGACGAAATTCTCCAGACCGCGGACCTGCATTCGCTCGTACTGCTCCTGAGTGAGTTCGGCCAGCCGATCGGCGGCAGCTCGCAGATCTTCGCTCAACATCGCGCCGCGGGCGACCACCTCATGCTCGATTGCCTGCTCGATCAGCTCGTTTTGACTGATGCCCAATCGCGCGGCGACCTCAGCGGTCAGAGTCCGAAGTTTTCGTTACGCCAACGCAGGGGAATACCGCTCGCGGTGCCATGCCTCCAGAATGGCGCGATGAGGCGTGATGTCAAGACGAGCGTATGACATCACGCTGACATTCAGCTCAATGACAGGACCTCAACAGAGCACGTCGTTTGCGGTGCGCGAGACATCCGGGTATCAGTGGTGACCAGCGTTGCGCCGAGCATCTCCGCGAGAGCGATGTAGCTCGCGTCGTAGGCCGTGAAGTTGTCGCGAAGCTGCCAGCAACGAGTCACCAGTCCCTGGTGCGACGCTCGCCGCAGTGGGGAGACGGCGGAGATCCGCCAGAGCAAGGCGAGCTCGAAACTCCTGGACCTTTCCGGCGCGAAGCAGACCGCGCAACGCGGACGTCACCTCGAGATCGATCAACTCAGGCGCCGCGAGGTCCTCATGCTCGTACGCGAGCTCGAGCTGTGTCTCCCCAGATGCCGTCATCGACGAATATGGCGACCAGAACGCCGGCGTCAGTGACTATCACGGTCCGCGCGGATGATGGCATTGATCTCATCGAAACTGACGGATCCGCCAGTTCGGCTGCCTGCACTGTCAAGAACTTCGTCAAGCGTGGGTCGTTCGGCTTCCTCGATGAGCAGCTGCAGGAGGTATTCCTGGAGTGACTGATGTGCGGCAGCCGCTCGTTGCCGGAGCACGGAGTGGGTGCGCTCGGGTACCCCCTTGATCTGGATGCTCGTCATGGCGCCATAATGGCGCCAGTGGCGCCATTATGCAAGCAGCCGATCAGCGCGGCAGTCCGGCCAAGAGCTGGCGAGCGATCACGATCCGCTGGATCTGATTGGTGCCCTCATAGATCTGGGTGATCTTGGCGTCTCGCATCATGCGCTCAACCGGGAAGTCCTTGGTGTAGCCGTAGCCGCCGAGGAGCTGCACCGCATCGGTGGTGATCTCCATCGCCACGTCGGAGGCGAAGCACTTCGCGGCAGCGCCGAAGAAGGTGCAGGTCGGCGTCGCCGCGCTCGGACTTGGCTGCCGCGGCGTAGGTGAGCTGGCGTGCGGCCTCCAAGCTTCATGCCCATGTCGGCGAGCATGAACTGCAAACCCTGGAACTCAGCGAGCGCCTTGCCGAACTGCTTGCGCTCCTTGACGTAGCCGAGCGCGTAGTCCAGAGCCCCCTGGGCAATGCCGACCGCCTGCGCCGCGATGGTGACCCGGGTGTGGTCGAGGGTGCGCATCGCCGGTCTCGAAGCCGGTTCCACTCTGCGCCGATCATCCGTCGCTCGGGGATGCGGACGTCGTCGAGAGTACACCTCGCAGGTCGGAGAGCCCTTGATGCCCAGCTTCTTCTCCGGGGCGCCGAACGAGACCCCATCGTCGGACTTCTCGACCACGAAGGCGCTGATGCCCTTCGAGCGGGCGTCGGGATCGGTTACCACGAACACCGTGTAGAACTCCGACAGCCCGGCATTGGTGATCCAGCGCTTGACGCCGTTCAGGATGAAATGATCACCGTCGCGCACGGCGCGAGTCTGCATGCTTGACCGCGTCTGAGCCGGCCTCAGGCTCCGGACAGGCAGTAGACGCCATCGCTTCGCCGCGAGCGATCGGCGGCAGATAGGTCTGCTTGATCTCCTCTGATCCGGCGAGCAGCCATGGCAACGTGGCGAGCTTGTTGACTGCCGGGATCAGTGAGCGTGGCGGCGCAGGCCCGAGCGATCTCCTCGATGACGATCACGGTCGCGAGCGCATCAGCGCCGACGCCGGAGTACGCCTCCGGGATATGCGGTGCGTGGAAATCCGCCGACACCAGCGCTTCGTAGGACGCCTTGGGAAACTCCGCCAGCTCATCAGCCTCGGCGGCGTTCGGAGCGACCTTCTCCTCGCACAGCTCGCGGACCGCGGCGCGGAACGCCTCGTGCTCCTCACTGGGCCGGTACATCTCCGCCAAAAGTCGCTCACGTTGTTTATTCGTGCTCTGCTCGCGCATCGCGCTAATCGCGTTCGCCACCGCTGGTGTCAGAAAGCCGTACGTGAACGTAGCGTTCTCTCGGCGGTCCGCGATACGACGCACGCAGCTGCAGAGCCCGTTCAGCGACCACGCGACGATGGAATCCGGCAGCGCGCCATCTCAAATCGTGCGGCGCCAGCGGATCCCAGTCCTCCGGGTAGCAGCGGCGGGCTCGTCGACCGAGCTCTCGACCTCGACAAATGCGCGTGACTCGACCGACTCTGCGATGGCGATCATGGTGTCAAGGACGTGGTAGCCCAGCGCTCCCTGTGCACGATGCGGTCGGCCTTCGCGAACAGCGCGCGCCATGTCCAGCACGCCCGTCCCGCGGAACGAGACTTCGCCGTCGTGGTGGCCACCGTCTCCCAGTCCTCGCCGCCACGCCGTCTGATCACTGATCTCGCCGTCGAAGTGGTTGGGATCAGGAAACAGCATCGTCGCGTCGGTGCCATTGACTTCCAGCAGAGTACGAGGAAGCGCCGAGTCGAAAGAGAAGATGGCCTGCGCGGACTGGCCGGATCTCGAACTGAGCCAGCGCACTCACGTGGCTGGGCACCGTGACGTCGAACTCTTCTCCTGCCTTCGGCCCAGAGCCGATCACCCGCCGTTCCCGGGCCTTCGAACCAAGGGCAGCAACCGAGGCAACTGAGCCGAAGACCTGGACGAGCGCAGTCGAGGTAGTAGGGCCCAAGATCGAAGAGCGGGCCAGCGCCTGCGGCATACAGGAACGCCGGGTTGGGATGCCAGGACTCCGGTCCAGGCAACTGCAGCAGCGCCAGAGCCGTCAGCGGCGTCCCGATCATGCCCTGCTCGATCAGCCGGCACGCCGTCTGCAAGCCTGAACCCAGGAAGGTGTCGGGAGCGCAGCCAACCAGCAGCCCGGCCGCCGTCGGCGTCGCTCGAGCAGGCTCTGGCCGCTGACGCGATCGAGGGCCAGCGGCTCTCGTTCCAGACGTGCTTGCCAGCCGCGATCACCTGGCTCGCGACCTCGGCATGAGCGGCCGGGATGGTGAGGTTGACCACGATCTCCACGTCTGGGTGGTCGAGGACGGTGGCGACATCTCCCGGCGACGGAACGTCGTACTTGGCGGCCTTCTCTGCGGCAGCCTCGAGGACGATGTCGCCGATCGCCGAGCGACCTCAGTGTCGGCAAAGCCTGGTGAGGTTCTCCAGATAGGTGTCGCTGATCGTGCCGGCACCGATCACCCCGATGCCTACGGGCGCAGCCACGATCAGGCCCGCTCGGTGAGCAGGAACTCGCGGCTGGCGCGTACCGCGTCGAGCAGGTCGGTTTCGCGAGCCGTCCAACTCGACGACGCGAAGCGCCTCAGGAGCCGCGGCGATGATGTCCCACACCGGCAGCACGCCAGATCCCACCGGGACCTGTTTGCGTCGGATCGAGGCTCCCGTCGCCGTCCTTGATGTGCAGGGCGACGACCCGATCACCCAGACGGGTGAGTAAGGCCGGGCACGTCGGCACCGCCCGCGTACGCCCAGTAGGTGTCCACCTCGAGCACCACTCGGTGCCGAGACTGATCCGCCAGCACCTCCAGCGCATGACCCTCTGATCTGGACTCGAGCTCGAAGTGATGGTTGTGTAGCCGACCTGGAGACCGTAACCGGCCGCCTTCGTCCTGGCAGCCGCATTGAGCTCGGATGCAACCTCGCTGACGTCAGCCTCTGTTTGCCAGCGGGCCGGGTCGACGTACGGCTCGATGATCGTCTGGATCGCCGAGCTCGGCTGCCACTCGACAGATCGCATCCTGAGTCTTCACCCAGCCAGGTGGACGTGTGTCGTGGGTGCGGTCAGGCCGTTCTTCGGGCCAGTCCATCGCGCAGTCCGTCGGCAAACGTTGAGCGAGCGCGAACGGCTCGACATGTGGTGAACCCGAACCCCGCGAGCTTCGCCTAAGGTCGCCATCGAGGTCCTGCTCTAGGGCCTCGCGCACGGTGTACAGCTGGACGGACAGTTCAGACATCACACCTCCCTAGCTATGTGATCACACTACTGATGGATGGCGAGCAGCTGGCAAGCCAGCAGTACCACCGGCAGTGGCAAAGGAAAGGATCACGGCTCCGGCAAGGAAATGGCGCAGATAAGAAGGTCGGCACCCGAAGCCAGGACTCGAACGCCGCCGTCGCATCGCCCCCCGACGATCAGCAGCGAAGCGATCCCGCGGCGTTCAAGGCAGACCCCAGAGCTCGATCCCGACCAGCCAGCCGCCAGTCGCCGAGATCAAGAAACGACGCGTCCGACGACGGGCACGAATCAGTGGCAACAACCAGTCCCAAGCGCCGCGATCACAATGAGCGCGACCTGCGCCATAAAGCGCCCGAAACAACACCTCGCGCCGCTCTCTTCGGTTTCGCGCACCGCCAGACTGTTACAGACCCGGACAACCATATCACAGCGGCGTTCAGGCAAAGGGCAGGTGGTGAACGAGATCACCAGCAGCAGCACGGCAGCCACGACGAGCGCACTGCCCGACAATAAGCAACGCGAAGTCGCGAGCCCCGAGTCAACAATCGCGAGCGTGAGCCACTCGACGGCTGATCAAGCTAACGATCAATGCAACAGCAACCGTGAGAGATCAGAGCGATCACGGTGAATCAAGCAGGAAGGCCGAAGTCAGGCATCAAATTCAGCCCTGACCAGCAACCCAGCACCTACCACCAACTCCGGACAACGCCCGCCATCAGCCGGACTCGCCGCCCCCGGTCTGTCATTGGCCCGACGGTCGCCCGCCGGCCACTGCAGCTTGCAAAGCCGATCCGAAATTGATATCCGCTGACGCTCGGATCGCTAGCAGCAACGGATGCGCACCGCCAGGAGCCCCGGTTCCCAGCGGTGCCTATGGCGACTATTGCCACCAGTACGCCTACAGACATCTGCGATCGACAACAGCAAATCCAGCTGCCCGTCCTTCAGCAGTATCGGCACTGATGACAACAGCGTAACGAAACCAGCATCCGGCAGATGCGGCGCCACCGCCGCAATGATCACTGGTCACGGTATGCGCGGACCAACCGTGCAGATCATGCATCAGGCATTCAGTGCGCGGAGACAACATCTGCTGAACAGCACGTCGAACTCTTGAAGTGCCAGGCCGGCATCATCCGGCGGGTCAGGAATCCGATCCATCTGATCCGACACCGCTGGCCGAGAAGATCTAGTGAACATTAACGCCCCATCTGTGC
>ERZ1370068.2104-contig-1267_pt1 | contig 83311 bp, 129 predicted proteins | sample MGYA00561227_ERZ1370068 | MGnify/ENA primary metagenome ERZ1370068 (study PRJEB38410, sample SAMEA6850437) | metagenome | study: Metagenomic assessment of the ecological functions of the soil: analysis of the soil microbiota associated with the...
GGTAACGCTGCGTTCAGTTACGTATTGCTAGGGCGAGTCCGAAAGTCAGGACGCCACCCTCGACGCACACAGAAGTGATCGAACATCAGTTGCCGATGCGCAAGTTGTCGTTCGTCGAGCATCCGGCGCCCGACTGGCTTCCGGGATGTCCAAAGGCGACACCGCAGGCGGCGAGGGTATGAGACTCGCTCAAGTCGGCGGAAACCCCGGCTCGGTTTGATCTCACGCGGCGGCGCTGAAAGGACAGCGTGCGGTCCCGATGCGCCCGCGCACTTCACTGCGACGCTTGAATCTGGCTTTTCCGCTCCCGGACACGCGGCGCAGAGGGTCCTGAGACGTCTCGACAGACGGTGGCGTTTGTTGCTCGACATCGGCGACCTCCAGACCGGTTCATACCAGCATCTTGGTTCCCGATTCCGAGCAGGGTATCCAGCGGCCTCTGACAGGCCCGGTCATACGCCCAATGTTCGCCTCTGGGCAGCTCCGCATTGTTGCCCTAACAACGTTCATCAGGCTCGCAACAACCGGCAGCTCTGATCGTTCTGCGCCTTCACTCTCTCTGTCTTCGCCTGACGCCCGGACGGCCCGCCGCTTCACGCCCTCCGCCGTAGGTGTTCGCCTTCGGCTCGCGCCGGCCAAAAACGTCCGTCACGCCACCTACACGGGCTCCGGGCTACGTCGGGCCGTCCGGGCTACCTCTCACGCGTTACGGGCTCCTCTGGTTGCGAAGGAGCCGCGATAACCGCGGATGAGAAGAATGGCTACAGACAGCATGACAGTGAAGATCAACCCGAACGACAAAGGTAACCCGGTCGGAAAGACTCGCAGACGCCGAGTTGCACTTCACCGGCGGACCGCTCGAGGGCCTCAAGCTGATTGGATTCGGGATCTGGGAGCGCCGCGGCGGTTCCGGCCGCAACGTGACCTTCCCCGCCCGTCAGTATTCCGTCAACGGCGAGAAGCGCAGCGTTCACGCTGCTCCGTCCGATCGCCGACGCCGCGGCCCAGGAGCGCATCCGGAACCTCGTTCTGGAGGCATACGCCGAATACGAGCAAAGCGCGGCAACCGCGTAGATCGTCAGCCGGAGCGTCCATCGCGGGCGCTCCGGTCTTGTAACTGCTCTCACTGAACGCCGGTCGGCGGCGTCAACAGCCTGTCGTGCGAGGTAGTTCAACTGATTCGGCAATCGCCGTGCAGACTGCCCGGTGCCCCTCTTCCGCATCTTTCCGAGTCCTGATAGATTCGCCAGCGCAACGGTTTGTCCTGGCGCGCCACTTCGACGTACGACGGTCTCGTAGCACCACGGCTCCCCACGCCGCGCGCCCCATCGCAGGTCGCGCCCGGTACCAATCGCTTCGCACTCATCCGCGGATCCGGAAACGGCGTCTCGAGAACAACTGCCACGCAGTCCAGCGAGCCTGGGAGTCGAGTCTCGACGTTAATCTCGGACGAATCGTCCGTGTCCTCGTCCATCCACTGATTTTCAGAGCCCTCGTCGTCACCAATCTCAGGTCGTCCGTCATCGGTCAGTTGCTCCCTTCGGAGGTATGTTCTCACAGGTCGCTCGCGGCAGAATCGCGCTGCAAAGGACCACGGCTCGACGCGCGCCAGGAGTGATCGACAGCACGATGCACAACGATTCACACTGAATCCTGGCAGTCCTCTCCGTGTCTTTGCACGCACGGGCTGACCGACGTTCACGGGTGAGCTCGCTCCGGTAATTGCCAGATCGACGGGACGCGCTGGGCGGGTCAAGACCGCGAAGCGCCGGAGCGCAGCGGAGGGAAGCCTTGAGGCGCCCAAGCGCTCCCACAATCGGATGCCGGAGCGACGCCGGCAGACTATTATCTTCAGCAGCTGGGAAAGGCGTTCGCTTAGCAGCGAGTCCAGTCGCTGGGCACTCGCTTGAGAAAGCCGGAGCGCCAGCGACGGCGCTCCGGCGCTGACGGCTCACGCGGTCCGCGCGAGTTCAGCTTCGCATGAGGCATAGGCCTCGAGCACCAGATCGCGGATGCGCTCCTGCGCCGCGGTGTCGCTGATCGGCCGCAGCAACGCGAAGCTGCGCCGTTCGCCATTCACGCTGTACTGACGCGCCGGGAACGTCACGTTCCGCCGCGCTCCGGTCCGCGTCTCCCAAATCGCGAAGCCGATCAACTTCAAGCCCTCGAGCGGACCGTCGGTGAAGTGCAGCTCCGCATCGGCGAGCTTTCCCGGAGGGTTGCCCTTGTCGTTCCGAGTGAATTTCACGGTCATCTTCGTCGTCGCCATCTGTTCCTCCTTTGCCGCGTATCGCGGCTCCTTCGCAACCAGAGGAGCCCGTACGCGCGTGGAGGTAAGCAAGCCGGTGCCACCGTAGGCCGGAACCGTTGGCGCTGGCGTGACAGGCGCTTTTCAGACTGGCGCGACGGTGCTGGTGGAGGCCGTTAAGCGGTGGCGCCGGTGAGCGTCAGGCGTCGACGAAATGATGGGAATGAGCTACCCGGTGCGGGAAGGTACTACCCGGAACGCCGCTGCGTACTGGAGTGACTCGTCGGAGCGGTCGTCTCGCTGTGGTGCTGATCGATCCACCGCGTCGATGAGTGAGCCTGTCGGACCGAGTTCCCGGGACGGGCGCATGAACCGCGCAGCTGCAGCTGAGCTCGTCAACGGCGCCTTCGATGGCACCGCGATTCGCGGCTGCCAACAGGCGCGATCGACGGTCGCCTTCTTAGCGACAGCGTTTCGCAAAGGCCTGCGCCCTGTCCCCGAGCTGAAGTTCCTGACCGTGACCTCGAGCGGCCAGCCGAACCGCTTGTCAGTGCTCGACGGACGCTCCGATGGCCAGAAGCCGCACGCCTCGCGCGGCATCAGCTAGCGCTGGCCGTTCTCTGACCTCACGTCTCTGCCTTCGCCTTTACGCTCACCGGCACCGCCGCTTAACGGCTTCCGCCGTCTCCGGATCGCGCCAGTCTGGAAAGCGCCTGTCACGCCCTCGCCATTGGCTACAGCCTACGGCGGCACCGGCTCGCTACCTCTCGCGGTTACGGGCTCCTTTGGCTGCGAAGGAGCCGCGATAACCGCGGGCGAGAAGAATGGCGACAGACAGCATGACGGTGAAGATCACCCCGAACGGCCGCGGCAACCCGATGACGTCCACAGAGCACCGGTCGTTTCAGCGATCAAGAGATCGCGCAAGCCGCAACGCCGACGAGGAGCACGGAATCGTCCGCGCCGGAGGCACCCGGCATTCGAGCGTCACTATCGGATCGGAGAACTCGCGGAGATGTGGCAGCTTGGCCGGGAGACAGTTCGGCTGCTGGTGAAAGACGAACGCGGCGTCATCAAGATTCGCCTCGGACGCAAGAAGGCGCACACGATCTATTCCGTGCCGCGAATCGGTGGCAGCACGAATCCACACCCGCCTGCTCTAACAGCCGGTAGAGCGGACCGGCCGCGCCGCGTTGGCCTTCTCTCGCACCAGCTGGGTTCAACTTCGTCCTACGCGGATCTAGCGCTTCCATCCCTTGAATCCCACCAGCTTCCGGCTTGTCGCTGAACGGCGTCCTTGAGAATTTTGTTAGTGCAGCCTGCCGTTCAGGAGACCCAGCGATTGTAAGAATTTCTGACCACCTGTTCAGTGTCACCCATCAGATCGGCGACAGCCGCAACCGAAGCACTCCCCGTTCCAGCAAAATGCGCGCGAGAGTGATGGCGGAATCGGTGCGGCGTGGCCTCCTCGTCCCTGACTTCGGCGAAGCTCGAATACCTTTGCCGAGCGCTGCCGCCAATTGTCGATGACGCTGTCGAGCCGCTGGCTGCTGCCAATCATGAACGGCTTGTTGCCGAATTCTTGTAGCCCGGGCAATCAGCCGGTCGCGCAGCCAATCTTCGACCGCAGGCAGAACATCACCGCCGTTCTTTTTCGCCCTCAGAAAAATCTCGTTGCCCTGCAGCCGCTCCATATCGAAGAGGACAGACGTCGGAAATTCGCAGACCCGTGTATGTCATGAGCCAGATGAAGTCCTTCGAGATCTTCGCCAGTCCAAACGCCTGCGCCGTGTCGGTTATGCCACTTTCTGATCGTCGAGGTGGTTACGCAGGCTTTGATGATGTCCGCCAGCTGCTCGTCCGTGAACGGGACTTTGTTGGCGGCACGCGATGACGCCGATTGGCGGCTTCAGGTCAGGCGCTCACGGGGAGATTTCGAAATCCATTCGCGGTTCACCGCAAATCTGAAAAACGTGCGGAGCTTTTCAAGCATCTTGCCCTTGGCGCGAATTCCCAAGGTGCTGCCGCTGTAAAACACGTCCATGTCCGTCGCGGTGAACTGGTCGAGCATGACGTAGCCGCGACTATCGCCGAACACCTGGACCTTCTTCGTGAATGTCCGGTATTTTCTCAACGTAGCGGGGGCGACGTTGGCGGTTTCCAGTTTCCCAGGTAGACCTTGATGGCGTCGGCGATGGTGATCCGGGCGGGTGCAACCGGCGAGCAACGGCTGGCGGCATGACCGAGACGTGGCATCCGACACCGGCGACAATCCACGAGCACGGTCGTCGTATTCGGTCAGATGTTGCGGACACGCGTTGACGTCGCCGGCGTGGCGAAGCAGTCGCGCCGTTCCGATTGCGGCGCTGGCTCGGTTAGCGATCGGCCCTGCCGAGAGCACCCCGCCGACAACAGCCCTGAGCGGTGGCGGCGGTCAGAGATCGACGATCTGCCAGCTCCACCCTTGCTCCGGTGCGATCAGCTCTGGAATCGCGCTGGAAATCCAGCGCGAACAGACCTAATTCAACCAATAAGGTTGGCGGAGAGAGAGGGATTCGAACCCTCGGTAGAGTTTCCCTACACACGCTTTCCAAGCGTGCTCCTTCAACCACTCGGACATCTCTCCGCTTTAGAATCAACGATTTGCGAGCGGTCTGGCAACAGTGTAGCGCAAAACCCTCCTTCAAATCCTACTGTTCCGCGATGCGATTTGAATTCAGCGGTTTGCGGACGCGCCGAATCTCGAGCATCGTCGAGAATTGTGTCAGACCTCTTAATGTCGTCCGATCACTTACGGCGATCTTGTTGAGTCAGGACCACGAGTGTCAGATCCCGGCCGATTCGGGGAACCACTTCGTGACATCGACGGCATCCTCGCCCACCGTGAGCTGCTGCCGAAAGCTACGCACACCGTCGGGCGACATTGGGGCTGGGGTCCAGCTCGGGCGCTCAGGCATTGATCTCAACTCCTCGTCGGCGGCGATCGAATGTCAACCCGTTGTTTTGGCAACGCTACTTGTCAGGCGTGGAATCGATCAGCACGACGCGGCCACCGAGACTCTGGATCGGCCGGTTGTTGTGCCTGAGATGCTCGAGGCTCCGTGAACGCGGCGATCTGCGCGCGTGACATCTCGATCGGCACCTTCATCACGCACCACGTGACGCCTTCGGTGCAGGGCGGTGTGGTCAGCGAGCCCGCGTAGGTAAAGAAGGTCCTGTCGGCCGGCAGCAACGCGGCGGCATCGATGGTTTCTCCCGGCCGAGCCACCGTGTCGCCTTCCTTGGCGGGCAGGCTCTGGAACGCCGGCGCGAGCGCAACGTTCTCCTTGCCGGCCTGAATGAAGACTGCTACGACCACGGCTGGTTTCCCGGCGGCGTCGAGGTGAACGAGGTGCATTTCGAGCGGATACGACGTGCCATCCACGGTGTGCTCGCTCGGGTCGTGGAAGTGGAATTGCGCGAGCGTCCATCTGTCTTGGGTTCCCACGCGGCCGAGGGTGGAGCCCGCCTCGTAGGTCATCTGTTCCGTGTGGCCGTTGTTGGTGATCGAGAGGCTGGACGGCTTATACGCAAACACCAGATTCGGGAGGTCCTGCGGTGTCGCCATGCCTGCGCGCAGGTTGATGGGCGCCTGCTGTTTGCCCGTCGAGCACGTCGCATCGCCGGCGAGTGTGCCCCACTTCGCGGGACCGACCGTCTTGGCGCTGTCTTCGTAGGCCCAGTGCTTTTCCTGGGCGGCCGCGGGCTCGCGGCTCGCGGATTCTAGCGCCTGAGCCAAGAGCGTGGAGACCGCGACACCCATGATCACGACCATGGCTTGGTTGAATCGCTTCATCGGAATTCCTCGTTCAATATGTCGAGATGACGTGTGCAGACTACGCTCTTTCTGGCCGGATTTGGTCAGACTTCGACGGCGAGCCGTGCTGATAGCGTCAGGTTGATTGGCGCCGATTGCGAAATCGTTGCCACGACATGTGGCCCTATGACCAATGGCCATTTGGCTCGGATCACCGGCATGAGGCTGCCGTTCCGCGGAAGACTCGTCGGTGAAGGGGTCGCCCTGGCGCACTGGCGTTCCTCCGGAATCAGGGGTTGCGGCTACGGCCTACCGGAGGAAGGCTCTCCGGTACGCTGTTTCAGTGGATAAGCGGGACTTCTCGCGACGGCTGGCTCATTGCATGCTGAGATTGATCCATTCGGAATCCCGATAACGCCGTCTTGCGGGGACTCGGCGCGCGGCGACGCATCCGACCCTCTGAGACGGTTCGGCACGAGTGGCGCAGGCGTCAATGTCATGCGCCTGCGACAGCTGAGGGCGCTGCGATCGACATGAAGGCCATCACCGTCCAGCCGCACACACCCGGTAGCTCGAGCTTCGATGACGTTCCCGAGCCCGACCCGCGCGACGGGTCCGTGCTCGTCGAGGCGATCGCCGTCGGCGTGTGCGGGACCGACGTCGAGATCGTCGAAGGCAAATACGGGTGGGCGCCGCCGGGCAAGGCGCGGCTGGTGCTCGGCCACGAGTCGCTCGGCCGCGTCGTCGACCCCGGTCCGACCAGCGCGTTCCGCGAAGGCGACCTCGTCGTCGGCATCGTCCGGCGCCCCGACCCCGTGCCGTGCCCGAACTGCGCGATCGGTGAATGGGACATGTGCCGCAACGGCCAGTATACCGAGCGCGGCATCAAGGAGATCGACGGCTTCATGTCGGAGCGCTGGCGGATCGAGCCCGAGTACGCGATGAAGGTCGACCCGTCGCTCGGCCTGCTCGGCGTGCTGCTGGAACCCACGACCGTCGTCACGAAGGCCTGGGAACAGGTCCATCACGATCGGCCAGCGCGCGTTCTGGGAGGCGCGCACACGGTGCTCGTCACCGGCGCCGGACCAATCGGCTCTGCTGGCGGCGCTGGTTGGCCAGCAGCACGGGCTCGAGGTTCACGTTCTCGATCGCGTCGAATCGGGCGCCAAGCCCGATCTGGTTCGTGCCCTGGGGGCGACGTATCACGCCGGTGGCGCCGCCGACATCGGGATTCCAGCCCGACGTGATCGTCGAGTGCACAGGCGTCGGCCAGGTCATCGCCGACTCGGTCAACGTCGTCGGCGCCGGCGGCATCGTCTGCCTCACGGGCGTCGGCACGGGCGGCCGGACGGTCGGCCACTCCACCGCCGACATCGCCGCGACGATGGTGCTCCAGAACAACGTCATCGTCGGGAGCGTCGAACGCCAACAAGCGACATTGGCATAAGGCCGGTCAGGTCGCTGGCTCGCGCGGATGCGACGTGGCTGGCGCGCCTCCTGTCGCGGCGCGAGAAGCCGGAGGCGTTCATGAACGCCTTGCACCGCCAGCCGGACGACATCAAGGTCGTCATCCAGTTCGCCGACGCGTGATCGGAGACTGAGTGAGGAGCGCTATGGCGACGAAGGAACACGCTCGATTGGAAGAAGCCCGCACTGGAACCGCCGCCTGGAAGAAGTGGGGGCCGTATCTCAGCGAACGCCAGTGGGGCACGGTGCGCGAGGACTACAGCGAATCGGGCGACGCCTGGAACTTCTTCACCCACGATCACGCCCGCTCCCGCGCCTACCGCTGGGGCGAAGACGGCATCGCCGGCATCTCCGACGACAAGCAGCGCCTCTGCTTCAGCCTGGCGCTGTGGAACGGCAAGGATCCCATCCTCAAGGAGCGGCTCTTCGGGCTGACCAACAGCCAGGGCAACCACGGCGAGGACGTGAAGGATGCTCACTTCTACCTCGATAGCACGCCGACCCACTCGTACATGAAATATCTCTACAAGTACCCGCAGGCGGCCTATCCCTACGGCGACCTGGTGCGGACGAACAGCCAGCGCTCGCGCGACGACATGGAGTACGAGCTGCTCGATACCGGCGTCTTCAACGACAACCGCTACTCTCGACGTGTTCGTCGAGTGCGCCAAGGGCGCGGCCGACGACATCCTGGTGAAGATCTCCGCGACCAACCGCGGACCGGACGCGGCCGACCTGCACCTCCTGCCGACGCTGTGGTTCCGCAACGACTGGTCGCAGTGGATTGCCGCGTCGAACCGGGCGGCCGAAAAGCCGCACCTGGAGCAGATCGAGGGGCCGGCCGGCACCTCCGCGGTCGCCGCCTCGCATCCGCTGCTGGGCTCGCTCGTGCTGTCGTGCGACGGCGACGTGCCGCTGCTCTTCACCGAGAACGAAACCAACCACGAACGGCTCTTCCCGGGCAGAAGAACGAGAGCGCGCACGTCAAGGACGGCATCAACGACTTCGTGGTCAACGGCCGCCAGCACGCGGTGAATCCCGAGAAGCAGGGCACCAAGGTCGCGGCGCACTACCAGGTCAACGTCGGCGCAGGCAAGACGGCGGTGATTCGCCTGCGGCTCTCGAGCAGCGCCCGTGAACAGAAGCGCCAGCCGTTCGGCAAGGCGTTCGACACGCTGTTCGACGAGAGGCGTCGTGAAGCCGACGAGTTCTACCAGGCCATCACGCCGCCCTCACTGAGCACGGACGCGGCCAACGTGATGCGCCAGGCCATTGCCGGCATGCTCTGGAGCAAGCAGTTCTTCTTCTTCGACGGCGACAACTGGCTGGACGAGCACAACTCCAACCCGCTCCATTCCGGCTTCCGGCAGACCCGGAACTGGGAGTGGTTCCACATGCTGAACGAGGACGTCATCTCGATGCCGGACAAGTGGGAATACCCGTGGTACGCGGCCTGGGACCTGGCCTTCCACGCGCTCCCGCTCTCGATCGCCGATCCCGACTTCGCCAAGAGCCAGATGAAGCTGATGCTGCGCGGCTCCTACCTGCACCCGACCGGCCAGATGCCCGCGTACGAGTGGAACTTCAGCGACGTGAACCCGCCGGTCCACGCGTTCGCCACGCTCTTCCTCCACCGCACCGAGCAGGCCCTGCGCGGCGAAGTGGATCTCGAGTTCCTCACGGCGACGTTCAACAAGCTGGTGCTGAACTTCACCTGGTGGGTCAACCGCAAGGACCGCTTCGGCAAGAACGTGTTCGAGGGCGGCTTCCTCGGCCTCGACAACATCGGCGTGTTCGACCGGAGCGCGCCGCTGCCGACCGGCGGGCACCTCGAACAGGCGGACGGCACGGCCTGGATGGCCCTCTTCAGCCAGAACATGCTGGAGCTGGCCGTGGAGCTGGCCGCGCACGACCCACGCTACGAAGACATGGTGTCGAAGTTCGTCGAGCACTTCTACTTCATCGCGCTGGGCATGAACCGTCCTGGCGCGGACGGCATGTGGGACGAGGAGGACGGCTTCTACTACGACGTGCTGCGGCTCCCGGACGGACGGTCCACGCGCCTCAAGGTCCGCTCGATGGTCGGGCTCCTCCCGCTGGCCGCCACCACGGTGGTCGAGAAGTGGCAGCGCGAGCGGGTCCCGCGGGTGACGGCCGCCGTCCAGGAACGCCAGCGCCGGATGCCCGAACTGGCGGCGACGATGCACGCGACGGGCCGGGGCACTTCGGCGTGGCCGAGCGGGGACTGCTGGCGCTGGTCAACCAGGACCGGCTCCGGCGGATCCTGTCGAAGATGCTCGACGAGAACGAGTTCCTGGGGCCGCACGGCATCCGCGCGCTCTCGAAGTTCCACGAGCGGCATCCGTACACGCTTCAACGTGCACGGGCAGGAACACCGCGTCGACTACCTGCCGGCCGAATCGAACAACGGGATGTTCGGCGGCAACTCCAACTGGCGCGGGCCCGTCTGGATGCCGGTCAACGTGATCCTGATCAGGGCGCTTCTGAACTACTTCACGTACTACGGCGACAGCTTCAAGGTGGAATGCCCGACGGGCTCGGGCAGGATGATGAATCTCTTCGAGGTCGCCAAGGACATCGCCGACCGCCTCGCGGGGATCTTCCTCAAGGACACGTCCGGGCGACGGCCGGTCTACGGCGGCACGAAGACGTTCCAGGAGGACCCGCACTGGCGCGACTACCTCCTCTTCTACGAGTATTTCCACGGCGACAACGGCGCGGGCCTGGGCGCCAGCCACCAGACGGGATGGACGGGCGCGGTCGCGTCGCTGATTCAGCTCTTTGGCATGCTCGACGCGGACACGCTGCTCGCGGCCGGCAAGGGCGGCGCCTTCACTCGTGGAACGTCCCGGGTGAGCTGACATGGGCACGCCGCGCCATCCGTCGCTCTACCAGATCAACACGCGCGTCTGGCTGACGGCGCTGGCGCAGTCGCTGGGCCGGCCCGCCACGCTGGACGACATCCCGGACGCCGCGCTCGACGACGCCTGGCCGGTATGGGCTTCGACTGGATCTGGTTCCTGAGCGTCTGGCAGACGGGCGCGGCGGGACAGCGCGTCTCGCGCGCCAACCCGGAGTGGCGGCACGAATTCCAGGACACGCTGCCGGACCTCCGCGAGGACGACATCGCGGGGTCTGGCTTCGCCATCACCGGATACGACGTCCACGATCAGCTGGGAGGAGACGCGGCGCTGGCGCGCCTGCGCGAGCGGCTCCGCGCGCGCGGCCTCCGGCTGCTGCTCGATTTCGTTCCGAATCACACGGGCATGGATCACCCGTGGGTGCAGGCGCATCCCGATGCTACGTCCAGGGCACCGACGACGACCTCGCGCGCGAACCGCAGAACTACACGCGGCTCGAGGGCGCGCACGGCGGATCGCGTGTTCGCCTACGGACGCGATCCGTAAGCTTCGCCGGGTGGCCCGACACGCTGCAGTTGAACTACGCGAATCCCGCCACACAGGAGGCGATGATCGCGACGCTCGTGAAGATCGCCGGCACAGTGCGATGGCGTGCGCTGCGACATGGCGATGCTGGTGCTTCCCGACGTGTTCGAGCGGACATGGGGCCTCCGCGCAGAGCCCTTCTGGCCGCGAGCCACCACGCGCGTGCGCGAGCAGGCGCCCGGCTTCTGCTTCATGGCCGAGGTCTACTGGGATCTCGAATGGACGCTGCAGCAGCAGGGATTCGACTACACGTACGACAAGCGGCTGTACGACCGGCTCCGCGACGGGCACGTCCGGCCGATCCGCGAGCACTTCCACGCGGACCACGATTACCAGAACAAGATGGCCCGCTTCCTCGAAAACCACGACGAGCCGCGCGCGGCGGCCACGCTTCCCGCCGGGGATGCACGAGGCGGCGGCCGTCGATCACGTTACCTGTCGCCCGGGCTGCGGTTCTTCCATCGAGGGGCAGCTCGAAGGATCGCAGGAAGCGGATTTCGCCGCACCTCGTTCGCGCACCGCGTCGAACCCACGCGATCTGCCGGCTGCAGCGGTTCTACGAACGCCTGCTCGCCGTGATCCAGCATCCCACCGTTCGCGACGGTGACTGGCGGCTGCTCGAATGTAGCGCCCGCGTGGGACGGCAACTGGACGGCGGATTGCTTCATCGCGTGGCTCTGGGCGGGCACGACTGGCGACCGCCGGCTCGTTGCGGTCAACTACGCCGCGAACCAGAGCCAATGTTACGTTCGTCTGCCGCCGCAGGATCGTGGTGACCGTCCTGTGCGGTTTGACGATCTCATGGGGACGGATCGTTTCGATCGCGATCCAGGCGAGCTCGACGCGCGCGGCCTGTACTGGACGTGCCCGCATGGGGCTACCACACGTTCGACGTCACAGCTCACACGCGGTGACAACCGGGTCTGCGACCGATTGGCGGGTTCGCTGGCGCGTGTTCTTCTCCGAGGTCATCGGCACGGCCGCGCTCGTGTGGGGGGCCTGTCGGTGGTCATCGTGATGTTCGGAGACGGCAGTCCCATGGGTCGCATCGTGCCGAATGAGCAGTTGCGAATGACGTTGACGGGTTTTCTCTTCGGCTGCATCGGCGGAGCGATTGCGCTGTCGCGGGTCGGGAAGGAGAGCGGGGCCCACGTCAACCCGGCGGTCACGCTGGGGTTCTGGTTGAGTACGCAAACTCGACGCGCGCGCGGCGCTCGGCTATGTCGTCGCGCAGCTGGTCGGTGCGGCGCTTGGTGCGCTTCCACTCCTTGCGTGGGGATCGATGGGGCGGAGCGTCGCCTTCGGCGCCACACTCCCGGGCAGCGGGTATGCCATGTCAACGGTCGTGCTGGGTGAGGCAGCGACGACCTTCGCTCTCGTTGCGACGTTGTGCGTCTGCCTGGGGTTTCGACACCTGCGTCATTATACGCCCTTTGCGATGCCGTGGTTGTATGCCGTCATGGTTCCGCTCGAGGCACACATATCCGGCACCAGCACCAACCCCGCGCGCACGTTCGGTCCTGCGTTGATTTCAGGCCGATGGGACGGATGGTGGATCTATTGGGTCGGCCCGACGCTGGGCACGCTGGCGGCCATCCTCGTCTTCAGCTCGATCGCCAGGCGCATCGAAGTCGCGAAGCTCTATCACTTCGAGAACGATCGCAGGCGGCTGTTTCACCGGATGAGCGGCACCTGAGATTCTGCAGTGCGTGGCACCGGCCACCGATCTTGAAAGTTCAGCCGCCAAACACGATGGAAGAACTACCGCCGGAGAGAAGCACCTCCGGAATGTCGGAGGCGCAAGCTCCGACGATTTGGCTGTAAGCCTCCGACATTCGATATCCGCCGGCATTTCAGCTTCCGGGAGGCGGGTTTCACGAAGCGCGGATGGTGCACGTTTCCTGCGTTGCAGCAATTTTGGCAACCGATTCCAGCAGGTAAAGACGGTGACCCAACCGGTGCGTTTCGCGTGGTGCCACGGTAGGCCCCTTGCGCAAGCGAAAGCCTGCTCGCGGATTCGACGGTGTTCAGTACGTTTGTGTGACGCCGATTAGAGCCTGAAACGGTGCTGGAAGAACTTGGCAACCGGGAATGAACTCACAAGGAGGTTGACGTCGTGACCAGCACACCTCCCGATGAAGTCCAGACGCGCATCGCGTGAAAGGAGCCATCTGATGGGGCCTCGAGCGGCGACCGAGTTGACTTCGACATCTGGCTCTCTCGATCGAGGCCGGCGACTGGTACACCGCCGCGTAGTCGAGACGGTGAAGTGGGGATGCAGCGTGGCGATTTGCTTCTTCCTCTCCACCAGGACTGCGTTGGCTCATGAGAAGTGGTTCCACGAAGGCCCATGGGCACCCGCGAACTGGCGAAACCTGGCGCAGTTCCCGACAGCGGCCTTGATTGCAGGTGTCGTCGTTATCACAATCGTCGCCGCGCTCGTTCGCCGTCGCCTGGCGCGTCCCAACGTCTTTCCCGGGCCGGTCGCCCTCGGGGCAGACCCCGACGGCATTACCCGCTTTTATGCGTTGGTCCCCGTCATTCTGGCGATTCATGTTGCCGTGCCACTTCTCGTGTATGGCATTCAAGGGCATCTGTTCGTCCCGTATCTCAATCTGCACGGCGTCTGGCAATACTGGCTCGGGCTTATCCAAGTGGGCGCTGCCGTTGCTTTGTTCTACGGTGGCTTGACCCGTCTGGCCGCGATCGCCATCGGCGTCGCATGGTTGACTGGAATTGGCGTGTTTGGCCTCGAGCCGATGTTGGAAAATAGTCACTACGTCGGCTTTGCCGCCTTCTTCTTTCTCGCTGGACGAGGACCGTTTTCGATCGATCACTTGCTCTTTCCGCGTTGGGATCCTCCAACCCACATGATGCGCCTTGCGCCGAGCGCGCTGCGCATCGGCGTTGGGATCAGCCTCGTCATGGTCGCGTTCACTGAAAAGCTGGCAAATCCACAGCTCGCTCAGTCTTTTCTGCAGCAACATCCACTGAACTTCACCGCTGCGTTGGGTATGCCGATGTCCGATGCCACGTTCGTGCTGTGTGCCGGCACCGTCGAACTACTCGTCGGCTTGTGCGTCCTGTTCGGACTATTCCCTCGCGTGATTATTCTCGTGGCCTGGTTACCGTTCAATCTGACACTGACGATCTTCGACTGGGTGGAACTGATCGGTCATCTGCCGTTCTACGGCGCAATGGCGTTCCTGCTGGTCTGGACGCCAGAGGAGCGCGACTTGTGGATCAACGGATTGCGGAATACTTCAATACGCCGGGCCGGCAATGCACTGACCTGCAGTCCCAGTTAAGAGCAGAAAGCCGAGAACGAGGAGCAAACAACAATGGACATCAGACCGCAAGCCATGGCGATTCCGGCCGAGACCGATCACCTTGACCAAGGTAAGTACGGGCCGATCTATCCGAAGACGCCGGCGTGCTACGGCTTCTCGATCCTGGCGAAGATTATTCCCGGACGCGAACCCATCTTTCACCAATACGCGAAGAACATCGAGGCGTTGGTGAAAGAACAGCCCGATGTGCTGGCGCCGCTGAAACTGCACTATCTCCGCTGGTTGCTGTTCCCGATCAATGGCGACACGTACTTCATGTACCAAGGGATCTTCGATACCGAATTCGATAAGTACACGGAAGACGCCGTGGCCCTCTTCAGCGGCACGGGCGTCAGTACGGTGTTCGAGAACCTCGAGGGTTTTCCGAAGGATTGGAAGACCAATCCGGACGGATTCGCCAAGTTTGTGCGCGCGCACCAGGTCCCGAGTTTCCTTGAATACGGCGAGTATCCCTTCTTCAGCGCTGATGAAATCAAGAAGGCCCTGAAGATGAAGAGCGCGGTGACGGAAATGCTCGATCAATTGCAGTGACCAGTTCCCGCGTTGGTCGCGGCAGTTCTGAGAAGGAGACAGGATGAGCGACTCAGACCGCACGCACCGACAACTTCGTGGGGAACACGCACGGGCAAGTGAGGTTACTGTCGCCATGCCCAGCGACCAAACGACACCACTCGAACTCGATGATATTCAGAGCGGCGTGCTTCGGCCGCGGCCGACTCCCTATGTCGCCACGTACATTGCCTTTCGCATTGATGATCGGAACGCTGGTCGCGATTTGATGCGTCGCGTTTCGGAGGTTGTCACGTCGGCTGCAAATCCCAACAGTCCGCTGGCCGACACGTGGGTCAGCGTCGCCTTAACCTATCAGGGTCTGAAGGCGCTCGGCGTCCCGCAGGCATCGCTTGACAGCTTCTCCTGGGAATTTCGTCAGGGAATGGCGTCCCGTTACAAGGATCTCTGCGACACCGGCGAGAGCCATCCGGACAACTGGGAACAGCCGCTGGGCAGTTCCGATCTTCATGTAGTGCTGGTGGCTGTGTCGCCCGACTCCGAAAGGCTTGAGGCGGCTCTAGACCGCGCCCGCGAAGCCTATCGTGCAATGTCGGGAATCACGGCGATCTGGCGCCAGGATTGTCACGCGCTTCCCACCGAGGCAGAACCGTTTGGATTCCGCGATGGGATCAGCCATCCGGCGATCGAAGGCAGTGGCATTGCCGGAACCAATCCCCACGAGAAGCCGCTGAAGGCGGGCGAGTTTGTGCTGGGTTATGCAGACGAGATGGGCGGCACACAGAAAACTGAGCCTGAGATTCTCGGTCGCAATGGGACCTATGTCGTCTTTCGCAAGCTTCATCAACGCGTCGCCGCCTTCCGCAAGTACGTGAAAGCGAATTCGAAGGGCGCCGCCGATGAAGAACTAACGGCCGCCAAGATGATGGGCCGATGGCGGAGCGGCGCCCCGCTCGCCCTCTGTCCATTGCACGATGATCCGGCGCTGGGCGCCGACGCGACACGCAATAATGCGTTCCTGTATGAAGCTGACGATCCCACCGGATTGAAAACACCGGCCGGCTCGCATATTCGGCGCACCAATCCGCGTGACGCGTCCATTGCAGGTGTGGCGCGCATTCATCGCATGATTCGTCGCGGAACCGCCTATGGTCCCCTTCTGCCTGAGGGCGTACTCGACGACGACGGCGCTGACCGGGGCTTGATCTTCGCATTCGTCGGAGCACACCTTGGGACGGCAGTTTGAGTTCGTCCAGTCGCAATGGATTAACGACGGAGTCTTCATTGGCGCCGGCGACGATAAGGATCCGGTTGTTTTCTCCGATCCTAAAGGCGCCAACTTTACCCTGCCTCGCAAGCCCCTCCGCAAACGGTTTCAGGGCATTCCTCAGTTCGTCGTGACGCGCGGCGGTGAATACTGCTTTATGCCTGGACTGCGAGCGTTGCGTTGGCTTGGCGAGCTGGACACCTAGAGGCACCAGTGACCAGAGATCTGATCTACCGAAGGGCGCTTCGGTTCCTCGCGAGCGGAAGCGTGGAGCCCGTGTCATGAGATCGACCAACCAGTCCGCGCACGTACAACCAGGTCGAGGTTCCTCGTCCGTACACGCCAGGGAAGCGGCGGTTCAGCATCTACTGGACTTGGAGCTACCCGTGGGAATCGAGCCGCGACGTCGCCGAGATGGACAATCGCTTCTCGACGATGACCGAAGTGCGCCGAGTGGCCTGGCCGGCATACGAGACGCCCGAGTATCAGCGAAGATGTTTCTGCAGGGTATCGCCGGCACCCTCGAACTCTTCCATCTGTCGCTGCTGCGTTTCCAGCAGATGGTTGGAGAACTGACGGGACATCCCGTGGCCGTCTACCAGCGCGTCGACCAGGCGGGACAGAAGCTGCCGATCGACGCGGGCATCCTCGACGATACGGACACGCTGATGGTGTTCGGCCTCGATCACCTGGTGACCGAGCAGGAGGCCGCGCCGGGGAAATCGAAGCCATGCGCGAATGGCTCAAGCGGGAAGGCACGTGCCTGATTCTCGGTCCGCACCACGATGTCGGCGTCTCTGACGATCTGAAGCAGCGGGCCATGGAATACGCGCATCACCGCGACCCCCTCGTGCCGCGGCAGCAGCGGTTCGGCCAGTACACGGTCGGTGATGGAAGGCCTGGGTGTGCCGGTCCACAATCAGTGCGGATTGCGCCCAGCCACCGTCGGGGAACCAAACAGCTCCAACCGCTGATCAAACGCGGTGACCTCGACGCGCGCGGCTGGCTCGAAGGCGTGCCGACGTTCAATTTCCATCCGCATCTGCCTCACTACGCCATCACGACGACCGACGCGGCGGCTATTCATCTTCTTGCTCAGCAGCCCATCGATCTGTCGCGGCCGCATCCGTTCACGGAGGCCGGTCACCGCGAGTTCAACATGTTTCTCTGGATGCCGCCGAAAGGCGAACGAGCGGGCGACATCCTCCTGGCCGATTCAACGATCTTCACGACGCTGTTCGGCGGCGATGAGAGTCTCGATCGGTTCTGGAAGAACATCGCGACGAAGTGATGCGTTCTCTGAGGCGGGCTGCCCGACTGCTGGCTGCCTGCATGGTCTTGGCGTCCGGCCGGCGCGCAGGCGCAGAGCCGCGGCGTGTATCCGCTCGGCATGACCGCCGTTGGCTCAGGCGTCACACCGGACCCGGGTGTCACCTATGCGAATCAATTGCTGTTCTACTCTCGCGACGAGTCCAAGGCGGATGACGGCTCGACGCTGCCGGTGAGTGGCCAGAACGCCGTCGTCATGGATATGAACTCCTTCATCTGGGTGAGCCGGCGGACGCTCCTTGGCGGGGCGCACTACTCGGCCGTCGCGACGCTGCCGGTCGCGAAAAACCAGCTGGTCTCGGACATCCACGGGCAGCTGAGCGGCGGAGGCGGGTTCGCGGATTCGTACTATCTGCCGCTCATCCTCGGCTGGAACAAGGAGCGCGCCTCGATCCGCGCGCTGGCCGGCATCCTCGCCCCGACCGGTCGCTTCAGCCGAAGGACGCCAGCGACAACGTGGGATCGGGGTATTGGACACCGACGCTGTCGTCAGGGCAGACCGTGCAGCTCACCCGCCGATCAACGCCGGTGACCTTCTCTGCGTTCGAGCTCTACGAGTGGCATACCACGCAGCAAGGCACGGGCACGAAGCCTGGCGACACCATCAATCTCGACTACTCGTTGATCAGGACGTTCGCGTTCGCAAAGGGTCCGACCGCGTCTGCAGGTCGGCCTCGTGGGGTACGAGCAGCGCCAGACGACGGCAAAGACGGGACCAGTCAGTCAGCGAGGAGCAATCGCGCGAGCGATACGCCATCAATGCGCTCGGGGTTCGTGACGAACCTGGTGCTTCCGAATCACCGATTCAATGCCGGCATCAAGTTCTTCGAGGAGTTCGGCAATCGCGCCGCGTACCAGGGGTATTCGCTTCAGGTGTCCGGAGCCGTCAGCTTCTGACTCGCATCAGCAGACGTGGTGAGAAGCACATGGATCTGAAACAGGCGGCCATCTCCGTTAGCGATGATCGTGTTCGTCGTCTCGAGCATGCTCGGCATGGGCCTCGGGCTGCGGGTGAGCGAAATCGTGGCGCCGCTGCGCAACTGGCGGCTGGTCACGCTGGCGCTCGTGGCGAACTTCGTCGTGATGCCGTTCGCCGCCCTCGCGCTGGCGAGAATCCTGCGGCTGGAGCGAGTCGATGGGCATCGGCCTCCTGCTGTTGGGCCTGGCCGGGCGGCGCGCCGTTCCTGCCCAAACTCGCGCAGATCGCCAAGAGGCAATCTCGCGTTTGCCGTCGGACTCATGGTGTTGCTGATGGTCGATGACGGTGGGCTATCTGCCGCATCGTGTTGCCGCTGCTGCTGCCCGGCGTCTCGGTGAACCCGGCGCAAATTGCGCGCTCGCTCGTGCTGCTGATGCTGCTGCCACTGGGAGCGCACTGGCGGTGAACGGCGAATCGTCCGGACATCGCCGCGAAGGTCAAGCCGTTCTTCGACAAGACCGTCGAATCTCAGCCTGATCGCGCTGATGGCACTGCAGACGTTGTTGAACGTCCGCAGCGTGATTGCGGTCTTCGGCACCGGCGGCATTCTCGCCGGCGTGGTGTTTCTGGGCGTGGGCGTCGCCGTTGGCTGGGTCCTCGGCGGCTCAACGCGGAGACACGATCCGTCATGGGGCTGGGAACGGCGCAGCGGAACATCGCCGCCGCACTCGTCGTCGCCAACCAGAGCTTCGACGATCCCAAACGTCGGGGTGATGGTCGTCGTCGTCGCGATCGTCGTGGCTGCTGACCCGATGCCACCGCTGTCCCGCGCTATGCGCTGGGGCGCATGCGTGCCGGCGGCGGCGCAACAGCGATCGGTTGACACGCTGGCGACCCGCGGAAACTCCGCCAATTCGGCTGTCGGACTCTGCGCCGCATTACTCTCGATGCGCACTTTTTAACGCATCTCAACGGGTGCTCGCTAAGCGCGTTTCGAAACTGTGTCAGAACTGTGTCACATACCCCCGAAACCCTGGGGCAACACCGTCATTTACGGGGACACGCTGAAGCAGATCGTTGTTGCGGGAAGTCGTTGATCGGAAGTGCGTTGGTGGGTTTCGGTGTGCGTCAGCACGCGCGAGCGGAATCAATTTCCAAGCGTGCTCCTTCAACCACTCGGACATCTCTCCGTTTAGAATCAACGCACTTGCGGAAACACAAAAGCGAAGAAACTGCGAATTGTGTAAGACCTCCCTAACGTGGCTCGATCACTTACGGGCATTTCAGCATAGCCGCCGCTCGTGCCCAGTCGGCGCGCGTGCCACACACAAAAGCGCCGCTCGGTCGTTTCTGACTCTACGATGCTGCTCCAGGATTGCCCGCTGCTCCAAGCCCGGGAATGGCCGCGTTTCCGATCACCTATGCCCGGCGCGACGCTTCAGCTCCTCGAACACGTTGAGCACCAGGCTCACCTGCCCTGGCACCGCTCCCGCTCGCGGTGCGTCGCGCGGCGAAGCATCAGGAACGTCGTGCCGTCGGGCGCCACATCGTGCTGGCTACTCGCATCGTCCAGTCTTCAAACAGGACGGTCAGGGCGTCCGAGCGTGAGCTTCTCGGAGGAGTGTCGCGGGGACGGAAACCGCACCTGACGCCCGCGGCGGTAGACGATCTCCCCGTGCGCCAGCCCACCGTGGCGACGTGCCGCCGTCGATCGAGACGAGCTGGGTGGTGGCGAGGGACGGGAACGACGCGACGTCCACGTCATCGCGGCCGGCGGTGTTGGACTGATAGGCGAGCCAGCGCCCGTCAGGGGAGAGGCGCGGGTCCGTTCCTGAGCCGACGCGGCGGCCTTGTCGTGATCGGCCGGTAGCCGGGCGTGCTACCCTCGACAGCCGTGGGCCGCGACATCAGGCTCGCGCTCAGGCGGCTCGGCGCGACGCCTCTCTTCACAACCTTCGCGATTCTCTCGCTCGCGGTCGGCGTCGCGATCACGACAGCCGTGTATTCGATCGTCGATGCGGTGTTCCTGCGCGGCCTCGGCATCCACGAGCCCGATCGCGTCGCCGTCATCGTCACCCCGTACAGCGGACGGCTGCTGACCGGCACGGTGTCGGAGCCGGACTTCCGCGATGTGCAGACCGCCCAGACGTCGTTCTCCCACGTCGCCGCGTCCGCCACGTTCGTTCGCCGCCTTGCCCTGCCGTCCGTGACGGAGATGGTCATCGGCGAGTCGGTGAGCGGATCGTACTTCGCCACGCTCGGCGTGGGCGCCAAGCTCGGACGCACGATTCAGCCGAGCGACGATGCCGGCGGCGGACGTGTGGTGATGCTGAGCGATACGCTGTGGCGACGGCGGTTCGCGTCCGATCCGCGGATCGTCGGCGCCACCGTGGCGATCTCCGGAGAACCCTTCGAGATTATCGGCGTGGCGCCGGCCTCGTTCAGCGGTCCTCGCGGATGGCTGGTGGGCACGCAGTTCTGGATTCCACTCGGTACCGAGTCACGGTTGAAGGAGTCCCCCGGACGGCGGCGCCGCGCGCCACAGCACGAGACGATCGACGGCTCACCGTCTTTGGCCGCCTCGCAACGGAGGTGACGATCGCCGCGGCATCGGCGGAAATGCAGACCATCGCCGAGCGGCTCGACGAGTTTTTTCCGCCGCGATTCCGTGGCAGGGCGTCGGCGCCACGGATCGCCCGTGGCGCGCAAAGACCATGGCGGCGATCTCCGACGACGAGGACTCCGCCGTGCGCCGGTTCGGGATGACGCTCGTGGCGCTCGTCGGGTTGGTGCTGGTCGTCGCCTGCACGAACCTCGGCAACCTCGTGCTCGCCCGCGGAAGCTTACACGGCTGCGCGAGCTCGCCGTGCGGCGCGCCCTCGGCGCATCGAGGTGGCGGCTCGTGCGCGAACAGTGTCTCGAGAGCGTGATGCTGGCGGCCGGCGGCGCATTCGCGTCCTACGTCATGTTCGAGCTGTTGCGCGTCGTGATGGACACCGAGTTCAGCCTCGCCATGCCTTTCGGCGGCCGTACCACGCTGTCGTTTCATCCCGCGCTGAACGTGCCGGCGCTGACGATCGCGGTCTCGTCGCTCCTCATCGCGCTCGTCGTCTTCGGCCTCGAGCCGGCGATTCAGCTGACGCGCACGCTCGACGTTCGCGGCGCGCTCGCCGGCGGATCGGCCGCCGGACCGCAGCGCGGCCGGCGCCAGCGGCTTCTCCTGCGGTGGCAGGTCGCCATCGCGGCCGGGTTCTTCATCATCGCCACCATGTTCGTGAAGCTACTCGATCGCGGAGGCGCGCCATGATTCCGGCATCGACCTGGATCGAATCGGCGTCGCCGTTCTCAATTTCGACACGCCGGAGTGGAACGAGCCTCGCGCACGGCGCATCTTCGACCGGGTACTCGACGAGCTGCGGCGCCATCCGTCGGTCGAGGCGGCCTCACTGTCGAGTGGATTGCCCTTCGGCGTGCCGGAGTACGCTGCGTCTGTCCATCTCACCACTGGAACAGACGAGCGCCGCGCGAATGGACCCGCAGGTGGTGACGACGATCGCCGGGGCCCCCTCGATGTTCCGAACGCTGGGGGTGGAGATCCTTCGTGGACGCGGTTTCGACGATCGCGACGGGCCGGCCGCGCCACGCGTCGTGGTCCTGAGCGAATTCACGGCACGGCAGATGTTCGGTACCGCCGACGTCGTCGGGCGGGAGATGGCGGTCGGCCAGACGCGGTCCCCGACGGCCACGATCGTCGGCGTTGCCGCCGATACGGACGTGGGCAGTATCTTCGCGGATCCGCGGCCACTGGCCTACGTGCCGCTGACGCAGCACTACCAGCCGCTCATCACGGTCGTCGCGCGGGCATCCGGATCGGTGACGAATGCGGTGGGCGCGATGCGCGAGGCCATCCGGCGTGCCGATCCGGACGTGGCGGTCGACACCATCGGGACGGGACGATCGGTGCTCGCCGGACCGTTTCAGGTCCTGCGCGGGCTCGGCATGACGGCGGTCGGCCTCGGCGCGATCACGCTGCTTCTCGCCATGGCGGGCCTCTACGGCATCCAGTCGCATATCATTGCAAACCGCACGCGGGAGATCGGCGTGCGGATGTCGTTGGGGGCCACCGCCGGACAGATCAAGCGCATGGTGCTCGTGGACGGCTATCGTCCTGTCCTCGACGGGCTCATCTTCGGGTTGTCGATTGGCCTCGTCGGCCGGGCGATCGCGCGCGCGTATCTCGAGCTGGACGTCGCCATCGTCGATCCGTGGATGCTGGTGGTGACGCCGATTCCGTTGATCTGTGCCGCGTTCTTTGCCTGCTACTTGCCGGCCCGCAGGGCCGCGGCGGTCGATCCCAACGTAGCGCTCCGCAGCGAATAGCCACGCCGGTAGTTTTCTGCCGTTCGTTTCCTATGAAAACTTACAGCAGACACGACTTTACCCGAGAGGAACGCGCGGCGAGAGCCAAGGTTGCGATCAGCGCGGCGTTTGAGAGCAAAGAGCAAGCCTTTCTCGACTTCGTGCTCTCTCACTACGTCCGTGTTGGCGTGCAGGAACTCGACCAAGAGAAACTGACCCCATTGTTGCGGTTGAAATACAACAACTCAATTGCCGACGCGGTGGCTCACCTGGGCAAGCCTGAGGACATTGGACGAGTCTTCATCGGGGCATTGTCCTGGTGACGATGATCATGGAAGCGCTGGCCGGCATCGGGAAGGGTGGGCCTTCAGGTGCCCGGCAATCGAGGTCAAAACATGCGGCAGCTGCCGGAATACACGGTGTCGCGGTTGCCCTGGATGACGATCTGCTGATCGACAGGCTCGATCTCGCGTCGGATGAAACAACCCGTGGTCGGTGCCGCCCGCTTGCTTGACGATATGCTCGGCGATTTACGCGTCGGTGGTTTCAGCGGGTGAAGTTGTCCGCGGTGATGGAACCAGCTTCGATCCGTTCGCCCCATCGTCGCGAGGAAGGGAGGCAAAATGCTGGCACGAAGAGCTCGATTCATGGCTGCGCCCTTCTGAATTTCACTTCCCCGCTTCTGGATCTCGGCGCGGGGCGGTGATGATCGGCACACTTCGTTCGAAATCTCGCGCCTGCGGCCACGCTCAAGCGGGGAGATTGACGCGCGACCGGAGCATACCACCACCACCGTAGGGCAACCTGGGACCATAGGCTCGTTCCGCGATGGCTCTCGCAAGCACTTATCGCGCTGATCTCGCGTTGATCGATGTCGCCCGGGTTCCAACGGCTGACGAGCGCACGCAATGCCTCAAAGTTCTAGGACCGATCTCCCTTCACTGTTGCGGGACCCGGACGATTGGCGACGGAGCCTCGGAGACGATCTGCTCGGCGCACTGCGATCTCAGGCTTTACGCGTGCGGTAGTGTGGTTTGGATTGCGCAGGCCAAAGCGCGTGATACCCACGTCACCTGTGAGACCGTGGCACAAGCTGTGCGTTCGTGAGCGCCATCAGCGCGCTGCGTCGATGGCGATCGATTCCATAGCCACAGGTCATTGACCATCGAGTGTCGCCGTCCATTTTTCGCTTGCCTGCAAAGGAAGTCGGAAGATGAAGGACATACAACAACGAATCTCGAAGCAGTGTCGCTGCTGACGCCAGAACAGTACCGCGTCACGCAGGAAGACGGCACGGAACGACCGTTTCAGAACGAATAATGGGACAACAATAGGACAGGACAGGGAGGCGGACGATGAAGGCGATCGTGGTGACGGACCAGGCTGCGGGAACGGCCGGGATGACGCTGGTGGAGCGGCCCGAGCCGCAGGCAGCGATAAACGACGTCGTCGTTCAGGTTCATGCGTCGGGATTCGTCCCGACTGAGCTGGCGTGGCCCTCGACCTGGACCGATCGCCTCGACCGTGACCGGACGCCGTCGATCCCCGGGCACGAGCTGGCCGGAGTGGTCACCGCCCTCGGCTATGGCACGAGGGGGCTGTCGGTGGGACAGCGGGTGTTCGGCCTCACGGACTGGTACTCGCGACGGCACCCTGGCGGAGTACGCGGCCGTCGAGGCACGCAACCTCGCGCCGCTGCCGGGCGACGTCGACTTCACGGCGGGCGCGAGCCTGCCGATCTCGGGCCTGACTGCGTGGCAGGGACTGTTCGAGCACGGCCGCCTTCAGGCGGGGCAGAGCGTCCTCGTGCACGGCGCGGCCGGCGCAGTCGGGTCGATGGTGACGCAGCTCGCACGTGAGGCCGGCGCCTACGTCATCGGCACCGGACGCGCCGCCGACCGTCAGACGGTGCTCGACTTCGGCGCGCAGGAGTTCGTCGACCTCGAGAACGACGTCCTCGAAGATGTCGGCGAAGTCGATCTGGTGTTCGATGTCATCGGCGGCGACATCGGGAAGCGGTCCGCAGGCCTGATTCGAGCCGGAGGAACACTGGTGTCCATCGTCGGGCCGCCCGAGGCGCGGCCCGCCGACGGCCTGGCGGTCGACTTCGTTGTCGAGTCCGATCGTGCCCAACTGAGTGAGATCGTCCGGCGGGTGCGTGACGGACGGCTGCGGACAAACATCGGCAACGTCTCGACCCTCGACGATGCCGTCGCCGCCTTCAACCCGACCAAGCGGATCAAGGGGAAGACGATCATCCGCGTTCGTCCGTGAGGACTCGGGAGAACTTCCCGGCGACCTGCCCGTTGGTGACGCGCATGACGCCGACCCCGGTCATCGAGATGTGTCGCCCGCTCGCCTGGACTCCCATGAATTCCGCTCCGGTGTGCGTGCCTTCGTATCTGCACCGAAACGCCACGTTCTCGCCCTCTGCGATCAACTCGTCGAGCGGGTGCGAGAGATCGGGCAACGCGTTGAAGAACATGGCCGCGAATTGCTTCGTGGCTTCCAGATCCAATCGGTGGAAACCCGGCGACGTAGAACGTGAAGCGATCGGCGCACAGGTCGACAGGCGTGGCCTTCCGGCGGTCCAGCTCCTCGAAATAGCGACGCACGAGTCGGCTTGTTCTCTTCTGACATGATCGTCGCTTCCTGTCGGGTTCAACCGAGCGACTCGCGACTGAGCCAACGCCACCGCGTCGGGCCCCGCGGGGAATCGAAGCTGCCCCGACGGATCGTTCGCGGCGCGAAACACCGCTTCGGCGACGTCGGATTCCTTCGTCACGGTCGTGACGTGCGCAAAGGCCGCGAGGATGGGCTTCGCGAAGGTCGCGTAGGCCTCGGGAAACAATCCTTCCATGCGCGCTCCGCCGTTACTCGTAAAGCGCGTGGTCGGGGCGTAGCCCGGCTCAACCAGCTTGACCCGCACGTTGAACGCCTCGAGCTCGTGCGCGAGCGATCCGGTGAACCCTTCGATCGCCATCTTGCTCGCGGTATCGCCGCCGCCAGCGGCATCGGCGCCAGCGTCACGCTCGACGTCACGTTCACGACCACACCGGACCTCCGCGTGCGAAGCTGAGGCAGCACCGCCTGCGTCATCGCCATCACGCCGAAGGTGTTGGTCTCGAACACCTCGCGGACCGTGGCCATCGGCGTGGCCTCGAAGACGCCGATGACGCCGATGCCCGCGTTGTTGACGAGCACGTCGAGGGGCCCGGACGCCTCGATCGCGGCAGCGATGCTCCGGGGCTCGGTCACGTCGAGCGGCAGGACGCGTAGTCGCGCCGATCGAGGCAGGATGTCTTCGCGCGGCGTTCGCATGGTGGCGACGACGTTCCACCCATGCGCGTGAAAGTGGCGGGCGGTCTCGAGTCCGTAGCCGGAAGAGCAACCGGTAATCAGCACGGTCTTCATGGAGGTCACCTCAATCGCGGAATGTGCCGCCCACCGGCACTTCGTCTTGAAACCGAGGTTCGTCGGCCAGGAGCGGGGCAATCCGTGCGACAAACGCCTTGGCCTGCTCGGTCGCGAAGTTCTCGGCGTGCGCTTCGCGCGTCGTCCAGCCCTCGGTGACATGGACGACCTCGCGGTTGCTGGCCGACCGCCCGACCAGATACACGACGCAGTGCTCACTCGCGCCCGAACCGTCGGTCGTCGCACTGAGCAGCAGGTCGACGAGCTCGTCGCCCTTTCCGGGACGAGCCGTCATCGTCGCGCGAAATCCATACGTCGCCTTCACGTCGACTCCTCTCTGGGGTCAACCATTTGTGACCCGTTACGATCGTGACGGCGCCAACGATAGCGGAGGCGTGCCGGACGATCTACTATGTGGAGTCCGTATTTCATTTGCGATCGTCCAGATGAACGACCCGCTCTCTGAAGTCATCACGCTGCTGCAGCCGCGCGCGGTGTTCTCGAGGCGCATCAGCGGCGCCGGCCGCTGGGGTGTCCGCTACTCCGCCTTTGGTCGGCCAAGCTTCTGCGCGGTGCTGGAAGGCAGCTGCCGTTTGACGGTCGATGGCCACCGTCCCCTGACACTCGAGGCGGGCGACTTCGTGCTCCTGCCTGCGACGCCGGGTTTCACCATGTCGGGCTTCGAGCCGGTGAGACTTGAGCGATTCGATCCCATGGTGACGTCAAAGGTGCTGGGCGAAGTCCGCCATGGCACGCGCGGTGGGCGCCCGGACGTGCGGTTGCTCGGCGGCTGGTTCGTGTTCGACTCGCCCGACAGCGCGTTGCTCGTGTCGCTGCTGCCGTCGCTGGTGCACGTGCGCGGCGTCGAACGGCTCTCGATACTGGTGCGCCTCGTCGGGGAGGAGGCCAGCGAACGGAGGGCAGGCCGTGACCTCGTGCTCACACGACTGGTCGAGGTGCTGCTCATCGAAGCGCTGAGGGCGGCGCCAGGTGACGATGCGCCTCCCGGGCTGCTGCGCGGATTGGCCGATGCGCGGCTTGCGCCAGCGATCCGGCAGATGCACAGTCAGCTCGAACGTTCGTGGACAGTCGCCCTACTCGCGAGAACGGCAGCCCTGTCGCGTTCCGCGTTCTTCGAACGCTTCACGCGCACGGTCGGCCTGCCACCGATGGAATACCTGCTCGCCTGGCGAATGGCGGTCGCGAAGGACTTGCTCCGCCGGGAGGACGTCGGGCTTGCCGAGGTCGCCGAACGCGTCGGCTACGGCTCGGCGAGTACCTTCAGCACCGCGTTCAGCAGACACGTGGGCCGCCCTCCGGGTCGCTACGCGCGCTCAACGCCTTAGGGCCTGGGATCGCCGAGTCGATCGAATCTGCATCGAAATGAGGTCGATTTGGGAGTGAAGGCGGCCGGCAACGCAGCGCGCGTCAGCCTCCCTTGCATGCCGCTAATCCGTGTGTTATATACTGAACCACATGGTTCAGTATTCCTGACCGGCTTCGATGCCTCGTTCGCCGCGCTCCGGACGCCACCCGACGCGGCGTTCTGGAGCAGCTCGGGCGTGCAGACGCTTCGATCACGGACCTTGCCGAGAAGTTCCACATGACCCTCACGGGCATGAAGAAGCACGTCGGCGTCTTGGAGCAGGCGGGGCTCGTCACCACGGAGAAGGTCGGGCGCGTGCGGACCTGCAAGCTCGGCCTGCGCCGACTGGAGGAAGAGGCGGCATGGATCGAGAGGTACCGCCAGCTCTGGGACGCACGCTTCGACGAGCTGGACAAGGTTGTCGAGGAACTGAAACGGAAGGAGAAGGTCGATGGACGCAAGAAGAGAGAGTGAGCCCACCCCCATGAAGAACCGCACGACGGCGGAACGGAAGTCCGAGCGTGAGCTAGTCGTCACGCGAACCTTCAACGGCCCGGCGCGCATCGTGTTCGAGGCGTGGACCAAGCCCGAGCTGTTCAAGCAGTGGTGGGGTACCGAAGTCCTTCGGCCTGTCCCTGCTTTCCTGCGAGATGGATGTTCGTGTCGGGGGCAGGTACTCGTCTCGTGTTCAGCCACCCTGCTGCCCCGAAGCCCATGGAGTTCTTCGGTAGGTACCTCGAAGTGACACCGCACTCGCGCCTCGTCTGGACCAATGAAGAAGGTGGCGACAGTGGGCAGGTCACCACGGTAACGTTCGAGGAAAGAGGCGGCAAGACGCTGCTGGTCATGCACGACCTCTATCCCTCGAAGGAAGCTCTCGACGGTGCCATTGCCTCCGGAGCACTGGTGGGATGGGCGAGACGTTCGAGCAACTGGACGAGCTTCTCGCTCACCCTGGGCGCGAGCGTGGGACGGTCATGAAGTCGTCGATCTCGCGGTCGGCCGCCTGGCTCTTCACTACGCGGAAGAGAACCCCGACGAGGTCCTCGCCGCCCTCGACGACAAGACCGAGGCTGTGATCCGCGAGCTCGAAGCCGGATTCCGAGTCCACTCGGCTGGCCGGCCATTCAGACCTGGCCGTCGATCGGCACCGAGGTCTACAAACGTCCGCATCGCGGTGGGTTTCACCCTCAGGTTGTCATGTTCGCCTTGGCGTTGACGTCGTAACGACCGGGATGATTCGGCGGCTTCATGGCGATGGCGGGCGCTGCACCGACTGGTTTACGGCGCCGCCATCGCCGGCGTCCAGGCTCGACTGTTCCGCCTGCAGCGCGCCGATCACGATGTCAGACATTGGGCGATTCTACCGGCACGTCCGGTTGTCGACTACCTCGTTGCGAAAGTGCTCGCCAGAAGGCGCAGCGCATGATTTCAGCGCCGGCTCTTGCCAGTCAATTGCCGTCGTTCAATTTGACGTTCACGCTCGGTTCTCAAGAGCATCTTCTGAACGTCTGCGTTCTCCCGGCGAGCAGGCCGGCGACACGCGGAAACGAGCCGGTGCTCCGTCAAGTATTCAGCGGCGTCGATCGCGGCTTGGGCGATTCGGGTCCTATGAATTGGCCATTACCTTTGCACCTGAACTATACGGGCTGCCCGTGGTGAGCAGCGGTCCCTGGCGCGATCGCGAGATAACGCCGTCGGACACCGCCATTTCCCTGTGACAACCTGTCGAATGGGTCCCACGGCATTCACGATGGCTGACCCTGCGGGTTTGTGGTGAATGCGGCCAACGGCTCCAACGCGCCGCTCGCCATCAGGTGCATCGGAAAGCGCGAGCACGTACGGGCGCCTGGGCTCGAGGCCGGTCACGGAGGCCTGCAGCACTTGCGTCAGGCCTTGGTCGAAGAGCGTCACGCTCGTCGGATGGCTGTTCGCCTCTGCTGCGTGGCGTGGCGCGAGCGTGAGCTGAGTGGTCTCGCCGGCGGCGCCGAGCGGCTCCAAGTGCTGCGTGCCCGAACCATCCGGCACCGCGTTCGGCACATACACTACTGCTTGCGGCGCTTGCCCGATCGGGTACGGCGCCGATCACTTTGTGCGTCGCCGTATCGATCGCGATGAGTTGATCCGCATTCTCAAGCCCGACATACATGCGGCTGCCGTCGCCAGCGGGCCACAGGCCATGCGGCAGCTTGCCAACCGGAATCGTTGCGACCCTCGAGAAATCGTCGGTGCGAAACACCTGCACCTCGGTCGAGGCCGCCCACCGTGACGTACGCAAATCCGCCCTCGCGCGTTGTACGCGAAGTTCACGTGATTGGTGATGGGCCCCGTCTCGATCGTCTTCAACAGCGCGAAACGGCGGCCGCGCATCGAAGACACTCACCTTGCCGACATCCTTCAGCGTGAACCAGACCTGCTTGCCATCCGGTGTGGCTGCGATGTCCGGGCAGAACGGGCTCTGCTGAGGCACTCGTCCAACGATCCGGTGATCGGCAACCGACACGACGACCGTTTCCGCCGTGAACGAGGAGCAGATGTAGCCATACTGCCCATCGGGCGAGAAGATCTGCATGCCCGGGCCGCTCGGAACATCGATGCGCGTCTCGCTCCTCATACGTCGTGCCGTCGAGGACGGCGACGTAGCTCCTCGCCCCTGACCGTGACCCACACTTCCTTTCCATCCGGCGTAAAGAAGGCCTCGTGCGGCGAGCGGCCCACATAGGTGACGCGCTTCACCGCGTTTGTGGCCGTGTCGATGAACGTCACGGAATTGGAGCCGATCGAGACCACCGCCAGCGTTCTGATGGTCAGGCGAGAAGCCAAGGCCGTGCACGAGAAGCTGACCACGATAGAGCGGGCTCATGTTCCCCGGCGTGGGATCGCCCAGGCGAATGACACCGAGCAGCGTGTTTTCTACGGGATCCGTGACGGAGACGGTGTTCGAAAACTGTTCCGCCGCATACACGCGGTCCCGATGACTGACAGGAAGCGCCGAGCCGGTCCGGGTCGCCTCGTCGGCGCCGTTGTTCGTCGGAGGTCGGACTCGCCGCAGCGCGGGGACCCGCTTCCGGTTGTGAGCCGCGCGTCAACGCGAGCCGCATCACCGCGATCTCTTGTTGCTGCGTGATGATGATCTTCCTGCGCGAGCCGCGCGCAGCTGCTCGTTGCGCCCGGCCTTGAGTTCTGCCTGCGCCATCGCGATGGCGCCCACGTGATGCGGAATCATCATGGCGGCAAAGTCGGCGTCCACGTCGCCCGTCGGCGTCACGTCCATGGCCGTCATCATCTGCCGCATCGCCGCGTGAATCTCGGCGACGAATTGCGCTTTTTGGCTGTCGGTCTGGGCCGTGAGCGACTGCGTCGCTGCCGCCGCCACAATCGTCATCGCAACAAATCGTCCTCGCGCCACACGCCATTGCCTCATGACTATGTCCTTCTCGGTATCCTTCACAGCGCGTCAACATCGAGAATGGCCTGCGCGAACGCCGCGGGCGCTTCCTGCGGCAGGTTGTGCCCGATCCCGCCGGTGATCGTCCGGTGCGCGTACTTGCCGGAGAACTTGTTCGCGTAGGCAGCCGGTGCCGGATGCGGCGCGCCGTTGGCGTCGCCTTCGAGCGTGATCGATGGGACCGCAATGAGCGGCGCGGCCGCCAGGCGCCGCTCGAGATCGTCGTAGCTTGCTTCGCCCTCGGCGATCCCCATGCGCCAGCGGTAGTTGTGAATCACGATGTCGACGTGATCCGGATTGTCGAACGCCGGCTGCCGATCGCTCGAACGTGGCCTCGTCGAACTTCCACTTCGGCGACGCGAGCTGCCAGATCAGCTTCGCGAACTCGCGGCGGTTCGCGTCGTAGCCGGCGCGGCCGCGTTCGGTCGCGAAGTAGAACTGGTACCACCACTGGTATCTCGGCAGCCGGCGACAGCGGCGTCTTGCCGGCAGCCTGGCTGCCGATCAGATACCCGCTCACCGAGACGAGCCCCTTGCAGCGCTCGGGCCACAGCGCGCGCGATGATGTCTGCCGCTGCGCGCACCCCAGTCGAATCCCGCGATGGTCGCCCTTTCAATCTTGAGGGCGTTCATCAATTCAACGGCGTCCATCGCGACAGCGGACTGGTTGACCGTTGCGGAACGTGTCATTCGACAGAAACCGCGTCGTCCCGTACCCGCGCAGGTGCATGGGACGATGACGCGGTAGCCGGCGGAGACGAGCCGAGGCGTGACGTCGACAAAGCTGTGGATGTCGTAGCGGCCATCCGTGCAGCAGGACGACGGCCGGCGCGTCCGTGCGACCCGCATCGGCGTAGCCAACGTTCAGCAGGCCGGCCGTTGATCTGATGCAGGCTGAACGCGTTGGCCGCGCCGCTTCCTGCACCTCGCGCGGCGCCCGCTTTGCATCGGCGCCGCGCGCATCGCGCCGAGATGCGCGCCTGCCACGGCGATCGCCGCGGTGGTGAGAAAGCGGCGGCGGCCGGCGTCGATCGCGTTGTACACGTCAGATTTGGTCCCCATACATCACGCGGCCTTTCGGCTGGTCTCCTTGAGAGCATTACCATCATGCGTGATGCCATTGCGCCGCGGATCTCGACTCGTGTGCAGTTGTTCCATCGTGTCGTGACGAATCCCGCTTGGTGCGGTTCCTCGGCCAGGCAAGCACCGTCGACGAGCAACGTATGGGTGTCCCGTCGGCGTCCGTGAGTCCAGATGCCGCCGGAGCGCCGGATCGCAGCCCAGCGCGACGATCGTCCAGCGCGAGCGCGGCTCCGTGGTGCGCCGACGGAGACGCCGCGCAGCGTGCGGCATCGTCAGTGACCGCGGCCACCAGTGTAAACGGCTCCGTCATAGTCGACTCGACGTAACAGGTGCTAGGCTTCGCGCTGCGCGGCGTCCGCAGCCTCTGCGAGATCGGTCAGAAAGGAAAAGAACTCAGGCGACTGACCGATGAAAAGACCCATCGCCGTCAGGAACTTGAGCGCTCCCGTTGCGACTCCCGGTCGTGTTCGTCGGACGGACGACCGAACAGGCCGGCAGGCTGGTGCTGATGAATGGGCAAGGTTCCGGCAGAATCAGGTTGGTCTGGAACATCTCCCTGACTGCGTCGCCCTTGAGCCCGTTGTTAGGATCTTTGCCAGAGTTGAGATCCGGGAAGGTCAGACCATTGGTCGGATCGGTGAGCGGCCGCACCCTGCCTGCAGTCAGCGAGAAGGTCTGAAAATGCATGAGCTCAATCGGTCCCATGCTGATGAGCAGTCGTAGCACTTCCACGCTCGTGACCCTTTGTGCCAGGCCAATCGCAAGCTCCCGCCGCCTTGCTCCACGGTCGGGATATGGAAGGCCGCGGTGTTGGCGATTGCCTGAATGTGCTCGTGGGGGAACAGGTCGTCCGTCTGTTCCGGGAATCGCCGCGAACTTCCCGTTGTGGAGATCCGGGACCGCCTGTTCAAAGGCTAGTGGGATTCACGTCGGGGTTATTCGCGCTGCTCCGATAGCGCGTCCACCAACTGGTGTCTATCGTCAGCTGCATCAGGTTTGTAAGGCGCGGCTTTCCGCTCGATCCCGTTGCGATGCTGCCCTGCAGACGTGCGGAAGCGGTTCCATATCCACGGGTTCGGCGCCCTTCGGACACCAAGATACGCATTGAGAAAGTTCTGATGGCTCATCTCGTCGTCGGTGACGTCATGAATGTATTGAGGGATGTTGCGATCAATTCTCCTCAGCGCTTTCGGTGTAGATCCGATTCCCGTGTCCACCCGGCACTTCGGCTGTCCTGGATTCCGCCCAGCTCGTTATATTGAGTGTAAAAGTCAGCCTCGAGTGCCTCTCCGGCGGCGAGAAATCGCAGGATGGCGGCATCACCTTCAGTGAGACCACCACCCGAGGGTGTCCCTTGGCCCATGGAACGCGCGAGCAGACCGCTCCCCATGGTCTGCTGCGCCGCCAAGTGCCAATCCGGTTTTTAGAAAACTGCGGCGGTTCCTCGCTTTGCTCAATCACGTTTTCGTCGGTCTTCATGTTATTCCTCCCCTCTCAGGCCGCTGTGGCGACGTGCTCTGGGCGAGCACATCGACTGCGTTCTGAATGCGGTGGTATTTGGCGCCGTGAAATGTGTCTGCCAGAACACTAGGTCGGCGGACACGGCGCGTGCGCTGCGATCGAGAGTGGCCCGCTTCGGTGGCGCAGCCGCAGACCGCGATGCGATTGGAGGCGACCCATCCCGCCGGGTAGTGCCGCGGCTGCCACGACACCGGCGCCTACGTTGATCTCGTCCAATCATCATGCGGCAGCGTAGTGCCGCCGGTGATCGCTGGATACCTCAGGAACTACAGTTGAACGGCCTGAGTTTTTCTGCAGGTCTCAGGACGCGGCTGGCGCGGTGTTTGGCCGCGAGGGATCCTGCCGGGGACCACCAGCATCACCTCGGTTCCGGCGGTCGAGCTCATGACGTCGAGCCGAGCGCCAACGCGACCGGCGCGTTCGCGCATGCTCTGGAGGCCGAGTGTCCGTCCCTGCCCCGTCGGGCGACCATCGGATCGATCCCCACACCGTTGTCGGTCACACGGACGGTCAGATCCTTCCCATATCGGAGCTCGACATCGAGATGACTGGCGGCGGAGTGCGTGACCGCGCGTTCGGATGGCTTCAGCGTCCAATGCGATAAACTCGTCGCGGATGATGGGTGGGATGTCTTTCGCGTCGCCGACGACAGAAAAGCTGATCGCCATGGACGGAGGCTTGAGGTCTTCGGTCGTCGCGCGCCGGAAGGCGTCAGCGAGATCGTTGACTTTGCGTCGTCGACGCGCGCAACGAATGCAGCGCGGCGCGGCCTTCCTGCACTGCGCGGTCGAGCCACTGCGACAGGCCGTTCCAGCGCATGCTGAACGTATGCGGCGTCTCCGGGATGCCCAACGCATCGTCGGCCACGAGCTTACCTCCGCCTGGATCGTCTGCACGAACGTATCGTGGAGTTCGCGGGCCATGCGCGCCCGCTCCCGCCAGCCGTTCGTCGAATTGCCGGCGCATCGATGCGCGCGATATGTCCGACGCGCATTCGGTAGAGCGCCGGAAAGGATGGCACCGGCGCAGGAGTTGGGTACATCGAACGTCCGGGTCTGCACTACGCGGGGGCGACGTTGAGACGCGACGGTGGCGCCCTCTTCAGTCCACGGGCCGTCGCCGTTGCTGGCGATGACGTGAAAGCGATAGGCCCCTGGACGCAGGTCCGTGTCAAAACGCCTGCCGCCGCGTGCCGGCCTCCTGCCACTCGGTATCGCGCCCATCCAATCGATAGCGGAACCGAACTCTCTGCGGCGTGACAGACGTGGGCGCGGTGTAGTCGATTTCGGAGATCGTGCGCCGACGGGGGAACGTGCAGGACCTGCGCCGGATCGCGACGTACGCCTCCGATCGTCACTGCCTGAATTTGGATGGGCGGCGCAATCCTGGGGGCGAATGCCCGTTCGGGATCGATCATCTGCAATTCGCCGCCGTTCACAAACCACAGGCGCCCGTCGGCCTCCGCGCGCCGATGGCTGAAAGCCGGCCAACCCGGCGTGCACGCCGTCGAGATACGTCGACTGACACGTGGACGGTCACGCGCGTTTCGCCGTCGCTCCACCATCGGCGCAGATCCACTTCCGGAACCTCGAGCAGTCCACAAGAGGCATAGAGCCAGAGGCTCCACGCGTGTCGAACGCCAGCGCGGTGACACGCTCGCAGGAAGGCCGTTCCGCGAGGTGAGCATTCGCTGGCTGACCGCTGCGCCACGCGACGACGCCACTAGGGCGTCGCGGCCAGGACGCCACCGCTCGGATCAGAGGACCAGCTGATCGACGCGCGACGCAGGGCCGACCGAGAAATCTACTCGCTCGAGGGAACCGTGAGAGAACCGTGCAAGGTCGCCGTCCGCGAGGCCGAAGCCAGATCCCTCCGGACGGATCGGCGACGAGGGTGTCGGGCGGTCGGCACCTCCGGCGGCGGCCACTCGTCGCGAACGACCAGATCCGTGGATCCGAATGAGCTTCCGGCCGACACCTCTCGTGGCGACCCAGATATCACCATTGGTGTCTTCGACGATCGCTCCCGCCATCCCGATCGGCTGGCCGTGTGGGCTTATCGATCCGGCGGAGCCGGCCATTCTGATAAATGGAGAGCGTATTGTCGATCCCGATCCAGAAACGGCCGGCATGATCTTCGAAGAGAGCGGCCACTTGGGTGCCCGGCAGGGCGCGGCCCGCCAGCACCAGCCGCGGACCCAGACGATCGACCTTGCCAGTGCTCCACCGCCGGCCCAGATCGTGCCATCTCGCGCCGCCATGACCGTGTCGATTTCCGGTTGAACCGACGCCCTCGCGCGCCAGTAGTGCAGATGACGCGAAGATCGCGGAAGCTGTCCAGTCCTTCGCAGGTCATGATCCAGACGTTCCCCTCGCGGTCCTCGAAGAATCGCCCGGCGTAATCATTCGACAGACCATCAGCGCTGCCGAAGTGCTCGACTGACTGGCCGCGGATCCGATAGATGCCGTGGTCGCCGGTTCCCACCCATAGGGAGTCGTGTCGATCGCGAAACAGAGCGGTGACAACGAGCGAACTCCCGTCCAGGCCAGGTGCCCGAAACGGTTCCCACCGCCCATTTGAAAATCGCCGGAGTCCGCCGCCCGGCCCCGGGACCGCCGCGCCAATCCACAGAGTCGTCGCCGCCGGCGGTCTCGATGCCGGTGACGCCGAGCTGACTGACGTTCGCCTTCAGGCTTGCGAGTGGATAGGTCGTCGCCGAATGCCCGTCCCACCGGACGAGGGCGGTGTCTGTGCCGATCCAGAGGTCGTCCTGCACGCCGACGATGAAGACTGCTCACGAGCGACTGCGGGATGCCGCTCGACGGTCCGTAACACCGCACCCGCTCGGCCACTCCGCACACGGGGGTCGGTCACGATCACGCCGTGCGAGCAAACCACCACGACGCCGTGGCGATCTTCGACGAGGATTCAGGATCCAGTCGGACAGTTCTGGATAACGCGTCAGCGTTCCCTGGTGCAGATGTTGCGAGTCCGCGCTCTGTGCCTATCCACATCGTGCCGTCGCGTGCGGCCAGCAGGGAGGTGATCACGTTCGACGGGAGTGGTTCTCCGGACGCGCGGTATCCAGCGCGTGAACCGCATGCCCGTCGAACGTCAGCAGGCCGTTGTCCATGCCGATCCACAACAGGCCATCCGAGGTCTGCGCCATCACACGCGGCGTGCCGGGCAGCGTCCCATCGCGGCTCCGCCCAGTTCGTGTGGCCGTCATCTGCGAGAGCAGGACCGCCGGGTCGAGCGCGAGCACCGTCGATGGAAAAATGGCCATCACGATTGCTGCAGACCAAGGGCCGTGCGCTCACAAAGCCACCATGCGGCGGATTCCTTCAGGGAGGGTCCTTGGTCAGAGCTGCAGCAGCCCGCGCCGCATGGCGATGGTCACCGCATGCGTCCGATCGTTGGCGCCCAGTTTGTCCACGAGGTTCTTGATATGAAAATTGACGGTCGTCTCCGCGATGGCGAGTCGATCTGCGATCTGCTTGTTGCGATGGCCGTCACGAATCAACCGCAACACTTCGAGCTCACGAGCGGTGAGGTCGTCTACACCGAGGTGCTCGGCAATTCGCGCAGCGATCTCCGCAGGGATGTGCTTGCGGCCGGCGTGAACGGATCGGATGATTGCGAGCAGCTCGTTCTTGGGTGCACTCTTCAAGACGTGCGCGTCGCGCCGGCCCGGAGCGACCGCTCGATCTCGCCGTCGCTGTCCGAGGTGGTAAGCATGACGACGACGAGCACGTGGGAACTCGCCCGCGGATGGCGACCAGCGCATCGGTGCCGTTGACGCCTGGCAGAAGGAGATCCATGAGCGTCACATCAGGCCGATGCCGCCGGAACTCTGCTGCCGCTTCCACGGCATTGGCCGCATGGCCGACCAGCAACATGTCCGGTTGCGCACCGATGAGTCGTGCTGAGCCCATCGCGAAAGATCGGATGGTCTTCGACGCTCAAAATACGAATGCGTTCGAGGGACGGCATGGCAAGTCCTCGATGCCAGCGATTGTAACGGATCTCCTCGATTGACTACGCGCACGTAGCTCAACGGTCGTTCTGGACGCGCTGCGAATCAAGCCCACGGCGAAGCTCGGGACACCGGCCGCAGAAACACCGCGCCCAGGGCCTCCACTACATAACCGACGGTAGAAGGATCAGCAGCATCCCGGCCGACATTCGCGATTCGCGGGATATCTTGCACCCCGTGCGACATGAAGGATGGTAGCGGTGTGCGCTCCAAACTGCCCCCGCATTAATAGCGGGCGCCGATCCTCCAGTTTTCTGCAGGGCCGTGAGCCCCCGACGGGATTACCGTTCCATCAGGGACCGTGCAATCGACGCAAACCGGCTCACCTGCGTGAATCTCTGCTGCCGAGCGGACGCAGCTCCGGCGCTCGGAGACGCGTTGGCATCGATCACATCATCGTCAATGAGACCAGCGTTTAGGGTGGTGGTCAAATCGCGTCGTTAGAGTAACGAGGCTTGAAACGCGAATTGTCGAGGAGATGAACGATGACAACGCGACAACTGACGGGGATCGTGTGTGCGGCGTTGGTCCTGCTGAATCCGAGTGCTCGGGTGATGGTGCAGGCCGACACTGAGGCAGTCGGTCGAGGACATCCGCAAGGAGCTGTTGCAGCTACCGTACTACAGCGTCTTCGACTTCCTGGCGTTCTCGTACGACCGCGGCACCGTCGTCGTTGGTGGAGTACGCCTACGCGCTTGGCCTGAAGAAGGACGCGGAGCGCGCGATCAAGCGCGCATCCGGCGTGGACACCGTGGTTAACAAGATCGAAGAGCTGCCAGCCGAATCAGATCGACGACCAGATTCGCTGGGCGACCTACTACAAGATCTACCGCGATCCATTCCTGTCCCGTTACGCTCCAGGCGGCGGCCTATTGTGGGGCCATCGGCACGCATTTGGCGGCCCGTTCAGCCCGTGCGGAGGCGCCTTTCCTGGTATGGAGCCCGCGGGGGACTATCCGATTCACATCATCGTCCAAAACGGGCGTGTCATGCTGCTTGGCGTCGTGGATAACGAGAACGACAAGACCGTCGCAGGATTGCGGGCGCGTGAAGTCCGGGAACGTTCGACGTCGAGAATCAGCTCGTCGTCGAAAGAAGCGACGAGGCGGTCTTCGGAGTGAGCCGCACACTCGACGGAACAGGCTGGGCCGAGACGTCGAGGTGGAGTCGACGACTTCGACTCGTGGAAAGAGTTCGCCGCCTTGTCATATACGTTCGCCTGCGCCGTCGCTGGAGTGCAGCTCGGCATCCGCGAGTGTTGCCGGGATAAGGAGCGCGGGCTACGGCCGGCTCGTGCGATCGACCGAGGTTGCAGTGGCGTTGCCGCAGAGCGGTGCCCACTCGCGAGGTGAGCTTATGGCAGGCAGCTCTTTGAGACGCGAGTCAGATGACCTAGCGCATCCGCATCAGCGAGTTGGGCACCAAATCGACGCAGCTGTTACAGTTCTTGTCGTTTGCAATCTTCAGGAGCCGCGACGCTGAGAACCGCGCAATTCGCCGCCGATCAAGACGCTCGTTCGTGTCGGCGACGTGGTGGTGGATACTCGCCAGTATTTCCAATTCTTCTCGCTGTGTTACCAGTTAAGGACTTCAGATGGAATGGTCGCTACGCTGGTATCGTTTCCTAGTATGGGTGAAGTGCCTGCTTTTGTGGGTGGCTGTCATTTTCAGCGGCGTCGGCGCAATTCAGTTCCTGCGGGCGATGAGCTAAATGTGAAGTCAAGAAGCTGTTGCATTAGACGACTTGGCGACTCTGGCAGAGATCGGATAGACAGGAAATTGTGTCGAGACATCTGCGGTAAATGCGACCGATCAGTTAGGGCGATCCGCGAGGGTGACGGCGAAGGCTGAGGTTTGATCGGGGACCGAAGGTGAAGACATACGCGCGCAGCCCGGCGTCGGTCGAGGATAGGGTCCTTTATGCCGTCGCAGCGGCGCCTCTGCCAGCGGCGAAGCGGATCATCCCCGATCGATCGAAGCGCGCGACTCCGTCTGTGCCTACGTCCATTCCGCGCGCGTCGCCGACTGGCTTTCCATCGAGCAGCACTGTGACGGCGGCACGTCCCGACGGCCCGGGTTGCATGACGAGGTTCACCTCGCCGCGCCGTGAACGGAAGGACGATCTCGCCGCTGCCCTTCTTCAGTTCGACGTATTGGCGATCGGTATGCCAGTCGCCCTTCAGCGTGACGGCGCCGAGTTCGCGTCGGCTCAGCGCCGATGTAGGTCTCGTTCGTGATGCCAGCGTAGGAAGGTTGGCCGGTCTTCGCGAACGTCGACGATCTCGTTCGCTCACCGCCGGCAGTTGGGCCCCGGGCTGTGCCGCAACCAACAGGCGCCGGATCTCGCGCTCGATTTCGTCGTAGCTTCCCTCTCCGACCCAACGTCGCACGAGTCGTCCGCGATCGTCGAAGAGGTATTTCGCCGGCCACGCGTCGTTCCCGAACGCGCGCCAGATCGCGAAGTCGTTGTCGATGGCGATCGGGATAGCGTCAATCCGATGGTCACGAATTCCTCGGTCGATGTTTTCGGCGCGCTTGCCGAACTCGAACTCCGGCGCGTGCACGCCGATCACGACCAGACCGAGCGGCGCGTAGTCGCGATTCCATGCCTTGACATACGGGGCGGTCCGAATCCAGTTGACGCACGTGTACTCCAGAAGTCCACGAGCACGACTTTCCGCGCAACGCCTCGGCGTCAGCGGCGCCGAATTCACCCAGCGTTCCGCTTTCAGCGACGGCAGACTTACCGGCTGCCACCGCAAGAAGATGAAACAGCGACGATCCCGAGATCAGCGGGAGCGTCTGGCGATCACTGCGCCTCCCGAAGCGTTCGGAAGGCGGCGCGCAGTTCGGCCGCGAACAGTTCCGGCTGCTCCCACGCGGCGAAGTGTCCGCCCTTGTCGACCTCGTGGAAGTAGATCAGGTTGCGATAGGCGCGCCGGGCCCACGTCTCCGGCGGGCGATAGACGTCCTCCGGAAATACCGTGATGGCGACCGGCAGCGAGATCTCGCCGGTCTTCTGCGCGGCCGCGACGACGAGCTGCCTCGCGCGCCGTTCTCCCAGTACAGCCGCGCCGCCGACGTCGCGGTGTTCGTCAGCCAGTAGAGCGTGATGTCGTCCAGCACGTCGTCCTTCGTCGGCGATCTTTCGGGATCGTCGCCGTAGGTCCACTGCGCGAAGCCTGGATGCACGAGGACCCACGCCGCGAGGCCGGCCGGTGAGTCCGTCGCGCCGTAGCCGACGGTCTGCGGCCGCGCGGTCAGCATCGTGAAGTACGCCGAGTTGCCGCTTCTTGCCGGACGCCATCGAGCGCGTCGAACACCGCGCGTTCCTTGTCGGAGAGTCCTGCCGGCACGGGCCCGCCGGCGAGCGCCGCGGCCACTTCGGGCGGTACCGTCGCCGGCAAGTTGATGTGGATGCCGAGCAATCCCGCGCGCTGCCTGGCGCGCCATCGCGCTGGAGATCGGAGTGCCCCAGTCGCCACCCTGGGCGACGTAGCGCGTGTACCCGAGGCGCTTCATCAGCTCCGCCCACGCTCGCGCGATGTGATCGGGGTCCCAGCCGGTGCCGGTCGGCTTGCCGGAGAAGCCGTAGCCCGGCAGCGACGGGATGACGACGTCGAAAGCGTCCTCGGCGCTGCCGCCGTGCGCGGTCGGATCGGTGAGCGGACCGATGATCTTGAGTTGCTCGATGACCGATCCCGGCCAGCCGTGCGTGATGATCACCGGAAGCGCATTCTTGATGACGGGAGCGGACGTGGATGAAGTGAATGTCGACGCCGTCGATGGTCGTCACGAATTGCGGCAGGGCATTCAGCTTCGCTTCCGCCTTGCGCCAGTCGTAGCCGCTGCCCCAGTAGCGCACCAGCTCCTGCAGCTGCTCCAGCTGGACGCCTTGCGACCGGTCGGAGACGGTTTCCTTTGTCGGGCCAGCGGGTCGCCAGGAGAACGGTGGCGCAGGTCTGCCAGGTCGCGCGTCCGAAACGTTCACGCGGAACGGACGTATGGCAGTGCCGGTTGTCGGCGCCCGCCGCGACGGCGGAATAGGCGGCACTCGCCGCCTGCGCGGCTGAAGGCCAGGCCACTCCTGCGAACAGCGCGAGAAGCACCACCGTAGCAGTTGCGGTCAATCCGATCCGTGAAATTGAAGGACGTGTGAGTCAGGGAAAACAATTTCATCGAAACCTCCGGGACGCATCAGACCAAACAGGAGGGACTCGAATCCATCAGACGAACGTATCGGCGATACCTTCGTGTCGATTCGCCAGGTTCATTGCGTCACGACCGAACCATACCAAGGTCTGATGGACGAGTGCGCGCGCACGCGCATGCTGCGCAGGACCGCTTTGTATGATGGCTGGTCCAGGAGTAGATTCATCGCGACTGCAGCAAGCGAGCACTGAACAGCAACCAGCCACCGGCCGTCCACGGCCGCGACTGTCGACCTGAAGCTTGAGGTCGTCGTGATACCGGTGTCCGACGTTGACCGTGCGAAGCGTTTCTACGAGGGCCGGGTGGCGCCTCGACGCCGATTTCGCCGCCGGCGACGATCTGGCGCGGCGTGCAGTTCACGCCGCCCGGGTCGCCGTGCTCGATCCATTTCGGCAAGGGACTCACGACGGCCGCGCCGGGCTCAGTCAGGAATCTCTATCTCGTGGTGTCCGACATCGAGGCGGCACGCGCCGAGCTCATCAGCCGCGGCGCCAGCGTGAGCGCGGCGTTCCATTTCGACCAGCTTCGGCGAGACCACCCGCGCCGGGCCCCGACCCGAAGGGTGACTCCTACGGAACCTTTGCCACGTTCAGCGATCCGGACGGCAACAGCTGGCTGCTGCAGGAGATCAAGACGCGGCTGCCCGGACGAGGACTCAGCAGCCCGGACGTCGCGACGCTGACGGAGCTGCTGCGGGAAGCCGAGACGCACCACGGCGCAGTATGAGCCAACGGCTCCGAAGCACCACTGGTCGGACTGGGTACGCCGCCTACATCGTTGCGCGCGAGCAGGAAACACCCCGACGCGGCGGCCCGGGCCGGCAGTGGCTGAACGTGGAACCTGCTCGCCGATGAGGGGGACCCTCTGATGAGTTCCGCCCCGAATCGAGCTCCAGAGCTGAGGAGAGCAGACATGAACACGTCCTGGACGCATTTCAGACTCGATCGCCGCCATCCCGGCTACTGGCGGGTCACCTTTGACCATCCGCCAATCAACACCATTACGGCCACGACGATCACGGAGCTGTCGCAGCTCATGGATCTCATCGAACGCGATGCTCAACTGAACGTGGTCGTGTTCGACAAGCGCCAACCCCGACTTTTTCCTCGCCCACTACGACATTGAAAAAGATCCGGCGAAGACAGCGGCCCTGCCTGTGGGGCCCACACGGCATGCCAGGCTGGCTCGACGTCACTGTGCGCCTGTCGCGCGCTCCGGTGGTCAGTATTGCGTCGATCCGCGGCCGTGCTCGCGGCGCTGGCAGCGAGTTCATCCTCGCATGCGATCTGCGTTTTTGCATCACGCGAGGAAGTCCGTGCTTGGCCAGTTTGAGGTGGGCGCGGGCTTCGTTCCGGGCGGCGGTCCCATGGCCAGGCTCTCCAGGCTGGTTGGACGTGGGCGTGCGCTGGAGATTCTGCTCGTCGCCGACGACTTCGACGGCGGACGCGCCGAACGAATGCGGCTACGTGAACCGCGCGATCGCGGACAACGAGCTGGACGCCGAAGTGGAGGCGATGGCGTTGCGGTTGGCGGCCTTCGATCGTGATGGCGATCGCACGAACCAAAGCACACGTCGATCGGGCGACGCTGCCGCCAGACAGCGAGTTTCCGCTCGCGCTGCAGGATTTCCGTCAGGCGTTCGGACGCCACGGGACCCGTGGCCCGACTGTCCAGACTGGAGGAACTGGGCCTCAACGTCGACAGCGACCTAGAGCGCTATCTTGGGCGGCGCGTTGTCGAGAGCGCTCCAGGTCTCGCCAAGGCATAGGGATAGGCCGTGCGGCGCTCCGGTCTCACGATGCCACTGCCTCACCGTCGAAGATCGACCATCGGTATGACTCTGTCGGTTGTCGTGCTGCGGCTTGTCGCACACCGCTCCCGTCTTCGGATGTGTGGCGCGCTACAGCGTGGACGCAACAGTCCTGCTGTGCGAAATGCGCGAGGGCGCCGGCCAGAGAGCCCGGCTCATGGCTGATTCTCATGTGGTGAATTTTGAATTCGATGCTTTCATGCTTAGGCTTTTTGATCAAACGCACCGCAGCACATGACGGAACGCGCCCGCCTCGATGGCTGCAGCCTCGATTACGCAGTTACGCGACGCGTTAGATCGCCATTTCCGCCGCGTAATTACTGACGGCTCTCGATCAGCGCGCTGGCGGTGTCACGGCCTGCTACGGCGCAGCGGTCGCGGCGGACGCGTCCCGTGCTCGGCGCGGATCGCATCGCGAAGTTCGTGCTCGGCTATGCCGGCAAGGCTGCACTGGTCGGAGTCGGACTTCCAGCTCGTCACGATCAACGGCGCGCCCGGTCTGCTCATGCGCCATCCGATCTCCGGCAACGGCACCTACTCGTTCGACATCGCCGACGGCCGCATTCGCGCGATCTACGTCGTGCGCAACCCCGACAAGCTGCGTGGGTTCCTCGAGCACACGCATTGAGCGCGAGAGTCAGGATGGCAATCCACCGGCATCACTCACGGCTGAGAAGTGAAGCGTGCCCGGCTCGCGCAGCCTGCGGGAGAGTGAGAAATGTGCGAAATCGCGAGTGGGGGGCCGCCGGCCTGCCGACTCGCCGGCCGGCGGCTCTGTCACGTCCGCTTCGGCTAACGGGCGTTGAACCCGTCGCACGACACGTTAGGATTCCAATTGACGAACGTGCCGTTCGGGTTGTCTTTCCACGCCCACACGTGCAGCGTGTAGAACGGATCCAGGCCGAAACGGTTCGGAGCGTCGAACAAGTGGAACCACTGCCCGTCGATCGACGGCGGCCCCTCGCCCTTGTGTTTCTGCTCCCACTCGCTCACGAACACGATGTAGTCCGCTCCGGTAATCCGGATGCCGCCGTTACGCGTCGGCTCGAACAGGATGATCTCGGGATCGTTCTTGTCGATCTCGCCGTCATGGAGAATCGAGCCCTTCAGGTAGTGCAGTCCCATTGCCCCGAAATCGCCCCCGCTGACGCAGCCGAACGTGAGCGCATACTCCGGACCGGGGCCCGCGACGTTCGTCACGTCCTTGAATTTCTCCGTCGCCGCACGCACGGTCTGCACGAGCGCGTTCTCCTGCGGCGTCGGCTTGTGCGGCTCCGACCTCGCGCCGCCGTGATCGTCGTGGCTTTGCGCGGCGCCACGCGTCCCCGATCCCGCAATCATCAACGCCGCCACCAGCGCGTGCCCCGCCACCTTTGCCAATCGTCCCATTTGCATCTGAAACCTCCCGACGCGAAACCTGCCGCGTCCACTCTAGAAGGCCGCAAACGGGGACGCACGGGCTCAAACGCGGCGATGAGCCCGAACGATGGACTTTGCGGCTTTCCTCATTATCAAGAGGAGGTGTGTATGCCGCGTTCACCGGAAGTGGTCGCGTCAGCGTCTGGCCCGGCAGCAGAGACTGTTTTGACCGACGAGATGCTCGCCCGGTTCGCGAAGAGGGCGCCGCAGTACGATCGCGACAACGCGTTCTTCGTGGACGACTTCGACGAGCTTCGCCAGGCCGGGTATCTTCGCGTCGCCGTTCCTGCCGAGCTCGGAGGCGCAGGCCTGTCGCTCGCGGGCGTCGCCAGGCAGCAGCGGCGGCTCGGCTACTACGCCGCGCCGACGGCGCTCGCGATCAACATGCACCTGTACTGGACGGGCAACGCCGCCGATCTCTGGCGCGCCGGCGACCGATCGCAGCGCTGGCTTCTCGAGGGCGCCGCGGCCGGCGAGGTCTTCGCCGCGGGGCACGCCGAGAGCGGTAACGACATCCCTATCCTGTTGTCGACGACGAAGGCGGAGCGCGTGGACGGCGGATACCGGTTCACGGGACGCAAGTCGTTCGGCAGCCTGTCGCCGGTCTGGACCTATCTCGGGATTCACGGCATCGACGCCGCCGATCCGTCGCATCCGAAGATCGTCCACGCGTTCATGCCGCGCGACACCGAAGGCTATCGAATCGAGTCGACGTGGGACGTGCTCGGCATGCGCGCGACGCGCAGCGACGATACGATCCTGCAGGGCGTCTTCGTCCCCGATCGCTACGTCGTCCGGGTCGTCCCCGCCGGCGCCGGCGGCCTCGACGCATTCGTGCTGGGCCTCTTCGCGTGGGCGCTCATCGGGTTTGGCAACATTTACTACGGCCTCGCCCACCGCGCGCTGGATCTCACGATCGACACGGTGAAGTCGAAGCGATCGATCGGCCTCACGCGATCGATGGCGTATCACGCGGAGCTGCAGCATCGAATCGCGCAGATGGGCCTGGCGTTCGAGTCGATCGGTCCGCATCTCGATCGCATCGCCGAGGACTGGTCGACCGGCGCCGACCACGGCGCCGCGTGGCCGGCGAAGATCTTTGCGGCGAAGTTCCACGCGGTCGAGGAGTCGTGGCGGATCGTCGATCTCGCGCTCGAAGTGGCGGGCGGCTTCGGGATCTTCCGCAAGAGCGGCCTCGAACAGCTCTTCCGCGACGCGCGCCTCGGGCGGATCCACCCGGCCAACTCGATGCTCACCCACGAAATCGTCGGGAAGACGCTGCTCGGGATCAGCCCGGACGAAACGCCGCGCTGGGGATGACCGTCAGACGAACATCGTCGGGTTGATCTCGAGCGCGATCTCGGAGATGCGGTCGGCGGGCAGTCCTGCCCGCCGCGCATGCTCCCGAATCGCCTCGATGCTCGGGGCATCGTATCGCAGTAGATTTTGCCTTCGGCGTCCGACACGTAGCTTCTGATCCAGCGCACGTCCGGCATCCCGGCGAGCACGGCGACCGACCGCCGGCCGGCTGCCATCAGCTCGTCGCGCGTGAGACCAGGGACCGATCGTTCGATGATGTAACGGGGCATGTTGAGCGACTCTCCGTGATGCGTTAAGGTTCGCGAGCGAGGCTCGCGAGCCGTCTTTCCATCGCCTCCGCGCCGGCGCGGTCGCCGATCGCCTGCCGGAGGAGGCGCGACTCCTCGAACCTTTGCGCCGCGCCTCCCGGGTCGCCGGTGGTCAGCGACACGTGACCGAGCGCCGCGAGCGCGTGCGCCTCGAGTTGACGCTCGCCGATGGTCCGGCTGAGCGCGAGGCTTTCCTCGAGGACGGTGCGCGCTTCGTCCGGCCGGCCGAGCCTGGTCAGCGAGGCGCCAAGGCTGTTCAGGATCACCACCTCGTGCGCGACGCTCCCTTCCTCGCGCGCGAGCGCCAGGGCGCACTCGTAATGTTTCAGCGCCGCCGCGTAGCCGCCGCGCTCCCACTCGAGGATGCCGAGCGTATTGCGAATCGCAGTCTCGCGCGCGCGATCGCCGATGGTGGCCGCGAGCGCCAGCGCCGATTCGAACGCCGAAACGGCGTCCCCGCCTCTCTCGCGCATCGCGCGTGCGAGCCCTTCACGCGCCTGTAGTTCGCCTCGCGAATCGCCGCGCGAGCGCTGCAGATCGAGCACGACGCTCCACGCCTGCGCGGCCTCGTCGAGAGACGTGCGCTCGAGGATCATGGGCGATTCCGGTCCGCATCTCCGCTTCCGAGCCGCGGTCTTCCAGTTGCACGAAGAACTGCGCCGCCTCCTGCGAGACACGGCAGCGCCTCACTCGTAGCGCGCGAGGGCGAGGAGCGCGTTGCCGAGCATCCGCAGCGACTGTACGAGGCCTTCGGCGTGCCGCGCCTGCCGGCTGAGATCGACCGCTGCCCGATAGGTGTCCAGCGCCTCGTCGATGCGTCCTTGCTGCAGCTGGATGTGCGCCATCGATGTCAGGTGGAACGATCGCTGAATGGGCAGCAGGTGGACGCGGGCAATCTCGTCGCTCTCGGCAAGACACGCGAGCGCGCGATCGAGGTCGCCTGTCTCGCGGTAGACGTTCGCCAGATTGTGCTGCGTGTAAACGAGCTTCTTCGGGTCGGTCCGGAGAGCCGGCATCGCGAGCGCCTCCTCGAGCCTCGCCCGCGCTCCCGGATAGTCGCCCATCGCTTTCAGGATGTTGCCGAGATTCGTCAGGTCCACGGCGACAGCCACGTCGTCGCCGCACTCGCGATCCAGGGCGAGCGCCCGCCGCGTGATCTCGACCGCTTCGGCGTGCCGCCCCTCGTGCCACCGCAGAAGACCGAGACTGCGCAGGCCGCTGCGGACCAGCGTGGTAGTCTTCGCGCTCCTGGCCGATCCGAAGCGCGGTGGTCAGCGCGCGGTCGGCAGCGTCGAATCGTTTGAGCAGCGTCGAGAGGTCGCCCTGGCGGAGATATACCTCCGCGAGGCGCGCGGAGCTTCCGTCGCGCGCGAGGTGCGCAATCAGCCTGTCGATGATCTGCTGCTGGCGCGCGCGGAGGCCGAGCGTCTCGCACACGCGCTCCTGCTGGAGGAGCAAGTCCGCGACGACGTCGCTGGCAGCGATCGGGCAGCGCGGCCGGTCCACTCGAGCACATCGTCGAGTGTCGCCAGCGCGTCCCCGAACTGGCTGAGCGCGATCGCGCCGCTCCGCCGCCCGCCTCCCGATCAGGACCGCCGCCGGCCACTCTTCCGCGCGCGCGAAATGACGGGCGAGGAGCGAGGCGCGTTCGTCCGTCGCGTGCGTCGCCGCCAGCGCGCGGCCGATCGCGCCGTGCAGCATCTTGCGCTGATGAGCGACGAGGCTGTCGTAGCAGACTTCCTGGGTCAGCGCGTGCGTGAACCGGTACGCGATGTCGGCGCGACCGACGTCCGGCGGACGAGGCCCGCGGCTTCCGCCGCGGCAATCGCCGACCGCAGATCGACGTCGGCCGGCGCCACCTCGGCGAGCAGCGCGTGATCGAACTCGCGGCCGATCACCGCCGCGACGCGCAGCGACTTCGAGCGCCCGCGCGTCGCAGGATGTCCAGCCGGGCGCGAATGACGCCCTGCACCGTCTCGGGCAGCGCGAGCCGGTTCTCTTCGTCTTCGACGACCGCGACGCCGTCGCGTACCGTCACCGCGCGCTGCTCGAGCAGCGCCGCGCACATCTGTTCGAGGAAAAACGGATTGCCGCCGGCGCGCTCGCTACAGCCGGCGCGCCGAGGGCGCCGGACACCTTGCGCACCCCGAGCGCGGCCTCGACGATCGAGGCGGAGGCGGCGAAGTCGAGCCGCTCGAGGCGCACGAACGTCGTCGACGCCGGCCAGCGATCCGCGGCGCCCTGATCCGCGCGGCTCGTCACGATCAGCGTCAGCGGGAGGGCGGCGGCGAGATCCGCCACGCCGGGCGAAGGCCGCACGCGATCCCGTATCCGACCAGTGCCAGTCTTCGACGACGACGAGGAGCGGTCCGAGCCGTGTCAGCGCTCCGACGGCCGCTGCGAGCGCGTCGAGCAGCGCCGCCTGAAGATGTTCGCCGCGCAGATGCCTCGGCAAGCACGTGGACGTCGCTGCTGCACCGACAGAAGATGCAGATAAAGCGGCAGGAACCGCTCGAGCGATCGATCGAGCGCGCGCACCCGCGCGACGACGTCCGAGCCGGTCAGCGGCGGATGCAGATCGAGACCCGCGCACAGAATCTGGACGAACACGCCGTAGGGACACGCCGTCGCCATAGCGCGCGGCAACGCGCCTGGACGAGCCGCAGCCCCGGCTCCGTGCGGAGGCTTTCCTGCAAGCTCGTACAGCAGCCGGCTCTTGCCGGCGCCCGGCTTCGCCGACGACGGCAACCACCGAGCCGGCGTCAGCGGCAGCCCGGGCGACGCGCGCCTGCAGCGTTGACAACTCGGATTGACGGCCGACGTAAGGCGTCAGTCCCGTTCGCCTCGAGGCTTCCAACCGCGTCGCGATGCCGGTCTCGCCGAGGACGCGGAACGGCGTCACCAGCTCCGCCTGCGAATCGAGCACGACGGCGGCGCACGCCGGCGATGTGCATGTCGGGCCGACGAGACGCTGCGTCTCCGGGCTCGACCCACACGTCGCCGGGGTCGGCCAGGACCGCGAGGCGGCAGGCCTTGCGCCAACGGCGCCGACGATGTCGTAGCGGCGCGGCCCTTCGTGCAGACGACGAGCGACGACAGGTCCGACGTGCAGCCCCGACTGCACGCGCAGGCGACGCGCGGCCGGGAGCTCGCGTGGATCGATCGCTGCACCGACGCGTGCGGTAGGTCGAGGGCGGCACGAAGCGCCCGCAGCTCGTCGTCTTCGTGCGCCGACGGCACGCCGAAGAGCGACACGATCTCGTCGCCGATCGCCTGGTTCACGAGGCCGCCGTATTCTCGAGCGACGTCCACCGCGACTTCGCGGACGCCGCGCGATCGCGCGCTGCGCGTCCGCAGGAGCGACATCGATCGACGAGCGCCGGATAATCCGACACGAGGGTGACGAGCACGGCCGCCCGGCGCCGCTCTGTGGCCGACATCCGCTGCGGATCGTCGATCTCCACGGCCCGTCCGCCCGCCCGTTCGCTTGCCGCCGCAGACAGCTCGGACGCGAACAGCGACATCGACGCGTGGCGGTCGCCAGGCAGCTTCGCGAGCGCGGTCGCAGCACGCGCTCGAGCGCAGGCGGGCACGTCGGGATGCGACGTCGCCGTCAGCACCGGATCCGCACGCAGAATGGCCTGCAGCACCGCGTTCCCGTCGTCCCCGTCGAACGGCCGCCTGCCGGCGAGCATCTCGTGGAGGACGACGGCCAGCGACCAGATGTCGGAGCGCCGGTCCACCGCCCTCCCCGCCGCCTGCTCGGGGCTCATGTACGGCACAGTCCCCATCATCGTCCGCGGATCCACGAGTGGAGCGTGATGAATCTGCGCGATGCCGAAGTCGAGCACCTTCGCCGCGCCGTCGGGCAGCACGACGATGTTGGAAGGCTTGACGTCGAGGTGCACGATGCCGGCGTCGTGCGCGTGCTCGAGTCCGCGCGCGACCTGCAACGCGATCGGGAGCGCTTCGTCGAAGGTGAGACGTCCGCGAGCGATCCGCTCCTGCAGCGTCTCGCCGTCGTACAGCGGCATCGCGATGAACAACTGTCCGTCGCCGGTCTCGCCGATTCCGTAAATCGTGCAGACGTTGGGGTGATCGAGCGCCGCCGCCGCCCGGGCTTCCGCGATGAACCTCGCCTTCGCGCCCGGATCGGCGCCGAGCGCAGGCGGCAGGAACTTGAGCGCCACGTGACGTCCGAGCCGCTCGTCGCGCGCTCTGTACACGACGCCCATGCCGCCGGCGCCAATTGCCTTCTGGACGACGTATTCGGCGACCGTGCGGCCGGACCAGTCGGTGACCGGTTCCCGCAGCCACGCGCTGGCCGGCGTCACGAGAGGCGTCAGGCGATCGACGACACCCTCGCTGTTCGTGGGCGAGCAGCAGCGATTCCACTTCGCGTCTGAGATCGGCGTCGGCGCGCGCAGCGCGCGTCCACGAGCGCGCGGCGCTGCTCCGCGGGGCATTCGATTGCCTCGCCGAGGACGTCCTGAACGAGCGCCCACCGATCCGCTGCCGCGGAGTCGCCATGTTTCGTCGTCCGGCTCACGCGTGCAGCTCGCGATTCAGCCACGCTCGAGCGGTGGCCCACTCACGTTTGACCGTCGCCGGCGACACCTGCAGCGCGTCGGCCGGTCTCTTCCACCGTCATCCCGCCGTAAAACCGGTATTCGACGATCCGCGCCTGGCGCTCGCTGAGGCGTCCGAGCCGCACCAGCGCTTCGTCCAGCGCGAGGAGCTCCTCTCCACGCGACTCGGCGACGGCCCACACGTCGCCGTCGAGGTGCAGCGGCGTCTGACCGCCGCCGCGCTTCTGGCGGTTCCGGCCGACCGCGTAATCGATCAGGATCCGGCGCATCGCCTGCGCGGCGACGGCGAGGTAGTGTGAGCGATTCTGCCACTTGATCCGATTCAGCTTGCGCAACTCGAGCCAGGCCTCGTGCACGAGGGCGGTTGCGCTGAGCGTGTGGCTGGTGCGCTCCTCCCGGAGCTTCCGGGCGGCGATCCGCCGGAGCTCGTCATAGACGAGCGGAAAAATCTCGTCCATCGACGGACCTCACAAAGAAGTTGCAACGGCCATGATACGGCGGCGGCCTCCGACATCTATTCAAAGGATGGCGTCCTTCGTTTCGCGCGTGGCGAGCAGTCCGGCAAGCGACAGGATCGCCGCGCTCGAAAGGTAGTAGCCGACGTACTGCAGCCCGTACGTCTTGGCGAGATACGTGGCGGCGTACGGCGCGAGCGACGCGCCGAAGATGCCGGCCAGGTTGTACGTCAGCGAGCTGCCGGAGTAGCGCACCGTCGTCGGAAAGAGCTCGGAGAGCACGGTGCCGAGCGGTCCGTACACCAGGCCCACCAAGCTCATGCCGAGCACCATCATCAGCACCGCGCCGGTCGTGCCGGCGGCGAACATCGGGGCCAGGACCAGGCCAAAGGAAGAGCGCGACGTTCACCCATATCAGCATGCGGCGCCGGCCCCGCTCGGCGAGAACCGCGGAGATCGGCGTGAACAGCGCGAAGAACAGGATGGCGAACAGCTGCATGACGAGACACTTCTCGCGCGAGTAGCCGAGCGCGCTGGTGCCCCACGAGAGGAGTGAACACCGTCATCAGATAAAAGATGACGAATGCCGTGAGCGAGACCAGCACGCCCAGGAGGACGGTGCCCGTATGGTCGCGGAGGACCGTCAGCATCGGCACGTCCACGCGCTCGCGGCGGCTGAGCGCCTCTCGAAAGACCGGCGTTTCGGTAATCGTCAGCCGCACGCAGCAGGCCGAGGAGGACCAGCACGGAGCTCGCGAGAAAAGGCAGCCGCCAGCCGAATGCGAAGAACTGCTCGTTGGTGAGCCACGCGGAGAGCAGCAGGAAGATGCCGCCGGAGAAGAGGAACCCGATCGGCGCGCCGAGCTGCGGGAACATGCCGTACCCACGCGCGCTTGCCGGGTGGCGCGTTCTCGACCGCCAGCAGCACCGCGCCACCCCACTCGCCGCCGAGACCGAGGCCCTGGCCGAAGCGAAACAGCGCGAGGAGAATCGGCGCCGCGATACCGATCGTGCCGTAGGTCGGCAGCGCGCCGATGGAGACGGTGGACAGTCCCATCGTCAGCAGCGCGGCGACCAGCGTGGTCTTGCGGCCGACGCGGTCGCCGAAGTGGCCGAAGAGCGCCGAGCCGATCGGCCTGGCGACGAAGGCGATCGCAAACGTCGCCAGCGAGGCGAGCGTGGCGGACGCCGGATCCGACGCCGGAAAAAACAGGCGCGGAAAAACGAGCACCGCCGCCGTGGCGTAGATATAGAAATCGAAAAACTCGATCGTGGTGCCGATCAGGCTGGCGAACAGCACCTGAGCGGGACTGTTGATCGGCTTCACCGTTGAGGTGCGGCTATTGATTGTCACGAGCTAGGACTGCACCCACCATCGGTTTTCCAGGACCTGAGCGATGCGTTTCGCAGCGCGCGCCGCACCATCCGTCTCCACCGGCTGGTAGCGCACCGGCGCGTGCATCGCCTCGAGCGCGCGCGTGGCGAGCGCCTCGGGCGTGAGGTCCGCGTATGAAACGGAGCGGTCGGCGCCGTAGTTCGCGAGCCGCCGGCGCACGTGCACGTTCTGCTCGAAGTGGCGCTGCAAAGGAAAGCTGAGGAACGGCCGGCGCGTCGCGACCAGCTCCATGCAGGTGGACAGGCCGCCCTGCACCAGCGCGAGGTCGCAGCACGCGAGGTGCTCGAACAGGTTGTGTGCACGTAGGGCCGCACTTCGAGGCCTGCCACTTGCGGAAAAGACTCCATGGAAAGTCGTGGACCCGCGACGAGAATCATGCGCAGCTCCGGCACCTGCTTCTTCATGCGCGGGAACGCCTGCGCGATCTTTTCCAGCAGCGGCCGGCCGACGGCGGTGCCGCCGATGGAAGCAATGACGATCTTCTCGTCTTTCGAATAGTTGTGTTTTTGTCTCAGCCTTTCCGTGTCCAGGAAATCTCTCGGGTCGAAGGGCAGCGCATAGCCGGCATAGCGAGAAGTTGCGGTCGGTCCATTCTCGGATGCCGGGCAGCCCGGGGCCGAACGGCTTCTCCGTCACGTCGTCCGGGTTGCCGACGAAGATCGCCGCGTCGCGCACATACGGGAAGCGTGCCACGTGCTCGATGTCGTCGGCGTTTCGGTCCGCGCACAGGTGAGCTTCGCGTTCGTTCTCTTCCATGGGCAAGCAACCCACGAAATCCGTGAGGAACACGAACGGCTGGCGCTTGAGCTCCGGGTTCTCGTGGTAGTAGTAGTCCACGTCCCAGGCCTCGTCGCCGATCACGAGGTCGTAGTGCTGTTCTTCCATGAGATCGGAGAAGGTCATGAAGTTGCGCACCATGATCTCGTCCATGGTGCGCAGCGCGAAGAAGGCGTGCAGGTCGTGCTCGCCGGCGACGTGCTCGAAGTGCCGGCTCTCGTTCGCCAGGCGCTTCGTCATCGGGTGCAGCCGCTCGCCTTCCTGCTCGAGGTAGCGCGCCGCCGGGTCGACGGTGAACCAGTCGATGTCGAGCTCGGGCTGGAGCTTCCTCAGCTCGCGCGCGATCGCGAGGTCGCGCTGCACGTGGCCGAGGCCGATCGGGCTCGAGATGAACAGCGCGCGGCGCTTGCGGCTCATCGCGCGCACCCAGGTTCCCGTTCCCGGGCGGCCGGCGACGAAGTCGCGCACCGCGCGGTTGAACATCACCGGGTCACGCGCCGACGGCAGGTGGCCGCCGCCGCCGACCGTGAGGAGCTGCGCGCCGGGCACCAGGTCGCGGATCGCCCGGCCCTTCTCGATCGGCACGCGCTTGTCGCCGTCGCCGTGGATGACGAGCGTCGGGCACTGGATGCGGCGCGCGAGCGCGGTGACGTCGCTTTCCAGCCAGCCGTTGCGTCCCCAGTCCACCAGCTCGCCGCTCGCCGCCCAGCCGTAGCGCACCCCGTCCTCGAACGGCTTGGTCGAATGCGGCTCGGTGAACACGATGGAGAAGAACCATTCGAGGTACTTCGGCCAGTCGCTACGCATGCGGTCGCTCTCGGCGCGCACGCGCTCGGCGATCTTCGGCTCGTCGATGCGCGCGTCGGCGTAGCCGCCGACGATGATCACATGGGTCGCGCGCTCCGGGTGCTCGGCGGCGAACCGCAGCGTGGTCATGGCGGCCGCCGAAATCCCGATCACCGCGGCCTTGTCCACCCCGGCGGCGTCCAGCGCCGCGACGAAATCCGCGTAGTACTCGTCGAAGGCGTAAGCCGCCTGCCCGCGCGGCCGGTCGGAGCGGCCGTTGCCGCGCAGGTCCATGGTGAAGACGCGGAAGTGCTCCGCGAGGTAAGGCACCACCCCTTTCAGCATCTGGCTGTGCGCGATCTGGAAGATCGGTGCGAACGCAATCCAGGGGCCCTGCTCGCCGTAGACCGCGTACGAGCTCTTCACGTCGTTCCGCTCGACGAACCCGTCGCGCACCGGGCGCAGCGTGCCGAAGGGGAATTCCTGACCGTCCGGCAGGCGCCCGCCTGCCGGGAGCTCGCCCACCACCTTGCCGAAGCTCTCCGGAAGCTTCATTTCTTCCTCCCTGCGCGCCGCGCCCTGGCCGACCCTGGCGTCGAGCTGCTCGAGCAGCTTCTGGATCGCGTCCAGCGCGGCGCGGTGCTCGGCCTGCGCTTCCTTCGAGCCGAGCAGGTCGGCGAACTCCATGCCGATCCAGAACGTCGAGATCCAGCAGGCGATGACCGGCGCGCTGAACGGCGCCGGCAGCTTCACGCCCTCGGCCTCGAGCGTGGCGAGCGCGTCGCGCACCGCGTCGGCCACCACCTTCCGCCACGCCTGGATGCGCAGCACGAACTTCTCGCGCAGGCCCGGGTCGGCGAAGCTCGCGGCCCACAGCTCGGCCTGCAGCCGCACGAAGCCGGAGGCGAGGTCGCTCTGGTAGAAGCGGCGCGCCTGCGCCCACTTCTCGGCGAAGCCCCCGGGCGCCGCATACATGCGCTGCTGGCGCTCCAGCAGCCGCCGGTTCGCCTCGTCGAGCACCGCGATGACGAGCTGGTCCTTGCTGCGGAAGTGGTAGTTGATGAGCGCGTGGTTGACCCCGCGTCCCGGGCGATCTCGCGCATGCTCAGCGCCGCGTAGCCCTCCTGCACCAGGCGGCGGAACGCGGCGTCGAGGATCCTGGTCTTGGTCTCGCCGAACTCCGCCTCGGGGCGCGTACCTAGAGGCGTGCTCAGATTGTTTTGAACGACTGGTTTAACCACTCGTTCAAATTGTGAAGGGCACTTTCCGCCGATGTCAAGGCGTCGCGAGCTGCGCTGGTCGCCTTCCTGGTCGCGGTCACTTCCTTCGCCGTTCTCGGCATCAGCTCCGCGGTTCTGGGCACAGCTGGCGGGGCGGGCCGCGTCGGCGCTCTTGGAGCGCGGGGAGCTGCGAAGCAGTGCGGGCGTAAGGCTCAGGGCCGTGGGCGCAACGCAGATCACGCTCGTTCAGAACTGGTTCTGAGGAGCTGGAAGCATCTCGTTTCGACGAAGTGATTCTGCCAGTTCACACCTAGGCCTGTTTCTGATTCGCTGTTGCTACACGCCGCCTTAACGCGGATGGGTCCTGCGTAGCCGCGCACTGTTTAGCGACGCATGCGGGCGCTCGCCTTCGCTACTGCTTCAACAACGCGGTCCAGTTGAGGACGATGGTGATGGGCGTTTGACCTGCCGGCCGAAGCAGGTTGGCCACGAGAAACCGTTGACCGTCAGGGTGAACTTCATAGACAGTCTCTACATTGAGGGTCGGCACTTTGAACAGCGGCACTGGCACAGAACCTCGAAGCTTGCGCCGTTCTTCACGATCGCCGCCATCACTTGACCATCGGGCGCGACGTAGAAGAGTTCCTTGCCATCTCGTCTCCATCGAGGCTCGGTCCCACCTGCCGTCGACACCAGCACTTTCGTCGTGGGCTCTGGGAATGAGCGCACGTAGACTAAAACGCCCGACTCATCTGACGCGTAAGCGATCCATTTCGTGTCGGGAGAGAAACGGGGCAAGGCCTCTGTGCAAATCGCTGCGCACCAGCTGCCGCGGTGTCGAATCACTCTGAGAAGCGGCGACACCCATAGGTTCACGATGTTGTTCCGTTGCACCGAAAACAGCAGGAAGCGCCCGTCACGTGAAAAATCCCTGACTGCCTTGTTGTCTGGTGAGACGAGCAAGGGGTTTCGGCGGCCGCGCCATTCCAGTGAATCGAATAGATGTCACTCGTTGACGCTCCCCGGCGAGGACGAGTCGAATGCGATCCGCTGTCCGTCCGGCGACCAGATCGGATTTCCTCGGTGCCGCCCGACGTCAGCCCTGACATCACGTTGCGTGGCACATCGATTACCCAGATATCCTCGTTCAGGGTTCGTGGATCGATGGTCTGCACGGCTACGCGTTAGCCATCGGGAGACAGCGCGTAAACTCGCCGTACGCGGCGGGCGAACCCACCGACCCGAGTTTCTGACCAGAGCGGCCGACCCATTCCAGTTGTACGCTGCCCGGAATGCCCGTCCACGCTTTGTACGCGAGCACGCCGTTGTTGGAGACAGAAAACGAGGCGTCACCGGTGATCCCGCCTGCGAACGGGTGGTCGACGATGGGGGTGGGGTCACTCGTGAATCGCAGCGTCTGATGGTCAAATCCTCGCGCGACGTACGGAGGATTCGCGGTGCCGTCAGGTCTGAACAACAAGTATCCGGGGAGGGGCCCGAAGCCCGCCCGTCTGAGCTTTCGGTCAGCTTGGTGACGACGCCGGAGTCGAGCGAGGACGGCCGAAATGATGGGCCGCTGCTTCCGCTCCATCTGTGCGAAGTGCGCCGAATATACGATGTGAAGGCCAGTCCTCGAGGAACTCAGGAAACCGATGGCTCGTCTCGCCCACAGACGTGTCAAGCGCAGTGACGCGGCTCGGAACCCCACCCGAGGAGGCTACGCGGAACAATCCACCCCAGACGCCGTGGGCGCAAAGACGATCACCCGTCGCGATTCCATGTGCCACCGCGACCCGACGGCGCTTCGCAAATGGTCTGCACGGGACCACCAGTGGCCTCCACTCGCTTTAAATGGTTCTGCGAAAAAAGCCGAGCGACCGGCTGTCCGGGGACCAGAAGGGAAACGCCAAAACATCCGCATCGGGCGACTGCCCTGTGTCGAGCGCGTATCGAACGCCCGACCCACAACGAGTTCTTGCCGGCGGCGTCACTGCGCGACGAACGCTACCCCTCTGCCCGTCGGGTGACACGATTGGTACATCTGCACCGGACACACCCTCTGGCGGCAGGACGCTGAAACGCATCATCGCAGCTCGGCTGTCGTCGGTGGTTATTTGCGAACGCCATAAGATGAACAAAGCGAGAGCCGCCACTATGGCCGCGGCAGCCATGGCAGCTCGCTTCCACCAATTGCGAGACTTAGTGATCGCGATCGTGGCCGATCGGTCGGTCGAGGCCGGGTTGAGTGCATACTCATGAGACCTTCAATCCACGCGAGCTCATCTTTCAGATCGGCCGTGTGCCAGCGCTTCTCGGGATCTTTCGCAAGGCATTTTTTGACGACGCGTTCAAAGGCCGGAGGTGTAGTGGTTCCAGTGTCGCCATCGACGGCGGCATCGAATGAAGAATCGCCCCCATCACGCTGGTCGTGCTCGAACCCTCGAACGCTTTGCGACCGGTCGTCATTTCGTCACGCATGATCGCGCCGAGCGCAAATACATCTGAACGCGCATCGGCCGGCTGACCTTCAAGCTGTTCGGGCGCCATGCCGCACGGTTCCCACCACGGTTCCCACCTGCGTGAGCGTGGGAGACGTGGCCAGCACCGGTGCGCCCGTCTCATCCGATTCGGCCCGGTGCCATTTCACGAGACCAAAGTCCAAGACCTTGGCCCCGGTTGGCGTCAGCATGACATTGCCCGGCTTCAGATCCCGGTGAAGTCAACCCTGCGCTGTGCGCGACAGTCGAGTGCGTCTGCGACTTGTCGGGCAATCCCGCAGCACGTCTTCCAGCGGCGAGACGACTCCGCAGCAGCCGGTGCGCGAGCGTCTCGCCCGCCAGATGCTCCATGAGCTAAGAAATCGACGCCGTCGGCAGTCGCCGACGTCATACAGGTGCAGATGTGCGGGTGTGCGAGACTCGAGAGTGCGCGCGCCTCACGCCGGAAGCGCTCCTGACGTCGAGAGTCCGTTGCCGCGCGCCGACTGGCAGGATCTTGATGGCCACGGTGTGGTCGAGGCGCGTATCGCGGGCTTTGTAGACCCTCTCCCATCCCGCCTGCCCCCAGCGGCGCAATGACCTCGTAGGGGCCGAGTCGCGCCGCTCGACAGACTCACTGCTTGAGGACCCTCGACCAGTTGAGAACGACGGTAATCGGTGCCGGTGGACTTGCCCCGACGGGGTACGAGGAAGAGAAAGCGCTGACCATTATCTGCGACCGCATATTGAGGAAGGACGGGATTCACGATGAGCGGTGCTCTGAACAGCGGCGTTGGAATTCCTGGCTCCAGCGCGGAGGTGCCCTTTATTGCGATCGCTGTCAACGATCCGTCTGGTGCGAGATAGAAGAGTTCCTTGCCATCTTTGCGCCAGAGGGGTTGCGTGCCTCCGCTCGTTGAAATGCGAATCTTGTCGCCGTGTTCGGGAAACGGCTCGACGTAAATCTCAAACCGTCCCGATTCATCCGAGGCGTGTGCCAGCCAACGACCGTCTGGCGAGAAGCGCGCGTTCGACTTGTAGTACGGAGACACGAGAAATGGAAACGGTTTACGTGCGCCGGACAGCGGCAGGATCCAAATGTCGATGCCGCCTGATTCGCCGGCACTGACCCGGTTGTACGCCAGAAATCGACCATCCGATGACCAGTCGTTTGGAACCTTGCGTTCGGCCGACTCCAGAAGGATTTCCTCTTTGCCGTTGCTCGCATCCTTGACGTGCAGATCACGGCTGCCGGCACCCTCCGCTCGGAAGCGAATGCGACCTGCCGGCCGTCCGGGGACCACGTTGGATCGCTGTCGCCCTGCTGATCGAACGTGAACCGCGACTGGACGCCGCGTTGGACGTCAGCTAACCAGATGTTCCGTGTCAGCTGCGAATCAGATTCAACGAGAGCGACAAGCCTCTCGTCCGGCGAGAAGTCTCATCCATTCAGCAGGCATGGGTTCGCCCATCGTGACCAGCTGGCTGCCTGCTCGCGTAGAACCACGTAAGCCGCGCCGGAACCGTTTCGACCACCTGATACGCCAGCGTGTCGTTGTCCGCGACGGAAAAGTCGGCATGCCCCAACGCCGCGTTTGCCTGCACTCGTTCGAGGATTCGGTATGCGGTCGCCGGTCAGTTCGAGGCGAGCGGAGCAGGCGCTGGGCGAGCGTCTCGCCCGTAAAGATGCTCCATCACCAGGAAGTCGATGCCGCCCTGCTCACCGACGTCGTACAGGGTGCAGATGTGTGGATGCGCGAGGCTGGAGATCGCACGAGCTTCGCGTTTGAAGCGCTCGCGCTTGACGGGATCGCCCGCGACGTCCGCCGGCAGGATCTTGACGGCGACGGTACGATCGAGGCGCGTATCTCGCGCCTTGTAGACCTCGCCCATCCCGCCGGCGCCGAGCGGTGCGACGATCCTCATGCGGGCCCAGTCGAACGCCCGCTGTGAAGCGCGTTACTTCAACGTCTCCGTCGAGCCCTTCGAACCAATCGTTCGGAATGTGAGCTCGAACGCGCCAATTCGCAATTGATCGCCATCCGCCAGCTGCGTTGGTGTCGAGACGGCCACTCCGCGAAGGTGCGTGCCGTTCTTGCTTCCGAGATCTTCGAGGGTGGCGACCTCGCCGGCGATCACAATCTTCGCGTGGTGCCGTGACACTGTGGGCGACTTCAGTGAAATCGTCACATCGGCGTCGCGGCCAATCACGTGCTCACCAGGGCGAGGCTTCTCCCACTCCATTGAAGACGACCCAATGTGTGCTCGGCGCCAAGGCCATGGACGGAGTCTCGTGAACCGCGCCTGAAAAGGCATACCCGTAGCTGTGGACGGTTCGGATGAAGCGCGCGGCCCGATCGTGGTCGTCGAGCGCTTCCCGCAGCTCGCGCACGAGGCTCGCCAACGTCGCATCCGCCACAAACGTGGACGGCCACAGGCGTTCGTGCAGGTCTGGCTTCGAGATGGCCTTTGGGCGGTTCTCCACGAGCACGCAGAGCAGATCGAACGCCTTGGGTGAGAGGTGTGCGGGCCGGCTGTCGGAATCGGTTAACAGCTGCCGTGTCTCGACGTCGAGCCTGAATGACCCGAAAGACACCTGCGGAAGCGTGCCCACAAAATCCCCAAAAACTCCCCAACCGTTCCCAAGTCTGCTCGACGAAGCATCGGCAGATTGAGCGCAGGAGGGTCGGCTCAGCGTAGCGCTGATCGCCGTCTTGCGCCACATGATTCATGTCAATCGTTCACGACTCCACGCAGCGCTCGCATTCGTTGCTCTTTGCGCACCGATGGTTCTCAATGGCACGACGGTGCGTGCAGTCGATCACGGAGCGTCGGTACAGACAACGACTCCGAGGAGCGTCCGATCCACCGATGCGGTGATGCTCAGATTGATCGAGGAGGGAACAGAGCGATCGGTCACATTCGCGGCGCTGGTCGACACCATCGGCCATTCCAACGACATCGTCTACGTCGAGTTCGGATACTGTGCATTCGGACATCTGGACGGCTGCCTGCTGCCGTTCGTCGCTTCGTCTCAGGGTGGCCGCTATCTCCGCGTCCTGGTCACACCGGACCAGAATCGAAGGACCCACGATCAACTCCTGGCCCTCATCGGGCATGGATTGCAGCACGCACTCGCGGTGATCCAGCATCACGACGTTGTGAACGCTGAACACGATGGACGCGATATGCCCGACGGATCGGAACGCCGCTGGTGGGCCTCAAGGGATACGAAACATCGGCGGCGCGCGCCGCTGGCGACGCCGTCTTGAACGAATTGTCACGAACGCAGTTCGTGCAGAGCGAATGAGTCCGTGGCGGATTCTGATGTCTGAGAGAGCCGCGATTACCTGCGAGAACGATAGTTCGTCAGAATGTTGAGGAGGGAGATCCATGTTGCGGTATTCACTCGCCTCCCTCGTCGCACGGAGCTCAAGGGGCGAGTTGCGGCTGAGAGCCTGTCGACTTCGCGTCCGCGACCGGTCAAGCGCGTTTCATTGTCCCGACAAAATCCGGCTCCGCCGTGTGGCGGTCGTATTCGACGGTCGAATCAGTCGTCCAACGTGTCGGCCTTCACGTGTCGCAGATGGCCGCCTCGAAGGACGATCTTGTTGAACTCCTACCGATCGAGTTTGTGAATCGCGCGTGTGAGATTGCCAATGACGACACAGCTGACGCCGCGCCCATCAGGATCGAGAGGTCAGTTTCGATCTGCGCGATGTCGGCAGCACCGCGCGCATTCCAGATGGCGCGGAGCTGGTCGACGATGGCATCCGGTGAGGTCAAGTCGGCCAGACGGTGGGCGACACGATCGAAGTCCGGTGTCTCGGCCATCGGCGGATTCTACTCGGTGCGGGTCCTTTTCGGTGAGGTCAACGGCCAGGATGACGAGATAGCCGACGGTGCGTAGGCACCATTCACTTTGCGAGCGATGGCGGAGTGCGAGGCATTCGACGTGTCATCCGGTTCTATGCATCTCAGCCCACATGTCGCGGCAGATTCGGCCTCTTTGGGCGTCTCGCATAGCCGACCGTCGCTACCGTCACAAGAAGCGCTAACATGGGGAGAGCACGCCTGGATTCCTCTGGCACCCGCATCAGGAATGTGTATCCGGCCCAAAGTAGGGTGACACCGATTCCCACCGCGCCCCAGAATACCGCGCGGGGAATCAGCAGAAGAACAGCGGACGCAACCTCTATCGAGCCTACGACAAACCGAAACCAGACCGGATATCGCCACGCCGCGAAGTGCCGGACGTCGCCTTCGGCACCCAGCAGCTTCGTCAGCCCTGCAAACAGAAACATCGCTGCCAGGAGACGCGACACCCAAATAGCTATCCGGCGGCTTCAGTTTCCATCGGCGTGCCAGCTTCCACATTGCGACAGGGTACCGACCCAGCGGGTTCGTAACCCTGGGTGATGCAGCTGTCTCGGTTCGCGACAACGGCGGAAGAACTCTGAACCAGACTTGCCTTCGAGCGGATACCACCAGGCTCGAAGCGTCAACGCGTCGCCGAGTTCACCCGCCACCAGGTTAGAAAACCGCGTCACTAAGTTTCGAATCCCGCCGCCACTGAGAACCCGACGAAAGCCGATCGACAACTCGATTCGCTGGTCAGTACCATGCTCCCACTCGTTGCGAAGGGAGCCCTCGCGGGCGAGGAGATCGATTGGTAAGCTTTCCGCCGGGACGTGCTGCGGACTGCCGGATGTGGCGCAGGGCTGGCCGTTGTGATCGACTCCTCAGCATGGCGCAAAGTATGACGCGGAGGGTCTTCGTCCTCGTTCACCCTGCCTGGCACGGAGCGTGGTGCTGGAAGAAAGTCGTGCCGCTCCTGCGCCAGGGCGGCCACGGTGTGTTCACGCCCACGCTCACCGGACTGGGCGAACGGAGCCATCTCGCTCGCCCTGAGATCGGCCTCGAGGTGCACGTCAGTGACATCGTCAATGTTTTGAAGTGCGAGGATCTGCGCGAAGTCACCCTGGTCGGGCATAGTTCTTCAGGGGCGGTCATCACGGGCGTCGCCGATCGGGCGCCGGAGCACATCGCGCACCTGATCTATTTGGATGCGTTTGTTGCCTGAAAGCGGTCAAGCCGTGCTCGACCTCGTCGCACCTGACAGACGACAGATGATGGAGGCGTTGGTGAAAACCGAAGGCAACGGGTGGCTCCTGCCGCGCTTTGCGCCACCGCCGTGGGAAACCATCGTGCGCCAGATGTGGGGCGTGAGCGACGACGACGACGTGCGGTGGATGCTGGCTCGGCTGGTCCGAAGCCCGTTGGGACGCTTCAACGACTACTGGTTTAACCACTCGTTCAAATTGTGAGGGTGCTGTGCCGCCGATGTCAAGGCGTCGCAAGCAGCGCGGGTCGCCTTCCTCGTCGCGGTCACCCCCTTCGCCGTTCTCGGCATCAGCTCCACGGTTCTGGGCATAGCTGGCGGGGCGGGCCGCGTCGGCTCTTGGAGCGCGGGGGAGCTGCTGAAGCAATGGCGGGCGTAAGGCTCAGGGCCTGCTGAACACTCCGTCGAGAAAGCCGGCCACGATGGCCTCGGGGCGCGTAGTTACCGTTTCGTATGGCCGCATCAGGCAAAGCGGTCGAGGAATGTTTGAAGAAGCAGACGTCGAATACGACCGTGGACAAGTCGCGCTGATTGAACAACGCATCGCGCCATTTGAGAGGGGCGAGATTTCAAGGCTCGCTTTCTCACCGACGCCGATGGCCTTCACTTACTCTTGTGGTGCGCAAGCACAGAGTGGGAGATCCGAATTTAAGAGTGACTGGCTGATGATTGAGCAGTTTCATTCACCGACTAGACGCTAAGCTCCGCTTCGCTCCTGCGCGGAGATTCGTCCTCCTGCTAACCGCGGGTTGTTGCTTCGAATCCATGGTGAGGCCGGGCCAAGCCGAACACCTGCCGCCGGAAAGAGCGGCCCGAATCGTTTTCGCATCACGGGCGCGAATGCTGTTGCGACAATTCAGCAGATCCTGATGTTACGCTCTCGTTCGGCGCGCATGTCCACGTGTCGGGCACTCGCACTCATCATGCCGCTCGCGCGGCGATACTTCGCACGCAGGCTGCGGAGACGTGCGCGTGTCAGAATCCGGCCGCTCGAGTAGCGCGCAGGACAACCTCGAGCCGGATCGACCGGACGTCACCAACGGGACGCATATCGTCGATGTCGGCCTGCTGCAAATCGAAGTCGGGGGATCTGGAGCCGAGCCGCTGGTGGGCACCTTATCGGAACTCCCTCGACACTTCGCCTCGGTCTGTCGGATTGGCTCGAGGCCCGCATCGGCAGCGACGGATTTCTCTGGCTGACTGACGCGTCCGGCTCACAAAGCGGCGTCGGCAACATCCAACTCGGCGCGAAGCTGCGTCTCTGGGCCGACCCCGGGGTGTGCCCGTGTTGTCCATTTTGCCGACGATCACTCTGCCAACAGCGAGTGAGAGCAAGGGGCTGGGATCTGGGCGGGCCGACTTCACGATCGCTCTGCTGACCGGCACCGATTTTCTGACACGCGGTCACGTCGACGTCAGCTACGGCGTAGGCCGGATCGGCGCCGGCACAGGGCGTGAGCGATTCACCCAGCATCTCGTGTCGTGGTCTGCGAGCGCGGAGATCCCCGGACCGGCGACACCATATCTCGAGGGCTTCTGGTTTTCCCGGCAGGACCCCGACGGCGGACCGGTCGCGGCGCTAGATACTGGAGCCGTCGTTGTCATCAACCCACGTCTTGCTCTGGATGGCGGGGTGCAGGTGGGCCTGACGAACGCGACCCCTTCGCTGTCCGCCTTTGCGGGCGTGTCGGTTGTGATCGGAGATGTTTTGGGCACTCACGGCGTGCACGCCCGACAGCGCGAGACCGCAAGGCGGGCCGCCGCCCATGCGGCGACGGCGCCGCGATGAATAGATTTCATTCCCCCACCGTCGCTTTAGTGGGTATTGCAGCTTTGCCGATAGATCTTGCAAACAGCGCCGCCTGATGTCCTTCGCATAACCATGAGAGCCTCAGCGAAGATGCTCTCTAAAGATCCGCTTCGCCTCGTCAATCGCGATTGCGAACCCTCGCTGACGATCCGCTTAGTGGTCGGCGCCAACCATCACAAACAGTTGATGGGAACGTCCAATCATCAGATCGTGGTGTGAATGTCTGGCTCGCAGCACGGACTTGAGAGTCAACAGCGCAGTCCAACGCAGAATTAACCCCATCACCAATCCTGAAAGCAAAGGCGCCGCCCGCATACGCAATGACGTAAGCGCCGCATCCGCGGGTCGCGTGACGATCCCTCCTCGGAGAATTAGGAGCGCAGGGAAGAATCCCAGAGCGCCGGCTTCGGCTACTCGCGCCAACCCGCCCCGTTGCCGTCGAGGTAGCGGCGTGCATGCGTCCACGTTCGCCAGGCGGCGACTGCGGCAAAAGGAGTGAACGGCACAAACACGAACAGTGTTTCAGCAAGCTTGACGAAGGCGGTCGCGCTTGCCGGATCCGCGTGCACCGTGACACTGGTCGTCGGTGTCAGCCACATTGTGATGATCAAGATAACTGGCAGACACACGACAACGATCGCGTTGACGGCGGCAGCCACGGCTTCAGGTGATGGCCATTCGCGAGTCTCGTTGGACGACCCTTGTGATGATGCGTCTTTCTGCATGCAATCGCCTTCGGCGCTGTGCGCTGATCGGTTCGATGTCTCGCCATCACTCGTGAACTGACGACGAACGTTGTTCGATTATGCGGCAACTTGTTAAGGCTGACGTCTTGCCCGAACAAGTTGGTCGACGTAGCTTGCCGCACAGTTCATAGCTACGAAAGCATCAACTCGTGCCCCGCAAGACGGTCACCTACTGGGCGGTCGCGGTCAATGCGTGACCGCAGATTTTGAGCCTCAGTAACTTCGTGAGGGTGAAGCGGGTGCGGTTGGCAAGCCAACGTTCTGCACCGACTGCCATCCTGACCCTTCGCACATGCAGGCGAAGGCTGCCGGCGTTCGCGCCTGGTTGAAGGACGTCCCACCGCCGTTACAATCGCTCATGTTCTTCGTGTACATCGTCCGGTGTGCTGACGACACGCTGTATACCGGCTTTGCTCGTGATCCACACGAACGAGTCAAGGTGCACAACTCGGGGAAGGGCGCGAAGTACGCGCTCGCGTCTGCCGGTGTCGCTGGTCTACGTCGAGGAGTGTGAGTCGCTCAGTGCCGCCTTGAAGCGCGAACGCCAATTGAAACCGTGGAGCCGAGCGAAGAAGGAAGCGTTGATCGCTCACTGAACCTGGTTCATGGATGTGCTTCGAGAGACTGGTGCAGCAACCGGATCAGCGCCGGCGCGCGCGGAAGAAAATCGGCAAGCGTGTACCGGTCAAGTTCGTCGAAAACGCCCGCTGCGCGCGCTTCAGCACTCCCTTGAGCCCGCAGGCGCCGTCGATCGGGCACGTATTGCTGGCCGCGTCGAAGCACTCGACCAGGTCCCAGCCCGGTTCAGTACGCCGAATCACTCGGCCCACATTGATCTCGGCTGGCGGTCTGTTCAACCGCAGGCCGCCGTTTCGGCCACGAACGCTGACGATCAGCTCCTGCGCGGTCAGCAGCTGTACGGCTTTGACCAGGATGTGCGGCGAAACCCGGTAGGCACGGCTGATCTCGCCGATCGACACGAGCCGGTCGTCATGCAACGCCAGGTAGATCAGGAGGCGCAGGGAATAGTCCGAGAACTTTGTGAGGGTCACGTATCTCCTACGGTTGCCGATTCTACCTTAAACATGTATTCTAAATACATCTTTATGGGCAGACACCGGCGCGCCCCGATCTCGTTCGCTTTCCTGTTGGTCGCAAGCGTCGGTGTGGCGGCGGACGCGGCATCGCTGGCGCCAGCCGACTGGGATCGAGGGCTCAAACTGCCAGAAGCCCAGGATCGCAATCCCGATCCGAAGATCGTGGAGATCGATCTGACCGCCCGCATTGCCGAGGTGGCGGTGGACGGCACGCATACCGTGCGGGCCTGGACGTACGACGGCGGCATCCCGGGACCGCTGATTCGCGCACCACGTCGGCGACCGCGTCATCGTGCACTTCACCAACGACCTTCCTCAGTCGACCACCATCCATTGGCATGGCGTGCGGGTGCCGATTGAAATGGACGGGGTGCCGGACGTATCCCAACCGGAGGTCAAGCGCGGCGAGACGTTCACCTACGACTTCGTCGTGCGTGATGCGGGACTCTACTGGTATCACCCGCACGTCATGTCCGCGGCGCAGGTGGGGTTCGGCCTCTACGGGGCGCTCGCTGGTCGACGATCCGGCCGACGGCGTGGGTGTCGACGGACGAACTCACCCTCGTCCTCAGCGACATCGGTTTCGATCGCGACGGCGTCCTCGAACCCGCGGACAGCGGTGGGCCGGCGGGCATGGTCTTCGGACACGAAGGTGCGCTATGTCCTCGCCAACGGCAGAATCCTGCCGACGCTTCGCGCCCGCGCGGGCGCGCCGCAGCGCTGGCGGATCGTCAACGCGGCCAGGAGCCGTTTCTTCCTCCTCGATCTCGAAGGACAGGACTTCTACGTGATCGGCGGCGACGGCGGTCTGCAGGAACGCCCGGAGACGACCGATTCGCTGCTCGTCACGCCGGGCGAGCGCGTGGACGTCATCGTGACACCGACCGGTTCGAAGGGCGGAACGCTCACGCTTGCGCGCCAACTTGTACAACCGCGGCTACGGCAGCGTCGAATTTCGCGTTCCCGAAGATGTGCTGACGATTGCCTTCAGCGACGAGCCGCCGCTGCCGAGACAGCCCATGCCCGCACTGCATCGGGACATCGCGGCGCCGAGCCTCGCGGGAGCGACCCGCGTCGACCTCGTCTCTGACGCTGCCGCCAGCGGGCCCGGACGGGCGGTCCGAGTTCCACGTGAACGGGGTGCCGTTCTGGAAGGCCACACCGTTTCTCGCGAAGGTCGGCGAGACGCAGATCTGGACCGTGAAGAACGACACGAAGTGGGCGCACCCGATGCATCTCCACGGCTTCTTCTTCCTGCCGCTGGACGAACGGCTTCGAGCCGATCCGACCGATGGCATGGAAGGACACGCTCGACGTGCCGATCGACGGAACGATCCGCTTTGTGGTGGTGTTCGACGAGCGGCCCGGCATGTGGATGTTCCATTGCCACATCCTGGACCACGCGGACGGCGGCCTGATGGGCCACGTGCATCTCGGCCCCGACTCGTCAGAGTAGAATCGGCCACGTCCCGATACCGTGACGACACCCGATCCGATTGCGATCTTTCGCTCGACGTTCGAGCAGCAGGCATCCGTGGCCTGCGCCGAGCCTGATGCGATGGCGCTGGCGACCGTCGATCCGGACGGCCGCCCTTCCGTCCGGGTAAATGCTCTTGAAATCGTTCGACGAGCGCGGCTTCGTGTTCTTCACGAACCTGGGCAGCCGCAAGGCGCGCGCGCTGGCGGTGCACCCCAACGCCGCGCTCTGCTTCTACTGGGCCACGCTCGGCCGGCAGGTTCGCATCGAGGGCCGTGTCGAGCCAGTCGGCGCCGAGGAGGCTGACGCCTATTTTCAGACGCGCCCCGGGAGTCGCAGATTGGAGCCTGGGCCTCCGATCAGAGCGCGCCGCTCGAGTCGCGCGGCCTGCTCGAACAGCGTGTCATGGAGTCAGCGCGACGCTTCGAAGGCGCCGCGGTGCCGCGACCGCGCTTTCTGGTCGGGCTTCCCGCGTCGTTCCGGACGCGATCGAGTTCTGGACGCGCGACCCTGCGCGACTGCACGTGCGCGAACGCTTCGACCGGCAGCGGGACACCTGGATACGTTCGCTGTTGTATCCCTGACCTCGGAATCGCAACGTCGCGTTAGCGCTGGCCTGTCTGGCGCGGGATCGCGGGTCTTCTCAGCCTCTATCGTCCACAATCGGGGACACTGGCACGCCGGGAACCTTTTTCCATCTCGCGTCTCAGTAATCCTGGGACCACCTCGGTCAATCACTCATGAGCTCGACGAATCGCACATTGCTGGGACAGGACGCCAGGAATCTTCCGATCTCGGACGACGAAGTCGTGCGGCGCGTGCGGGCCGGAGAGACCGGTCTGTTCGAGATCATCATGCGTCGGTACAGCCAACGCCTGTATCGGGTGGCCCGCGCAATTCTGCGGGACGATGCGGAGGCCGAGGACGTGACGCAGCAGGCGTAGCGTGAACGCCTACCGGCACCTCGATCAATTCGCAGGCCGGGCCATGTTTTCGACCTGGCTGACCAAGATCGCGGTGCACGAGGCGTTGGCCCGCGCTCGCCGGCGAGGCCGTTTCGACGAACAGGAGGCCGTCGATGACCGGGACGGGGACACCATGGACACCTTGAAATCGCCGGGACCGAACCCGGAGCGCCAGGCGTTCGCTGGTGAGCTACGCGTGCTGCTCGAATCCGCCATCGAGGCGCTGCCCGAACACTATCGGGCGGTCTTCGTGATGCGCGCCGTCGAGGGCATGAGCACTGCGGAGTCGGCTGAATGTCTCGACATCACCGAAGAAACCGCGAAGACTCGCCTGCACCGGGCTCGAGTGTTGCTGCGTGACACGCTGTACGAGCGCGCTGGCATCGAGGTGCGGCAGCTTTTTCGTTTGAAGCGCCACGCTGCGACCGGGTGGTGGCGGCAGTCTTTGAGCAGATCGAGGCGACCGACGCGATCGATCTCTAGCACTTCTGCGGGAACTGCCTGATGATCCCATCGGACAACGCGTCGGACATGTGCAGCATGTGAGTATTTCGAGCCTGCATGCGATTCCTTCCTTTTGCGCGAGGATGGTCCGCTTCATCTCGCTCCTGACCGTACTGAGGTCAGGCCACACGAAAAAGGTTCCCGATCCGCAGCGGTCGCGTCGGCGATGTGAGCGCGTCCGTCGTGGGGTCGGCTACAATACCGGCCCATCATCGGTGCTGTTCAACAGTCTCCCGTTCCTCTACTTTTTCCTTCCGATTACCTACCTTGTTTTCTGGCGGCTGCGCTCGCGCGAGCAGCGTACATCTGGCTGACGATCACCGGCTACGTGTTCTACGGCTTCTGGAACTATCGCTTCTGCGCGCTGATGGCGGCGTCCACGGTCATCAGCTACACGGCGGGCCGGGGATTCCTCCGCTGGCGCGAAGGGCCGAAGCGGCGCGCGTGTCTCCGTGATCCCGATTGTCATCGACCTCGCGCTGCTCGGCTTCTTCAAGCTACGCCAACTTCTTCATCGCGAACATCACCGCCCTTTCCCCGTGGTTCAATCATCCCATCGCGCCGAAGCCGCTCGACATCGTCCTGCCGGTCGGCATTTCTTTCTACACCTTCCACACGATTACCTACATCGTCGATTCCTATCGCGGCGTCATCCAGCCGACCCGCAACCTTTTCGAGTTTTCCTGCTATGTCTCGTTCTTTGCTCAGCTGGTTGCCGGTCCGATCGTGCGTTTCCGACAGATCGAGCAGGATCTCGACGACATCGGTCGCGCCGAACGCCGGACCGATCTCGAAGCGGCGTGGACGTTCTTCACCATCGGCCTCTTGAAGAAGGTGCTGATCGCCGACTGGATCGCGGCGATCATCGATCCGGCCGCTGGCGAAATCGGATTCGCTCGGAACAGTCTCGCGCCTGGATGGTCATGCTCGGCTATACCTACCAGCTGTGATCTCGATTTTTCCGGCTACAGCGATATGGCGGTCGGGCTGGGGCTGATGTTCGGCCTGCGGCTGCCGTGGAGAACTTCAACTCACCGTACAAGGCGGTCGACCCCTCTGATTTCTGGCGCCGCTGGCACATCTCCCTGTCGACCGTCCTTCGCGACTACTTGTCCGTCCCGCTGGGCGGCAGTCATCACGGCCGCGTCGCGACCTATCGCAATCTCATGCTCACGATGGTGCTCGGCGGGTTGTGGCACGGCGCCGGCTGGACACGTTCATCGTCTGGGGCGCCTACCACGGCGTCCTGCTGTCGCTGACCAGAGCGTTCGCCGATCTCATCGGGTCCATCCCGTTGTCCATCCGCCGGCTGGTGACCTTCGTTCTCGTCGTCATCGGCTGGGTATTCTTTCGCGCTCCGGACTTTTCAGTGGCGTCGACCCTGCTGACTCGAATGTTCGTGCCGTCCTCGTCGGCGCCGCTGACGAATGGAGGATACTGTTGATGCTGCTCGCCTGCGCCGGTGCGATCGCGCACCTGGCGCCGAACTCGTTCGAACTGCCAGACCATCCCACGCCGGCGGCGCGACTGGCGATGGTGGGGTTGTTCGCGATTTGCATGCTCATGCTGTATACGGGAACGGCGACGCCGTTCCTGTATTTCCAGTTCTGAGCCGGAGGCCTCATGTCCCTGGCCCGGCTGCTGACTGGTGTGCTGGTCGTCACGTTGTTCGTCGACGGCATCAGCCGCCCGTTCCCGATCGATTGGCTGGCGTTTCGACCGTGGGAGGCGGCGATGCGCGATCGCCCGCCCGAGGCCGCGTTCGAGCCGGACCTGACGATCAGGGTGCCGGCGCTGCTGCAGCGACCTGGCGAACATGGCGAACAGGCGTGGCTATCGCGTCTACAGGCGGGAGATTTTCACGACCGATTCGTGGGGTTTCGCAACGACCCCGACGTCGTGCAGCAGCGCCGGCGTCCGGATGATCCTTGCCGGCGACTCGTTCTCCGCTGGCGCAGCCCTCTCCAGATGCCGACACGCTGAGTGCGCAGCTTGGCGCGCGGCTGGGAGAGACCGTCCACAACACGGCACCGATGCTGATTGGCCCGAAGGGCATTCGCGTCCTCGCGGAACGCTTCCACCTGTGCCGACGGCGTCGTCCTGTTTCAACATCTCGGTTCCACGATCCCGCCTGCGCCGGGCACCGAGGCACCGCGCCGCACGAACAGCGCGCCGTGACCTGGCCGGGACCGGTTCGTCAACAGCTTCCGCGCCGATGACCGCAGGGATCAGTTCCCGCTCCGGATCGTCGCCAATCGCGTGGTGAAGTTTTTCGAAGACGATCGGATCCTGGCCAATCCATACGCCAGCCTCGCGACCGTCGACTACCTGTCGAGGCGGCCAGGTCTAGCGCTGTTCCGAACGTCGGACATCCAGATCTGGCCGCTGGGGCGGCCGCCGTTCAACACCTGGATCCCGGCCGGATCCAGGAGACACCATCGCCTACTACAAATGGTTCCATGACCAGGTGGCGGCCTTCGGCCTCCGGTTCGTCGTGCTGCTCGTGCCCGCAGTATCACTTCTGTATCGTCCCTTTCTGCGCGGGACGCCCGAGTCAGATCGGGTCCTGGATCCGTGTCTGTCCGAACCGGCCGCGGGGCCTTCACGCTGCGTGGGTTGCCGCGATCGACGTCACCGGCGTGCTGCACGACGCGGCGAAGCAAGGCCTCGGAGGATCGCCGGGTGATCTACTGGCCTGACGACACCCACTGGAACCGCGACGGCGTCTACGTCGCCGCCGGCCACATCGCCAAGACCCTGAAGGAGATGCCGACGCAATAGCGCCGCCGGTCAGGTCATGCAACCTTCAGAGAATTTCCTCAATCACATGGACAACCCCGTCAGGGGTGAAGCTCTCCAGTGCCCACGGCGAGGAGGCGATTGAGGAACGCATACTTCGGCGCGGCGGTCTCGAAGCGGGGCAGCGTGCGGAAATAGTGGTTCGCGTCGTCGCGCACGCCGGTGAACGTCATGTGGATCAACGCGCCGTCGTCGGTCTCGAGCGTCACCCGAAGATCGAGCTCGAACGTGCCATCGGCGGCCGCGCGTCACCCAATCGGCGCCGCCGCCGAGCACCGTCCCGCGCAAGCGCTCGCCTTCAAAAGACCCGCCGGTAATCGGAAAGATCGAGAGCATGCCGTGCGGCGTCCGACCGATCTCCTCGGTCGGCAGCGGTCGTCAGACGCAGGCGCATCAGCGGACGGGCGTTCATTGAGTCCTCTGCTTCCGGAAACGCGTTTAGAGCACTTCGTGAATGGTGTAGATCGGACCTTCAGGGCGTCGATCGCCGCTCGCCACCGTCACGAGATGGTTCAAGAATGCGTACGCCGGGTGTGCGGTTTCGAACCGCGGCGTCGTCCGAAAGTAGTAGGCTGCCGGATCGACCGCTTCGCCACGTGCAATCGCCGCCGATGACGTCCGGCGGACCGTGACGCAAGCCGAACGATCTCATCGAGATGAGCGCGCCGTCGTCGGTCCGGAGCGTGGCGCGAAAGTCCAGCTCGAGAACTCCGTCCGCTCGTAGGAGCAGCCAGTCTCCGCTTCCACCAGGCAACACCGATCCGCGAAGCCGCGGATCCTCGAACTCGCCGCCTGATCAGAGGCGCCGTCCGGCGAGTCCCATGCGGCACCGCGCCGATGTTCTGCGGCGTCGCGACGGTCACGCGACAGGATCATGAGCAAGCGCGTGTTCATCCGCGTATCACTGACGCAGCACTTGATGGACGAACGTGACCGCGATCGATCCTTCGCCAACCGCCGATGCGACCACCGCTTGACGTTGCCGCAGCGCACGTCTCCCACCGCGAAGATGCGGGGCCGGCTGGTTTCGAGCAGATACGGCGGCCGTGCCAGCGGCCACTTCGCTTTCGCGAGGTCGTCTGAAGAAAGATCCGGGCCTGTTTTGACGAAGCCCTTCTCGTCGAGCGCGATGCAGCCATCCAGCCATCCGGTATTCGGAACCGCGCCTGCCATGATGAACGACGTGACGGATGTCGTGACCTTCGATCTCGCCGGTCAGGTCGTCGCGCCATCGAACCCGTTCAAGCTGTCGCGTTCCCTTCAACGGCGACGATCTCGGTGCGCGTGCGCACCGGATCGATCGTGGGATTCTCCTCGATACGCCGAATCAGATACCGTGACATCGAGTCGGCAAGGCCCGGTCCGCGGACCAGCAGATGGACTCGGCTCGCCCTCAACGCGAGAAAGACGGCCGCCTGGCCCGGCAGCATTGCCGCCCCCGACGATCGCTACCTCCTCGCCGGCGCAGAGCTGGGCCTCCATCGCGCGTCGCGCCGTAGTGAGACGCCGGCCCTCTGAATGCTCGACAGGTTGTGGATGGCTGGTTTGCGTACTGCCGCCCGGTGGCGATGATCACCGCGCGCGACGGGATTCAAGCACCTCGGCAATGATCGACCGTCGTATCGCTGACCGTCGCAGGCCAATCCGGGTCGCGCCCTTGGCGCACCGATGACCTGCGGCGCCAAATTTCAGCGCCTGTGCGTAGGCGCGGCCCGTCAGGTCCAGCCCGGAGATGCCGGTCGGAAGCCCAGGTAGTTTTCGATCCGTGAGCTGGAGCCGGCCTGACCGCCAGGCATGGTTCGATTCGAGCACGAGACACCTCGAGACCTTCGGACGCACCGCTACACCGCGGCAGCGAAGCCCGGCCGGGCCGGCACCGACGACCACGAGATCGCTGACGCGAGTCTGATCGATGTCCTCATTGAACCCGAGACAGTCGGCAATCTGCGCATTCGTCGGATGTCGCAGCACGACATCGCCGCGGCAGATCACGACCGGGACGTCAGCGACACCGACCTGAAAGCCGGTCGAGCAGGTCCTGGGCGTCGCGGATCGCGATCGAGGTCGAGATAGTGAAATGGATGGCCGTTCCGCGTCAGGAATTCCCTCACGCGAAGCGTGCCCGAGCTTGTGCGATCGAACCAATGACGACGACGGCCTCCCAGATCGCCTGCAACCAGGCTAACCGGCGGTGGATAATGCCCGCCGTGAACGTTTCGGCTCAACCCGGCGTCGAGTCTGATGAAGCAGCGAGCAGTTGCTTGCGATCGAGCTTAGCACCTCGCCGGGCTTCGCCGACACGCAAGCGTCCCAGGGCGGGCGCTCCGCCGATCATGTTGCCTTCTGCCGGAAAATTGCCCGGCGCGGGGGCTACCGATCAGCGTCTCCCGACTGTTAGGCAACAGCGCCTGAAAGTTCGCCGCTGAGGACGACAAACACCGGCACGATTCGATCGCCAGTTGCACCCAGCACCTCGCCCTACGTGATCGGCTGGCGCCGCGCGGGTTGCCGAACCGCGACATCCTGCTGGGGCCTGAGCGTTGGAAAGCAGGGTCGGATAGCGCCGGCGCCAGCCGGAGGACGTCAGCAGATTGATCGCGTCCATTGACACACCAGTCAAAGAAGCGTCGAGCCATAGCGAGGCCGCCGTCGGTGCCGCGATCGATCATCGTCCCTTGCATGTAACGCAGTACCACACTGGGCACACCGCGTCAATCGCGCATCATCTGATCTGCGGCAGCGACGCGGCGTTCATCTGGAACGAGAGCCTCGCGAGTTCCACCCAAGGCCTCGTTGTGGTCGAAGGATCTTGTCGACGACCTCGTCGGGACCGCTGCCGATCAGCAGAGCGCCGGTCGGACCTCGCTGGGCGTCGAAACTTGCCCGCGTCATCGGCGGCCACCCGCGTTCCTTTCCGCACGTCGGTCATCGCTTTCGCGTAGCCTGATAGAACCGTATCGGCCGCTTCCTGCGTGGAGCCGCCTGATCGTACCTGAAGCATGTGAACCCTGACCTCAGCTGCTCCAGCCGATGGCCGTGCCGTGTCCCGGTCTCGCGAGTAGAGATCGATCAACGGACGGAATCCGGCGAGCGGCTTCGCCGCCAATGATCGCACCATCAGCGGCAGGCCCAGCGCACCCGCGCGCGCGAACGACCGCGGCGTGTCCGCCGACGCCCAGCCAGATCGGCAAGGGATTCTGCAACCGGTCGCGGATACACGCCCTGGCCGGTCAGCGTCGGGCGGAACTTGCCGGACCAGTGCATCGTGCTCGTGTGCGCGAACGTTGAGCAGCAGATCGAGTTCTTCGAACAGCAGCGCGTCGTAGTCCTCGAGGCGATAGCCAAACAACGGAAACGCCTGATCGACGATCCGCGGCCGACGACCATCTCGGCGCGGCCGCGCGACAACAGGTCGATCGTCGGCAAAATTCCTGAAAGGCGCGAACCGGATCCTCGGCGCTGAGCACGGTCACCGCGCTGGTCAGGCGGATGCGCTGCGTGCGAGCGGCCGCCGCGCCCAGAATGACGGCCGGCGCGGAATCGAGAAATTCCGGCCTGATGGTGCTTCGCCGACGCCAAACGCGTCGGAGCCCGACTTCGTCGGCATGTTCGATCTGCTCGATCAGCTGCCGGAGACGCTCCGCCGGATTCACGGCACGGCTGTTCTCGCCGAACGCGGCGGCGAAACTGTCGATTCCTTACTTGTATGGCGGAGCCGCCCTCCCGAGAAAGCGCCGCCGATCGTGGTCGATTGCCTCAGGCACGTCGCTTCATCGCTGGTCCGCACAGAGTGACAAAGCTGTGAACGAAGCGTCAAGCACGCCGGGACAACCTCATCGAAGGCTCAGGCTGATTCAGCGCTTCCCGTATCTCCGTAAAGACGTAATCTCTGCGCCTTCACTCGTGTGGCACGCGTACCCGCACTTGGCGTCGTTCCCTGCGGCGGCGTGCCGGCAGTGGTGCCGGGCTTGAACGTATCGGACGCGGCGTCGTAGTCGAACACGGCATATCCCCATCCGCCGCTGTCCGCGAACCTCTTGCTGTCCTTCTCCATGAAGTCCACGTTCAGCAGGCTGCCCGGCACCGTCGTATCCGGGAAGAACTCGTTCTGCTTCGGCCTCCAGTGGACCTTGGCCATCTTGGCCCCGTCCGGGACCGGCTTACCGTTGCCGGGAATGCCGGCCTGGTAAGCGCTCGATCATCACGGGATTGCCGAGGATCACCGCCACCACCCTGTCGTTCCGGCTGATGGCGATGGCCTGCCATCCTTCGTATCCCTTGAAGTCAGAGAACGCGAGTCCGCCCGGCACTTTCACGGTGTACTTGTCCTGCGCGGACATGGCCAGGCCGCCCAAGACGGCGAGCCATACCGTCGCGATCCCAATCGTCAAGCATGCTGTTTCGATTCATCGCAGCTCCTCCTGCATCAAGTGTGGCTGGAAGTTAGGAATCGCGCCAATTCGACGATGGTATCGGGTCAATACCTCTGGCTTCGTGACACGAAAGGCACCGAGATCCAGTCGAGTTCCTACGATCCGGTCGTCCTCCGTTTACCACTGCTTCGCGTAATCGTCGCGACCGCTTCCTAGAGTAATTCACTCGCTCGAGATCGTCTTCCATTCGGCTCAACTGACGGAGCTCACATGTCCAGAATCGTGTTCACCATACTGACCATGGCTGTGCTGTCGGTGACGATACCAGCGCCCATGGCGTTCGGCCGGCGGGCAAGGGAACGATTCAGGGTCGTGTCACGGACTCGACCGGTGGTGTCCTCCGGCGCCGCGATCGTTGTCACGCCCGGCAGCTGCACTCGGTCACGGACACTGAGGGCGGCTACGCCGTCGCAGGCCTGACGCCCGGGGACTACACGGTCGCCGTCAGCTTCGTCGGATTGAAGGATTACTCGACGACCGCACACGTGTCGGCCGGGCAGGCCGTCCGGCTCGACCTGCGGCTCGGACATCCCGAGCCAGAGCGAGATGGTCTCGTCATCGCCACCAGGCCACGCGGAGAAGCCGAGCAGATCAACCGCGAGCGCACCGCCGACAACATCGTGCAGGTGCTGTCAGCGGAAGTCATCACCAGCCTGCCGAACGCCAACGTCGCGCAGACGCGCTCGGGCCGAGCTGCCGAGCGTGACCCTCGAACGCGATGAGGGCGAAGGCAGAGTATGCAGATCCGCGGCACCGAGCCGCGGCTGAGCAACCTGACGATCGACGGCGTCAACGTGCCGTCGCCCGAGAGCGGCGTCCGGCAGATCAAGCTCGACACGCTGGCGTCGGACCTTGTCGAGTCCATCGAGATCAACAAGACGCTGCAGGCCAACATGGACGCCGACGGCATCGGCGGAAGCGTCAACATCCGGACGAAGACGGCGAGCGATCAGCCGATCGATCGATGATGTCGGCCCTCGGCGGCTACACGCCGATCATCGGCGGCCGCGGCGTCAGCCAGACCGGGTCGACGCTCGGCGATGCGATTCGGCGCCGGACAAGCGCCTCGGCGTGCTCGTTGGCGGCACCTACGACTGGAACGGTCGCGGCATCAACGACATCGAGCCCTCGCCCACGGTGACCAGCCTGAGCCCGCACTTACGACAGCATGGACCTGCGCGACTACATGTAACACCGCACGCGCTGGGGACTGTCCGGCAGCAGCGACTACCGTGCCAGCAGCGCGTTCGAGCATCGCCGTGCGCGGGCTTGTATTCGACGTTCCGCAACTGGGGCCAGAAATGGGTCTACGCGCTTGAACGACGGCGACGTGCCCGGCGCGAGCATCGACTGGCGCCGCCCCGATTACGCCGTCGGCAACCTGGTTGGCAGCGGCCGGCACACGATCAACGACAACTGGCTCACCTGGGACGTCTCGTGCGCGCGGTCGCGCATGCTGCAATCCGGCGGGAACGGCGGCGCGAAGTTCAAGTGGAACGGACCGGACACCAACTGCGCCTACGATCCGCGTGGCCGACAACCGATCCGAACATTCCGCAGTTCAGCGCATCCTGCTTCACGCCGGGGGCGACCAACGTCAGGACATCGCGAACTACAGGCTCTCGAACTGGTCGCCCGGCCTCCGTCGGCGAGTCAGCGCAGCTGAATCTGGCAGGGCGCTGCGTTCGGACAGCTGTATCAGCGCCGGGCAATCGGATCGGTACGCTGGAATTCGGCGGCAAGTATCGCGACGCGCAGAAATACGACGATTCCTACACCACGACGTACACCGTCGTGAAAGGGCGTGACGATTCCGATTGCGCCAGTTCGCCGGGAGCTTCACCGACCCGAACTACTACGACAAGGCGTATCCGTGGCCGCTGCAGAACGTCGACTACACGCAGTGCAGAGCTACGTGCAGTCGCATCCGCAGCAGTTCACCGTCACGGGGGGCCGGGACCGAACGCGCTGCCAGCTTCAACCTGACCGAGCGTGTCGGCGGCCGGCTACGTGATGAACACCATCGACCTCTCGGCGCGCGCGCGCTGATCGCCGGCGTGCGCGATGGAATCGACGCACGTCGACACGCTCAGCTTCAACGAGAACACCGGCCTGCAGGACTTCGTCCGCCGGCGGCGAGCTACGTCGACGTCCTGCCGAGCGCCTCGATCAAGTTCACGACGACGCCGCGACACCGCGATCCGTGTCGTCTACAGCCGAGCGCTGTCGCGGCCAGATCCGCAGGACCTCGCGCAGGCCGTCGGCCCGATCAACGACATGCAGAATCCGCCGACCGTCAGCCTGGGCAATCCGAACCTGAAGGCAGAGCACGCCCACAACTTCGACCTGCTGCTCGAGCAATACCTGGCGCCGTTGGGGCTGATCCAGGCGGGGTATTTCTCACAAGGCACTGACCGATCCGATCATCTCGACGCAGACCCGGCCAACCTCCGGCCCCTACGCAGGGTTCCTCGGTCTCGCAGCCTGGCAACGCCGGCAGCGCAACCTTGCAGGGCTTCGAGGTGGCCTATCAACAGCACCTCGGCTTCCTGCCGGGAGTCTTCGCAGGGCCTTGGTCTGTCGGCGAACTACAGCTTCACGACGTCGACAGGCACGCGGGCTGCCGCTCAGAACCGACCGCCCGCGCTCCTGCGCCAGGCGCCGAACACCTGGAACATCAGCCCGACGTACGACCGACGAGGTTTCATGTCGCTTGCGACTCGGCGTCAGCTACAACGGCGCGAATATCTACGCGTATCGAGTACCAGAACCTGAACAGCGACGGCACGCCGATCGCCGGGCGATCCTCCCGGCCGGCGGTGTGGCGGGACCTGGCGGCGACAACTACCGTACCTGCGACCGCAGCTCGACGCGCAGGGCAGCTTCCGCGTCGCGTCAGGCCTCTCGGTGGTGGTCTACGGCCTGAACCTGAGCAACGAGGTCTTCGGCTTCTACAACGGCAGTCCTCAATACGTCGTGCAGCGGGAGTTCTGCAGCGCCGACGTTCGCACCGGCGTGCGCTGGGTTCCGCCTCAGCGGTGAGTGCGAGACGGTCGTCAGGGAAACGGAGTGGCCGTTAGCGGTGTCCGGTCTCTGGCGCGCCCGTGACCGCGCGATCACCCCGCCCTGGTTCTCACGGTGTAGCGGTCGGGACCGCTGACGGTCGCCCGGATGCCGCGGTAGGAGCCGTCGAGCGCCTGGTTCGTCGGCGCATGCGCGATGGTGCATGCATGGCGTCGGATCTGGTGAGCGAGGTCGACGGGCGACGGACTCGATCTCCTCGACGTTTTAGGGAGGTAAGTATGCGACGCCGCACCGTCCCGCTCGGTCAGGTCCGCGAGCTCGTGGCGGCCGGTGCTGAAGCCCGGCACTTCGTCCTGATCGTGGAACAGGCCGATGGCGTCGATGACCGTCTCGGTTTGCTCGGCCTGTCGCTGAATGACGCCGGCGGTCGCCAGTGCTGGCGTTGTCGATGCCATCGGTGATGACCAGCAGCACTCGACGATCACCGCTTCGCGTGATCGCGAAGACAGGTCTCGGCCGCCTCGAGCGCATCCTGCATCGCGGTTCCCCGATCGAATCGACGCGGGCGATACCTGCTCGATACTGCGGATCGCTCGTCATGGAGCACATCGAGCCGCGTCTTGTCGGCGAAGTTGAGGACGAACATCTCGTCTCCGGGTTGGACGCGCGAACGCCAGCCGCGGCCGCTTCCACTCTCGACCGAAGGGACCGCATGCTTCCGCTGTTGTCGATGAGCAGGCCGATCGAGACGGGAATGTCGTCGCGCCGGAACAGCGTGATGGGCTGGCGCCTGCCGTTCTCGAAGACGGAAAACGCGCGCTCGTCAAGATTCGTCACGAGGCTCGCCGCGCTTGTTGGTCACGGAGGCATGGAGGACGACCAGGCGTGTCTCCGATCGAAAGACCGGGGCCTGCGCGCCGACGCCCGCGGCGCTCGAGCAGCAGAAGCACCGGCGACGGCTGCCCGCGGGCGACAGCTTGTCATTGCGCGTCTGGTGGGTCCGGGCGCGAGCTGCAGCCGAATCGGTGATCGGCGGTGAACTACCTCGCGGCCTTTCGAGAGAATGCTTCGAGTAGACGGTCTTGGCGGCGCCAACGATCGACAACGCCAGACCGACGGGCGGCGCCATGTGGCTGAGGGATGCCCAGGAGCCCAAGGCCGAAGAAGCCACCGGCGCTGACCGCCGCCGGATTGTTCGAGTGAATCATGTGACCATCGCCGTCGGGATCCAGGTGATCGTGACGATCGAGGTTCCCACGCAGCGCCAGCAGGCGCGAGCGCCGGTGCGATGAATCGCGTCTTTGAATTCTCGAGCGTCGCGCCCCCTCGCTCGTCCAGCACCATGCGATCGTCGCCGCTCGTGTGCGCGGATTCGAGCGACGCCAGCAGCGCCGATGGCTCGCCCGATGGGAGCTGAACGCGCTCGAACAGGAACCGAAGCTGACCGTTCCGGGCATGAAATCGCTTCGCCGGCGTAGCGAAGGTGACTTCGCCTCGAGCGTGGTGCCTTCCGGAAAGATCAATTGATGGTCGGCGGAAAAAACGGGCTCGCTCACGACGGCGCGGATCGGCGTGCCCATTCGGGGTCTTCGATGAATCGAGAGGGAGGTCACTGAGGCGGGCGTTGAGGATGCTCGACGGCGCGGGCGCGGCGTCCGCGGACGCCGGTCCGGTGGGCGTCGCGCGCCCGAAATCCAGCGGATCCACCAGCCCGACGTGGTAACCGGTGCCGCCGCTGATCGCCTGCGGATGGTGGCATGGAGCCGATCGATCACGGCCTGCTTCGCACGCTCGGTGCGTCCAGGCTGCGTTATCTCGGCGAGGATGTCGCGACTTTCTGTTTGGCATCCGACACCGACTGCTTGACGTAGTTCTTCGCTTCACGCTCCCGCGCGCTGGATGGGCGCTGGCTCGCTGGTCTCGGTCTCCCTTCTCCGTCGGAGGCGCGGTCGATGCGTTTGAGGTTCGGGATCTCCGCCTTCACCGCTGTCGTACCGCGTCCAGACGGTCCGGGCCATCGTCGTAGACCAGCGTGTCGAGGCTGCAGAACGACATGGTGGAGCGGCGTCAGGATCGCCGGATTGCGATCGACGCGGAGTCCCGCGCGGTCGCTTGGATCAGGCGCTTCGCGGCGCCGCGACGTGGCCGAGCGCTGCCCAGTGCCGGCGGGGATCGGGCTGATCCGGTCGTAGGCGTAGAGCGGCTCGACACGACAGTGCCGGCAACGGACCGCCCGACGGTCTGCGATGGTGACGCGCTGGTCGATCACGATTTCCAGCGACCGCCCTGCGTCGATAGGCCGCAGCGGGACTGATGATGGCCCGTGTGATTGCGCCATCAGGGAACTCCGGGGACGAGGACGAGCGCTCACGGGCGCTGCGTGAAGAGCGCGGATCGCGTGTCGAACATCCACAACCCGCGCCTCCCGTCCCAGACAGCCCGCGCTCGCATGCGACGAGTGGTGGGTAAAGAAACCATCGGCGAAACCGTGGTCGCTTATTTCGTCGCCCATGGGCAACCAACTTAGTTCCTTACGATCCTGGTCGTCGCCCCGCTTGCCACGCGCGTTCAGTGTGGTCGTCGCGGCCACTCAATAGAGTGACGCTCGCTTCGCCGAGGCTCCATATTCTCACCATCGGCTCAGCACTCAGGAGGATTTCGTGCCCTTTCGGCTCTCACAAATCCGCTGCACCGCTGTTCGTCGCCTTCCTGTTCTGGTGCTGCTGCCAGCATGGCGTGATTGCCGCTCCCAGAGCCGGCCGCGCGTCCGAGCGACGATTCTCCGGGGCGATCGGATTCGCCACGCTGCGCCATCAGCATCGATGCGCATGCGCGCGCTCGATTAAAGCGAACTGCGTGAACGCGGCATCGCCTGTCCGCATCTCGCCGGGCTGGGAGAGAGAGCGGCGTCGTAGTATACGCGAACGTCGGCCTCGAAACCTCTCCGATTCGTTCCCCGGGCTCATGGCGCGGCAATACGTAACC
>ERZ1370068.4838-contig-3891_pt1 | contig 83195 bp, 109 predicted proteins | sample MGYA00561227_ERZ1370068 | MGnify/ENA primary metagenome ERZ1370068 (study PRJEB38410, sample SAMEA6850437) | metagenome | study: Metagenomic assessment of the ecological functions of the soil: analysis of the soil microbiota associated with the...
TTGATCTTCTGGATGATCTCGAAGATCTCGCGGACGAGGAGCGGCGCGAGCCCGAGCGAGGGCTCGTCGAGCAGCATGAGCTTGGGCTTGGCCATGAGGGCGCGCCCGATCACGAGCATCTGCTGCTCGCCGCCACTCAGATACCCCGCGAGCTGACGGCGGCGCTCCACCAGGCGCGGGAAATAGTCGTAGATCATCTCCATGTCGGCCTTCACGCCATCGGGGTCGCGCCGCGTGTAGGCGCCGATGTTCAGATTGTCCTCGACGGTCAGCGACTCCAGGACCTTGCGCCCCTCCATGACCTGCACGATGCCGAGGCGGCAGATGTCCTCGGGGTCGCGGCCGTCGATCCGCTGGCCCATGAACTCGATGCCGCCGTCGGTCACCTTGCCGACCTCGGTCTTCAGAAGGCCGGAAATCGCCTTTGAGCGTCGTCGTCTTGCCCGCTCCGTTGGCGCCCAGGAGCGCGACGATCTGCCCATCCTGCACCTCGAGAGACAGGCCCTTCAGGACGAGGATGACGTTGCTGTAGATGACCTGGATATTGTTCAGCTTGAGCACTAGTGAACTCGGAGGGGCTCGCCCCCTTCCGATGCCTCCCGAAGATCTGAGCTGCGGCGAGCGAAGCCGCGCGCTCTGCAACGGCGCTCATTCCGGCACCGTCGCCGAGATCGGAGGAGGGGGCTTGCGGTTGGTCACTTGCCGATCCACTTCATGTCGCGGTCGACGGAGACCTCGCGCATCTGGACGATCTTGCCGCCCTTGACCATGACGAGCCGGGCCCGGTTGGTCGGCCGATGGTCCTCGCTCGTGAACGAAAACGGCGGGTGATGCCCCACGTGTCGAAGTCCTTCAAGGTCTCGAGCGCCTTCTTGACCGACTCCCGGTGGGGTCGGGCCCGGCCCGCTTGATCGCCTCCACGGCGAGGATCGTGTGCAGCCACCCGCGCATGTAGGGCGAGGCATGGGTGTCGTTCGGATGGTGCTTGCCGTGGAACGCCGTCAAGGTCTTCATCCCGGGGACGTTCTCGCCCCAGTAGGCGACGTCCTGGATGCCCATCACGCCCTCGGCCGCGTCGCCGGCGAGCCCAGGGGTCCGCTCGTCGATGCCGTAGTTGTTCACCACGTACTTGGTCTTCAACCCGAGCTTGTAGGAGTCCTTCAGGACGACGGGCACCCACTGGGTGTTCGTGTTGATGTAGGCGAAATCCGGGTCCTTCTTCTTCATGGTCAAGAGCTGCGACGTCGCGTCGGTGAGGATGGTCGGGATGACCTCCTCGTCCACGAGGTCGATGCCGGCTTCCTTCGCGTACAGCCGTCCGGCCTCGATCGGCGCCCGCCCGTATGCGTTGTCGGCGTAGATGAACGCCACGCGCGGCTTCCGGCTCGTGTCCTTCCAGGTCTCCTTCACGTAGTTGAGGAAGATGCGGATCTGGCTCGTGTAGTCGATCCCGCCGGGGAAGTTGTACGGCGTCTGCCTCGGGTCGGTGAGGTGGCCGGAGTACGATCCGGAGATGTAGGGCATCTTGTCCTTCGTGATGAAGGGGCGCAGGGCTTCCGTATCCGGCGTCCCGTAGCCGAGCACGAGCAGGACCTTGTCGTCCTCGACGAACTTCTTGTACGCGGCGACCGCACGCGGGGGCTGGAAGCCGTACTCGACGCTCACCAGCTCGAGCTTCTTGCCGTTGATCCCGCCCTGCTCGTTGAAGTACTGCACGGCATCGGTGCGGCCCTGGGCGATGTCCTTCCCCTGGTCGGACGTCGGGCCCGTCAAGTCGACCAGGTTGCCGAGCTTGATGGTCTGGGCATCGGCGTCGGGCGCGCCAATACTCGCGGCGAAGAAGGCGAACACGAGGAGCGGGACGAGCAAGCCGTACATGCGGTTCATAGGACCCTCCCTCTGTCAGGTTCGGACGGTGACCCTCGCGCCTGTGCGCCGCTCAATAGGAGTACGGCCACAGGGTCCAGTAGCTCTTGATCCGGCAGCCAGATGCGTGCGAGCCCCAGCGGCTCGTACATCAGGAAGAAGATGACGGCCAGCCCGAAGACGATGTCCCGCGTCGAGGCGATGAGCCCGAAGGCGTTGGGATACACGCCGGTGGCCGACGTCGCGCCGAGCTTCAGCACCTCGGGCAGGAGCGTCATGAACACCGCGCCGAAGATGGACCCGAGAATGCTGCCCATGCCGCCGATGATGATCATCGCGAGGTAGTCGATGGCCACGAGCAGGGTGAACGCGTCGGGGAACAGGATGCGGGAATGGTGGGCCATCAGCCCGCCCGCCACGCCCGCGTAGAACGAGCTGATCAGAAAGGCCAGGAGCTTGTACCGGAAGAGGCTCACCCCCATCACGCCGGCGGCCACGTCCCGGTCCCGGATCGCGATGAACGCGCGCCCCACCTTGGTGCGGAAGAGGTTCTTGGTGAACAGCGTCGCCGGGACGACCAGCGCGAAGATCACGTAGAAGATCCGCGCGTCCGAGTCGAGGGCCATCCCGAACAGCATGGCGGGGGAACGCTGAACCCGAGCACCCCGTTGGTCATGCTCTCCCAGTGGATGATCCCGTAGGTCGTGATGAAGTGCGCGGCGAGGGTGGCGATGGCGAGGTACAGGCCCCGCAGGCGCAGCGAGGGGATGCCGAAGATCAGGCCGAACCCCGAGGTCAGAAGGGCCGCCGCCGGGATGGCGAGATAGAACGGCACGCCCGCCTTCGCCTCGAGGATGGCCGTCGCGTAGGCCCCGATCGCCAGGAACGCCGCGTGGCCGATCGAGATCTGGCCCGTGTAGCCGACGAGGATGTTCAGGCCCAGCGCCCCGATGATGGCGATGCCGATCCGGTTGAGCACGTCCAGCCAGTACGTCCCGGCGAAGCGCGGGACGAACGCCAGCGCGACGAGCAGGACGACGAGGCCGACGATCGGCAGGGACGTGCCGAAGATCCGCTCATCGCCCCGGTAGCTGATCCGAAACCCGCCGCACTTCACGATCAGACCCGCTCGATCTCGCGCTTCCCGAAGAATCCGTGGGGGCGCAGCATGAGGATGACGACGAGGGCGACGAAGGGGGCCACCTCTTTCACCCCGCCGCCCAGGATGGGGTCCAGGTACCCGCCGGCCAGGTTCTCCGAGCACGCCGATCAGCACGCCGCCGATGATGGCGCCCGGAATGCTGTCCAGCCCCCGAGGATCACGACGGGGAAGACTTTCAGCCCGAGATCGGCCAGGGAGAAATCGACGCCGCCGCGTACGCTGCCGAGAATGATGCCGGCGAGCGCCGACACCACCGTGGCGATGCACCACGACAGCGCGAAGATCCACTTCACGCTCACCCCGAGCGACAGCGCGACCTGCTGGTTGTCGGCCGTCGCCCGCATCGCCATCCCGGTGGTCGAGAATCTGAAAAACACCGAGAATGCCGCGAGCAGGGCCATCACCACCACGAAGCTCCACAGGTGCACCGGCGACACCGGGACCGGCCCGAAGTGAATCGGCTGCTGGGAGAACAGCACGGGGAACGGGCGCGTGTCGCTCCCCACGTCATGTTCAGGAACCCGCGGATCACGCTGGCGACCCCGAACGTCACCATGATCACGGAGATGATCGGCTCTCCGATGAGGGGGCGCAGGACCCCGCGCTCGATGACGAGCCCGAGCACGATCGCGATGACGAGCGTGAGGACCAGCGCCACGGGCAGCGGAAGCGTCATGTTCAGGATGGTGGCCCACGCGACGTACGCCCCGAAGAGCACCAGCTCGCCCGGCCCGAAGTTGACCACGCTCGAGGCCTTGAAGATGAGGACGAACCCGAGCGCCATGAGGGAATACACGCCACCCACCGCGATGCCGTTGATGATGAGCTGGAGCATGAAGACGACGTGCTCGTTCATACACCTACCCTCGGAGGGGCTCCGCCCACTTCCGATACCTCCCCCGAACCCGGATTGCGCCGGCGAAGCCGCGCGCTCGAACGGCGGTTACTTCCGACACGTTCCAGCCGGCCGCTCGAACGGCGATCAGGTCGCTGCGTCATCACTTGTCTCCTTCCGGCCGTCACGCCGGGGCCCGGCGCGTAGAGGTCCTCGATCATCGCCCCGTACTTCGCGCGGATCGTCGTGCGGCGGACCTTTGGGTCCGGGTCAGCTCGTCATCGTCGGCGTCGAGCTCCTTGTCGAACAGGGCGAATCCGCGGATCCGGGCGACGGCCGGCAGGCCCTCGTTCACGCGCGCCACCGCCTCTGCGATCAATGCTGAGACTTCCTGCTTGTGCGAGAGATCCTTGAACGTCGTGAAGGGCAGGCGATTGGCCTCGGCCCAGTTCCCCACGTTGCCCATGTCGATCTGGACGAGCGCGACCACGTGGGGCCGATCCTCGCCGATCACCACCGCCTCCCGGATGTAGGGGCTGAACTTCAGCTTGTTCTCGATGAGCGCCGCGGAGAAGCGCGACCCGTCGGCCAGCCTCAGGACGTCCTGCAACCGGTCGATCACGACCAGGTGGCCTTCGTCGTCCACGAGGCCCGCGTCGCCGGTGCGGAGCCACCCGTCGTCGAGCGCGTTCCGAGTGGCGTCGGGATTCTTGTAGTAGCCGACGAACACGCTCTCGCTTCGAGACGAGCACCTCGCCGTCGTCCGAGATGCGGATCCGCGTCCCCGGCGTGGGCTTGCCCACCGTCTCGGCCCGGACCTCGCTGTCGGGGTGCAGCACGCAGATGCCGGAGGTTTCCGTCTGGCCGTACACCTGCTTCAGGTTGAGGCCGAGGGCACGAAAGAACTGGAAGATCTCGGTGCCGAGCGGGGCGCCGCCGGCATACGCGTACCGGACGCGCGACAGGCCGAGCTTGTCCAGCATGGCCCGGAACGCGAGGAGGTAGGCGACGCCGTACAGCGCGCGCCGGGCGAGGCTTGCGGGAGCGCGGCCATTCCTTCCCGCCGCCACCCGCGCGCCGATCGCGAGGGCCGCCCGCGTCGCCGCCCGCTTGAGGAACCCGGCGTCGTCGATCTTCACCTGGTACTCCGAGCACATGGCTTCCCAGAAGCGCGGCGGGGCGATCATCACGTGCGGCCCGATCTCTCGCAGGTCCTCGCGCAGCGTCTCCGGCTCCTCGGGGAAGCTCACGGTGGCTCCCACGTGCAGCGCGATGGCGACGCTCAAGAGCTGCTCGCCCACCCAGGCGAACGGCAGGAACGAGAAGATCTCGTCGCTCTCGTGAAGGGGATCGACCTCGGTGACGCCCGCCGCCATCGCGAGCAGGTTGCGATGGCTGAGCATCGCGGCCTTCGCGGCACCCGTGGTCCCCGAGGTGTACCCGAGCAGGGCCACGTCGGTGGGGCTTCCGCGCTCGAGCAATTCCCCGTAGAGACCTTCCGCGCGACTGTCGAGCGCGCGGCCCTCCTCGGCGACGACCGCGAGGCCGACGACCATCGGGTCGCCATAGTCCTCCAGCCCGCGCATGTCGTCCACGACGATCCGTTGGAGCCGCGGGAGGGCGTCGCGGACGCTCAGCACCTTGTCGGCCTGTTCCTGGTCCTCGACGAGGACGAAGCGCGCCTCGCTGTGCTCGAGGATGCGCTGCACCTGATCCGGCAGGCTGTCGACGAAGATCCCGAGCGGGATCGCGCCGGCCGACTGGGCGGCCAGCTCGACGTAGAGCCAGGCCGGGCGGTTCCCGGAGATGACCGCCACCCTGTCACCGCGCTCGAGCGCCGAGCTGGACGAGGCCCAGGCATACCGCGCGGACCTGGGCCGCGTACTGCTCCCAGGTCACCTCTTGCCAGATGCCGTACTTCTTCTCCCGCAGCGCGACTTTGCGCCCGCGCCGCCGAGCCTGGGCGACGAGCCGCCGAGGGAATGTTCCGGGGTCTCCCGTCATCGGCGCCTCTATGCCACCTCGAAGTCTTCGCCCAGATATGCCTTCACCACGACGGGGTCCTCCTGGACCTCGGCGGGCGCGCCCTCGGCGATCTTCTTGCCGAAGTCGAGCACGGCGACGCGGTCGGAGATGTCCATCACGACCCCCATGTCGTGCTCGATCATCACCACCGTGAGGCGCTTGCTGTGCTTGACGTAGAGGATGAAGCGCACCATGTCCTCGGTCTCTTCCGCGTTCATGCCCGCCGTCGGCTCGTCGAGCAGGAGCACGACCGGCTCGAGGCCAGCGCCCGGGCGAGCTCCACCCGCTTCTGCAGGCCGTACGGCAGGGTGCCCACGACCTTGTGACGGATGTCCTGCAGCTCCAGCAGATCGATGATCTCGCGCTCGATCGTGGCGCGATGGGCGAGCTCCTCACGCGCCGCCTTGCCGTAATAGAACCCGCAGGCGAGAGCGCCCGAGCGCAAGAGGATGTGACGCCCGATCTTCACGTTGTCCAGCACCGTCATCCCTTTGAAGAGGGCGATGTTCTGGAAGGTGCGTGCGATTCGCAGCACCGCGCGCCGATGGGGCCGCAAGGCCGTGATGTCCTGCCCGTTGAAGAGGATGCGGCCGCGGTTGGGCCGATAGATGCCGCTGATGCAGTTGAAGATGCTGGTCTTGCCCGCGCCGTTGGGGCCGATGATGGCGAAGAAGTCCCCGGCGTCGACCTCCAGGCTCACGCCCGCCAGGGCGGCCACGCCGCCGAAGCTCAGGTGCAGATCCTCCAACGTGAGCAACGCCATCCTCGCAGAGCCTCCTTGCCCCACGGATCCTAGATGCCGCCGGGTGCCCCTTCTCGATCGAGGCGTGGTTCGAACCGGTACGGGATGCGGGCAGTGAAGACGGCCGCAGCGAAGAGCGCGATAGGAGTCCAAGGACAGCGGGGGTACCTGCGACCAATGGGACCGTCGAAGTGCTATCCGAGGACCTCGTCGAGGGCATCGCTCTCCCGAGAACCGTACGGTCGGACCCGCAAGTAGGCCGGACGCTACGCTGAACGCGGGGTGATTGTCAATAGGCAACACCCATAGGCTGGCTCATGCCTGCCCGTCTGTCCGAAAGGTCCAGACCAGCTCGCCGGGTTCTTGAGCCTCGGAGAGCTGCCGCACCCCGAGCGCGGGAAGGGCGCGTCGCCAGAACGCGATCGCCCGCGCGTTGCCGCGAATCGCGCGCAGGTGCCCGCGTCCCGGATATCGCCTCAAGACCGCGCCAACCGCCTGCTGCGCAGCGCCGGCCCCTCGGTAGCGATGCACCACGAACAACTCCGCGATGGTGTAGTCGAAGCCGTCAGGCATGTAACGGAACGGGCGAACGCCCACGCAGACAAATCCGACTCGCTCGGCGGCCACCCTGATCACGTGGCCGCGCTGGAACGGCTGCGCCGCGTGATCATGCGAACGCACGTCCCGGAGGTTAGCCGCGGGCGTGATGCGCGCGATCCACTGCTCGACGATGTCAGGCTGCCAGCGGCCGACGGTGTCGAGGTGGTAGAAGTCGGCCCCGAAGCCGGAGAGCTCGTGGACGTACATGGGCCAGACGTTGCGCAGAAAGGCGCCGCCATCCTGGGACACCCAAGCATCTTCCAGTGTGACGTGCACGACGAGGCCTACGAGCGACGCTCGCCCTCTCCTCGCAACCGGAACGTCTCGAGAACAACCCATCGGGCGCCATCGAGCGCCGTGATCGCTACTTCCTGAGCCACGAACTCCTCATCCCCGCATAGAGACCACCCGCTGTCCCGAAAGTCACCGCCGCGCCCCGACGTCCGCGGATGGACAAGCGTGACGTGCGGCGGAAACGCGACGCCGTGAAACGGTGGGCGCAGCACTTCCTCACGAATCTTGCGGTAGCCGCCGTCGATGTCCTCCACGGTGACGTACACGCCGTCTTCCGGGCTCCCGAAGGTCGCAACGCGGCCCAGCCGGAGCCGGAATGGTGGGATGCCGGCGCTCGCGGCCCGCACCCGCTCCACGAGCAGATCGCTGATCGGCGCTTCCTGCGGGTAGGCGACCGTGACGTGAGCGGCGATCTGTGCCGCCATGGCCGGGTCCCACTCTCGGCGGACGGCTTCGATCGGGCCGGCAATCGCCGGCGCGACGAAGATCGTCGCGTGATGGTCACGATACTCGGTCATCGCTCTCGCGCCATGTTCCCGTGGTGAGGTTGCGAAGCGAGACGGCGGCATGGCGGCCTTCACGCCCTCGATGGCACGATTCTTTGGCATCCCGTTGTACTCCATCCTGCTCCCGATGCGGGTTTCGAGACGAAAGTAGCCAGCCGGCATGAGTGCTGGACCGACCATCGACAGGACTTCCCCGGCCGCGCCCGCCCGCAAATCCGCCTTGACAACGATAGGGCAACAGCGCTAATAGCAGTCAATCCCGCAGGTGGTTCGTGCAGCAGGATATCGGGGTCTACGCACTGCGTCACGAGGGTCGAGGTGGTCCGTTCTCGACAGCCTTTCCATTGCCTCGAAGGGAGGTCACGCGATGAAGGATCCACAGGATCTGCATCCAGGGCAAACGTCGGTCAGCCGCCGCCACCTTCTGAAGGTCGCGGGGACCAGCGTAGCCGGAGCCTCGCTGCTCAACATGCTGCAGGCGCGCCAGGCGCCCGCCCAGATCAAGGGCACCACGTTGCGCATTCTCCAGTGGAGCCACTTCATCCCCGCCTATGACGTCTGGTACGACAAGTTCGCCAAGGAGTGGGGCGACAAGAACGGGGTGAAGGTGCGCGTGGACCACATCCCCCATCTCGATATACCGGCGCGCATGGCCGCCGAGTTCGCGGCAGGGGCCGGCCACGACATCATCTACAACGGCTCGTCCATCCTCACCAGGCTCTATTACAAGAACCTGGTGGACCTCTCGGACGTTGCCGACACCGCCGGGAAGAAGTACGGGGGCTGGATCCCCGCGGCGAAATCGCTCGTCGAGGTGGAGGGACGCTGGTATGGCCTGCCGATCTTCTACATCCTGGCGCCGATGCTCTACCGGAAAGACCTCTTCGACGCCGACAACCTGAAATATCCGGACACCTGGGAGCTGGCGCGGGTGGCCGCGCGCACGCTCAAGCCCAAAGGGCATCCCACCGGGATCGCACTGTCCCAATGCGCCGACGCGAACCTCTTCTGGCGCTCGATGTTCTGGAGCTTCGGCGGGACGGAGGCGGACCCCTCGGGCGAGAACCCCACCATCGACTCGAAGGAGCTGCGGGAGTTTCTCCGCTTCGCCAAGGCGATCTTCGACGAGGGCATGACCCCGGAGGTGTTCTCGTGGGATGACGCGTCCGACAACCGGTACCTCGCCTCGGGCGTGGCCTGCTGGGTCCACGACGCCATCTCGGCGTACCGCACCACCGAGGACACCAACCCGGAGGTGTTCAAGAACACTTTCCTTGCGCTCGAGCCCCAGGGGCAGCCCGGCAAACGGGTCAGCGCCGCCGCGCCCAACGTCTGGATGGTGTGGAAGTTCTCGAAGAACCAGCAGGCGGCCAAGGAATTCCTGGCGTACCTCATCGACAACGATCTGGAGGGCATGGTCCAGAGCCGCGGCTACAACATGCCGTACCTCACCGACCGCTACAAGAAACCGATGCCCGTCATCGGCACCGACCCTAAGCTGCAGATCCTCCAGGACTTCACGAAGATCGTCGCGTTCTACGGCTATCCTGGGCCGTCGACGACCCCGATCCAGGAGATCGTCAATACCTTCATCTTCCCCGACATGGTCACTCGCGTGGCTCGCGGCAAGGAGCCTCTCGAGGACTCGATCAAGTGGGGGTGGGCGAGTACCGGCGGGTCTACGCCAAGCATAAGCGCGCATGACGGTAAGCTCGTCGAGCGGCGGCCCGGACGCGACAGGCGCCCGGGCCGCTGCCATTTCTGTCGCCTCACGCGCTCGGCCGTCCGGGTGGCTCCGAAGCCAGAACTCGCGGCGACTCGGCTTCGGGTACCTTCTGCTGGCCCCGGCCGTCCTCTACGTTCTGCTCCTCGTCGGGGTCCCGTTCCTGTTCTCGCTCTACCTCGCGCTGAGCGATGCGAACGTCGGCGACCCTGTGGCGAGCTTCGTGGGGCTGGCGAATTTCCGTGCCGTCCTCGACAGCGATGTCTTCTACATTGCGCTCCGGAACAGCATCGTGTTCACGATCGTCTCCGCCGTCTTCAAGGGTCTCCTGGGTACCAGCCTCGCGTTTCTCCTGCTGCAGCCATTCCGGGGAAAGAAGCTCGTGCGCGGGCTGGTGGTGATCCCGTTCACGCTGCCGATCAGCATCAGCGTGCTGTCCTGGAAGTGGATGTATGACTCCCAGTTCAGCGTCATCAACTGGTTCCTGAGTCGGATCGGCCTGATCGGCACCTACGGCTCCCGGACTGGCCGGTGTGGCTGGGCGAGCCCCACCTGGCGATTGCGGCCTGCATCATCGTCAACGTGTGGCGCACCTTCCCGTTCTCGGCCATCGTGCTGCTCGCGGGGTTCACGTCAGTGCCCACCGAAATCCTGGACGCTGCCCGCGTGGACGGGACCACCTTCATGCAGCGCTTCCGTCACGTGGTGGTGCCGATGATCGCCCCGATCCTCCTGATCGGCTTCCTCTTCGACACCGTCTTCACGCTGTCCGATCTGAGCATTGTCTATCTGCTCACCCAGGGCGGGCCGGCCAACGCGACCAAGATCCTGCCCGTGCTCGCGTACCAGATCGGCATCCAGTCGGGGGCGCTCGGTCGGGGCGCAGCGATCTCGCTCTTCCTCTTCCCCTCCTGCTGCCGCTCATGATCCTGATGTTGAGAAACCTCAGGCGGAGGGAGGTCTAGGCGCATGGCTGCCCCACGCACGCATCGCCAGAAGGAGATCCGGCGCCATCTCTGGATCTACGGGGCGATCTCGCCCTACGTCATCATCGCCGTCTTCCCCATCTACTGGATGGTCATCACCGCCTTCAAGCAGGATCCCGACCTCTATCGGATGGACCAGTTCCCGCTGTGGTTCCACATGGCGCCCACCTTGAAGCACTTCACGTATCTCTTCACCAACACCAACTACGGCGCCTGGATCTTCAACACCATGGCCATCGCGACGTGGGTCGCGGTCATCACGCTCTTGACCGCGGTGCCCGCCGGCTACGCGCTGGCCCGGCTCCGGATCCCGGGGCCGAGAATCTCGGGATCGCCATCTTCATGACCTACCTGGTCCCGGCGATCATCCTCTTCCTGCCGCTCGCCCGGGTGGTGTCGATGCTCGGCTTGCAGGACAGCTGGTGGGCCCTGGTCCTGGTCTACCCGACCATCACGATCCCGTTCTGCACGTGGCTCCTCATGGGCTTTTCAAGACCGTGCCGTTGGAGATGGAGGAGGCGGCGCGGGTCGATGGATGCGGCTACCTCGGGGCGCTCGTGCGCGTCGTCCTGCCCGTGAGCGTTCCCGGAATCCTGACCTCGGTGATCTTCGCCTTCACGCTCTCGATGCAGGACTTCCTCTACGGACTGGCCTTCGTCTCGCCAGGTGATCAGAAGCCGGTCACCGTGGGCGTGCCCACCGAGCTGATCCGGGGTGACGTGTACTTCTGGGGTTCGCTGATGGCGGCCGCGCTGATGGTGGGGCTGCCGGTGGCGATTCTCTACAACTTCTTCCTGGACCGGTTCATCCAGGGCATCACCGGCGGCGTCGGGAAGTAGCGAGGCCGTCCAAAGGGCGAACGGCCTCGCCGGCCGGGGATCAGTCGTCTTTTTCGGGCTTCTGGACGGGATCGGGACGACCGGGGTAGCCTAGGTGGAGCATCAGGTACTTGACGGGCTTGTTCGAGGCGTTCGTGTGGTTGTGCCACCACCCGCCGTTGTCCATGAAGGACTGCCCGGCCGCGTGGTACTGGGCGCCCTTGATGCCCACCGGGCCGTCCTGGTAGTCGGTGGTGAGCACGCCCTCAATGACGTAGATGAAGGTCGGGACGCGGAACTGCTGCTTTCCCGTCTGCCCGCCCGGCTCGAGGTCGACGGTGGCTCCGGAGACGAGGAGCGGCGTGTTCACCGTCGCCGCGAACCCGCCCAGCGACGTGACCAGGCCTCTGACCTTGACCCCTTTCGGCTCCGGAGGCTTCTGGTCCTGGGCAGCCGCGGGAACGCTGAGAAGGCCGACGACGAGCAGGCTGGCTGCGGCCGCGTTGCACGCTTTCTTGATCATCGGTGCGCTCCCAAAGAGTAGATGTGAACTGCTTCGAGATTCGAGCCGACCTTCACGGTGCGCCGGCCCGCGGTTTTGCGCGCGCCGCGCCGCGACGCCCGCCGGGCTACGCGGAGGCTAGCAGAGCCTCTTCCGGCATGTCAAGGCTCACATGGTGGCATGCCTCGGTTTGGGCCGCGTGCCTCGCCTTCGCCGGGCTCGGGGGGCGGCGGCACTCGATCATCGCCCGGCGGTCGGCGCCGAGGTCGCCGGCGGCCTTCGCGTGGAGGTCGTGGCCACCGGCATCCCGCGCCCGATTCAGCTTGCCTTCGACGCGCGCGGCAGGCTCGCGGTGCTGAGCCACGGCTGGCGAGGGGACGCCGCCGGGGAGATCTATCGGGTCGATTTGGACGCCCCGCTGCCCGTAGACCTGGCGCGGGCGCCCCGGGTGGTGATCCCGTTCGCCGACGGGCCGAGGAAAACGGTGCTGGGGAGCCTCGCCATCGACGTCTCGAGCGGGGACCTTTTTCTCGGCGAGGAGAACGGCAACCGCATCTATCGGCTGGGCGCGGACCAGCGACTCCAGGCGGTCGCCGTGGGCCTGAACCATCTCCTCGGCGGCAGCGCCCTCGACTCTCGACCGCCAGGGACGGCTGGTGTTCCTCGACTACGCGAGTCCGGAAACGCATCTCCGATCGGAGACGCCCCTGCCGCCATCGCTCAGCTGGCTCACCGACGAGGGCTATCGCGGCCCGCTGGTCTTTCGCGTCGACCCGCACGAGGACCGTCCGCTGCCCCGGCGCGCCGACCTCCTCACACCGATCCTTCCCCGCGGCGGAGCCAGTCCGGTGGGCAAGGAGCTTCGTCTGGCGCCTCATCGGTGTGGCGCCCGTGCAGGACGACCTCGTCCTGCTGAGCGTTAGTCGGGGAGGTGTTCCGGCTCGGCTCCGACGGTGAGCTTCGCCTCATCACCCGGCTGCCCGGTGGACACTATCACCGGACGAACGTGACCACGGGGCCCGATGGCAGCGTGTTCGTCTGCGGCGGGTTCCAGATCCGCCAGATCTTCCGGATCTCACCGTCCGGCTTGGTGAGCATCGTGGCGAGCGAACTGGGCGATCCCTGGCGGCATCGTCGTCGACGGCGCGGGCGCTCTCTACGTCGCCGAGACCGCCCTACACCGCATCATCCGCATCTCAGCTGGGGGCCGATAAGGGCCCATCTGCTTCGTTGGCGCCCGCCGGGCGCCGATGAAGAAGCCATCTGCTTCGTTGGCGCGCTCGTCCGGGCGCTCAACGTAGAGCGACTACGCCTCGCGCCCGGCCTTCGCGCGCCGCCTCGCAGCTGACCCCTTCTCGCCGCCCGGCGCCGTTCCTCCAGGACGAGCCACACCGGGAGGATGGTGGAGCGGTTGCGCTCGAGGGCCGGCAAAGGCCGGCGCTCGAAGCGGAACAGCCAGCAGCGGGCGGCGTTGCTTGAAGTCGGCGACGGAAAACTCGGCCGGGCGGCGAGAAGGGGTCCAGCTGCGAGGCGGCGCCCGAAGGCTGCACGCGAGGCGTACTCGCGTACGGGGAGTGCGGGGCCATGTCTGGGCCCCGCAGACGAAAGTTCGTCGGCCCGATTGTCTCGCGCGTTACGTGGCACGGCGGACGAGGGCGCCAACGAAGCAGATGGCCCCTTATCGGCCCGCCTAGGCCCCTCGACCATCGAGGCGGTGAGGCCGCGTACATAACCCCGCGCGAAGAGGGCGGAGATCGCGACCACGGGGATCGCCATCAAATTGACCCCCGCCACGGCGGCCAGCTCGTCGAGCGCCACGTCGAAGGTGCCGAGGCCGGCGGTGATGGTCTGGTTCTGCCCGGTGAGGAGGAAGACGGAGGCGATCATGAAGTCGCTGGCGATGGTCCCGAGGGAGAAGATACCCGAGGCGACCAGGGACGGGCCGGCTCATCGGCAGGATGATCCGGAAGAAGGCGGTGGCGCGGTTCGCGCCCTCGATCGAGGCCGCCTCCTCGATCTCCTTCGGCAAGTGCTGGAAGTAGGACGAGAGCATCCACACGCAGAAGGGCAGGGCCATCGTCGGATAGATGAGGAGGAGGGCCAAGAGGTTGTCGTCCAGTCCGAGCGCGATCACCACCTGGTAGAGCGGGATGAAGAGGATGGTCTGAGGAATGACGTAGGTGGCGAAGATCGCGCGCCGCCACCACCTGAAGCCGGGTGGCCGCAGGCGGCCCAGGGCGTAGGCCGCGGCGACACTCACGCCGAGGGTGGCCACCACCGAGCCGGCAAAGACGAAGAGGGTGTTCGCGAGCCAGTCCAAGAAGGGATACGGGCGGCGGAGGGCGGTCCCCACGAAGCCACGGAACCTCGCTCTTCCCGCTCGAACAGCTCCTCGAAGTTGTCGAGGGTTGGATTCACGACGATGAACGGATTCCCGAAGACGTCCTCCTTGGGGGTCTTCAGCGACTGCACGAGCATGAAGTAGATCGGGAAGACACAGTAGACCGTCGCGAGGAGCATCAAGCTCCCATGGCCGAGCTTCGCCCACCACGGCCTCCGGGTTCATGCGGCCTTTTCCTCTCCGGGATCGAAGAGCCGGAACAGCACGAGGAGGGCCCCGAGCAGGAACGGCACCAGCGTCAGCGACAACGCCGAGGCGGGGCCAAACTGCCCCGCCTTGATGGCGAGCCAGTACGCGTGGGTGCCGATGACGGGGAAAACGATACGGCCAGCGGTGAGCATCCAGACATTGGCGAGGTCGGCGAAGGCGCTGGTGAGCGAGAGGAACACGCGCCAGCGCAGGAACGGCGAGGAGCGGCACCGTCACCAGCCAGAAGCGGCGCCACGGACTCTTCGATTCAAGGGCCGCGCACTCGAACAGTTCGGGCGGGATCGCATTGATGCCGGCCAGGAGCAGGACTCCGACGAAGGAGCTACCGCGCCAGATGTTGAACAGGGTAACGCTGACAAAGGCCCAGGCCCCGCCGCCGAAGACGCCGTCAACGCCCTGCTTCATCTGGCCCATGAAGGGCGCGTACGCGGTGGTGGTCGGAGGGCTCAGGGTCCAGTACCAGCCGATCACGCTCACGCCCGCGGGGTATGCCCAGGGAGGAAGATCGCGAGGAAGACAAGGGTCCGGCCCCGGAACGGCCGGGCGAGGAGCAGGGCGAAGCCGAGCCCGAGCGCCAGCTTCGCGACGCTCGTGACGACGGCGTAGACGACCGTGACGGCAGCCGCACGCCAGAACTGCGCGTCCGCTGAGCTGCCGGTGGTAGTTCGTCGAGGCCGACGAACGCCGTGGCTCCCTCCTGAAGCGGCGAGAGGCTGGTGAAGCTCGTCCAGATCTCCCAGGACAGCGGGTAGGCGAGAACGGTGAGGAGGAGCAACAGCGCCGGCGCGAGCAGGAGATAGGCGTTGAGGATGTCCCGCCGTCGCTGAGCGGTTCGCGCGGCGACCACGATCACGCTTCGGTCCGACCCGACCACGGCCGACGCCCTGGATTCGATGAAGGGTGCGTGTCGAGGTCCTCCGGGGTGGCCTGCGCCATGTCGACCTCGCTGTCTGAACGAAAGCGGGAACAGATTCGGGCGCGCCAGCACCCGGCGCCGGGCCCGGGGGTCACGATGTTACCACAAGCGGCGCTGGCCTCTCGCCGGTGCCCCGATACCGGCGACACCGGACGGCAAGGAGCCTCGCCTGGCGGCGCCATTCAGAACGCGTAGCGCAGGCCCGCCAGCACGTTGATGGGCGGCGCGGGTGTCAGGAAGCGCACCACCGGGGCTCCCGGCAGCCGACCATCGGGGGCGAAGGTCCCGAACGTCTCGTACTTGTTGTCGAGCAGGTTGTAGAGGTTGACGAAGCCCTCGAAGCCCCGCCAGCGCGCCGACAGGCTGCCGTTCACCACCCAGTACGCGGGCAGCGGCGCCTGCGTGTTCGCGTCGTCCCCGCGAAAGAACTGGGCGCTCACGTACGTGGCCCCCGCGGACACCGTGGCCCACGGCCACGGATGCCAGGCGAGGCCGAAGTTGAGCCGGTGCCTGGGGATGAGCGGGATCGTGTTCCCGGCCGCCACGAACTGCGCCCCCCGGCCAGGGGTGAGGCCAGCTCGGCGTTGTCCTGGAAGGTCGCCCGCGTATAGGTGTAGTTGAGGTAGGCGTCGAGGAAGCGGTCCCAGCGCGCCCGCACCGAGAACTCGACGCCCTGGCGGCGGGTGGACCCGATGTTCTGGAAGAACAGGCCGACGGTGCCGGTGGGCGCCACGCTGAAGATGTCGTTGTCGACATTGGTCCGGTAGATCGCCGCATCGACGTCGAGCCAGGGCCAGGGTCGGGCATAGGCGCCGAGCTCGTAGGTGCGCGCCACGACCGGGTCGAGCGGCGGATCCGGCGCCACGCCGACCTGGAGCCCGGGGCACACGGCGCCCGGGCCCGCGCAGGTCAGCTCGAGGAAGGCGGGCGCCCGGAAGCCCTCCCGTAGCTCGCATAGAGACCGACCCGCTCGCTCAGGTTGAGATTGACGCCCACCTTCGGATTGAAGCGCGAGAAGGTGAAGACTCCGCCGCTCGGGCCCGCCGAGGCGATCGTCGATCGAGTGGCGCAGGTAGTCCCAGCGTCCCGCCACGGTGAGGACGAGGCTCGATCCCTTGCCCATGAAATCCCGCAGGATCGTCAGGCTGTTCTGGGAGTAGGCGCCCACCGCATCCTGGGTGTCGGCGAGATCGGCCGCCAGCTCTTCGCCTCCGCCGTCCTCCTCCTCGAAGGTGCGGCTGGTCACGCGGCTTCGCGTGTACTCGGCGCCGACGATCAGCACGTTGTCCCGGCCGAAGATCGCGCTCCGGTGGCTCGCCCGCAGGCGGCCGCCGACGGAGAGCGTATTGTTCAAGAGCCGCGTATCCTCGGCGATCAGGTTGACGTTGAATTGCTCCGTGCTGAGCGCGCGCACGAAGGCGTTGCCGTCGACCTTCAGGCGCTCGGTCACGGCGTAGCTGGCATTGATGATGCCCATGTTCAGCACCGGGGCGAAGAAGTCGCCCGCGGTGAAGTTCTGGGTCGGATTCCGGCTGACCTCGTAGCTCGGCAGCGAGCCCGGCTGCTTGATCCGGTCATTGCTGTACTGGTAGGAGACCGTGGCGTCCAGGTCCCCCGTGCGCAGACCCAGCTTTGCGAGCACGCGGCCGATCCGGGTCTCCGAGTCATCGCGCCAGCCCGTCTCGTCGGTGTAGCGCATCCCGAGGTAGTAGTCGAACGGGCGCGCGGTCCCGCCCAGGCGCAGGAGGTAGTTCTGCCGGCCGAAGCTGCCGCCCGAGATCTCCGGCACCAGCTCGAATCGCTCCTGCCCTCGCCGCGTCGTGATCGTGACCGCCGCTCCGAGCGTATTGCGGCCGAACAGCACCGATGCCCCCGGATCACTTCCACGAGGTCGGCGTCGTCCAGCGGGATGAGGTCGAAGTTCACCTCCTCCACGGTCGGCTCGTTGATGCGGACGCCGTCGAGAAACACGCTCACCCCTGGGGAGCCCGGTCACCGGCGAGGCAAAGAACCCCTCAGGCTCAGGTTGGGCTGATACGGGTTGCCCTGCTCGTTCTGGAGCGTGACGCCGGGAAGCCGCTCGAGCGCATCGGGCAAGACCCGCGGGTGCACCGCCCAGACGTCCTTGTCGGTCAGGATCTCGAGCGAGCCGGGAATGTCGGAGCGGGGCTGGGCCTCGGGGAGCGGAGCCGGGGCCGATGACCCGAATCGGCGGAAGCTGGGGCGGCGGAGGCTCGGCGGGCGGGCGCGACGACGGCTGGCCGAGAGCCACGGACGTCACCAAGAGGAGCGCCATCGAGGCCGCCGCCGCAAGGCAGCCGGCCGAGATGAGTCTCCGCGCGAGCAGCCGGACGTCTGCCGAGGGGACATCCCGCGCTGACGGGTCACGTGTGGGGTATTAGCCGAATAGCGCCGCCTCGCCAAGCCCCACCCGGCTACGAACGGAAGAGCCAGGTGGCTACGGGCCGCTCACCCGAAGAGGCCTCGGCGCACCCCTTCCACCGCCGCCTGCGTGCGATCCGACACGTCGAGCTTCTCGAGGATGCGCTGCACGTACTTCTTGACGGTGGCCTGGCTCCACCGCAAGACGCTGCCCGATCTCCCGGTTGGTCAGCCCATCGGCAACGAGGCGCAGCAGGTCCAGCTCGACGCGCGAGAGCGGCGGCGCCGTCCTCGCCGGCGCTGCATCGCCATCGACGACCGCGCGCAAGAGGCCGGGATCGAGGACTGATTCCCCGTTCCGGACGGCCCGCACGCTGGCCAGAAGCTCGGCGCGCCCGATGCCCTTGAGGACATACCCCGCCGCCCCCGCCCGCACCGCCCGGCGGACCAGCGCGGGATCGTCGTGCATGGTGACGACGAGGACCGGCAGAGCCGGCGTGATCTCCTTGATCTGCCGCAGCACGGTCGAGGCCGTCCATGTCCGGCAGCTCGAGATCCAGCAGGACCACTTCCGGGGACAGGTCCGCCGCGATGCGAACGGCTTCGCCTCCGGTCGAGGCTTCGCCGACGATCTCGATCTCCTCGCCGCTCAGCATGCTGCGGAGTCCTTCACGGACCATCAGGTGATCGTCCACCACGAGGAGCCGGATCGCGGGCTCAGTCGCCGGCGCCATCGTCACTTCCCGGCGCCGAGCGGGCAGAGCCACGCGGATGGAGGTGCCGCAGCCCGCGGCCGCTGTCGATCCGGCAGGTGCCGCCGAGGACCCGCGCCCGCTCCTGCATCCCCGCCAGTCCGAGGCCGCGCCCGGACGCGGGGCACCGCGATCGCCGTCGAGGCCCACGCCGTCATCGCGCACCTCGAGATGAAGCCAGCGGTCGCGCCGACTCAGCTCGACCTCGACGCTCGTGCTCCGAGCGTGCCGCGAGGCATTGAAGAGGCTCTCCTGCAGGATGCGGAAGGCCGCCGTCTCGACCGCTGGCGGCACCCGCGCGTCGCCGAGCCTCGTCGACGAAGCGCGTGGACCATCCGGCTTCCTGTCCGGCCTCGTCGAGGGCGAGGCGCATGGCCTCGACGAGGCCGACGGAGTCCACGGCCGAGGGCCGCAGGGCCTGGAGCACCCGGCGCGTCTCGATGATCGCCCGCTCGAGTCGTTGGGCGGCTCGGCCGGTCTCGCGGGCGGCGCGATCGGGATCGTTGGTCGCGACGTCTCGCGCGGTGTCCACGTGCTGCTTGGCGCTGACGATCAGCTGGGCGATGCCGTCGTGGACCTCGTGGGCGATCCGTCGCCGCTCCTCCTCCTGGGCCACGACGACCTTCTCCACCATCCGCGTGAGCGCGTCCTCGTGGCGGGTGCGATCCTGCCACGCCCGGATCACGACCCAGGTCACGGCGACCACGAGGAGGACCTGGACCGAGTGCAATGCCAGCGTGAGCCGAACATGGGTGACATGCGGGCCCTCGAGGACCAGGAACTCGGTCAGCTCCCATGCCGCCATGCCGACGAACGCCGTGGCCAGGGCCAGCTCCCGGTGTCTCGAGACGGCGCCGCCCAGCGTCTGCCAGGTCATCTCTATCCTCGCTCAGAGCAGGAAGTAGCGGCGGTTCAGCGGAAGATCGTCGTCGGGCAGCGGCGGGAGCGGCTGCCCATCGATGCGAATCTCGACCGTGCGCGGGTCGATCTCGATCCGCGGGTTCGCCTGGTTGTAGAGCATGTGCCGCTTGCCGACCTGGCGCGTGCCCGTCACGGCGAGGGCGCGCCGGCCACCGCCGACGTGACGCCGGAAGTCGCCGGCCTCCGCGGCCGCGGAGACGAAGTTGGCGCTGAGGCTCGCCGCCGCGGCGCCGCTCCCGCCCCAGTGGGGCCCGTACAGCACGGGCTCGCTCTGGGGAATCGGAGGCGTTGCCCTCGCCGAGCGCGCCCCACGCGACGTAGCCGCCCTTGATCACGACCTCGGGCTTCACCCCGAAGAATTCCGGCCGCCACAGCACGATGTCGGCGATCTTTCCCGGCTCCAGCGACCCGACCCACCGGTGGATGCCGTGGGCCCGCGCGGGGTTGATCGTGTACTTGGCGAGGTACTTCAAGATCCGCGGATTGTCGTGGGGCCGCGCCGCCGTAGAGCGTTTTCATCTGATGGGCGAGCTGCCAGGTGCGCCGCGTCGACTCGCCGATCCGCCCCATGCCCTGGGAGTCGGAGTTGATGATGCTGATCGCGCCCAGCTCGTGGAGCACGCTCTCCGCCCGCATGGTCTCGTCGCGGATGCGGTCGGCGATCATCACCCGGTCGCTCGGCACGCGCGGGTTCATCCCGTGCACCGACCACATCATCGCGTGATGCTCGGCCACGACGTTCCGGCCATAGGGGATCGTCGGCGTGGTCGAGGAGCCGATGACGTTGCCCACGCCCACGATCGCGAGGATGTCCGGCGCGTGGCCCCGCCGATGCCCTCGACGTGGTAGGCGTGGATGGCGCGCCCATTGATGGCCGCCACCGTCTCGTGGAGCTCGCACGACTCGTTGATGCCGTCGGTGTGCATCGCGATCTGGATGTCGTGGGCGTCGGCGACGGTGAGCGCCTGGTCGATCACGCTCGGATAGCCCGCGTAGTCCTCGTGCACCTTGAGCCCGCACGCGCCCGACTCGATCTGCCGGATCAGCGGGTCGGGCACCGTGCTCGCCGCCCGGCCGAGGATGCCCAGGTTGATCGGCTGGTGCTCGAAGGCCTGGAACATCCGGCGCAGGTTGAAGGCCGGGTTGTCGTTGAGGCCGCCCGTGATCAGGGTCGTCATGCCCGCGGCCAGCGCGACGGGAATCAGCCGCGGCTGGACGAGGTGGACGTGCGTGTCGATCCCGCCCGGCGTCGCGATGAAGCCCTGGCCGTACACCGGCGCGGTGGCCGAGCCGATCAGCAGATCCGGATTGTCCACGATGTCCGGATTGCCTGCCCGCCCCACGCCGACGATCAGGCCGTCCTTCACCCCGATGCTCGCCTTGCGGATGCCGAGCACGGGATCGATGACGATGACGTTGCTGATCAGGAGGTCGAGCTCGCTCGCCGCGGGCAGCCGGTCGTTCATCATGAGGCCGGTGCGGAGCGTCTTCCCCCAGCCGCGCAGGACCTCGTCGCCGTAGCTCGTGTCGTCGCGCCTCGATCAGCGCGAGCAGGTTCGTGTCGCCGAGGCGGATGCGGTCGCCCGCGGTGGGTCCGTAGCGCGCGCGCGTACTCCTGCCGGCTGATCTCACCGGCCATGGGGCGCATCCGCCTCGATGCCCGTAGCCGGCGCGCCGCACGCGCTCGAGGCCCTCGGCCACGCGCTCGCCGCCCGTCGCGCCTTCGGTCAGGCGATTGAAGCCGACGAGGACGCCCCGCCCGCCGAAGGCGACGAGCCGGACGCGCTGGCGTCTCACCCGGCCGCCAGCGGACGGAGTCGCCGGCCGGGATGTCGAGGTGCATGCCCCAGGCGTGGCGCGCGGTCGAACACCAGCCGCCGGTTCACCTCGAAGAACGGGAAATGTGAGCTGACGAAGATCGTGTGGTCGGAGAGGTTGAGGACGTCGACCTCGGCGGTGGCGCCGTCCCGCGTTGATGGAAATCGGCCCCTCGCCGAAGAGGATCTCTCCGGGCTCCATCCGGCCTCCATCAGGCTCCCGGCGCTCGCGGGCGCGGCGGACCCGATCGGCCTCTCCACGTGAAGCACGCGCATGCCGTCGCCGAAGAGGCATTCGATCTTGACGGTGCCGATGAGCTCGGGCACGCCGTCGAGGACCTCGGAAGCGGCGACCGCGGTCTTGGCCGCCTGCATGACCGCCTCGTACGAGGCGCCGCCGCGCGCCGCCTCGTGCATGTCGTCGCAGATGATCGCCAGCGCCTCGGGATGCGTCAGCTTCCAGCCCTTCGCGCGGCGCCGCCGAGCCAGCTCGGCCGCGGTGAAGATCGTGAGGCGGTCCACCTCCGTCGGCGTCAAGCGCATCCCGCCACCTCCTGTGCGTGGTCACGTCCCGGTGAGGCCGCGCCCATTGTAGGCGAAAACTGGAGTGCTGGAAGCAACGGACCCGCGGGCCGGGTAGTGTCTCAGTCCGAGAGAGCCCTCACGAGCCAGTAGGCGCTCGCCGCGGCGAGCGCCAACCAGATCAGCACGATCACGACCGCCGCGATTCGACTTGTCGGTCTCTCGGTCAATGCCTGGGCCTTGAGTCGGCATTCGGTCATCACGTAGTCGGGGACCATGCGCCGGACGGCGACCACGCCAAGCGGGATCAGCACGAGGTCGTCGAGATAGCCCAGCACCGGGATAGGATCGGGGATCAGATCGATCGGGCTGAGGGCGTAGGCGACGACGCAGGCCGCCAGCGCCTTGGCATACCAGGGCACGCGGGGATCGCGGACGGCGAAGTAGAGCGCGTAGACTTCGCGTTTCAGAACTTCGGTTGGTGCCGCCAGGTCAATCGGCCAGTCCCGCGATCTCTCCCAGGCCAGCCAGCGGAGCCCCAATGCTTCAGCTTCGTGAGCACAATTACGATTTCGGTCTTCAGGCTCGCCATATGGCCCCTTGGCGGCCTGGGTGCGGAGTTGCATCGCGCTGAAGAGCCGGGACGCCGGGTCAGGGTGATCATGCTCGGTCCGTTCCAGCGCCGCCGCCCATTGCTCGATGCGTTTCGCGGTGACGGCTTCCCGCGATCCAGGGACAGAAGCGCCTCGGAGAGATCCTTTTCAGGTCCACGATCGTCATCGATGGCCCCCGTGACTGGTGGCATATTGGCCCCCGGCGTTGCGGAGCGTCGCGGGGCACGGGATCGCGGCCTTACCCACCGCGGCATGCCTCGACGATCTCCGCCATCGTCGCCTCGAACTGCGCGAAGGTGATCGGCTTGAACACGAACCGCAGCCCTGCCTGGATGGCCCGCCGTTGGTCGTCCAGCTCCGCGTACCCGCTGATCAGCATGATCGGGGTCGGGCACTCCCGGCCCGAATCGCCGCGGCCACGTCGAGGCCCGTCAATTCGGGCATGAGGAAGTCGGTGAGCACGGCCTGGTGGACGTGCGGGTCGAAGCGGGCCAGCCCCTCACGCCCATCCGCCGCCAGGTCCACCTCATGTCCCAACAGCTCGAGGAATGCAGCGAAGAGATGCCGGAGGGGCGGTTGATCATCGATCACGAGCACTTTCAATGCGTGGTGGCTCCCGTCCGTTATGGTGTGAATCGACACGCCAGCGTCATCCGGGTGTGGGCGCCGCGGTGCCCACCCGACACGGCCGAGGTGCCAGCCTAGGGATATTGCCGTCCGCACTCGTGCCCGCACAGTGGACTTTGGTCCACCATGGTTGATCGAATTGGACCCCGCCTGCCGTGCTAGGATGCCGCGCCATGCCCACACCGGAGGCACCCTGCCGGAAACCGGTGAGCGCTACTGTCCCGTCTGCCGGAGCGGGCAGATTACGCCCGTGGGCCACGTCATTGCCTCGGGCGGGTTGGACGTCAAGGTGGAAGCAGCGGTAGCGGACTGCGGGATCAGGTTTCGTTCGTCCGAAAACCGCTTGCCTGACGCGAGCGCCATCCGCGAAAACACGAAGGTCCCCTCAGCACCCTGCCGCTCGCGTCTGTCTCCCATGGGCGGTGGACCAAGGTCTACTACACGAGGCCGAGCGGCTACGCGCACACTGCCCTCGCCTGCACTCTGGCCTTTCGGCTTGATGCGCCGCTGGCGCCGAGGACCCGGGTGAATCTGGCGTGGTCGAGTGTGACACCACGCGAGGGCCCTCGTGGACCAAGCCGTCCTTCGTCTCCTGATTCGGGAAAAGCTCACCACCGGCGATCTGCCGCACAACCACATCCCGCGTGTCTGGGGCGGCCCGGAAGCGGGGAGACCTGCGACGGCTGCGGAAACCGTCTGATTGCCACGCTCATCAGGGAGCGTCCCTGTGCACGCCGTGCATCGCCACGCGGGCGCTCGCCACGCGCGGAGGACGTCGAGGCGACGTTCCGGCACATTGAGCATGTGCTCGAGGTGCGGCGCATCGAGCCTGGGCGGTGCGGAGCGCGTGGTCTCATCGATGCCGTCGCGCTGGTCAAGCGGCCCCGGCCCTAACGGAGTGGGCGCCCGCGGCCGTCGCCTGAGACCGACAAGGCTCGATGCCCCGCCTGCCAGAGCGACCGGATCGCGCCCGCGGCGCACGTCATCGTTTCCGGCGGAGTCGTCGTCAGAAAGAGCACCGATGCGCGGCATGCGGGACGGCGTTCTGGGTGCGTGCGGACGGCGCCGAACTGAACGCCCCGCCGGCGTAGACGGCTCCGCCGTCCACAGCGCAGGCGGGCGTATCTGCTGCAGGGGATGCCAATGGCGAGAAGGGCGCAAGGTCTGTCCCTGGGGGTGCTCCGGGGGCAAGGGGAGGTGGACGTCCTGGGCGCGGAGCGCGTCCAGGTGCCCGGTGTGGCCTCCACGGCGGCATTGGTGCGATGCGCGGAGTGCCAGCGCATCTCGATCGCCGGTATGGTGACGGCCTTCTCGAAGAGTGACGTGCCCCGGAAGGCCGAATCTCGGACGCCGCTGGGCCGCCTCGAAGGGGAGTGCCTGGGTGCCGGTCTCGCTTCACGTGACGCCGCTCATCCTCGAACCCACGACCAAGCGCACCCGCGGCCAGCGGCCGCGTGGCTGGTAAGACGGCATGTCAGACTCCGGAGGGAGTATCTCTGCCGCGAGTGCGCTCGGGAGTTCGTGCTGCTGCTCGACTGAGCCGCTGACTGGGCCTACCCAGCGGATGCAGGCCGATGCTTCGCGCTCAGGCGCTGCCGGCCGCGAGGGTTCCCCGACGCGCTGCACGAGCGCCTGCAGGGAGAGGTCGGCCTTGATGAAGTACGCCGTCGCGCCCGCCTCCATGGCCTGCTGCACGTCCCGATCCTGGCCGAGATTGCTCAGAATGATGACCGGGATGTGCGCCGTCGTTGGGTCCTTCTTCAGGGCGTCGAGGACCTGGAACCCATTGAGCTTCGGCATGATCACGTCGAGCAGGATCAGATCCGGCGGCGCACTGCGCGCCACCCGGAGCGCCTCCTCGCCGTCCGCGGCCGTGATCACCGTGTAGCCTTGCTGCTTCAGCGTCGTCTCCGCGGCCTTGCGCAGGAACCGGTCATCCTCCACCAGCAGGATGCGTCGGGGCTGATCGTTCACCGCTTAGGCCTCCACGAGTCGTTCGGGGCAGCGGATGCAGGTGGATTATTTCATTGCCGGCAGACGAATGCCACTTCCGCGTCGCGCCGGTGCGCGGCACGAAATGTAGGTCCGTTGACGTAGGGAGCGTGACACCCTACCATCATCTCGCCCGAAGCCGCGGCGATGGCCGGACGGCTATGGGGCGAGAGTCGCCGAACGGCGGACGGAACCCGCGGGCGCGTCGTCGCGGACTTTCTCGTGGGCGCTTACTCCGGGCCGCAGGTGGACGCCTCCTCACGCGGGACCGTGGCTTCTACCGCCGGTACTTCGGCGTCACGGTGATCGACCCCAGCGCGGACACCTGAGCGGCGCGCATCCTTTGTGGGAGGCCAAGCCGATGAATCGCAGCCTCGAGCACTTCCTGACCACGCATACCGGGAGCCTGCCGCGGCCGGACGACCTGATCCGGATGATGTTCGCCAAGGAGGAGGGTATCCCGGTCGACCGGGCCGCGCTCGCCGCGCGCATCCGGGGGCGGTGGCGGAGGTGGTCGGCAAGCAGAGCGACGCCGGCATCGCCGTCCCCAGCGATGGCGAGGTGAGCAAGCCGAGCTATGCCACCTACGTCAAGGACCGCCTCGACGGATTTGGCGGCACGAGTCAATCGCTCACGTACCGAGACCTGGTGGACTTCCCGGAGATGGCCAAGCGCGTGTTCGGCGACCCCGGCCGCTCGCGCCGCAAGACGCCGGCCTGCACCGGGCCCATCAGCGTGCGCGACCCCGTGGCGGCGCAGGCCGACGCCCTGAACCTCAGAGCGGCGATCGGCCCTGCCTCGACCGGGGATGCGTTCATGAGCGCCGCCTCACCCGGCGTCATCTCGCTCTTCTTCCGCGACGACCACTACGGCAGTCACGAGGCCTACCTGTTCGCCATCGCGGACGCCATGCGCCACGAGTACGAGACGGTCGCAGGGGCCGGGTTCATCCTGCAGGTCGACTGCCCCGACCTCGCCATGGGCCGGCACATCCAGTTCGCCGACAAGAGCCTCGAGGAGTTTCGGAAGATGGCGCGACTCCACGTCGCAGCGCTCGATCACGCCCTCGAGAACGTCCCGCCCGAGCAAGTGCGCATGCACCTGTGCTGGGGGAATTACGAGGGGCCGCATCACCACGACGTGCCGCTGGCCGACATCCTCGACATCGCCTTCTCGGCGCGGCCCCAGGCCATCTCCTTCGAGGCGGCCAATCCCCGCCACGCGCACGAGTGGAAAGTCTTCGAGCAGATGAAGGTGCCCGCGGACAAGATCATCATCCCGGGGTGATCGACTCCACGACGAACTTCATCGAGCACCCGGAGCTGATCGCCGAGCGCATCAGGCCGCTACGCCCGGCTCGTCGGCCGCGAGAACGTCATCGCCGGGACCGACTGCGGCTTCGGCACGTGGGTCGGCCAGGCCGCCGTGGATCCGGACATAGCCTGGGCCAAGCTGGCCAGCCTCGCGGAAGGGGCGCGGCTCGCCTCGCGGTCGTTCTGGTAGCCTGGACTCAACGCCTTCTCAGACTCGGTTGACAGAGGGGCGGGCGAGCCCTAGGGTACGTGACACCGGCCGAAACTCCAGCACTCCCCGCCGATCGCATCGAGGATCCGGCGAACAATCCGTCCCAGGAGGCGAGCCATGATCCGTGCCGCGTGGCTTCTGATCGCAGCCGCCCTCTCCTCGACCCTGCTGGTGGCCGATCCGACCGAGGCCCAGCAACGGCCGCGCTACGGCGGGGAGCTGGTCTTCCCGGTCCCCTCGGAGCCACCCTCCTACGACGGGCACCGGGAGGGAACGTTCGGGACCGTTCATCCGCTCGCCCCGCACTACAACACGCTCCTGCGCATGGATCCCGTCGATCGGACGGGCACGCGCCCGGTACCGGACCTGGCGGAGTCCTGGACGATCTCGCCGGACGGAATGACCTATACGCTCAAGCTGCGCCAGGGCGTCCGGTTCCACGATGGCAGTCCGATGACGTCGCGCGACGTCAAGGCGAGCTACGACAAGATCATCTTCCCGCCGGCGGGGATCATCTCCGCCCGCAAGGGGACGTACCAGGCGGTGGAGGTGGTCGAGGCTCCCGACCCGGCCACGGTGCGGTTCCGGCTCAAGTGGCCCGAAGCCTCCTTCCTGGTCAACCTCGCCTCCCCTATAGCTGGATCTACAAGGCGGACATCCTGGCCAAGGACATACGCTGGTACGAGACGAACGTGATGGGCACGGGCCCATTCAAATTCGTCGAGCACGTGAAGGGCTCGCACTGGGTGGGGAAGAAGAACCCGGACTACTGGGACAAGGGGAAGCCGTATCTCGACGGGTACCGGGCGCTCTTCATGTCCGCCTCGATCGGCCCAGGTGGCCGCCATCCGCGCGGAACGGGCTCACATCCAGTTCCGCACCGTGAGCCCCGCGGATCGCGACGGGCTCGTGCAGGCGCTGGGGTCGAAGGTCACGGTTCAGGAGAGCCCTTGGGCCTGCGTCGCGCTGGTGGCCATGAACCACGATCGGAAGCCGTTCGACGACAAGCGAGTCCGGCGGGCATTGACCCTCGCCCTCGACCGCTACGAGGCTTCTCGCAACCTCTCCGCATCGCGGTGGTGAAGGAGGTCGCGGGTATCCAGGTGCCGGGGACGCCCTTGGCCACGCCGCCATCGGAGCTCGAGCAGCTCGCGGGCTACAGCCGCGACATCGCGGCCAGCCGGGCGGAGGCGCGCCGGCTCTCCGCGAGGCCGGCGTGCCCGAGGGCTTTGCCTTCACCTTCAAGAATCGCGGGATTCCCCAGCCGTACGAGACGGTCGGGATCTGGCTGATCGACCAGTGGCGGCAGATCGGGCTCAGCGTCAAGCAGGAGGTCATCGAGGCCTCGGCCATGGTGTCCGTCCTTCGCCGGGGCGACTTCGAGGTGGCCATGGACGCCCAGTGCAGCTTCGTCGTCGAGCCCGATATCGACGTGGCGAAGTTTCAGTCCGTCGGGATTTCCGACATCAACTACGGCCGCTACAAGGACCCTGTGCTCGACGAGCTCTTCATCAAGCAGGCGCGCGCCGTGGACCCCGAGGAGCGCAAGCGCTTCCTCCGCGCGTTCGAGAAGCGCTTGCTGGACGAGGAGGCCCACTACCTCTACACGCTCCAGTGGCACCGCATCGTCGCCCATAGCGCCAAGCGTCCGCGGCTGGACCATCACGCCCAGCCACTTCCTGAACCAGCAGCTCGACACTGTCTGGCTGGCCGAGTGAGAGACCTCCGCGGAGACTACCTCGGCAGGTTGGCGTGTGGGACGCGCAAGAGCGCCGCCACCCACAGCAAGCGCTGGCGCGCCGACGGCGTTGAGGGCCGTCACCCAGAGCCCGAGCGCATAGCTTCCCGTCGCGTCGGCAACCACGCGCGCTTCAAGGCGCGCTTCGTGGAGTTGAGCGCCCAGGCATAATGGAATTGCCCGTCGTGAACTCAATGCCGACCCTCCGGAAAACGCTCGGTGACCCCTGACCGGGATCCGCCTGACCTCCTGCGCGAGCAGAAGCACCATCGTCCGTTCTGGGTGCGCGTGCTCTGCTTCGCGGGGCTGGCATCTTCTTCGTCCTCGGCATCGTCGGCTGGCTGATCCCCGTGCTGACGGGCATTCCCTTCTACGTGGCGGGTCTGGCGCTCCTCGCCCTTGCGAGCGACAGCGCGCGCCGCTTGATCAACCGTCTCGAGGGGCGGCTTCCTCGGCGCCTCCGCTGGGCCGTTCGTCACGGCCTCGCCCACATTCCAAGCAAGCGGTTCCGCCGGCTCGCTCAATATCCCCACGCAGGAAGAGCCGCGCGCCGGGTCGCCGCCCGCCGGGCCCGGAATCTCGTGAGGTCCGTCGCGCCTCTCCCGTCTCGACTCGCTCGAGTCCCTTCACGCGCCAGTTCCGACACGCTTCAGCGGGAAGATGTCGACGTCGACGCCCGGCGAGAAGTGAATCGATGCGCGGCTCGGTTGGCGCGGCAATGCCCGCCGCTGCCAGGAGCGTCTCCGACAGATGATCGATCGACGCCCGGTGCAGGGGATAGGGCGGGTGGCGCACCCGGGCGCGGTAGAGGCCGCGCATGCGGGCCGCGTAGAGCGCATATCGCTCGATCAGGAAGTGATCGAGCGTGCCGGGGCGGGCGGTGCCGATGGCCTCGGCGACCGTCCAGCCGAGCCTGAGCTCGGCCCATCCGCCGATCCGCCGGCGCGAGGTGTACTCGACATGCGTGCCGGCGCGCCGCATCGACATCCGGGCCGGGAAATACGGCAGCCCGTACAGGAGCCGCGCTCCGACCACCGCAAGGAGCGACGAGGCCTCGAGCGACCAGAAGTAGATGCCGGGCTCACCGCCGGGGCCGCGCACGTACGTCCGCAGGTTCACCTCGAGGAAGCGATCGGCGAGTGCGCCGGGAAAGCCAGGTGGGCGCGACTCGACGATCTCGAACGGAATCAGCGTCACCCAGGCCGCGCCCTCGAAGAGATCGAGCTCGAGCGCCGCGGGCACGAGCGGGCGGAGCGCGCCCGGCGGCATCGCCCAGTGGAGGAACAAGAGCTCGCGCCAGCGCTGGAACCCCACGGCTTGCTGCATAGCAGTCATCGCGAATTATGTAATCGCCAACCGGGGTCGGCGAATTCGCACATAGCTTGACGCAACTAGATGGTACCGGTAGTCTGACCGCATGATCCGACGGTGAAGCGCACCACCGACAAGACGCGGCTGGGGTCCCGAACCACGGGACGCCCAGCAACAACGGTGGCGCGCGCCCGGCAATTCACGTAACCCCTCGACGACGTTCCAGACCCACGAGGCCCGCGATCACCACCCGGTGGTTGCGGGCCTTTGCGTTTCGGGACGGAACAGGAGCCGCCTCCTGGGAAAGCGATGGACGAGATGCACAAGCGTGTGGCGGTTGTCGGTGCCACGGGGATCGCGGGCCAGCAGTTCCTGGTGGCGCTGGCACGGCATCCCTGGTTCGAGGTGGTGATGCTCGCCGCGTCTGAGCGCTCGGCCGGCAAGACGTACGGCGCCGCGCTGGCCGATCCCAAGACTGGCGCTCGGCGCTGGTGGTGTCAGGAGGAGCCGCCCGCCGACGTGCTCGATCTGCGCGTCGAGAACGGTGATGGCCTCGACGTCGCCGGGATCGACATCGTGTTCTCGGCGGTCGAGTCGGACGCGGCGCGCGTGCTGGAGCCGCAGTACGCCAAGACCGCCGCGGTGCTCAGCACGGCGTCGGCGTTTCGCTACGAGGACGACGTCCCCATCCTGGTGCCGGGCGTCAACCTGGGGCACGCGGCCTCAGATCGACGTTCAGCGCCGCCGCCGTGGCTGGAGTGGCTTCATCGTGCCGCTGCCGAATTGCACGACGATGGGGCTGGTGGTGACGCTCAGCCGCTCCTTGATCGCTTCGGGGTCGAGCGCGTGGTGATGACTTCCATGCAGGGCATCTCGGGGCGGGCCGCTCGCCCGGCGTCGCGGCGCTCGACATCCTCGACAACATCATCCCGTACATCCCCGGCGAGGAGGAGAAGGTCGCACGCGAGACGGGCAAGATCCTCGGGGTCCAGGGCGAGGACGGCATCGCGCCGGCCGCGTTCCCCGTCAGCGCGACCTGCACCCGAGCCGCCGTCAGCGAAGGGCACACCGAGGCGGTGGCCGTGTCGCTCGGACGGCGCGCCAGCCGCGCCGACGTGGCCGCGGCCTTCGGCGAGCTCGGCAGCGAGCTCGCGCGGCTCGGCTTGCCGTCAGCGCCGGAGCGCATGATCACCGTGCACGACGACCCGTTCCGCCCCCAGCCGCGGCTGGACCGCGACGCCGATGGCGGCATGACGACGAGCGTCGGCCGCATCCGGATGATCCCGCGCTCGAGAACGGCATCAAGTATGTCCTCGTGTCGCACAATACGAAGATGGGCGCGGCGAAGGGCACGGTGCTGGTGGCGGAATATCTCGCGACGACGGGCTATCTATAGGAGCCTGTAGGACATGAGCATCACGGCAAGTAGCGCGGCGGTCACCAGGGGCTTCATCCGACGGCTATGATACCGCCGTGTCGGCGGAGGCGGTCGCCCTCGCGTATAATCGCGGGCGCGCGTCGAGGCGCGCAGGGGAGGCATACCATGGCTCTGCAGACACCGCCCACGCCCGTTCGACCCGTGACCGGCACCCACGTCGTCCGCGTGCAGCACGAGGGCATCGTGACCGCCGATGCCGAGCGGTCGAAGGACTTCTACTGCCGCGTCCTGGGATTCCAGGTCCTGCCGCGCCCGGCGTTCAAGGCCGGCGGCTACTGGCTCGGCACCGCGGGCATTTTTCCGCAGATTCACATCATCCAGTCCGAGCTCACGCCGCCGGGGTCGGGGGCATCGATCAGCCCTCTCGCCCGGCACACGTGCTTCGAGGTGGCCGACTACGACGCGATGAAGGCCACGCTGGAACGCGAGGGCATCGAGTACATCGAGAACACGCAGCCCGGCGGGCGCGTGCAGATGCTGTGCAACGACCCCGACGGCAACACCCTGGAGTTCCAGCCGGCGACCGTCTGATCGCGAGTGTCTTTCCTCGAGTCCCGGACCCGATCGGCGCGCGAAGGATTCGGCAAGCCGGTCCTGCGCAAGGATGACGCGCGCCTGCTCGTGGGCGCTGGCTGCTACAGCGACGACGTCAACCTGCCCGGCCAGGCCTACGCGTGCTTCGTGCGCTCGCCCCACGCCCACGCGCGCATCCGACGCGTCGACACGGCGGGGCGCTGGCCACGCCCGGCGTGATCGCGGTGCTCACAGGCGAGGACGCCGCCGCCGATGGCGTGAGGCCGCTCACGCATAGCCCGATGCCGGGGAATCCCCACGAGGAGCTGGTGAAGAGCCGCCATGTGTCCTTCGTCGCCCCGCATCCGCCGATCCCCGCCGATCGCGTGCGCTTTGCGGGCGAGGTGGTGGCCATGGTCATCGCCGAGACGCCCGCCGCGGCGCGCGATGGCGCCGAGCGTGTGAACGTCGACTGGGCGCCGCTGCCCGCCGTGACGGCGAGCACCGCCGCCGCCGCTCCCGACGCGCCGATCCTCTATGAGGACACCACCTCGAACGTGTGCGTCGATTGCGAGGTCGGCGACGCCGCGGCCGTGGACACGGCGTTCTCGCGCGCGGCCCACGTGGTGCGGCTCGACACGTGGGTGCAGCGTGTCACCGGCGTGACGATGGAGCCGCGCGCGGCGGTCGGCGTCTGGGACCCCGCGAGCGGCCGCTACACGGTTCATGCCGGCGCGGGCGGCCTGGGACGGACACAGACCGGCGTGGCCGGCGCACTCGGCGTCCCCGGAGAGCGCCGTGCGCGTGGTGGCGCGCGACGTGGGGGAACTTCGGCACCCGCAATAGCTGCTATCCGGAGTTCGCGCTGGTCGCCTGGGCGGCGCGGCGCCTCGGCCGGCCGGTGAAGTGGACAGGCGAGCGGCGCGAAGGATTCCTCGGCGGACTACCAGGGCCGCGACCTCGCGGTGCACGCCGAGCTGGCGCTCGACGCCGACGGCACCTTCCTCGCGTTTCGGGGCACCAACACCAGCAACGTCGGCGCCCACGCCGTCTCATTCCACCCGCTCAACAAGGGCATGGCGATCACGGCGACGGTCTACCGCGTGCCTGCCGTGGCGATCCATGGGCGCGCCGTCGTCACGAACACGTCACCGACCACGCCGTACCGCAGCGCGGGGCGCCCCGAGATCATGTTCGTCATGGAGCGGCTGATCGACCTCGCCGCGCGCCGGCACGGGTTCGATCGGCTCGAGCTGCGGCGGAGGAACCTCGTGCCCGCGAGCGCCATGCCGTACCGGAACGCCGTCGGCACGCTCTACGACAGCGGCGACTACCTGGCCGCGCAGGACCGAGCGCTGGCCCTCGCGGACTGGGCGGGGTTCGAGGCCCGCCGGGCGGAGGCGCGCCGGCGCGGGCCGCTATCGCGGGATCGGCGTGGCGAACTACATCGAGCTGAACACGGGGTTCCCGCGCGAGCGCGCGCACATCACGGTGCGCCCCGAGGGATCGATCGACGTGGTGCTCGGCACGCTGTCGTCCGGCCAGGGCCACGCGACGAGCTTCGCGCAGCTCATCGTCGAGTGGCTCGGGGTGGAGCTCTCCGAGGTGCGCCTGGTCACCGGCGATACCGACGTCACCGTCGTCGGGGGCGGCGCGCATTCCGCTCGCGCGCTGCGGCTCGCCGCGGTCGTGATGGCGAAGGCGTCGGACCAGATCGTGGAGAAGGGCGTGCGGATCGCCGCCTGGCTGCTGGAGGCGGCGGATGCCGACATCGAATTCTCGGCGGGCCGGTTCAGCGTGAAGGGCACCGACCGCTCGGTCGACCTGTTCGCTGCGGCCGCGGCCGCCCTGCGGCCCGATGCGCCTTCCGATTGCCGGGGACCGCTCGACGGAATCAGCGACGAGACCCTGACCGCGCCGTCCTTCCCCTACGGCTCCGCGGTCTGCGAGGTCGAGGTCGATCCCGAGACCGGCGTGGTCGACGTCGTGCGCTACACGACCGTGGACGACTGCGGCCGCGCCGTCAATCCGATGATCCTCCACGGCCAGACGCACGGCGGCATCGCGCAGGGCGTGGGGCAGGCGCTGTGGGAATCGTGCGCGTACGACGCCGAGAGCGGCCAGCTCCTGTCGTCGACGCTCATGGACTACGCGCTGCCCCGCGCCGACATGCTGCCGGCGTTCACGACGGAGATCAGCGAGGTGCCCTCGACGTCCCATCCGCTCGGGTTGCGGGGCGGCGGAGAGGGCGGGACGACGCCGGCGCTCGGCGCCGTGGTGAATGCGCTCGTCGATGCGCTCGCCGAGCTGGGCGTGGAGCACATCGAGCTGCCGGCGACGATCCGGAGCGTGTCTGGCGTGCGATCCAGGACTCGCCCGGCCGCTCTAAGCTGGCGTTTTCTCCGACGGGCTGCGAGGTCGTCGTCCAGTCCCCTTCGGGCCGAGCGCGCGGATGACGCAGTCCACTGACGAGTTCCGTCCCGAGACTCTTGTGGCCATCGACGCGGTGAAGCGAGCGCTCGCGATCGCTCGGCGTGGCATCGGCGCGGAAGACATCACCGCCAAAGGCGGGCGCGATCTGGTGACGGTGACGGATGTCGCCGTTGAGGACGCGGTTCGAGGCATTGTGGCCGATGCGCTGGGCTTCTCGGTGATCGGCGAGGAGCGCGGTGGCGAGGCGTCGGCCGATGGCTCGCCGTACTGGCTCGTCGATCCCATCTGCGGGACTCGGAACTTTGCTTCGGGCATCCCGCTGTACTGCGTGAACCTGGCGCTCGTGGAGCGGTGACGACGTCACCGTCGCCGTCGTCGGCGATCCATCGACAGAGGCGAGATCGCTGTCGCGGAGCGAGGCCGAGGCGCCTGGGGATTGAAGGACGGCGCCCGACATCGGATGACGACCAGCGACGTGAGTCGGACGATCGTCGTCGAAGACGGCAAGTCGAAGGGCAGTCGCCGCGAGCAGGCCGCGCGGTTCACTGGCCGCGGCCATCCGGGCAGATCGATGGGACTTCCGTTCGCTGGGGACCACGCTGGCCTCGCCTTACCTGGCCGCCGGCCGCATCTCGGCGTACATCGTCTTCTGGGTCTCGGCCATCCACGCCGGGGCCGGCAGCCTTACTCGTCACCGAAGCGGGGGCACCCTGTCCGATCTCGACGGCCGACCCTGGACCATCCGCTCAGACGCGCTCGTTGGCAGCGCCAATCCCGATCTCCACGAAGAGCTGCTCTGACCTTTGCGCGCGCCGCCGTGAACCTCCCACTCTGAAATTCTGCAGCGCCACGATCTACCAATGACGTCTTGACGTCTTGACGTCATGCTGTTAGCCTGAGGACGTGAAGGCCAAGCCCAGGCGCGTGACCGTCTACGTGATCCAGATCTACACAAGGCCCTCCGGCTCAAGGCCGCCGAGACCGAGCGGCCGTACTCGGCGCTCGTCAACGAGGCGCTTCGCCAGAGTCTCGCCGAGGACGCGGAGGACCTGGCTGCCATCGAGGCGCGGGCCAAAGAGCCAAGCATGCCGTTCGAGGAATTCGTGAAGGATCTCAAGCGGCGTGGGAAGCTATAGCGTCCACCTCAAGCGGTCCGCGGCGAAGGAGATCGAGGCGCTACCCCGCAAAGACCGCGCGCGGATCATCGAGCGCATCCGAACCTGTCCGAGGACCCCGTCCAGCCGATTCGACGAAGCTGTCGGGTCGAGAAGCCTATCGCATTCGCCAGGGGACTACCGAATCGTTCTACACAGTGAGCGACCAGGACCGGGTCGTCATGGTCTCGGTAGTCGCCCATCGCCGCGACGCCTACCGCTGACTGCCGGCACATCAGGCGCTGGCCGCGCTCGACCTCTTGCAGTGAGCCCGGCTGCGGGCCCGCCTCCCCGCGGCCTTCCGCGTCAACGCGCCCGACGGGCGCGCCTACTTCGCGGCCGCCGCGGCGTCCGCCTTCCGGAAGTCGGCCTCGGTGAAGCCGTAGAGGTGCGCGCCGCCGGCGAGGATCTGGGCGGCGATCTCGCGCGGCACGTTCTTCGAGCAGGTTCTCCGACACGTGGGGAAGTTCGAGTCGAAGTGCGGGTAGTCCGTCGACACGCACATGCGATCGGCGCCGATCAGCCCGGCCGTCGCCTCGATCTCCGGCTCGCTGCCCTCGACCGCGGCCCAGCAATTGCGCCGGAAGTACTCCTTCGGCGTGAGCGAGAGGTAGGGGGCGTGGGAGTCGCGGTACTGCGGATAGTCCCACTCGATGCGGGTCAGGAGCCCGGGCACCCACGAGTTCTGCGCTTCGAGGAACCCCACGCTGAAGCTTGGGGTGGAACTCGAAGACGCCGCCGATGATCATCGCGATCATCGCCTGCTGCATCTCGATCCAGTGGCTGGCGACGTGCCGGTAGAACCGGTTCTCGCCGTACAGCGGGATCATGCGGAGTACACCGCGCTCACGCCCTCGTGAAACCCCCAGGTCACGCCGAGCTCCTCGTGCACCGCGTAGAGCGGGTCCCAGTAGTTCGAATGCCAGTAGCGGTCGTTCACGAGGTTCGGCCGGATGAAGGACCCGACGGCGCCCAGCTCTCTCACGCAGCGCACCAGCTCGCGGCAGGCCATGTGCACGTCGTGCACGGGCAACATCGCCACGAACTTGAGCTGGTCGGGGCTGTGCCGGCAGAACTCGTGAATCCAGTTGTTGTACGCCTGGCAGAGGGCCAGCGACAGCAGCGGATCGAGGTTGTCCCGGGCGATGAGGGCGAGGCCGCTGGTCGGGTAGAGCACCGCGATGTCGACCCCCTCCATCTTCATGCCCATCACCTGGGCCTCGGGGTTGTAGTCGCGCTCGATGGCGAAGTCCAGCCGGCCCGTGTCGAAGATCCGGGATCCGGAGAGCAGCTGCGTGCTCTGGGTGTCGCCGCGACGGACCCGCTTTCGATACTGCTGGAGATCCATGTCCGAGGTGGGCAGCCCGTCGATCACGGTCGTGCCGGCCGGCCCGCGCTTGGGGCGGCCGTCGGCGCCGACCTGCACGGTGACGCGATGCTTGAACGCAGGGTCCAGGTACCGCTCGAAGAGGTCGGGCGGCTCCATGATGTGCATGTCGGAATCGACGAACCGGAGTCCATCCTTCATGGCATCCTCCTTCGCGTGACGGCTTGGTTGTCCGCCAGCTCGGGCCGGGCGTCCGCCCGGATGCTAGCGGCAGTGCGGCATCACCTCGCGGGCGAAGAGCGTCATCGACGCTCTCACCGTGGCGTGGTCCATGATGCCCCCTTGATTGAAGTAGCAGATGAACTCGTCCATCTGGTACTCGCGACGCAAGGCGCGCACGCGCTCCACGCAGTACTCCGGATCGCCGAAGACACCCATCTCGCGATCGATGTCGTCGAACTTCATGCGCTGCATCCTGGCGAGGACTTGCTGAAAGGCCTCGAAGGTCTTGATGTCCGCCTCCCCGAACGGCCGCAGGCGTTCTCCCGCCTCGCGGAAGAAGCGCAGCAGGCTCGGCTCGCATTCCTCGCGGGCCTTCGCCCGGCTCGTGGTCACGTGCACCGGGAAGGCCAGGGCGGCGTCGGCGCGGGCGCCGGAGGGCATGGCGGCGCGGTATCCGGCCAGGCCTTCCCGGAGCTTCTCCGGGGGATTGATGAGGGGCGTGGCGAAGATCGGGAGGCACGCGCCGCGCGGCGAGCGGGAACGTGTCGGGGCTATTGGCGGCGATGCGAACGGGTGGATGCGGAACCTGCACGGGCCGGGGCACGATGGTGAGATCCCGCGCGTGGTAGTACTTCCCCTCGTAGGAGAAGGTCTCGTGGGTCCACGCCTCCAGGATGAAGTCGAGCGCCTCCTCGAAGCGCGCTCGGCTCTCCTCTTGTGGGATGTCGTAGCCGGCGTAGTGAATCGGCGCGGTGCCCCGCCCGACTCCGAGCTCCAGGCGCCCGTCGCTGAGCAGGTCGGCGGTGGCGGCTTGCTCGGCGGTCTTCACCGGGTTGTGCAACGGGAGCAGCGTCACCGCGGTGCCCAGGCGGATGCGGCGCGCGCGCTGGGCGGCGGCGGCCAGGACCATGAGCGGGTCGGCGAGGGTGGAGAAGGGGCGGCTGAAGTGCAGCTCGCCGAGCCACGCGGTGTCGAGGCCCAGGGCATCGCCGAGCCTCGATCTGGGCCATGATGTCCCGGTACCGCTGGCGCTCGGAGTATCCGGCGGCGCACGGGAGCTGATCGAAGAAGCCGAAGCGCATGCGCTCGTCCTCCTACCGAGGGACCCAGAGGATGGTGCCACCACAACGGTTCCGTCTTCGCCATGGTCCACCTCCTGACGTCGTCGTCCGAACCGCGCCCGACTCGCGCGCCCCCGACTATACCCCAGGTTCCGCAGGCGGACCGCGGCCGAGGGATTGAGCGTGTCGGAGCGACCACCGTTCGAGCAGCCGTTAGCTTCGAGCCGGCTTGCGCCGCGCCATCCGTTCGGGGAGGCTCAGAGGGCGTCGAGGCCCCCTTCGATGGCCTATTCCACCCCGGGCAGATCGAGCTCATGGGCGCGGTGACACGCGGCGAAGTGGGCGGGCGAGGTCCTCGCCATGCCGGCGCCTGCGTGCGGCACACCTCGATCGCGTGGGGACAGCGGGGGTGGAAATAGCAGCCGCTGGGCGGAGCCGCGGGGTTCGCCACCTCTCCTTGCAGCACGATGCGCCGCGCGCGTGTGCGCGGGTCCGGCTCGGGAACGGCGGAGAGGAGCGCCGCCGTGTACGGGTGCTTGGGAGCCTGGAAGAGCTCGTCGGTCGCCGCCAGCTCCACGATGCGCCCGACGTACATGACGGCCACGCGATCGCTGATGTGTCTCACGACGCTCAGGTCGTGCGCCACGAAGAGATACGTCAGCCGAAACTCGGCCTGCAGATCGATCAGGAGATTCAGGATCTGGGCCTGCACCGACACGTCCAGGGCCGAGACGGGCTCATCGGCAACCACCAGGCGAGGGTGCAGGGCCAGCGCCCGGGCGATGCCGATGCGCTGTCGCTCGCCCCCGCTGAAGGCGTGCGGGAAGCGGCGCATGTACTCGGGCCGGAGCCCGACGCGCGCGCAGGAGATCCGCCACGCGCTCTTCGCGCTCGCGGCGATTCTTCATGCCGTGCACCAGCAGCGGCTCGCCGACGAGATCGAGCAGCGTCATGCGAGGATTGAGCGAGGTGAACGATCCTGGAAGATCATCTGCATCTCTCGACGCAGCGCGCGCAGCTCCGACGGGCGCAGCCGGCCCATCTCGATCACCGAGCCTCCGGTGACCCGCATGAAGATCTCGCCCCCGTCGGCTCGATGGCCCGCAGGATGCACCGCGCCGTCGTGGTCTTCCCGCAGCCGCTCTCGCCGACCAGGCCCAGCGTCTCCCCCTCGTCGATGTGAAAGTCGACGCCGTCCACCGCCCGGACGTGGCCCACCGTCCGCTTCCAGAAGCCCTTCCGGATCGGAAACAGCTTCTGCAGCCCGGCGACCCGCAGCAAGGCCTGCTGGGGCAGCGAGGTCGGCTCCGAGATCCCGGATTGGCTGGTCATCCGCGCGATCGCCGGCGCACCGCTCACTCGTAGAGGAAACAGCTCACGGCGTGCTGGTCCCCGACCGGCCGCAAGCTCGGCGCCCGGCGGTCACAGGTGCCGGGCATGAAGTCCGCGGCAGCGCGGATGGAAGGGGCACCCCGCGGGCCGGTCGTAGGGTGCGGCACGGCGCCCGCGATCGGCGTGAGGCGCTCTCGCGTGCGCGATCGCATGCGAGGGATGGAGCGCAGGAGCGCCCGCGTATACGGATGCCGGGGGCGTGGAAGATCTCGTCGACCGGCGCTTGCTCGACCACGCGGCCCAGGTACATCACCGCCACGTCGGTCGCCATCTCGGCGATCACGCCGAGGTCGTGGGTGATGAGCATGATCGCCATCCCGTCTTCCCGCTGGAGCTGGCGCATCAGCTCGAGAATCTGCGTCTGGGTCGTCACGTCGAGCGCGGTCGTGGGCTCGTCCGCGATCAGCAGGGTCGGATTGCAGGACAGCGCCATCGCGATCATGGCACGCTGGCGCAGGCCGCCGCTGAGCTGATTGGAGAGCTGGTTCACGCGCTCGCCCGGCGACGACACGCCGACCCGCCGCAGCATCTCGATCGTCTTCTCGCGGGCCTGCCCCGGCCGACCCGCTGGTGCAGCATGATCGCCTCGCTGATCTGGTTCCCGATCGTGTGGACCGGGCTGAACGACGACATCGGCTCCTGGAAGATGAGCGCGATCTCGGCCCCGCGGATCGCCCGCATCTCCTGGCCATTCGGCGCCAGCTTCGCGAGGTCGACCACCTGATCGGCGCCCGCCCCGCCCTCGGTGGCCCGCCGGCGGAACTGGATCTCTCCGTCGACGATCCGGCCCGGCCGATCGACGATGCCCATGATGGACCTCGCCGTCACGCTCTTGCCGCACCCGCTCTCGCCCACGATGCCCAGGGTCACGCCGCGGATAGAGGTCGAAGCTGACCCCATCCACCGCCTTCACCGTCCCCTCGTCCTGGGGAAAGTACGTCTTCAGATTCCGCACGGCAAGCAGCGCCTCCCGCCGAATCGCCGTCACGGCCTCGCGCGCCTGCGCTTCCAACTCACGCGCCCCCGATCCATCGCCGCTCACCATCCCGGCAGCCAGCCGCGAAAGGACCCGACGCGGAGGAAAGCAGCGCGGTCCGCCAACCATCGAGCGTTCCACTTCGAGCGCCGGCTATGCCGGCGCAATCCTGCTTTTCGGGGGAGGCGTCGGCAGGGCAGGAGCCCCCTCCGAGATCTAGCGTCCGTACGGGTCGGCGGCATCCCGCAATCCATCCCCGAGGAAGTTGAAGGCCATGACCACGATGATCACGGGCACCGCCGGGAGCATCAGCCACGGGGAGATGGCCACCGTCTGGACGTTCTGGGCCTGCTGCAGCAAGACCCCCCAGCTGATTGCGGGCGGGCGCAGGCCGAGCCCGAGAAAGCTGAGGGCGGTCTCGCTGATGATCATGGCGGGCAGCGCGAGCGTGGTGGCCGCGATGATGTGGCTCATGAACGACGGCACCATGTGGACGAAGATGGTCCGCATCTGGGTACACCCGACCAGCCGTGCGGACACGACGAAGTCCTCCTCGCGCAGCGTGAGAAAGCGCCCGCGGACGACGCGCGCCAGCTCGGTCCACGCCAGGAGCGAGATGATGATCGTGATGGCGAAGTACACCTGCATGACCGACCAGGTCCGGGGCAGCGCCGCGGCCAGTCCCATCCACAGCGGTATCGTCGGGATCGAGCGGAGGATCTCGATGATCCGCTGGATCACGGTGTCGGCGATGCCGCCGTAGAAGCCCGAGAGCCCGCCGAGGACGACGCCGAGGACGAGGCTCATCGTCACCCCGACCAGGCCGATGGTCAGCGAGATGCGCGTGCCGAACATCAGCCGCGACCACAGATCCCGCCCCTGTAGATCCGTGCCCAGCAGAAAGATCGTCTGGGCGGCATCGCGGCCGCCGTCGACCCCGATCAGGTGACGCGTCGCGGGAATCACCCCGAGGAATCGATACTCGAAGCCTTCGGCGAAGAACCGGATCGGGATCTTCTGGGCGGGATCCGCTCGGTAGACCCGCCGGAAGGTCTGGAGGTCGCGGACGCCCTTGACGGCGTAGACGTGGGGGCGAAACCGCCAGCCCTCGAACCAGTGGATGGGCTGCGGAGGCATCAGGGAGCGCTGCGCCTCGGACGCATTCGGGTCGGCATAGGCGAGGAAGTCCGCGCCCAGCACCACCAGGTAGAAGCCGATGACGACGATGCCGCTGGCCACGGCGACGCGATGCCGCCGGAATCGCCACCACGTGAGCCGCCACTGCGAGGCCACGTAGAGGCGCCGGTCCTCCGCGGGCGCGACGGCGCCCGGCCCGTGAGCGGGAGCGCTCGCGGGATCGAGCGCCAGCGTCGGGCTCGGCCATCAGGAGTCCTCGAGGCGGATGCGCGGGTCGACCCACACGAGGAGGATGTCCGAGATCAGCGTGCCGATCACCGTCATGACGCCGAGCAGGAGCACGATCGTCCCCGCCAGGAACATGTCCTGCGCGATGAGGGCCCGCAGCAGGAGCGGTCCGACGGTCGGCAATCCGAGGACCAGGGACACGATGATGCTCCCCGACACGATGTACGGCAGCGTGTAGCCGATGGTGCTGGCGAACGGGTTGAGGGCGAGCCGGACGGGGTACTTCAGGATCACCCTGAGCTCCGAGAGGCCCTTGGAGCGCGCCGTCACCACGTAGGGCTTGCGCAGCTCGTCCAGCAGATTGGCGCGCATGATCCGGATCTGTTGCGCCGTTCCCGCCAGCCCCAGGATCAAGGCCGGGATCGGGAGATGCTTGCAGAGGTCCCACACCTTGGCCGCGCTCCAGGGCGCGTCCTGAAGCTCCACGGAGAAGAGCCCGCCGATATTGGCGTTGAAGAGGGTGAAGCCCAGGTAGAGCAGCACGAGCGCGAGGAGAAAGTTGGGCACGGCGAGGCCGATGAAGCCCACGAACGTGGCGGTGTAGTCGCCCACGCGAATACTGCCGGACGGCGGAATAGATGCCGATGGGCAGGGCCAGCACCCAGGTGAGGAACAGGGCGGCGAGCAGAGACCACCACCGTCAGCCACAGGCGGTCGTCCGATCACCTCGGTCACGGGCCGCTTCCACTCCATGGACATGCCGAAGTTGCCCTCGGCGATCAGCCTGACCCACTTGTAGTACTGCACGTACATGGGCTGACCGAGGCCGTACTGGATCCTCAGATTCTCCGCCTCCTGCTCGGTGACGACGCTGCCGGACGCCGCCATCTGGGCGATGTACGAGGTGACGTAGTCCCCGGGCGGCAACTGGATGATGACGAAGGACAGGACGGAGATCGCCCAGACCGTGAACACCGCGAGCAGGGCGCGCCGCCCGATGTACGCGAGCATGCCAGGGCCCGGATCGGCCCGGCTCACCGTCCCACGGCGACGGGAGCCGCGCCGCCGAGCTTACTTCTTCCAGAAGAACGTCGACCGGACGGGAAATCGTCGGGGTCTTGCCGTCCGGGCTATTGTATTGCCGCGACGGGATGTTCCCCATGTTCGTCTTGACCACGCGCACGCCCATGGACGCCGGTCCCATGCCGATCACGCCGATGATGTAGACCTCCTCCGCGGCGATCTTCCAGACCTCCTTGCCGAGCTGGATGCGCTCCTTCTCGGGCACGCCGAAGGCCTTCTTCCACTTCTCCATCAGCTCGCGCATGCCGCGGCGGCGGCTCCTTGCCCTGGGTGCCGGCGGAGTGGAACCAGCTTGACGTAGAGCGGCCCCGACGACGGCGACGGCGGCGATGCTCGAAGGGGAACACGTGGAGCGGGAAGGTGAACAGGTGCTCGCTGCCGTCGTTGTTCCAGCGCGCCGAGCTGCTGCTCGTTGGCGGCCGTCCGCTTCAGGGCCAGGCTCCGCTCGACCTCCTGCACGGTCAGGTCGATGCCGATCTTCTTCCACTGCTCGCGGATCATCTCGGCGATCTGCGTGAACTGGAGGAACTGGCCGCCCAGCGTCATGATCTCGATGCGCAGCCGGCCCTTGCCGTCCGCGCGCAGGCGGTAGCCCTCGGCGTCCTTCTTGGCCAGGCCGATCTTGTCCGAGCATCTCGTTGGCCTTCTTGACGTCGAGCGTGGCCCAGAGCTTCCGGTACTGGGGTCCCGGGTTGTACTTGTTGCTGTCGGCGGGCACCACGGAGCTGGGCGTGCCCGTCCCCAGCCAGAACGTCTCGTTGATCTGGTCGCGGTCGATCCCGAGCGCCAGCGCGCGCCGGAAGTCGGCGGTGTTGAACCACTTCGCGATCTCCGGGTCGGCGTCGTAGCTCAGGTTGAACTTGATGATCATGTCGCCGCCGTAGTCGCCGGGATCGAGGTAGAGCCTTGTAGTCGCCCTTCTGCCTGGTTCTCGAGGAACACGGGCAGCTTGCCGAGGTCGAGGTGCCGCTGCCTGGAAGTCGTACTCGCCGGCGATCGCGCGCAGGTTGATGACCTCCAGGTTCTCGGCCAGCGTCAGCACCACCCGGTCGATGTAGGGCAGCTGGTTGCCCGGCCGTGTCCACGAAGACGCTGTACGGGTTCCGCTCGAGCGTCCACGTCGGCGTGTTGATCGGCGGTCACCGTCTTCCACGGCGAGACCACCGGCAGCTCCGGGTTGAGCGCCCAGTCGTTCTTGGCCAGGAACATGCGGACCCAGCTGTCGAACTTGGCCTCCTTGACCTTCTTGTCCAGCTCGGCCTCGCCCACGTACTTCGGGTGGAACTGCTTGAGGTAGTGGGCGGGCGCGTAAGCCGCCCATGCCGCGATACGCGCACTCGCCTGGCCAGGCCGAGGTCGGTGGAGCCGGCCAGCACGTCGGGGAGCATGAAGTAGGGCTCGGGGAACTTGAACCGCACCGTGTAGGTGTCGACCTTCTCGATCACGCCCTGCTTGCCGTTGATGGCCATGGCCGCCGAGGGCGTGGGAATCAGGTCCTTGTTCCGGTAGATGTCCTCGAACCAGAAGACGAAGTCGTCCGCGGTGAACGGGCTTGCCGTCGCTCCACTTCATCCCGCGGCGCAAGGTGCACGAGGCACGCGCGGCCGCCGTCCTGCATCTCGAGGCTCTTGGCGAGGTTCGGCACGGCCTCGTCGCCGTGCTTAGTCCCAGAACGTGAGGATGGTCCGGTCCCGAACAGCACCGGAAGCCGTTCCAGTAGTCAGCGGGGCCCGATGAAGCCGGCGCGCCACGTGCCGCCGTACTTGCCGATCGACTGCAGCGGCTTGATGACGGAAGGCGGGTCCTGCCCGATCCCGCTCGGCCACCGGCGGGGTTGCCGGCCTTGACCAGCTCGGCGAGCTGGGGGGCTTCCTTGAGAAGGACTTGGGGAACTTCGCGGCGTCGGTGACGACCTCCGGTCCTTCCAGCTTGCCGATCAGGCCGCTCTTGGCCATCTGCGCCAGGGCCCCCGCGGCAACCCCGATGGTGAGGAGCCCCACCACGAGGGCAATCATGTAGCGGGACCGTCGCACGCGTTAGTCCGCGGCGTTCGCCCAAAGGTCGGTCATGACGCGTCCCCATTTTTTGCCGCTTTGCCCTTGCCAGTCAACGTGCGCGCGCTGACTGCGGCCCCACGCTTGCCCCCGGCCCGCCACCCTGCCCGACCCCTGACCTGTATGTTGGGGGGATACTGACCCGGCGGGGGCACCTCGTCAAGCGGCTGTCGGAGCCGGGCCGGGAATGCGCCCGGCTGGTGTCAGGATGGCGATGCGGAACAGCCGAGCCACAGGGCTCCGAGGCTGACTGTGCCGAGCACACGCCACCATGCGTGACGTGCTGCGGGGTCTCGTGTCGACGACCTCCCACGCATGGCGGTGGTCGATCTCGAAGCCGCCCAACGCTCGTTCGCGCTCGCCAAGTGGCTCCCCGCCGGGGCTAGCAGATCAGCGCTGTTGGCGTGGAGACCCGCTTCGGGAGCGAGTCGATGATCGCGGAGGAATCCGCGTCCGGACGGGGCTCTTGACGGGAGGGACCGCTCTCCGGCACCAGGCCTGACCGGGGCACCGGACGTCGCCTCTCACGCGCTCCGCGGGCGCCCGGCGGCGGGGGCGCGACCGTTGCGGGCGCTGGCGGGAGCGCGACCGTTGCGGGCGCCGGCGGGGGCGGCGTGGCACGTCGCGGGCGCTGGCGGCGGGGGCGTGACCGACGCGGGCGCTGGCGGGCGTGACCGACGCGGGCGCCGGCGGCAGGGGCGCGACCGTCGCGGGCGCTGGCGGGGCGTGGCCGTCGCGGGCGCTGGCGGCGGGGCGTGACCGTGGCGGGTGCTGGCGGGGCGCGACCGTTGCGGGCGCTGGCGGCGGGGGCGCGGCCCTCGCTGACTCTGTCGGGGGCCTGACCTTCACTGACTCTGTCGGGGGCGTTACCATCACGGGCGCTGGCCCGGGCGTGACCCGGAAGAGAGGCGTGCCCTGGGCGCTTCCCGGCATCGAGGGTGGCGGGGTCCTGGTCGCCGGTGATGCCGGATTGGGCGGCGTGGCTCGGGGCGTCACCGAAATCTCCTCCGGCGTCACGCGCGGCGTGCTCTTGATGGCCAGCTCATTCCGAGGAATCGGTTCGCTGCGCGGAGGCGGCGGTGTGACCGGCGGCCTGACGACGACTTCCGCCGATCGACCGACTGGCGCCGGCGCGGACGCTCTCGGCGCCCGGGTTGGCGGGGTCCGGCGAACCGGACCGGCTTGAATCGCGGACGGCGCCGGCGGCGGGGCCGTCGCAGGGTACCAAGAGACCCAGGCGCCGAGCGTGATGACCCCACGACCAGGGCGACCAGGGCGCCTATGCCCACCGTCCGCCACGGCACCGGCGGCCGCCGCGCCCGCGGCTGCACGGCGGGCGCTGAGTCAGGGACCGTGGGGACTGGCCGCTCCGCCACCCGATAGAGCTCCACCCACAGCGCGTTGGCCACGGAACCCATGTCAGGTGCTCGTGGATCTGGCGACCTGGCGAGGGCCTGCATCACGAGCTCTCTGACTGCCGCGGGCACCTCGGGACCGAGCTGCCGCTCGGGGCGCGCGCCGGAGCCTTCGCTCCGGGGCTGCACCGCGCCGCTGAGCATCTGCATCAGGAGCAGGCCCAGGGCCTGGATGTCCGCCTGCTCGGTCAGCCCTCCAGCAGGCTCCGCCGTCTGGGCGCCCTTGACGTCGACCCGAGACGCGGGATCCCGCGGTCGAGGCTCGGGACCCGCCCTCCAAGGCGCGCGACCTCGAATCCCGTGAGCTTGACGGTGTCCTCGGCGCCGACCAGCACGTGCTCGGCATCGAGGGCGCCGTGGACGAGCACGAGATTGTGGGCGGCCTGAAGGCCGTCAGCGATCTCGAAGGCCAGTCGCAGCGCGCGCTCGACGGGCAGCGCCCCCTGTGGCCGATCACATCAGCCAGGCTTTGCCCGGCGAGGGGCTCCAGCACCAGGAAGCCGCGGTCGCTCGCCGTGCGGTCGCAGTCGTGCACGATGGCCACGTTGGGTCGAATCCGGGCGACGGCGCGCGTGACCGACAGCTCGTCGCGGAGGCGGCGGACCTGATCGTCATCGAGCTCGATACCGAGGGGCAGGAGCTTGATGGTCACCGCCGCTCCCGTCTCCCCATCCTGCGCGATGTACAGATTCCCCGATGGCCCCGCGGCAAGCCGCCGCGACACCTTATACCGCGCCTTGATCGCCTGGCCGATCCAGGGATCCCTCTGGGCGTCGGTGCGCAACGGGGATCCCGGGTCGGCCCCGGGGAACGCAACCGGGTTTGCGCGCTCCATATCCCAGACCTCCTCGGCGTGCCGACGGGGCACGCCGAGCCGAGCGGAAACTACCTGGAAACCATGTCCCTGACTGCGTCCATCGCGGGTCCAGCCCTCCTGGGCGATATTGCGGGACCCTGGGGGACCCACGCTAGCACAAGCACGCCCGTTCAGCCGGCCGAACTCTGGCTAAACCCGATTGCCGCCAACGCCGGTATCGCCCTCCTCAACCACCACCCGCGACCGCCCGTCCACGTGGCGGAGGCTCACGGAGACGTCGCCCGAGAAGCGGAGCCGCAGCTCGCCGCCGGACGGGACGTCCGCGATGCGCGACATCGACGAGCCGCTGGCCCACGAGGCCGTGGACGGCACCCAGGTCCGTCAGCGTGTAGTGGTGGCGATCCTGATCGGGACTGTCCAGCGCGTCGACTGTCTGCCAGAACCACCACGCCGGCTTCGATGAAGATCCGGTGCCAGGGGCCCCTCGGCCAGGCGCAGGAAGAGCACGTTCGCCTCATTGACGAGCTGGCCCCGGTAGTAGTGCGCCTGGACGAGCAGCGCGTGGCACACCTCGCCGGCGACGTCGGGGGCGCCTCGCGATAGACGAGCATGTTGGCCTTCAGGCTCACGCGCGCGGGCATCGTCGCCCGCGGCGTCGCGACGGCCGCCCGGTCTCCGGCGAGGTCGGCGGGCCGGAGCGCGACAAACGCGATGGCGCCGGCGATGAGCACGAGCGTCACGTGGCCGAACGCCAGTCCCCAGCCGAGCACGCTGGCGCCGCCGAGGAGGTCGAGGGTCGCGCCGAGCGCGAGCGGCCCGACGAAGCCGCCGGCATAGCCGAGCGTCGAGTGCACGGCCAGGGTGGCCCCGCGCCGGCCCGGCTCGGCGCTGCCTGCGCTGCCCGCGGTGAGCGAGGACGAGTCCGACCAGATCAGCACGGCGTAGACCAGCACCAGCGCCGCCGTGCCCGCGTACGGGAGCGCCGCGCCGAAGCCGACGACTGCCGCCATCGCGGCCGAGACGAGCATGGTGCCCAGGATGAACCGCCGGCGCCCGAACCGGATGGAGAGCTCGTTGCCCCAGATGCTCGCCCACACGCCCACGAGCCCCATCACGCTCGCCACGGTGGCGGGAGCCAGCGGGACCCAGGCGCCGTCGCCCCGAAGCGCGGCGAACGTCAGGAAGGCGACCACCCAGGCCCGCAGCGCGGACATCTCCCAGGTGTGCACGCAATAGGCGAGGGAGTAGGCCAGCGCCGAGCGGTTGCGGAGCACCGGACGGAAGTCGAGCAGCCCGGGCGCGGCCCCGCCGACGGACGCGGCGCGCGGCCCGGGAGGCCGATCAGCGCACGAGCAGGAAGGCCAGCGCCGCGCCCAGCGCGCCCGGGACCAGCGCCCAGCGCCAGCCGAGCCATCGCGTTCACCGCTCCCGCCACGCCGAACGAGAGCGCGGCGCTCACGCCGACGGAGGCGGCATGCGCTGCCACGCGCGCGCGATTGCCGCGGGCCCTCGGTGAGGTCGCTGAGCGCCTTGAGCCCGGGCATGTAGCTGCCGGCCCAGCCGATGCCCATCAGGGCGCGGAATCCCAGCGCCGACCAGAACCCGCGTGGCCGTCCAGGCGAAGCCGGCGAAAGGCCAGCACGGTCAGCGCGACCGAGCCCAGATAGATGCGCTTGGCGTCCACCCGATCGGTCAGTGACGAGAGCAGCGGCACGACGAGGGTGTAGGCGGCGTAGTAGATGCCGCTGATCCAGCCGGCCTCGGTATTGGTGAGCGCCCCAGGCGGGAATCAGCGTCGGGATGAGCGCGGCGACGCTGAACGCGCCGATCTGGGCGCAGGCCTGCGCCGCGCACATCGCCACCACCTCCCGGCGCATCGCGTCATCCGGGAGGGTGCCTCGTCGAGCATCCGCTCCACGATCACGCAGTCGCGCCAGGCGCCCTCGAGCTTGCCGTGGCGCTGATAGACGCCCACCACGCGGAAGCCGCAGCGCTCGTGCAGCGCGAGGCTCGGCGACGTTCTCGGGAAAGATCCGGGACACGAGCTTCCAGAACCCGCGCTCGGCGTAGGCGCGGCAGAGCGCATCCAGCGCCGCTCGTCCCGCGCCCAGCCCCGCGCCGAGCGGGCCACGTACACCGAGTGCTCGGCCACCCCCGCGTAGGCCGGCAGCGGCTCCGGTAGGGGCCGCGCCGAGGCCCAGGCCACGATCCGGCCCTCGCGCTCCGGCCACCACGGTGGGAAGCGCTCGCCCTTGTCGGATGAGCTGCGCCTCGAGCTGCGCCGCCGTGCGCGGCTCGGTCTCGAAGGTGGCGACGCGATCGGCGATGCCCTCGTTGTAGATGGCCGCGATCGCCGGCGCGTCCGCCGGCGTCGCCAGCCGCGTGCTGAGCGGGCCGCTCGCCATCGCGCGAGTATCCACGACGGGCGGCGGCTTGACAGATCAACCAATTTTGATAGGTTCGGCCCGTGCCCACCGCCGCCGCCCGCGAGGCCACGCTGGTGCAGCGCTGCTTCCATGCGCTCGGCGACGAGACGCGGCTCCGGCTCTCGAGCAGCTCCGCGCCGGCGAGCAGTGCGTCTGCGACCTCACCGACTCCCTGGAGACGAGTCAATCCGAGGTTGTCGTTCCATCTGAAGGTCCTGAAGGACGCCGGGCTGGTCACCGATCGTCGCGACGGCCGCTGGGTGTACTACGCCCTGGACGGGGCCGCGCTGGAGGCGCTGGTGGACTTCCTCTCCGGGCTCCGGCCCCGGCGCGGCAGGCTACGGCTCGCCCCGCGCCGCTGCGACTGACGGCGCCGGCGCGCTCCCCCTGGTGCCCACCTTACCTCGGGCTCGTCCGCCGGCCGTGACGCGACCGCGGGCGCTCGTCCTCTGCACCCACAACTCGGCGCGGAGCCAGATGGCCGAGGGGCTGCTGCGGCACCTCGCGCCGGAGCGCTTCGAGGTCGAGAGCGCGGGCACCGAGGCCACCGCGCGTCCATCCCCTGGCGATCGAGGCAGATGCGGGAGATCGGCATCGACATCAGCGGGCACCACTCGAGAGACCCTCGACGGCTTCGTGGATCGGCCCTGGGACTACGTGATCACGGTTGTGCGACCACGCCAATGAGCGCTGCCCGCTCTTTCCAGGGAGGACCCGGCGGATCCACTGGAGCTTCGAGGATCCGTCCGCGCGCGGCGCGGCACCGAGGCCGAGCGGCTCGCGGTGTTCCGCCGGGTCCGGGACGCCATCGCCGCGCGGCTGACGCGGTGGCTCGCCGAGGAATCCCGATGAGGCCGGTACCGTCCCTGGCCCGCCGGGTGACCGCGCGAGGCGGTGGGCACCGCCTTCTCCTCGCCGCCGTGGTGGGCTCCGGCATCATGGGCGAGCGACTCGCCGGCGGCAATGTCGCGCGGTAGCGCTGCTCGCCAACACGCTCGCCACCGGCGCCGCCCCTCGTCGCCCTCATCTTGACCTTCGGGCCCATCTCCGGGCGCCCACTTCAATCCCGCCGTCACCCTGGCGGACGCCGCGCAAGGGGGACGCTCCTGGCGCGACGTGCCCGCCTATATCCTGGCGCAGGTCGGCGGCGCCTTCGCGGGCGTCGCCGCCGCGCACCTCATGTTCGGCGAGCGCCTCTTCTTCGCCTCGCGCCACGCCCGCGCCGGCGGCGCGCAGGCGTTCAGCGAGTTCGTGGCGACGTTCGGGCTCCTCATGCGTGATCTGGGGTGCGCCCGCCTGCGCGAGGCCGCGGTGCCCTACGCGGTGGCCGCCTACATCACCGCCGCCTACTGGTTCACGGCGTCCACGTCCTTCGCGAACCCGGCGGTGACGCTGGCGCGGGCGGCCAGCGACACCTTCGCCGGCATCCGACCCTCGGGACGTCCCCGCGTTCATCGCCGCCCAGCTCGTCGGGCGCGGCGGTGGCCACCGGGCTCTTCGCGTGGCTGGTCCCCGTCACTCCCGCGCCCGGGTCTGACGCCGTCCGCGACCGCGCGCGCCCGCGTTGAGGGCATCCGCTCCCGGGCGGCCCACTACGGCTGGAGTCATCGTGTGGCGACGCTCTGCGTGACCGAGACCATCACCTGGGGCATCATCTTCTACGGCTTCCCGGTATTCCTCGGCGCCATGGAGCAGGACCTCGGCGCCTCGCGCGTGGTGGTGACGGGCGCGTTCTCCCTGGGGCTTAGCGGTCGCCGCGCTGGCGGGAGTTGCCGGTGGGCTCGCTGGCTGGATCGCCGCGGCGCCCGGCTCCTGATGAACGGTGGGCTCCTGTCTCGCCAGCCGCGCTCACCTTGCTGTGGTCCATGGTCGAGACGCCCGCGGCCCTCTACGCGGTGTGGCTATTCATGTGGCATCGCCATGGCGACCACGCTCTACGAGCCCGCGTTCGCCGCCATCGTGCAGTGGTTTCCCACCGGACGCGACCGGGCCCTCCTCACCGTGACCATCGCCGCCGGCTTCGCGAGCACCATCTTCATGCCCATCGAGGCCTGGCTCCTCGACGCGGTGGGCTGGCGGCGAGGCGCTCACCATCCTCGCCGGGGTGCTGGCGGTCACCACCATTCCCCTGCACGCCTTTCTCCTGCGGCCGCCTCCGCATCTCGCCGGTATCGCGCGCGGTGGCGCACGCCCGCCGCCACGCCGGGTCTCGTGCTCGGCGCGGCGCTGCCGGCACCGGATCTTCTGGATCCTCGCGCTGGCGTTCTTCATGAGCAACTTCGCGCATACCTCCGGGACCGTGCACCTCATTCCCTACCTGATGCAGTACGGCTATTCACGCCGCCCTCGCCGCCGCCACGGTGGGATGGATCGGCGCCATGCCAGGTGGGGGACGCATCTTCTTCGTCCCGGTGGCAGCCTGGGTAGGACCGCGATGGGTGGTCCCAGGCCTGTTTCTGGCCCAGACCGGCGGGCATGGGGTTGCTTCCCTTCATCGGCTGGCTGCCGTCGGCCATTCCCATCGTGGTCCTGCTGGGCGCCGCCAACGGCATGTCGACCCTGGCCCGGGCCAGCATCGTCTCGGATTATCTTCGGCCGCCGCCACTACCCGGGAGCATCAGCGGCGCCATCGCGCTCGGCGCCAACGGCGCGCGGGCGCTGGCGCCGATCGGCTCGTCCGTCCTGCTCCTCGGGCCCGAAAGCTACGAGCGGCTGTTCGGGATCCTGGCGGTGGCGCTCCTGCTGGTGAGCGTGATGGTGCTCCTCGACTGACCATGTCCTGCCTCACCGCGACGCGAGCCACGATGAAGAGCGCCGGAAGGGAAGCAGCGTGCCCGTCGGCTCGCCGCGGGTGGCGCGGGCCACCAGCGGCGGCGTAGGCGGCCTCGAAGCCGTCGCCGCTCGGGCTCGGCCAGCGCGTCGAGAAGCGGCCGCAGCCAGGTGCCCTTGGTCCACTCCTTCACCGGATTGTCGCCCTCGAGCACCTGGAGATACTCCGTCTCCCAGATGTCGAGCGCGGCGTGCGGCGCCCAGCACGTCGTAGTAGACGGCGGGATCAGCCGACCGGGAGGGCCGGAGGAGCGGCTCGAGCCGGGCGCGCCACGGGCGCGCGCGCGCCGCCTCAGGAGATGAGGGTGTGCGAGGGCGCGGAGAAATTCCGCGGCATCTCGCCCGCGAGCACGCCGCCGGGGCGAGCCCGCCGAGCAGCGCAGGGAACAGGCGCGCGTGGCCCTCGATCCAGTGCAGTGCCGCGTTTGAGTAGACGAGATCCGCGGGCGCGCGGCGGCCGCCAGGTGGCGAGGTCGGCCTGCTCCCACGCGGATCGCGAGGCTCGGAAGCGGCGAGCCTTGGGCCAGCATCTCGGCGGAGGAGTCCACGCCGGTGACGCGCGCGCTCCGGCCAGCGCGCCGTGATGAGCCGGGTGACATTGCCGGCGCCCGCGCCCAGGTCGTACACCTCGCCGGGCTCGGCGAGATCCACGCGGCCCAGGAGATCGACGGCGGGACGGAGACGGTGGTCGGCGAACCTCAGATGCTGCGCTGGGATCCCAGGGGCACGGGTCGCTCCTCCTGAGCCCTATCCTAAAGCGTCGTGGCGGCGGCTCGTATCACCAGATGACACTGGCGCTCCGCGACCGCCTCGGTCATGCTGGGCGCATGGCGGGGTGGAGCTGCTGGTCGACCCGGGACGTAGGCCGAATGGAGATATGCGGCGCGGCTGAAGCGCTCGCCAATCGCCCACGCTCGCGGACGGGCCCGGTCACGCTGGATGTTCCCGCGCGGCGGGCGTCGAGGACTTCGGGGAGGCGGCCGGCTGCGTCCGGCGGCTCCCCTCTATGGGCGCATCACGGATGCGGCGCGAGTTCTAGCTCGTGCTCGAAGAGGGTCGCGGGACGTGCGACCACCAAGCATGCCACCCCGGCTCGAGTCTCGCCCGCGAGCAGCATCTCGACGTGCAGCTCGTGCTCGGGATCTACTGAGATGGCTGAGCGGAATACGCCGGGGTCGGAGCGGTGCTTGAGCGGGCACGGCTTGACGTGTATCCCGGAAGCGCACCGCTACCTCCGCTGCGAGGGCGAGCGCGGCGACCGGCTCACCGGGTCGCCGGAACGCGGAGCCGAGCGCGGCGACGGTATCTCAATGCCTTCTGCAGGATCGCGCGATCACGGTCGAGCAGATCGCGCGGCGTTCTACACCAGCGACGACCTCCACCGGCGATCCGGCTTCAAGCCGATCCGACTGGCGCCTCGACGACCACGCCGCCAGACGCTGTGCGGGCCGCCGCCGCCGCGCCGACTGGTATCGTGGCGTTCATGCCGCGTGGAGTGCATGGCGGACGGGCAGCTCCTGGGCGATCGCGGCACCCGCCATGCGCGCGATTCCCACCGACGTCACCGACCGGGGCGGCCACGCGCTCCTAGGACGAGCGCGTTCCAGGCCACCATGCCGGTGCCGGACCGCCACGCGATGGCCGGCATATGGCCAGAATGTCGGCGGGCCCGCGCGTGAAGGCCAGCACCAGGATCCACGCCAGGAGCTCCGCGGTGCCGCTCGACCGCCAGCCGCCTCCATGCGCTCTCAGCGATGCACTCGCGGAGCAGCGCCGCGTGGTCGCCGCGCGCGAGGAGATCGAGGAACCACCGGTCGAACTCCTCGTCCACCCAGAAGTAGCGCGGCCCGCCGGGCTCGTGCGAGAGCCCGCCGGTGGCGATCACCGCCACGCGCTCGGCTCCCGGATAGGCGCGGATGACCTCGTGAAGAATGTGGCCCACCTGATACGCCCGCTCGGGCCCGAGGGATGGGCGGCACCGTGCAGTTCATGGTCACCGGGATGAGCCGGAATTTCCCGTCCGGATTCAGATAGTGTGTGGGGACCGAGATGCCGTCGTCGAACTGTATGTCCCGCAGGTGGGCGAAGGCGCCAGCCCGCGCGCGCGCTCTCGTTCACGATGTACCGGGCCAGCGAGCGGGCGGCCACGCAGGTACTTCTCCATGGCCAGCCACTCGTCGAACCAGTCCGCCGGCCCCACGTGCTCGTCCTCGACTCCCACCGTGTACTCCGGCGTATTGTTCATGGGCCAGTTCAGCAAGTGATCGTTACTGGAACATGATCACCACTTCCGGCCGTGCGGCCTCGAGGCGCTGCCGCAGCTCGGCCGTTGCGCGAAGGGTAAGCTCCTGCTGGTCGCCTGGGCGCCTGGGTGAACCAGCCGGTCATGCCGGGAGCATGCGTCATGGCCATGGCGGCGACGATCTGGGCCATCAGCTCCTCCCTCCGAGTCGCGCCTTGAGCGCGACAGCGCCCGGCGGTCTCCTCGGGATAAGCACGCTGATAGCGCTCGAGCGCGGCGCTCGAATTGCTGTTGTTCGCGGTGCCGAAGAGAGCGCAGGATCTCAGGGCACGTAGTACTGATGCACGCCCAGATCCATCATGCGGCGCGGAGTCCAGATCGCGGATGGCCTCGTACTCGGCCTGGCTGAGCCCGAACTCACGCGCCACCGCGGCCAGGTCGCTGACGAAGCGGGCACGCAGGGTCGCATCTTTTCGAATGTGGTACATCATCTCGTTGGTCGGCAGCGTCTTGTCACAGCGCTCCACGTTCCCCATCGTCGTCGCTCTACGGCCGCATGCCGTGCGCGGACGGGCCCGGCGTGGAGCGGCGCGGCGAGGTTGGCCAACTCGCAGAGCAGCGGGCGCGTCTCGCGCGGGTCGACGATCTCCTCGATCCAGAAGGTCTCCGCGGAGCGGAAGGGCGAGCGGAGCTTGTTGAGGCGGTCCTCGATCTCCGCCATCTTGCGCCTGGCGGATCGGCGGCGGCGTCGAGGTCCGCGCGGTAGGCCGCCTCGATGCCGCCCTCCAGCGGCAGGGAGCCCCAGCGCCCCGAGGGCCACGCGTAGCGCGTGCAGTAGCGCCCACCGTTCTGATGGGCGGCGCCCGCCACGCCGAAGGAGTTGCGGACGATCACCGCGCACCACGGCACCGTGCGTCTGCCACATGGCGGACATCGCGCGCACGCCCTGCTTGATGGTGCCGGTCTGCTCGGCCTCGAGCCCGATGAGGAAGCCGGGGCAGTCCACGAGGTAGAGCCACCGGGAGGTGGAAGGTCTGCGCGATGTCCACGAAGCGCTCGACCTTCTGGCAGGTGTCCGCCGTCCAGGCGCCGCCATAGTGGAAGGGGTCTGCTCGCCATCAGCGCCACCGGCCAGCCGTCGAGCCGCGCCAGCCCGGTGATGACGCGCGCGGCCGTAGAGCGGCGCGATCTCGAAGAACGAGCCGCGGTCCACCACCGCCTCCACGATCGGCGCGCATCTTGTACGGCTTTTGCGGAGTCGCGCGGGATCGCGTCGCCCAGCCACTCCTCGCGGCGCGCGGCGTCGTCGGTGATGCGGCCCGCGCGGCGGCACGCTCGTCAGATCGACGAGGGCAGATAGGAGAGGAAGCGCCGCGCGCAGCGCGAAGGCCTCCTCTTCCGGTGTCCACCGCATTGTCCACGCCGCCGGCGCTGAAGCTGGATCTGCCAGCCGCCCAGCTCGTTCTTGGTGAGCTTCTGGCCCAGCCGCTCCACCACCGGCGGGCCCGCCACGAAGAGCGCCGACCGGTCCTTGATCATCACGGAGAAGTGCGCGGCGGCCAGGTGCGCGGCGCCGAGCCCGGCCACCGAGCCCAGCCCGAGCGCCACGCGCGGCACCGTCGCCATGTTCGTCCACCACCCACTCCCAGCCGGCGACGCCGGGCACGTTGGCGCGGCCCGTCGTCTCGATGGTCTTGACCGAGCCGCCGCCGCCGGAGCCCTCGACCAGTCGGATCAGCGGCAGGCGTAGCTCGTTCGCCATCCGCTCGCACATGAGGTGCTTGCCCTTGATGGTCGCGTCGGCCGAGCCGCCGCGGACGGTGAAGTCGTCGCCGCCCACCACCACCGGCCGGCCCGTCGACGCGGGCGCGCCCGAACACGAAGTTGGACGGCGTCAGGCTCGCCAGCGTCGTTCCGCTCGTCGTAGGCCGCCCGGCCGGCGATCTTGCCGATCTCGTGGAAGGTGCCGTCGTCGACCAGGCGGTCGATTCGCTCCGCGGATGGTGAGCCGGCCCGCCGTCGTGCTGCCGCTTCACCCGCTCGGCGCCGCCGAGCGCTTCGGCGAACTCCTCGCGCCGACGCAGCTCGTCCATCTCCGGTTTCCAGTTCATAGAGGCCGATGGTAGCATGGCCCAAGAGGGTCGATCGGTCCCCCCACAGAGGAGAGCATGCCCGTGATTTCTCTCACCGTCAACGGCAAGCCGCAGCGCATCGACGCCTCGCCGGACACCCCGCTCCTCTGGGTGCTCCGGGAGAAGCTGCTACTCACCGGGACCAAGTACGGCTGCGGAATGGCGATATGCGGCGCGTGCACCGTGCACGTGGACGGCCAGCCGCTGCGCTCGTGCACCACGCCGGTGTCGGCAGTGGCCGGCCGCGCGATCACCACCATCGAGGGCCTGTCCGACGACGAGCGACCATCCGGTGCAGCAGGCCTGGATGGAAGTGGACGTGCCGCAATGCGGCTACTGCCAGTCCGGCCAGATCATGTCCGCGGCGGCGCTGCTCGCGCAGAACGCCCAGCCCACCGACGCCGACATCGACGACGCCATGACCGGCAATATCTGCCGCTGCGGCACCTACCAGCGCATCCGCGCCGCCATCCATCGCGCCGCCGCGCTCGGCGCAGCGAAGAAGGGAGGCGCGTGATAGACCGCCAGGCGTCGCCGCCACCGCCGCGCTCCCACGCCCGGTGCCGCGCTCGCAGGGCGGCCTCGTGGCCGGCGCCGGGCTGCGTCATCGGCTTCCGGCTGCCGCTCGGCGCCGGACCGGCCGGCGCGCAGACGCCGGCGTCTTCGCGCCCAATCAGTGGCTGCAAGATCGACCGCGACGGCGTCGTGACCATCATGAACTCGGTGCCCGAGATGGGGCAGGGCTCGCTGACCACCATGCCCATGATCGTCGCCGACGAGCTGGACGTGGATCTCGACGAGCGTCCAGGTCGAGCAGGCGCCCGCCAATCCCAAGCTCTACGCCAACCCCGTCACCGGGTCCCAGTCCTACGGCGGCAGCCGGGGCGTGCGCGATCACCTGCGCCATGCTGCGCAAGGCGGCGCGCGCCGCGCGCGAGATGCTCATGGAGGCGGCGGCCGCAGGAGTGGGGCGTCCGGTGAGCGAGGTGACCACCGAGCCCGGCGCGGTCGGTCCACAAGCCCACCGGCCGGCAAGCTTCCCTACGGCCAGCTCGTGGACAAGGCCGGCCCAGCTCCGGTGCCGCAGAATCCGAAGCTCAAGACTCCGGACCAGTTCCGCTATATCGGCAAGAGACGTCGGCGCCGCGACACGCCCGTCGAAGGTCAACGGCAGCGGCATCTACGGGATGGACGTGCAGGTGCCGGGCATGCTCGATCGCCTCCATCGAGCGCTGCCCGGTCTTTGGCGGTAAGGTGCAGAGCTTCGACGCGACCGCGCGCCAAGCAGGTGCCCGGGCGTGAAGCAGGTGGTGCAGGTCAGCGAACGGCGTCGCGGTGGTGGCCGATGGCTTCTGGAGCGCGCTCAACGGACGCAAGGCGCTCAAGGTGACGTCTACGACAACGGCCCCATCGCCCAGGTCTCCAGCGCCTTGATCGACGCGCGAGTACGCGGTCTTGTCGAAGCAGCCGGGCCAGGTAGCGCGCAAGCGACGGCGACGCCGACGCAGGTGCTGGCGGCGCGGCGGCAAGGTCGTCGAGGGCATCTATCAGGTGCCGTTCCTCGAGCACGCGTGCATGGAGCCCATGAACGCCACCGCGCATGTGCGCGCCGACGTCTGCGTGATCTGGGCCGCCCACCCAGAACCCGGGCGGCACCCAGGTCGCCGCCGCGCGCCTCACCGGGCTGCCGCTCGAGGAAGGTCATCGTCAACACCACCTTGCTCGGCGGCGGCTTCGGCCGGCGCGGCGAGCTGGACTTCATCGTGGACGCGGTGGAGACCGCCAAGGCTGGCGGGCGTGCCGGTGAAGGTCGATCTGGACCCGCGAGGACGACATCACAGCACGGCTTCTACCGGCCCGCCACGTACAACGTTTTTCGCGCGGCCCTCGGACGCGGGCGGCAAGCCGCGAAGCCTGGTGGAACCGCGTGGTCGGCCCGGGGATCCTGATCCAGAAGGGCGCGCGCGCCGCGGCGGTCACCATCGACCCGCGGCGATGGAGGCGCGTGCGCAACATGCCCTACGACGTCCCCAATGTCCGCGTCGAGTGGAGTGAACAAGGACTTCGGGATCCCGCTCGGCTTCTGGCGCTCCGGTGGGTCCCTCGCAGAACGGCTTCATCGTGGAGAGCTTCATCGACGAGCTGGCGCACGCCGGCGGCGCAGGATCCCGTACGAGATACCGGCGCGCGCTGCTCGGCAAGTCGCCCCGCCATCAAGGCGGTGCTGGAGCTGGCCGCGCAGAGGCGGGACTGGGGCGCGCCGCCCGCCGGCGGCGCAGCGCGCGGCATCGCCGGTGCGCGTTCTCCTACGGGAGCTATGCCGCCCACGTGGCGGAGGTCTCGGTGTCGCCGGACGGCGAAGCCGACCGTCCACACGCATCGTCGTGCGCCATCGACTGCGGGTTCGCGGTGAATCCCGACCAGGTCAGGCGCCCAGATGGAGGGCGGCGCCATCTACGCGCCTGACCGCCGCGCTGCTACGGCGCAGATCACGATCGACGGGGGTCGCGTGCAGCAGTCCAACTTCCACGACTACCCGATGCCGCGAATCACATGAATCGCCCGTGATCGAGGCGCATATCCTCGACTCGGGAGAAGCCGCGGGCGGGCTCGGCGAGCCGGGCGTGCCCACGGTAGCGCCCGCCGTGTGCACACGCGATCTTCGCGCTCACCGGCAAGCGCGTCCGGCGGTTGCCCATCCGCACGGACGAGCTGAAGCGCGCCTAGGGGGAAACGACTCATGCGAAAGATCCTCGTGATGATGGCAGTGGGCGTGGCGCTCCTGGCCACGGCGCCGGCGGCCGAGGCGCACTGGCGAAACGGATACCTGGCGGGCGGCAACGTGGTCGTGGTGCGACCCCTTTCCGCGCTTCCATCTACGGCTGGGGCTATCCCTACTGGGGCGGGTACTACGGCGGCTACTACGGCTCTACCCCTACGCGTACGCCTATCCGCCGGTCGTTTACACCGCTCTCCCGCCCCGGGGGTCTATGCCCCGCCCCGCCTCGGCGCCGGCCGCGCCCCGCGCCCGACATTCAGCGAGAGGTGATTTACCCGCACGGCAGTGCGTGCTCGAGGGCGATGGGATGAACATGGCCTATCACTGGACGTGGATCCCGAGCCCCCGCCTCGGCACCGCCGCCGCCGGTGGAGCCGCTCGAGCCCGCAGTCGGAGCCCGCCAAGCCGAAGGAGTAGCCCTAGGTCGTCCGCTTCTTGCCTCGACTCGCGGCGCGACCGGGCGGGGAGCACCCCGCCGCGCGCGCCACGAGCTGCGCTCACTTCACCCTCCAGGGCGCTGAAGGATTCCACACCGCCACACGGTAGGACGCACGCCTGGCCGGGAGCCTGCACGTCGAAGTACGCTCGATCGAAGGCGGGCACTGGTCTCGTCGATCGGCGTGACGACACTCGCGCCCGGGTTGCCAGACGCATCGATCTCGGTGATCCGGAGCTGCACCCTGCTCCGCAGGGTCCCCGTTGTCGTTGTAGACGTATCCGCTGATCCTGGCCTTGCCCTGCCCGTCCGGGTTGACGGTCCAGTTGACGCGGAAGGACTGACCATCGACGGTCGCCTACGCTTGATCCTGCGCGCTGGCCGTCCGGAGACCCACGGCCAGGCACCGTCGAGGTGAGTCCCATGCCCAGCATCAGCGTCAGGGCCACTCCTGTGGCGAACGATCCCTTGCGCATTCATCTGCGCTCCTCCCTTTTTGTCGGGTGCTCTGCGCCAGACTCATCGTTGTGACGCCCCAGGGGATCGGGGAAGCGATCGCGGGGACGTTTGCGCAAGTAACGCGACAGTCGTGCGATGACGCCAGCCCTACTCCGTCGGGTCGAGGCCTCTCTGGAGGCCTGGGCAGCCCCACAGCTTTCCTTCCACTCTGGCGCGCGGCTGGCATCGTCAGGACTCACCCTTTGGTGGTGGTGCGGGCTGGAGCCCGACAAGGCCGGCGCGGACACGGTCTACGCCAGGCTCGCCGCTGGACCTTTTGCTCCGTCCGCTGAGTTGTTGCAGGGAGGACGACATGGGAAAGACGGTGCGCGCGGGGCTCGGGTCGTTGTTGTTGACTCGGGCTGGCGGGTTGCGCAGATTTCAGGGGGCTTCAACGGTCACCACCGCGCAGCAGGAGTGCCAGCAATCGGGTGGGATCTGGCGCACCGGCTCCGCGTACTGCGAGCGTTCGGCCGGGGGCGGTGGCGGGTACTAGGAGTAGCCTAGGTCGCTCGCTTGCGGCCGCGCCCGACATAGCCCAGGGCGCGGTCGCGGCGGCGCCGGGCGGCGTCGCGCGCGCCCGGCGGTCCCGGCCACCGCCCCGGGTCGATACCTGCACGCGGTCGCCCTTCTCGAGCACCCATTGGCGGCGGTGATTGACCGTCTTGCCGTTGAGCTGCGCGTCGCCTCGCCCGCCGGGCTGCCCGCCCGCCAGCCCCGGCGCGGGAACGGCGTGCGCTCGGCCATGAAGCTCAGCACCACCGGCCGGCGCGACTCCGACTCGAACAGGACGTCCTGGCCGAGGCCGCCGCGAAGCGTCCGTCCCCGCCCGAGTCCGCCCGCATGCGCTTGTGGTGGAAGAATAGCGGGGCGTTGCGCTCTGCCACCTCCACGGCGTGCTCGAGATATTGCTCGAGCAGGACGAGCACGCCCTCCCCGTCCTTTGCGCAGACGTCGCGCCCATCCACGCCCGTTGTAGAAGAGCACCGTAGGTATACTGGGACCGCCAACGTCGATCAGCGCGCTGTGCCCGTTTACTGGCCGCCACCGCCCAGAGCGCAGCGAGCCGGCGCCAGCCATCTGCGCGATCGGGAGATCACGCAATGCAGCGCCCCGCCCAGCACCAGCACCGGCACGTGAGTCGCTGGTCACGCGCGCGGCTCACCACCGCGGCGAGGGAAATACGCGGATTGAGCAGACATCCTTCCGGCGCCACCGCCTTCACCGGGCGGTACATGCCCTCGTTGTTGAGGCAGCCCGGGCAGAGAGCGCAGCGCCAGCGCACGCGTACGCGTTGTCGTGGCGTAGGCATAGAGCCATGACGCAGTTGATGGCCCGCGGCTGCGCGGGCGAGAGTGCCGATGGGAAGATCGGCGATGATCCTCATCGCCCCTTCACGGTGAGGAGCCAGCGCGAGGCTGATATGGCTTCTCGAAGCCGTCGGAGTCCACGCGCGTATGGCGAGCGGAGTGCCGATCCGGGACCGCCTTGCTGATCGCAGCGCGCATCTCGCCTTCTCCGACCGCCCGAAGAACAATGCTCGTCGCCGGGCCGTCGAGGCAATCCAGCCAGTAGTCGTCGACGAGCTTCTCACCCGCGCGTCCATGAGCTGATTCGCGCTCACCTGCGCCCAGATGTCGCCCACCGTCTGGTCAGGCGTGCGCACGTTGGCCCGGATGCAGGCGGAGCAGCGTCTCGTCGGGCCTGCCCGGCCGCGGATCAGCTGGGTGAGCGGGATGTGGAGCCCTCCTCGAACAGCTCGCGCGCCTCGATGGCCCGCACCCGCCCGCCGATATCCGGCATGTGGCGAGGTCGTGGCGGAAAACGCGACCACCAGCTGGTCCGTCCCGCCGATGCGGTGGAAGATCGGCTTCACCAGCGCAGACGTCGCTCATGCTGCCCGGTGCCCTGCCAGGGGATCGTTGGTGATGAGCACGTCGCCCGGGCCGCATCCGCGCGGGGCCGATCTCGCGGAGGAAGTGGCGCACGGTGGCGGGCAGGGTCCCGATGAAGGACGGGATGCTCCCGAGTTCTGGGCCAGGGCATTGCCCCGCGCGTCGGTGAGCACGCAGGCGAAGTCGTTGGCCTCGTTGGAGAGCGTGGAGAAGCGAGGTGCGCACGATGGCCTTGGCCGCCTCGTCCACCACCGAGATGATCCGCGTCCAGAGAACCTCCAACGTAATCGGGTCGAAGTGGGTGCTCATGGGGCCGCCCCGCGAGCGTGATCACGAGATTGCCGCTGGCCGCCACGCGCGCGGTGGCGCCGGGCCCGATCACGAGCGTCGAGCCCTCCTCCTCCACCACCGCGGGCCCGGCCGATGGTCGTCGCCCACGCCGAGCCGGCGCCGGTCGTACACCGCGGTGGGCACGAAGCCGCTCCGCCTCGCGGAAATACGCGGGGCGGCGTGCCCTTGAGCGCGGCTTCCGCGCCGCTTCCCGGCGCGCCCCTGCGAGCACGACCTCGCTGCCCGACACGGGCGCCCGCACCGCCACCGCGGATATTGATGAACTCCACCGGCACCCCGGCGGGGTGAGCGCGAACTTCTCGCGATAGGCCGTCCTCGAAGGCGCGCGCGTGAGCCGCGCGCCGCCCGGCCGCGGTGTCCGTCGTAGGGACCCGGCGGCAGGGTCACCACCAGGTCGAAGCCCTGGCCGAGGAAGCGGCCGTCGGCCAGCCGCTGGATGACCGCGCGACTCTCGAGCTTGAGCCCGGTGTCCGCCATCACCGCGCGCGCCTCGTCCTCGAGCCGCTGCGAAGGCGGCCTCGAGCGTCGGCGACATTCCCTCGTCGAGGCCGGATGCCCACCGTGGCCACCCGGTCCACGCGCGCCGGCGCCACCAGCAGCCCCAGGGCGGAGGCCACGCCGGCGGAGGGCGGGCACATCACCCGTCGAGGCCCGAGCTTGCCGCGCCACCGACCACGCGTGCACCGGCCCGGCGCCGCCGGTGCAGAGCAGCGCGTAGTCGCGCGGGATCGCGGCCCGCGCTCCGCGACGTGCACCCGCGCGGCGCCGGCCATGCTCTCGTTCACCACGTCGTGGATGCCCCAGGCCACCGTCGGTGGGCGCAGGTCCAGCCGCGCGGCCAGCCGCTCCACCGCGGCCCGCGCCGCCGCCGTCCATCGAGCGGCATCGCGCGCCCGCGAAGTAGTCGCGGGTCGAGATAGCCCAGCAGGAGATCGGCGTCGGTCACGGTGGCCTCGGTGCCGCCGAGGCCGTAGGCGGCGGGCCCGGCATGCGAGCCCGCGCTGCGCGGCCCGACCTTGAGGAGCCCGATCTCGTCCACCGCGGCGATGCTCCCGCCGCCCGCGCCGATCTCGATCAGCTCGATGGTGGAGATGCGGATCGGCAGCCCGCTGCCCTCCGATGAAGCGCCGCTGCCGCGCGGCCTCGAAGCTGTAGGCGGTCGAGCGGCTCGCCGCCGTCCACCAGCGAGAGCTTGGCGGTGGTCCGCCCATGTCGAAGGCCAGCATGTTTGCGAGCCGCAGCCGGAGGCGAGGCGAGCGGATACGGAAGACTCGCCCGAGCGGAGCGAGGCCCGTTACCGTCGTCCTTGCCGAAGAAGGCGGCGGCGATGGCGCCGGCGGCCGGGCCCGACTCCAGCATGCGCACCGGCGCGCGCTGCGGCCTCCGCCACGTGGGTGAGCCCGCCGCTGGACAGCATGAGGAGGAGCGGCGCCGGGAATGCCGGCCTCGGCGCGGCGCCGCGGCCATCAGCTCCAGATAGCTGCTGGGCCAGCGGCTTGATATACGCGTTGGCCACCGTGGTGGACGCGCGCTCGAACTCGCGGACCTCCGGGCGCCACCTCGTGCGAGGTGGTGACGGCGCGATGCCGCGGCAGGATCCGCCCCACGATCGCGCGCCGCCTCCGCTTCGTGGCGCGGGTTCGCGTAGGCGTGCAGGAACACGATGGCGATGGCCTCCACTCCCGCCTCCGCGAGGCGCCGGGCGCGCGCCGCGACTTCGCGGCGTGTCGAGGTGCGCCGTCGCACGCGGCCGTCCGCCCCCACGCGCTCCGGTCACCTCCAGGCGCAGGTCGCGCGGCACCAGGGGCTCGGGCTTGGCGATGGCGAGATCGTAGAGGTCGAACTTCCGCTCGCGCCCGATCTCCAGCGTGTCGGCGAAGCCGGCGGTGGTGATGAGCCCGGTGCGCGCGCCCTTCCGCTCGATGAGCGCGTTGGTGAACAGCGTGGTGGCGTGGACCACGCGGGTGAACGCGCGTGGGCTCGAGCCGGCCCTCGGCGAGCAGCGCGGCGACGCCCGCCGCCACCGCGCGCGCAGGATCGTCGTGGGTGGTGAGCACCTTGCGGCTCCACTGCCGGCCGGTATCGTGGTCGTAGACCACGAGGTCGGTGAAGGTGCCGCCGATGTCGATGCCGAGGGCGTAGTGGGGCACGCGCGGCTACTTCTTGAGCCTCAGGTCCTCCATCGGCGTGAAGGTGGCGGCGAGGGCGAGGCGGCGGCGCAGGCTGAAATATGGGCTCATGGCGTGACCCTAGGGCGGCGCGCGCCGGAGGTCAAGCCCTGGGCAGAACTGGCTCCGTGCCCCGAATCGTGTAGAAGAGGGCGCGTGAAGGTTGCCATCGTGGGCGGCGGGCCGGCGGGGCTCTACCTGGCCCTGCTCCTCAGGCGGGCGGAACCGCAGCACGAGGTGCGCGTGATCGAGCAGAATCCCGCCGGCGCGACGTACGGCTGGGGCGTGGTCTTCTCCGACCGGGCGCTCGGGTTTCTCGCCGAGGCGGATCCCGAGTCCTACGCCGACCTCGCCCCCGGCTCGAGACCTGGGGCGACCAGGCCATCGTCCACCGCCGGGGAGACGGTGCGCATCGACAGGCTCGGCTTTTCCGGCATCGCGCGGCTGACCCTCCTGGGCGTGCTCCAGGTGCATTGCCGGCGGCGCGGGTGAGTCTCGAGCTCGGCACGCGCTGCGCCGATGCCGCCCTCCTGGCCGACGCCGATCTGCTGGTCGGCGCCGACGGCGCCGGCAGCACGGTCCGGGTGCCATCGGTCCCGCTTCGAGCCGCACGTGGAGACGCTCTCGAACCGCTACATCTGGTACGGGACCGCCCAGCCCTTCGACTGCCTCACGCTGACCTTCAGAGGAGACGGGAGCCGGCGCCTTCGTCGCCCACCACTATCGCCACGCGCCCGACGCCAGCACCTTCGTGGTGGAGTGCGATGCCGCCACCTGGGAGCGCGCGGGCTTCGCCGGGATGTCGGACGAAGAGACGCGACGCTACTGCGAGGCGGTCTTCGCTCCCGAGCTGGGCGGGCATCCCCTCCTCTCGAATCGCTCCGCCTGGCTCTCCTTCCGCAACGTCACCTGCCGGCACTGGCAAGGGGACCGCGTGGCGCTGCTGGGGGACGCGCTCCGCACCGTTCACTTCTCCATCGGATCGGGCACCCGCACCGCCCTCGAGGACGCCATCGCGCTGGCGCGCGCGCTCGCCGCCGAGTCAGGCACGGGTCCCCCGCGGACGACGATTCCCCGCGCGCTCGCCGCCTTCGAGACCGCGCGCGCCGGCCGGAAGCGGAGCGGCTGCTCGAGGTGGCGCGCCAGAGCGGAATCTGGTACGAGCGCTTTCGCGACGCGCTGGCCCTCGATCCCCTGCCCTTCGCGCATGCCTATCTCACGCGCGGGGGCCGCATCGCGCCGGAGCGGCTGCGCGAGCGATCGCCGCGCTTCGCCGCCGCGCTCGAGGCCCACCGAGCCGCGCGCGGAGAGGCGCCGCGATGAGCGGCTTCCCACCGGCAGCTACCTTCTCGGCTATCTCCTGCTCGTCACCGCCGTCATCACGCTGGCGCCGTTCCGCTTCGCGCGTCCCGTCGAGGCGCATGTCTCGTGGCTGGTGGACCCGGGCGACCTGGTGGCCAACGTGCTGCTCTTCCTCCCCTGGGATTCCTCTTCCGGATGGCGACTCGCGCCTCCGCGGGGACGGGCCACTGGCCCGCCCTCGGCGCCGCCCTCCTCGTCAGCGGCGCGCTGGAGACGCTCCAGCTCTTCCTGCCCGGCCGCTTCGCGAACCCGTTGGACGTGCTGTCCAATACCCTCGGCGCCTGGCTCGGCTCGTGGCTCCACGCGCGCATCGCCGCGTATCTCGGCGGCCGCCTGGTCCGGGGCCTCGCGCTCGAGCTGCCACTCATGAACGTGGTGTACCTCCTCGTGCCGCTTCTCTGGCTGGACGGCTTCGCGGCAGGGCACGACGCGCGGCGGCTCGTGCTCTCGCCGCTCCTGGGCCTGGCGGGGGCCATCGTGCTGGCGGCGGTCTGGCGCCACCGCCTCGCCGAGCGCGGCGTGCTCTCTCCAGCGCGGCTGGCCTGGCTCGCCGCCGGCTGGTACTTTGGTCGGCGCCGCGCCCGGGCTGATCCGGCGGCCGCCCTCGTCCTCGGGTCCGCCGCGGTCGTCGCCGCTGTCGCGAGGCTGGAGGCCTCCGCCCCGGTCCCCTCGCCCCCGAGCACCGCTTCGAACGGCCCACGCTGCGCCGGGTATGGCCGCTCTTCGCGTGCTACCTCATCGCGAGCGCGCTGTGGCCGCTGCCGTGGTCGCCGGGGCCCTGGCGCGGGGGCTGGGGCATCGCCGAACTCCGCCGACATGCCGGGCATCGTCCCCACGCTGCGCGGGCTGGAGTATCTGGGCGCCTTCACCTTGCTCGGCTATACCGTGGCGGAGGCACGCGGGCGGCGCGAGGAGCGCACGGCCCGCGCCTGGCGCGGCTGGCCGTCGCGTGCTTCCTCGCCACCGCGGCGCTGGAAGTGCTCCGCGGGTTCCATCCCGCCCACGGCGCCAGCCTGCTCGTCCTGCTCTTCACCGGCGGGGTGGGACTCTACGGCGGGCTCCTCTACCGGATGCAGCTCGCGCTGGTGCGCGAGGCGGCCGCTTCGCGCTCCCTTGATCGGGCGGGAGCGCGAGGGTATACCGGAAGCGGAGGACTCGCCATGTTCACGCCAAAGAAAACGATCGGCCAGCTGGTCGCCGAGGCCAAGCAGCGCATCGAGAACGTCACCGTCGAGCAGCTCGAGGCGGAGCTGGCGCGCGGCGGCATCCAGCTCCTCGACATCCGCGACGTGCGCGAGGCGCCAGAAGCTGGGCTGGATCCCCGGCTCGCTCCACGTGCCGCGGGGCATGCTGGAGTTCTGGCTCGATCCCCACCTCGCCGTACTACAGCGGCAAGGTCGATCCGGAAAAGCGCATCGTGCTCTACTGCGCGGGCGGCGGCCGCTCGGTGCTGGCCACCGACGTGCTGCGCGAGATGGGATTCCCCACGTGGCCAACTTCGAGACCGGCTTCAATTCGTGGAAGGCGGCGGGGCTCCCATCGAGGGCGCGCCCGCCGACGCGCCTCAGGAACCGGGCCCGGCTGGAAGTCGCGATGAGCGACGAGCGGCTGGCCTTTCTCTCCATCGCGGAGCTCGGCCCGCTCCTCCGGGCCCGAGAGGTCTCGCCGGTGGAGGTCGCCGAGGCGTACCTCGCGCGAATCGAGCGGCTGAACCCGCGGCTCGGCGCCTATATCACGGTGGCCGCCGCGGAGGCGCGCGGCCGCGCCCGGCAGGCGGAGGCGGAGATCGCCTCGCGGCGGCGGCTGGCGCGGGCCGTTGCATGGCGTGCCGGTGGGCGTGAAGGACATCTTCGACACCGCGGGCATCCGGACGACCCACGGCTCGTCCTTCTACCGCGACAACGTGCTCGCCGAGGACGCCGAAGCCGTCCGGCGGCTCAAGGCTGCCGGGGCCATCGTGGTGGGCAAGTGCAATACGCACGAGTTTGCCGCCGGCTCCACGACCAATCAACCCCTGGTACGGCGCCGCCCGCAATCCGTGGGATCTCGACCGCTCGCCCGGGGCTCCAGCGGCGGTTCCGGCGCCGCCGTGGCCGCCTTTCTCTGCGCGGCGGCCACCGGCACCGATACCGGCGGCTCCATCCGAGCCCCGCCGCCTGCTGCGGCGTGGTCGGGCTCAAGCCTCACCTATGGACGCGTGAGCCAGCGGGGCATCTATCCCAATGCGGTGAGCCTGGACCATCCGGGGCCCATCGCGCGGAGCGCGCGTGACGCGGGCCTTCTGCTCCAGGGCATGGCCGGCTTCGACGCCGCGGACCCCACCACCGAGGACGTCCCGCGTGCCCGACTTCACCGCGGGCATCGAGGCCGGCGTGAGCGGGCTGCGGCTGGCGCTCTGTCCCGACCTCCACTACGGCGAGCTGGATGCGGCGGTGGCGGAGGCGATGGAGGCGGCGGTGAAGACGCTGGCCGGCCTCGGCGCGCGCATCGAGACCGTGGCCTTCCCGCTCCGCGACGAGCTGCAATCCGCGCGCAAGGCCATCTCGCAGGCCGAGTTCCTCGCGCTGCACCGCGAGCGGCTGGCCGCGCAGCCCGAGGGCTATGGCGCCGACCTGCGCGAGCGCCTCCGGGAAGCCGCCGCCACCACGCTGAGCGACTACGTGCGCGCCTGCCGCGACCGCGAGCGCGTGCGCCGCGCCATGGACACCCTTCTCGTCGAGGTGGACGCGCTCCTCCTGCGCCGTCTCGCCCTGCGAGGCCCCGCTCATCGCCACCGGTACCTCGCGAATCAACGGGAAGGGACGTCACGTTCAGCGCGGTGGGCGGCCCCATGCGTGGTCCGCTCAACGTGACGGGGCTGCCCGGCGTGGCGGTGCCCACCGGCTGGAGCCCCGCCGGGCTGCCGCTCTCGCTGCAGATCGGGTCCACGCTGGGACGAGGCCAGGGTGCTGCGCATCGCCCACGCCTTCGAGGCGGCGAAGCCCGCCCTCCGCCACCGCCGCGCCGCCGGAGTAATCGCTAGGTTTGGGCTGGAAGTCACGCCACGACTCCACCTGAGGTCGGATTCGGATGCCCTTCGGAGCACTCTGGTCGTTTTCACTCACTTCGATGACGGACTGGCAGCTCACCGCGACTCTCGCGTTCGGCGCTACTCTGTCGTGGGTGCCCCGGATAGAGTCCGGTCCCAGGCGCGCTCGCCGATGCGCTCCAGCCGTTCTGACGCATGAGGCACCATGGCCTTCGATATCATCACGATCAATCCGTATTCGATCTTTGATATCGTCGCGCTCGCGTTCGCGGCTCCGCTCGCGATCGCATTCTACGCACATCTACTGGAAGGTAACCGCGGCGGCGGGTGGACCTCGCGTTCGCTCACCTCCTCGCGTGCATCGTGCTGTGGGCCTTCGGCACCCTCATGATCGACAACGCGTCGGCGCCGCTCCCTGCTCTGTGGTGGCAGCGCGGGCTGTACATGATCGGCGCGATATCGCTTCCCCTGATCGTGAACTTTGTCCATGCTTTCGTGGATCGCCGGCCGCCGGCGGCGCGTCCGCTGCTGGCCGCCCTGTGGATCCTTGCCGGAATCCTGATCGTGCTCAGCACCTCGCCCCGGTTCCTCGCTCCCGCGGTGCGCGAGCACGGCGTGGTAGAGCTGGCGGAACGTCGCGCCCTACATGGCGGATCCGGGCCCCTGGTGGCGGTGTTCTTCGTTTCCTGGCTTCTCGTCATGGCCTATGCCCTCTCATGGCGCTCCGTCGCCATCAGCGCAACCTTCCGCCCGCCGCGCGTCAGAGCGCGACGCCGCCACACGGCGGCTGCTCATCTGGGGGTTCGCGGCCATGATGGTCACTCCGCTTTCTCGATGCTTGTGTTGACGTAGCGTCCTGGACGCGGTCCTGCCGGAGTCCCACGCTCGCCGGGATCATGGCCATGTGCGCGCCCGCGGCCGTGTCTCTCGCCGAGCAGATCGTCCAGCGGGAGCGCCTGAAGGACGCCCTGTCGAGCTGACGTGGCGCCGCACGTCAGCGCGGCCATTCTCGAGGAGGGCTTCGCATCTGGGCGGGGAGACCCGCGACGTGAGCGTCATGTTCGCCGACATCAGAGGATTCACCGAAATGTCCAATCGGATGGTGCACCCAAGACCTGGTGAACGCTTCTCAACCGCTACTTTGCGGCGATGGCCGCGGCGATCTTTCGTCACGGCGGGATGCTGAACAAGACATTCGGCGATGGGCTTCTCGCGGTCTTCGGGGCTCCCCAGACGCTGGACAACCATGCGTTGTCATCCTGCGGGCGGCCTGCTTGACATGCGGCTGGCGCTGGATGACGCCAATGCCGAATGGGCTGGCCCAGGGCCTGGGCCCGGTGAGAATAGGCATCGGGATCCATACCGGCGAGGTGGTGATCGGCAATATCGGCAACCAGGATCACGTGGACTATACCGTCATCGGGGACGTGGTGAACGTCGCCGCGCATGTGGAGCAGCATACACGAAGAAGGTCCGGCGCGCGATCCTGCTGACCCGCGCCACCTGACGATCGCGTGGGGCCGGCGGCGCTGGTCGGAAGCGGTCGAGGACATGCCCATGGGATCAGGCGACCGCTCGATCGGGGTGGTCGCTCTAAACGGCCCAGTGGCGGCACTAGTGTTCCGTAACTCAAGGAGCATCACTTTCACGAACTGGGATTAACTCGGTGAGGCGGGCGACGTCCGCGCGGCCGTCCATGTACTCGCCCATCTTCCGGCCGAGCGCCTTGAAGTAGTCACGGTGGCGCGGTGCGCCTCCACCCGCCGCCTGATCGACGTAACGCTCCATGAAGACGTAGGTGCCCGCGGCCTCGTTCTTGTGGAGCGCGTAGAGCTTGCAGCCGGGCTCCCGGCATTGACCTTGGCCACCAGCTCCTTGGCCACCGCCTCCGGAGACTCCTTCTCCATCCCGGCCTTCACCTTGATCGTCGCGACGACGCCGAGCATCACGGTCTCCGTTCCGGGCCCGCGGGGGCCCCGTGGGCGCCGCCGAGGGCACCATGGCTGATAGATGCCTGCTGCACGAAGTTGCGAAACCCGATGGGATCGCGCACGCGTCGGAATACCTCGCGGGCGCCGCCGGTGCGATCAACGTTGAGGTCACCAAAGCCGAGGAGACGGCCGGACAGGGTCTGCTGGACCGAGATGGATTCCACCTTTGGCCAGGAGGAGCTCGGTGGAGTAGCGCGCCACCAGCCCCACCTTGAAGATGACGCGCGTGGTGGTCACCGCGAACTCACTCGTCCGCAGCTCCACCCAGTGGACGACGCCCCAGAGGAGGCCGACCGCCACGATGCCGAGCCCGATCCAGCCGGCCCAGCGGGCGGCCGCCGCCTGCGCGTCCATCTGCTGGACCCCGATGGCGAGCCCGGCCCCGATCAGGACCACCAGCGCCGCCGCGTGTACAGCACCCAGTGCAGCCGCGTCTTGTAGAGCACGCGCTCGCCGGGCAGGAGGTGCCGCTCGACATGGCCCCATCGAGTCAACCACCCATCGGCTAGAAGAGAACGTACCCGCCGTCGAGGATCCAGCGTGTCGCCGGTGTGATAGGCGGAAAGGTCGCTGGCCAGGTAGACCGCGATGCCGCCGAAGTCCTCGCCCACGCCCCAGCGGCGCAGCGGCACCCGCGGCAAGACCTTCTGGGTGAAGGCCTCGCCGTGGAGGGCTTTCGCGGTCATCGGCGTGTCGATCCAGCCCGGCACGATGGCGTTGACGCGCACCTGGTTTCGGGCCAGCTCCACCGCGAGGGTCCGCATGAGCGAGATCACCGCGCCCTTGGCGGCGGCGTAGTGCTGACTGCGCGGGGCACCCATCATCGCGCGAGAGCGACGCAGGTGACGGCGAGCGAGCCGCCGCCCCCGCGCTCGATCATGTGCGCGCAGCGGTGCGCAGGGTGAAGAAGGCGCCGTCGAGGTTCACGCTCATCACGCGGCGCCACTCCGCGGTGGCCATAGTGGGCGAAGCCCCCGCCTCCGCGCCCGCTCACCCCGGCATTGGCGAAGCAGGAGTCCACCCGGCCGAAGGCGCTCACCGTGTCGGCGAAGCGCGCGCTCCACCGCGGCCTCGTCGGCCACGTCGCAGCGCAGCGCCAGCACCTTGCCCCCGTGCGCCTCCAGCCGCTTCAACGCCACCGCGTTCTTGTCCTCGTTGGTGCCCCAGACGCAGACGGAGGCGCCGGCCCGCGCCAGGCCCTCGGCCATGCCGAGGCCGATCCCGCTATTGCCGCCGGTCACCAGCGCCACCTTGCCGGTGAGATCGAATCCAGGATGCGCCATGGCTCCCCTTTCTCGCGAGAGGCTGACTATACTTACGCGCGCCGGCACGAGCGCCGGGGAGCGCCGTCACCGCTTGGTGGGGGCCGTTGACCCGCCTGGCCGTAGCCGACGAGCTCCACGTAGCCGTGGCCGGCGACGGGCCGGCCGCCGTCGGTGCCGCGCACCTCCACGCGCGCCCTCCCAGTAGCGCGGGCTCACGTCGAGCTCCTGGTCGGCCAGCCGTGGCGTGAGGGTCAGCTCGAGACCGCCAACGAGGTCGGTCAGCCGCCAGCCGGCGGGATACTCGACGAAGCTGTGGCGGCTCCGCCAGATGCCGGTGGCCTCGAGGCGCACGCCGTCGAGCGCCAGCGCCCGCGTGCCGCCGCGGGCGTCCACCACCACGCCCGCGCTGAAGGGATCGGCGGTGCCGTCCCGCCGGCGGAGGCGGTAGTACATCAGCTCCCGCCCGTCCTCGAGCTGCAGCGCGAACCAGTCCCAACCCGCCAGATCCTCGCCCACCGCGGCGGTGCTCCACTCGCGGTCCATCCACGCGAGCCCTCGACCTGCGAGCTGCTCGGTGCCGAGCCGGATGGTGCCGCGCGCGGGCATGCGCGTCAGCGAGTAGTAGTAGGAGGCATTGCCGGGCTCCGGCCCTTGCGGGAAAGCCCGCGCTCTCCCTGCAGCACCGGCGGCTTGGCGCTCTCCAGGTGAAGGTCCAGCCCGAAGCTCTCCTCATTGGCGCGGAGGTGCACGGGGAAGGTGGCGGCTCTCTCGCTCCGCGCCTCCCACTCTTCCACGTGAACGAGGAAGGGCTCGGCCTGGGCGCCGGCCAGGCCGAGCGCATCGCGGCTCGCTCGCGTCGCGAAGTGGAAGCGGCCGCCGCGCGGGTCCGTCACCGCGAGGTGCGCGAGATAGACCTCGGCCGGCGCCCCAGTCCGAGCCGCGGGCGGGCGGGCGGGGCGACAGCGCGGACCGGAAGAACGTGAGCTGAAAGCCCAGGTGCCGCCCGCCGGCGGTCCGGAGATTGCCGGTCCAGTACCACCACTCGGTGCGGAAATCCGGATGCGGCCCGTGGTCCCGGGGGAAGAGGAACTCGCGCGGCGCCTCCGCGCGGGCGAAGCCGTCGAGCGGGCCGCCGGACAGCGCCTCCGCCACCGAGAGCGTGGCGACCACGGGCCCCGCGTGCCGACGACAAGGGCCCCTCCGTCAGAGTGAGCAGCACCGCGAGGACGAGCCCGGCCGCGCCCACCAGGAGACCCGCTGCCACCATTACCCGCCGCACGCCGCGCCAGAAGCCCCCCGGCCGGCCCCACTCACTCATCCCGCAGCGCCTCCGCCGGCGAGGCTCCTCGCCATCCGCAGCGCGGGATAGCAGCCGGCCAGCAGCGCGGCCACCACCGCGAGAAGCAGGCCCTGGAGCAGCACCTCCGGCCGCACGTCCAGGGGCATGGTCCAGCCGAACGACCGCCGATTGATCACGAAGACGAGGACGGCGGCGAGGAGCACGCCCATCGGCAGCGCGAGCAGCCCCGCCACCAGACCCATGAGGCCCGTCTGCGCGGTGATCACGCCCCAGACCTGGCGCGGGGTGAGCCCGACCGCGCGCTGGAAGGCGACCTCGCGCGTGCGCTCCAGCGCTTGGGCCATCAGCGCGGAGAGCACGCCCACGAAGGCCACCAGCATGATGAGGAGGCGGAGCACGCGCGTCACCGCGAAGGTGCGGTCGAAGATCTCCAGCGATGCCTCGCGCAGCGCGCGGTTGGAGCGAATGACCACCTCCGCGGGGGCGTGGTCTCGGCCGCGCGTGCTCGCAGCGCGGCAATGAGGGCGTCCGGATCGGTGCCCGGAGCCGCGTAGAGCGCGATCGCCGGACACCGCGCGGTCGTCCCAGAAGCGCTCGTAGGTGGCCCGGCTCATGACGACCACGCCGGCGCTCGAGCCGTAGTCGTAGAAGATACCCGCGATGGCGAAGGCGTGCGGGCCGCGGTCGGTGCTGAGATGCACCCGGCGGCCCGTCGTCGAGCTCGTGGCGATAGGCGAAGGGCTCGGAGATCATCACCGCGCCCCTCCTCCACCGCCGCCCAGACACGCTGCGCGCCGGCCCTGCTTCATGGGAAAGCTCGGCGCGCGGCCGGGCGCCACGCCCAGCGCCACCACGGCCACCGATCCGCGCGGGCTGGCCACGGCGACGCCGCGCGACGTGCTCACCCCGCCGCGCCGGGAGTGCCGGCGAGCCGCTGGGCCAGCCCCGGGTCAAGCGTGCCGTCGGGCCGGCTCCCGATGAGGCTCGGCGGCGACACGTACACGTCCGCGCGCAGCGTGCCCTCCAGCCACTGCTCCACCGCCTCGCGGAACGACGCGATCATGATGCCCACCCCGATGGTGGCGGAGACGGCGATCATCAGCGCGGCGATGGCGACGCCCGTGCGCGACAGCGCGGCATGGATGCCGCGCGCGGCCATGCCCGCCCAAAGGCCTCCGATCCGCCGCGCCGGTCCCTCGAGGACGCGCAGGATGGCGGAAGCGGCCAGCGGCGTCGCGAGCGCGGCCCCCATGAGCAGCGCGAAGAGCCCGACGAAGCCCCATACGGCTCCGCCCCGCGGAAGGAGCAGGAGCCCGCCCAGGACGCCCAGGGCCAGGCCCGCGAGCGCGGCCCGCGGCGCCGTCCGCCGGGCGCGGGCTTCGATGAGCGAGCGCAGCAGCGCCTCGCGCGGCCGCGCGCCCGCCGCCTCGCGGGCGGGGCGAGCGCGGCCGGGAGCGTGGCGCCCATCCCGAGGCCGACCGCCTTGATCACCACCATCGGCGTGAGCCAGACTTCGCGCACCGACAGCACGAAGTAGAGGTCGTTGATGGTGCGCGTGACGAGCCCCAGGAGCCCCTGCGCCAGCGCCAGGCCGAGGCCGATGCCCAGGAGGGTCCCCACCGCGCCCACCGCGAGCGCCTCGCCCGCCACCAGCGTGAACACCTCGCCGCGGGTAACACCGAGGGCCCGAAGAGTCCCGATGAGCGCGCGGCGCTGCACCACCGAGAAGGTCATGGTGTTGTAGACGAGGAACATCCCCACCACCAGGGCCAGCAGCGACAGCGCGCGCAGGTTCAGGAGAAGGCGGCGGTCATCGAGGCCGCCGTCTCGGCCTGCGCGCCGGCGCGCACGAGCTCGACGCCGGGCGGGAGCGCGGTGCGGATGCGCTCGAGGAGCGCGCGATCCTGCGACCGGAAGCCTACGATGAGGTCGATGCGGGTGAGCCGGCCCCGGGCGCCCGCCAGCTCTTGCGCGGTGGCGATGTCGGTCACGAGCAGGCCCTCCAGCGCGCGCAGGGAGAGGCGATCGGCGGGCTCGAAGGTGCCGACGAGGGTCACCGACCGCCTTTGTCCCGCCACCCGGATGTTCAGGGCGCCACCGCTCCGGATCCTGAGCGCGCGGGCGGTGGGCCCGGACATGAGAGCGGTGCCCGGACGCGCCACGAGATCGGCGAGCGTGCCGAGCGGGTCTCCCCGCCAGAGTGCGGCCGGAACGCGGGCTCCGCGAAGGGATCCACGCCCAGGAGCTGGAACGTGCGCCCCGGAAAGTCTGGCGCCGCCACGTCGAAGCGCCACCACCGGCGCCGCGCGGCGGACGCCCATGTCGAGGCGCAGCGTGCGATAGAAGGACTCGGCGGCAGGCCCGCGGGGCCGCCCACGATCTGGTGGGTGGCCCGCCCGTCACCGCCTCGGTGGCCAGCGCGAAGGCTCGACGCGCGCTCTCGGTGGCGAGATCGATGGACAGCGCAACCGCCACGCCCAGCGCGATGCCGAGCACGCTGGAGCCCGATCTGGCCGGGGTGACGGACGAGATGCCGCAGGCTCGCCCGCCACAGCAGCCGGCTCACGCGCCGTCCCGGACCCGCGGCACGCTGAGCGAGCGCTGCTCGACGAGCTGGCCGTGCTGGATGAGGAATACGCGGTCCGCCACGCCGACGACCTCGCGACTATGAGTGGCCATCACCACCGTCTTCCCCAGCTCGCGGGCGAGCCCGTCGAGAGGTCGAGCACCACCTCGGCGGCGTCGGCGTCGAGATTGCCGGTGGGCTCGTCGGCGAGGACCAGGGCGGGATCGTGCACGAGGCCCGCGCCACCGCCACCCGCTGCTGCTCGCCGCCGGAGAGCCGGTCGGGGTAGGCGCGAGCGCGATCGGCCAGCCCTACCCGAGCCAGCAGGGCGAGGGCGTGGGCCCGGCCGCGCGCGTCGGCCCGACCCAGGAGCTCGAGCGGCAGGAGCAGGTTCTCTTCCCACCGTGAGCAGCGGGATCAGGTTGAAGAACTGGAAGATGAACCCGATGTGCTCGCGCCGGAAGCGGCGTGCGGGCGCCTTCGTCGAGCGCGGTGAGGTCGCGCGCCGTTGACGCGCACCGTGCCCTCGCTGGGCCGGTCGATCCCGCTGATGAGGTTCAGCACGGTGGACTTGCCGGAGCCGCTGCGCCCGATCAGCACGCCGATCTCGCCGAGGCCCAGCGTGGCGTCCGCGTCGTGGAGGACGACGCGCTCGCCGTCGCCCTCCCGATAGACCTTGGTCAGATGGCGAAGCTCGACGGCGGGAAGATGCATGGCGCGCCGTCATTGTAGCAGGGCGGCGCGAGGCGGAGGGTGGAGCGGGCTACGCGGTGAGGATGGAGTCCCGCGCGCCGCGCGCAGAGCACGTCGGCGAGCCTCTGGCCCAGCTCCGGCGTATAGCGGGGACGGGCGGGCTTGGCCTCGATGAGCGACAAGAGCTCCGAGAAGCGGACCACCGGCGCCCAGGTCCGATCCACTTTGACCCGGCAGAGCGGATGCGTCAGGGACCACGACGCCGTCGACCCAGCGCAGCAGGGAGCGCCCCAGCTCCGGATGGGCGCGGGAGAGAAACTCCTTCACCGCGATCGCCCCTCGGTCACCTGGCGCGCGACGTCGCCGCGGGGATGCCGTTCACCCGCCACCGATTGTTCCGCACGCGGATGCTCCCCGCCCAGCGCTTGGTCTCGATGGCCATGATGCCGAAAGGCCTGATGAGGACGTGGTCCACATTGCCGCCGTAGTAGGGCAGGAGCACGTCGTTGACCAGGAAATAGTCGTCGGAGAGACGGCCCAGCAGCTCGGTCACGCTCGCCTCGCCGAGCCGGCCGGCCCGGACGTTCCGGAGCCGGCCCAGCACGGGTCCCGCCATGGATCCGGCGGCGAGACCGGCGACGATCCCCACGAGGGGATTCACGACGACGCCCGCCGCCACCGAGGCCAGGAGGCCGGCGCCGGCGAAACCCATCAGCTTCGAGCTGGTGACGACGCTGGCGCGCCGCCAGATATGCGCCGCCCGCCCGCTCGAGCTTCATGAGGGGATGCAGTGCACGGAGCGGGCCAGCGGTGAGGGGGCACGGCGCCCTCATCCGCGGGCTCCGGTTCTCGTTCGCGTGCGCGCACTTACGGACGTCGTGCAACACGTTGCGCGGGGGATCGATGACCAAAGCCGTCAGCGCGGCGGGCCAAAATCGGGAGCGCCGACATCGGGCGCCTGCGCCCGCCGGAACGGGGGCAAGCTCACAGCACCCTAAAGGTGAGCGACGGCCTCGATCTCGATCAGCGCGCCGGCGGGCAGCGCCACCGCCTGGACGGTGGAGCGGGCGGGCCTCGGCGCCCGCATGCTTCTTGTACACCTCGTTCATCGCGCGAAGTCGCCGAGGTCCTTCAGGTATACGGTCGTCTTGACCAGGCGGTCCAGCCCGCTGCCCGCCGCCGCCAGGATGGCGCCGAGGTTGGCGAAGACCTGCTCGGTCTGCGCTCGGTGATGGTCTTGCCCACCAGCTCGCTGAGCTCGGCCGCAGCGTGGATCTGCCCCGGGAACGAAGACCAGCTCCCCACGCGGCTGTCGGGAATGCGGCGCGCCTGCGAGAACGTGGGGGCTCGCCTTCGCTGCGCACCGCCGATTTCTTGGCCATGGCCTAGCCCCGCAGGAAGCGCGAGCATGATCCCGAGGCCCACGCGCAAGCCCACCGACAGCCCGTCCTCGTCCATCTCGGAACTCGGGGGCGCGGTGCGGCCGCGCCGGCCTGCGGTGGGCGCGATGCCCACGCGGAAATAGCAGCCGGGGCGCTCGCGCGAGGAAGAGGCTCATGTCGTCGAGGCCATCACGCGCTTGCCCTCGTCCACCGCGGCTCTCGCCCATGGCGGCGGCCGCGCAGCGATGCACGAATCCGTCTCACTTCGCGTGGTTCACCACCGCGGGGCAGGGAGCCCCCGTCCATCACCAGCCGCGCCTCTGCCCGGAAGGCGCGGGCCTGATGGGCGACGAAATCGCCGAGGCGCTGGATGAGCTGGTCGCGCACCGACCGCTCGAAGGCGCGGATGGTCCCCTTCATCACCGCCGCGATCCGGAATGATATTGCCCTTGGTCCCCGACGTGATCTGGCCCACGGTGAGAACGGCGGTCTCCTGCGCCGGCACCTCGCGCGCCACCAGGCTCTGCATGCCGAGAAGGATGCTGGCCGCGGTGGTGATAGGGTCGATGGAGAGATGCGGCATGGCGCCATGGCCCCCGGCGCCCGTGCAGCCTCGATCGTGAAGGCGTCCGCGGAGGCCATGGTGGGGCCGGTGCGCACCTGGACATTGCCCACCGGATTCAGGGTGGTGAGGTGGAGACCGTACACCTCGTCCACGCGGGGGTCGCCGAGCACGCCCGCCGCGATCATGGCGCCGCGCCCCGCCCAGCACTTCTTCCGCGGGCTGGAAGAGGAACACGGCGGTGCCGGGCAGCTCGCGCCGACGGGCGGCCAGGATCTCGGCCAGGGTGATGGCGATGGCGGTGTGCCCGTCGTGGCCGCAGGCGTGCATGACGCCGGGGGTGCCGGAGGCGAAGGGCGCCTCCAGGACCTCGGTGAGCGGCAGCGCGTCGGTGTCCGCGCGCCAGGCTACCGTCTTGCCGGGCAGGTCGCCCCGCAGCACGCCCACCACGCCGGTGCCCGCCACCGTCTGCACCTGGAGCCCGCCGCCTGGAGCCGCTCCGCGACGATCTGCGCGGTGCGCTGCTCCTGGAAGGACAGCTCCGGGTGCCGGTGGAAGTCCCGCCGCAGCGCCACCAGACCCTCGCGCCGCTTGTCCGCCTCCTGCGTCCAGTCCAGCCGCGTCTTGCTCATCGAAATCCTCCGGTCCATGTGATGGTGTCGGCCGCCACAAGGTAGCAGAGGCCGCCCGCGCTGTCACCCGGGACCGACCGCCACCACAGGGTGATGAGGACCAGCGCGGCCACCCCGCTGACGCCCGGCGCCGAGATAGGCGAGTGGACACGGACGCGCGCCCGAGATCCAGCCCACCATGAACGAAGCCGAGGGGAAGGTCCCGCCGAAGATGAGCGTGTGAGGCTCATCACGCGGCCGCGGAGGGCGTCGGGGGCGGCCAGCTGCAGCGCGGTATTGCACGAGGCCACCAGCATGATGCTGGACACGCCGATGACGAACAGCATCACCACCGCCACCCAGAAGTGTGCCACCACGCTCATGGCGATGAGGGCCGCCGCAGGCCACGAAGCCGGAGGCCAGCACCTGGGGCAACGCGAGCTGCGCCCGGCGGAGATTGCCCAGCGTCAGCGCGCCGGTCACCGCGCCGACTCCCACCGACGCCATGAGGAAGCCGGAAGCCGTCGGCGTCCACGCGGAGCACGGTGCGGGCGAGGAGCGGCATCGTAGACGGAGAAGTTGAACACGGTGAGGCTCACCACGAAGAGCAGCATGAGCAGGGAGGCGGATCCGGCGTACGGACAGGGCAGCAACAGGAGCCCTTCCGCCACGTCGGCCAGCATGGAGCGCCCGCGCTCGCCGCGGGGCAGGCCTCGGTGCGCATGCGGGTCAGCGCGAGGATCACCACCGTGAACGGACAGCGCATTCAAGAGAAAGGCGATGTCCACCCCGAAGCGAGCGATGAGCAGGCCCGCCGCCACCGGGCCGATGATACGCGGTGTTGAAGGCGGCCGAGCTGAGCGCCACCGCGTTGACGATGTCATCCTTGCCCAATGCCAGCTCGCGGCCACGAAGAAGGACTGGCGGGTGGGCATGTCCACCGTGTTCACGCATGGCCAGCAGCAGCGCGAGCACGCAGACGTGCCAGTACTCCACGTGGCCGAAGCGGACGAGGAGGCCCAGGTCAGCGCCAGAAGCGCGATCGAGATCTGGGTGCAGAGGAGCACCCGGCGCTTGGGCAGAGCGGTCGGCGAGGCGCGCGCCGCGACAGACGGAGAAGAAGAGCAGCACGGGGGCGAACTGCAAGCAGATTGCCGATATGAGCCCGAGCCGGAGCGGCGAGCCGTGTGAGCTCTGAGCACCAGCCACGCCTGCCCCACCGACTGCAATCCACGAGAGCTGCGACATGCAGAAGACCACCTGGCCCGCGTAGAAGCGCCGGTAGTCAGGGATGGTTCAGCGCGCGCAGCCTGGCCGGAAATCGCATCAGGCGCTTGTCCAACGAAGCAGATGCGCCTTTTTCGGTCGGCAGGCGGCCGGCGGCCGAGAAAGGTCCAGCCGGCGAGGCGGCGCCCGACGCACGGACGCGAGGCGTACCCCGGTACGTCGAGCGTGCGGCCGAGGGCGCGCCAACGAAGCAGATGGGCCTTTATCGGTCGGCAGGCGGTCGGCGGCTGAGAAAGGTCCGCTTGTGAGGCGGCGCCCGACGGCCGGACGCGAGGCGTACCCTGGTACGTTGAGCGTGCGGCCGAAAGGGCGCTCAACGAAGCTGAATGGGCCTTTCATCGGTCGCCGGCCAGGGCGATGGCAGGCAGAAGGCAACCCTGGCAGCAGTAGGCACCCCGAAGCGCGCGGTGTGGCGCGCGCGGGCAGCCCGCCGGGGAAAATGCTTCACGTACTCCGCATTGATCTCGCGATAGTCGGCGGGATGCCGTGATGGGGAGGGTCATCTGCACCACGCGCTCCAGCGAGGAGCCGGCCGCGCGCAGGATGGCGGCGCGACATTCTCAGAGCGCCTTCCGCGTCTGCTCCGTGCCGCGGTGCCGGCGGGCGCGGCGCCGCCGGTGTCGTTGCCGGCTCCGGTGCCGGAGACGAAGACCAGCCCGGCCGCCCACGCGTGGCACGGGAAAAGGCGCCGGGGAGCCGGCGCGTCGGGCGGGATTGAAGGGCTTTCCCGATCATGCGCGTCGTCGCTCCAATGACGAACGGGCGGGACTGGCCGAGCAGATTCGGGCTGCGTCCAACCCTACCATGCAATCTTCCGACATCCGGCGACGCTCTCCCTGGCGGCCGTCCGCGAACGCGCGCGCGATGCACCTCTACTGGCGGGACGCTCGGCGTCCAGGGGTGGAGGACGCGCGCGAGGCTGGAGTCCGGCTGCGGGTGGCGGCTGGCCGCGCGGGACGAGCCTGGCGCTGTGCCCCCGGCGCGCCGGTACACGGCGGCGTGCTGTCCGCCCTGGTGGACATGGCGGTTGGGCGGCGCGCTCTCCACCCTGCACGCATGTCCGCCGCGGGCGGGGTGGGACAGTCCACCCTGGACCCTCAACGTCGAGCTTCCTCGCCGCGCGGCTGGCGACGTCGTCGCGGAGGGCCGCATCCTCCGCCGTGGCCGCACCATCGCCTTCGGGAGGCGGCCATCTCCGACCACGACGGCACGTCTGGTCGCAGTCGGTCGCGCGACCCATATGATCCTGGCGCCCAAATCATAAGCTGCCCCGTACCGTCACCCGAAAGGAGGGCGTCCCGGTGCCCACCAAGATCGTCTTCTCCCCGCCGATGCCCAAGGACATCATGGACGGGTGCGCCATGGTCCCGCAAGGATTCGAGATCGCCGTGGTGGAGCGAGGCGTGGAGGGCGACCCGGGCCCATCGTGACGCCGGAATACTTCGTCGGCTTCCGCGCGCGGCGACATAGGACCCCAGTTCTACGCCGCGCTGCCCAAGCTCAAGCTCATCCAGCTCATCAGCGCGGGCTACGACCGCCTCGACGTGGCGGCCGCCAAGCAGGCGAGCGTGCCGGTCGCCAACAACGGCGGCGCCAACTCCATCGCGGTGGCCGAGCACGCCCTGATGCTGATCCTCGCGCGTGCTCAAGCGCCTGGCCTGGCAGCACACCAACGTGCGTGAGCGGGCAAGCTGGCGCGTCGGCGACCTCGCCGAGCCGCGCATGCTACGAGCTGCGAGGGCAAGACGCTCGGCATCGTCGGCCTCGGCACCATCGGCAAGAAGGTGGCGCGGCTGGCGCACGGCCTTCGACATGCGCGGTCCAATACTACGACATCGCGCGGCTGACCGAGGACGCGGAGGACGCGCTCGGCGTGCGCTTCGCGCTGCTGCGCGAGCTGCTGCAGAGCTCCGACGTCGTGTCGCCTGCACGTGCCGCTCAACGCGTCGACCACGCGCGGCATGATCGGCGCGAGCGAGCTGGCGCTGATGAAGCCCTCGGCGATCCTCATCAACACCTGCCGCGGGCCCGGTGGTCGACGAGGACAGCGCTCACTCAGGCGCTGAGTCAGCAGGCAAGATCGCTCGGCGCCGGGCTCGACGTGATCGGTCGGAGCGAGCCGCCGCAAGCCACGACAACCCGCTGCTGACCGGCTCGACAACGTGGCGCATCACCGCCGCACATCGCGGGTCCGACCTGGAGAACTGGCCCAAGGCCTTCCGCAACGCCTTCGACAACATCCAGCGCGTGCCGCCCGCGGCGAAGCCGATGTGGGTTATTCCGGAGCTCCGCTGAAAATGGCCGGGCTGCGCTGGTGGCCGGGCGCGCGCCGCGATGTCCTAGCCAATACGTAATA
>ERZ1370068.4696-contig-3754_pt1 | contig 83169 bp, 109 predicted proteins | sample MGYA00561227_ERZ1370068 | MGnify/ENA primary metagenome ERZ1370068 (study PRJEB38410, sample SAMEA6850437) | metagenome | study: Metagenomic assessment of the ecological functions of the soil: analysis of the soil microbiota associated with the...
TTACGTATTGCTCATGGCCGAGCAGTTCTGGATGACGCGCAAGTCCGCGCCATGTTCCAACAAATGCGTCGCGAAGCTGTGGCGCAGCATGTGCGGTGTCACCGAGCGGCCAATGCCCGACCGGCGCACGCGTTGCTTAACGCGCAACCAGAGTGTTACCGGCGCGAATGGCGTGCCGCGTTTGAGTAAGAAAAACGCTCGCGGGTGAACGGGCGGTAACAAGCTGGCCGAAAGCCGCTTCGAGGTAATGTTGCATCGCGCCCACGGCTGCGCCCGACCGGCACGACTCGTTCTTTGTTACCCTTGCCATTGACATTGATAAAACCCGACTCAGATGCAACTGCTCGAGCCTTAAGTTCCGCAGTTCCGCCAGCCGCGGAAGGCCGGAAGCATAGGCCAGCTCCAAAACAGCGATCGCACAAGTTCTGCGACGTCTCGGGCGTTCCCGATGAGCAGCTTCTCGATTTCGGAGCCGCTCAATGCCTTTGGCAAACGTTTCCAGCGCCTTGGCAGCGATAGGTTCTCGGCAGATTCGCCGGCAAGTGTTTTCTCGTTTTCTGCAAAGCGATAAAGGCACGCAAGGCGGCAATTTCCAGATAGACAGCTTCGCCTTGCTGAGCTTCGCGGGGAGTTCTTCGGCTCGTTCTCAAGGCCCCGCTCCCGTTCGTGCTTGCAGGAACTGCATCAGTGCCGCAGCTCCACCGACTTCCATTCTTTCAAGCCTTGCTTTTTCGGCCCAGGCGACAAATTTATTGAGCAGCGCCGCATACGTTCGCTGCTGCGTGTGATCGACTTTCAGCCGCGTTCGTGACGCAGGTGCTGCAGAAAATCTTCGACGAGCGTCTGCCTGGCTTAATTAGTGCGACGATCATTCGGTCCCATGCGCTATAATTTACGCGCTCCGTGCCTGGGAAGCACGCCCAAACTCTCACGCTATTACCGCGCGGCGGTGCAGTGAGGGCAAAGAAAGGAGACAAAGGGTCGTTGCACTGTACCCTGTGGCCCGGTAAAAGCGTCTGTTGTAGTTGGCCGCTGCAGGATCGATAAGAACGATGGTCTCGGTATCGGCAACGTTGGTGAAAATGGCAGTCAATCCCGACAGTTGGTTGAAGCCGAAATGACGTAAATGTAAGCCCAACCGGCACCGACAACGAGAAGGTGAACCCATTAGTCGTCATCGCTCCGGCACGGTTACCGATAAGGTGGTTGTGGGGTTCGTCAGCGTCAACGTCGCCACGGCGCTGGTAATCGAGCCTGCGCTATTGGTCTGATCACGGTGTAGCTGCCGGCGTTAGTTGGCTGGACGCCGTTGATCGTCAGCACTGAGCCTGTCGAGCCAGACAGGGCGGTGCCGTTGGCTCCACTGACAGACCAATGGCATACCGTGCCACTGGCTCCGACTGAGAAAGACACGCTCTGGCCGATTGCCATGGTCTGACTTTGCGGCTGGGCCGTAATGACCGGCGCGCCGTTGCCTGCGCTGGTTATGAAAGTGGCGTCCGCTCCCAAAGGTTGTTCCGCCGATGTTCACCGCTACCAGGCGGCGGTGATACAGGGTGCCTGAATTCAGGCCGGTGAGGCCCGCGGTCACAGGCACGATGTTGTTACTTGAGCCGATAGCGTTGGTCCCGGACGTTGCCCCGTAACTGGTCGGCGGGCATGCTGTAGATAGCAGGTGGTCAGTACCTTGCGGATTCACGTTCCCGTTGAGGACGCTGAATTTGCGGTCACCAGGGATGCGCTCAAGCTGGAAACAATCAGGGCGTGATAGAATCGGCTGGTATTTCTGGGACATAATCAAGGGGTTGAATCCTGGCCGGCCCATACACGTTATGTGGTTGTCCACGGCAATCCCCACGGCGGTGTCGCTCAGGATGCCTAAACTGTTGTAGCGAGCCACGCCCTGTTTGGGAGCCGTCAGCGCTCCAGATAGCTGATCGTGGCGAGGAAATCATGCCCCGTGGCGGACTTGGAACTGCCAGTGACATAGACGTCACCCGAGGGATCAGGGCCAGGGCGGCGGCCTGGTCGTCGTCGCCATGTCGTAGCGCTGCACCCAGAGTTAGTTTCCCACTGAAGGTCGCCATTTCAACGTGGCATAATCGGAAGTGGTGCCCGCGCCCGAGGACGTGCCGGTGACGAAGACATTGCCGGCGCTGTCACCGCGGGAGCTGGTGGCATAATCGTTCTTGGCCGCCGGCCCATTGTAACCGAAGCGACCCAAAGCTGATTGCCGTTGCTGTCGTATTGTTGACAGTCGCGTAATCGGTGTTGTTGGCCGCGTTGAAGGAATTGCCGGTGACATAAATGTTCTTGGCGGCATCTGCTACCAAAGCGACGGCATTGCGCGTCGTCAAGATTGCCCGGGCCGGAATTATAGCGGGCCACCCACAATGCACGCCGCTGTTCAGTGGCTAATAGTGGCGTAATCGTAACCGGAACTGGCCCCCGGGGAGTTGGCCGGTGACGCCAACGATTACCCGCGGAATCCAGAGCAATAGCCTTGGCCAGATCACCCGACAGACTGGGGCCGACATACGTGTTGGTCAGACGCCCTGCCCCGCGCTGTTATATTTGATGGTGACATACTGGTTCTTGCCGGGGGCGTTGATGCTGTAGCCGGTGACGAAGACATTGCCGTTGGTGTCCACCGCCACGCCAGTAGCAAAACGTCGGCAACAGCCGAGCTTCCGTCGTAACGCGCAGCCCAGAGTTGGTTTGCCCGTTGCTATCGTATTTCACTGTCGTAGTCAGCGTTATTGGCCGCGTTGATGGAATTTCCCGTGGCTTATAGACATTGCCGGCGCTATCCACCGTCGGCATGGCCTGGTCGGCTTTGCCATTAGCTACGCCGTAAACGGCCCGCCAGAGGAGGTGCCGGAAGCATTGTATTTCAGCGTTACGTAGTCATGGGAGGCGCTCGCGGCCTCAGGGCGCAACCGTGACATAGACATTGCCCTGCGCATCCATGACTATGGCTTCCAGGTAATCGGCAATTGCTTGAGCGTTGTAATTCGTGGCCCCAAGGCTGGGCAAACTGAAGCAGTTCCAGAACGGTGACTGGCGGCGATGGCATTATCAGTGTTGGTGCCGTCGGAGATGGTGTAGGTAGAAGACTACGGTGCCGACGAAGTGTTATCCGGCGTGAATACGATATTGGTGCAGCTGATCACGGCGGTGCCATTAGTGAACGGTGGTGCCCGGATGAGCCAGATGGGGCCCCGGTAAACTGGCTGTCGTTGTTTAAGACCGGATGGTAACATTGAAGTTCTTGTTAACTGTGGCGGTGTCATTGACGGCGATGGGCGGCGGGTAGCTGGCTCGATACGTGGGTTGGTATTTCACCAGGACATAATCCAAGGGGCTGAATCCCTGGCCGGCAACAAACACGTTGTATTGGTTGTCCACCGCAATGGCTACCGCCGTGTCGCTGAGAATGCCCGAACTGTTGTAGCGCGCGACGCCCTGTTGCGAGCCGTCCGCGCTCAGATGGCTGATTGTGGCGAAATCATACCCCGTGGCGGACTTCGAACTGCCGGTGACATAGACGTCGCCGGGGATCCAGCATAGGGCGGCGGCCTGATGGTCGTCGCCGTAATCCTCTAACGCTGCACCCAGAGTTGGTTCCGCTGGGGTCATATTTCAAAGGTGGCGCCGTCAGGAAGTGCTGCCCGAACCAGGACGTGCCGGTGACAAAGACATTGCCGCGCTGTCCACAGCGAGGCGCTGGTGGCATAATCGTTCTTGGCCGCCCGGCCCATTGTGAACGACCAAAGCTGATTGCCGTTGCTGTCGTATTTGACGGTCGCGTAGTCGGTGTTGTTAGCCGCGTTGAAGGAATTGCCGGTGACATAAATGTTCGCGGCGGCATCTACTACCAAAGCGACGGCATTGTCGTCAGGTGCCCGGCCGTTGTAGCGGGCCACCACAAACCAAGGCCGCTGTTCAGTATGATGGTGGCGTAATCATGCTCCGGAACTGACCCCGAGGTTGGCCTGTGACATAAACGTTACCCGCAGGTCAGAGCGATAGCCTTGGCCAGATCACCCGCCAGACCGGGGCCGACATAGGTGTTAGTCCAGATGCCCTGCCCGCGCTGTTATGTTTGATGGTGACGTGCCTGGTTCTTGCCGCTGGCATTGATCGCTTTATAACCGGTGACAAAGACATTGCCGTTGGTATCCACCGCCACGCCAGTGGCTTAGTATTAACTGCTGGTAGGGGTGCAATCGTAGCGCGCCACCCATAATTGATTGCCGTTGCTGTCGTATTTCACGGTGCCGAAATCCATCTGGGAGGTGCCGTTGTTCGGGCTGGAGGTGCCGGTGACATGAACGCTGCGGCGCTGTCGATGACGCTGGCTTGATCGAGTTTGCCATTGGCTCCATCGTAAACCGCCCGCCAGGGAAGTGCGGCAGCATTGTATTTGAGCGTCACGTAGTCATAGGACCCGCTGGCGGCCTCCAGGGCGTAACCCGTGACATAGACATTGCCTTGCGCATCCACGGACATGGCCTCCCGAGAATCGGCGCTGTTCGCGGCGGACCACTATAGTTAGTAGCGGGACTGGAGCAGGAAGTGAACCGACGTGTCGAGAACCGTGACCCGTCACATTCGCGCTGGCGGTCGGCGCGCCGTCGGAAATGGTGTAACCGAACACGACCGTGCCGAAGAAATTCGTGGCTGGGGTGAACACGATGTTCGTTCCGCTGATTACGGTAGTGCCGTTCGTGGTGACCGTGTGCGACAATCGTCAAGCTATCGCCGTCCAAATCGCTGTCGTTGCTCAGCACCGGGATGCTCACGCTATAATTCTCGAGTCAGGGCGCTGTCGTTCATTGCAAACGGCATCGTTGACCGGGTGACAGTGATGGAGACGGTAGCGACGGCGGAAGTCAGCGCAGCGTCATTAACCGAGAAAGTGAAGCTGTCGGGCCCAAAGTAATTGGTGCTGGGCAGGTAAGGTGCGGCTGGCGCCAGCACCGCTAGGTGCCGTGCGCCGGGAGCGTCACAATCGTAGGTGGTGACGGCCCCGTCAGATCGATGCTGGTCAGCGTAATGGCAGGGAGCCGTGTCCTCCCGCTGTGGTGACGGACTGGGCAAAGGCAATCGGGATGTCGTTGACCGCCTTGTTTGTGATCGAAATTGTGGCCACGGCAAGAGTCAGCAACCGTCATTGACCGAGAAAGTAAAGCTGTCGGAGCCACGTAGGTGGTTAGCGGTTGATAGACCAGGTTGGGCAGCGTGCCGCTCAGCGTGCCGTTGAGGCAGGGTGACCAAGGTGAAGTTAGTGACCGAGCCGTCAGGGTCGTAAGCGCTAAGGGTGATGGCCAGCGCGATGTGTCTCGTTGTTGGTTAGGTTCTGGCTGTAGGCGATGGGGGCATCGTTGACCGGGGGTGACGGTGATGGAAACGGTGGCAACGGCGGAAGTCAGCGCAGCATCATTAACCGAGAAAGTGAAGCTATCCGGCCCAAAGTAGTTGGTGCTGGGCAGGTAGGTTCGGCTGGCGCCGGCGCCGCTGAGTGTGCCGTGCGCCGGGAGCCCCACAATGGTAAAGTTAGTGACGGGCCCGTCCCACATCGATGCTGGTCAGGGTAATGGCCAGGGCCGTGTCCTCCGCCGTGGTGACGGACTGAGCAAAGGCAATCGGGACGTCATTGACCGCCTTGTTCGTAATCAGTGTAGCCACCGCCGAAGTGAGCGAGCCGTCGTGACCGAAAGGTAAAGCTGTCCGAGCCCACGTAGTTCAGTTGGCGGTTGATAGACCAGGTTGGGCAGCGTGCCGCTCAGCGTGCCGTTAGTGAGCGCGGTGACCAAGGTGAAGTTAGTGACCGGGCCGTCAGGGTCGTAAGCGCTAAGGGTGATGGCCAGCGCGATGTCCTCGTTGTTGGTTAGGTTCTGGCTGTAGGCGATGGGGGCATCGTTGACCGGGGTGACGGTGATGGAGACGGTGGCCACCGCGGAGGTCAACGGCTTATCATCAACCAGAAAGTGAAGCTTATCCGGATGATGACGGACCCGGCGTTCCTCTACGTCGTGCTTGCCGAACACCTTCCTGTTCATGGTGCTGAGCGTCGCCGGCGCGCTGGTGGCATCGGACTGGCGCTGGCGCCTGCTGCTCAACCGTCCCGTTTCGCGGGCAGAAGCTGGTGCAGACTGATGCTGCTGTTGCCGGCTGATGGTGGCGCCGGTCGTCGCCGCGATCATGATGCGCTGGATCTTCAACGACCAGTTCGGCATCGTCAACGCGGTGCTCGGAGGCGATCGGCCTGGAAGGCCGAGCCATGGCTGGTACAGCGCTGGAGCGCGCTTCGGCATCATCCTGCTGACCGACATCTGGCTCGTGGACGCCATGGTTCACTCTGCTGCTGCTCGCCGGCCTGGCAGAGCTTTGCCGAAGGAGCCGTTCGAGGCCGCGGCGATCGACGGCACCACCGACCTGGCGCGTGTTTCGCTACCTGACGCGTGCCGATGTTGCGGCCGGTGATCGTTGTGTGCGTGGTGATCCGCGCCATCGACGCCTTCCGCACCTTCGATATCGTGTGGACCCTGACCGGCGGCGGGCTCAGGCCGTTCGACCGAGCTGTTCTCAGCTCTATGCGTACGTCCACGCGTTCCTGAACCTCGATCTCGGCCGCGGGTCGACGGCCGCGATCATTGGCAGGCTCGATTATCCTCGGTGATCGGCGTGGCGCTCTACCGCCTCGTCGACCGCATGGCAAAAGGTGTGAGCTGATGCCAATCGTGACCCGCCGCAATTCCTGCCCGGCCTGCCGCACTATGGAGCCGGCGGACGCTGTTCGCGCTGGCGCTGTTCGGCATCTGCTTTGCGTTCGCGTTTCCGGTGCTGTGGCTGATGCTGACTTCGCTGCGGCCGGAGTCAGGCGTCTATTACGTCCATCGCGGCACGGAATTCACGCTCGGCAATTTCGCCGAGGTGCTGCGCGACGACCGGATCGTCGAAGCCTTCCTCAACAGCGCGCTGATCGCGACGCTGGCTACCGTGTTCTCGCTCCTGGTGACGGTATCGAGCGGCTACATGCTGTCGCGGTTCACGGGGCCGGCGTCGCGGATCTGGTTCGGCACCATCTATGTATTCCGCTGCGTGCCCTATATCTCCTGGGTGTTGCCGCTGTACTTCGTCACCCAGAGCTGGGGCATCTACGACACCTACACTCGGATTGCTGCTGCCGCATGTCGCGGTGCATATCTGTTTCTTCTCATGGCTGATGAAGGGATTTTTCGACGGTATCGATCCGTCGATGGAGTACGCCGCCATGATCGACGGCTGCACGCGATGGGGGCAGCCTTCATCCGCGTCGCGATGCCGTCGGCGCTGCCTGCGATCTCGGCGCTGGCGGTGTTGTGCTGGCTGTTCACCTGGAACGAGTTTCTGTTCGCGCTGATCCTGACCGGCAACCGCGTGCCGATGATCACGGTCGTGATGGCGCAATTCGTCACCGAGATGGGACTGCGCTGGAACCTGATGGCGGCGACCGCCGTGATGGCGCTGGTGCCGGCCTTCCTGATCGCTGCTGTTCGGGCAGAAATATGTGATCAGGGGCTTGCGTATCTAGAAGCAGAACCGAAGGGACTCGACGAGAGAACACCGCGCAAGGACAATAACGAGGAGGGAAGCGATGAAGCAACTAGCAAAATGGGCGATCGCGGCGACCGCAGCGCCTGACTGGCGGCGACGGGCAGCGCCGCCGCGCAGGTGAAGGAACTGCGGATCGGCTATCAGCCGAGCCCGATCCAGGACGCGCTCGATCGCGATGTTCGAGACCTGGGGCGCCAAGAACGGCGTCAAGATCGTCAAGGTGCCGAACTCCCTACGGCGTCTATGTCGAGAAGATGACGGCGTCGCTGACGTCGAACTCCGACCAGTACGACGTGATCTGGCACAATGACGACTGGGGCCAGACCTGGGCGCATCTGCTGGAGCCGACCGACGACGTCGACGCCAACAAATTTGCCGACAAATGGAGCATGGCGCCGGTCGTGTTCGCCAATGCGCAGGGGCAGAACACGGTGGTGCCGATGGGCCAGACCTTTAGCGTGTTCTTCTACCGCTCCGATCCTGGTCAAGCCGGAGGAAGTGCCGAAGACGCTGGAAGAGCTTGTCACCGTCAGCAAGAAGCTGCAGGCGGAAGGCAAGGTCAAGTTCGGTTATGTCGGCGGCATGTCGATGAACAACACCTGGTTCAGCTGGTTCTGGTCGATGTGGGGCAACAACTGCGACGTGCTGCTGCCGCCCTATGAGCGCGACAACAAGAAGCTCGCGCGAGGCCGGTTGGAAGTCGGGCCTGGACCGAGCCCGTGCATGCAGCAGACCGCGGAATATTGGTGGGACGCGATCAACACCCACAAGATCGTCGCCGCGTGGCATGCCGGCCTATGACCGCAACGAGGCCAACGCCGTGTTCATGGCGGGCGACGCCGCGTTCACGGTGGCCGACTCGCTGTGGTGGGGCCAGTTCAACGATCCGGCCAAGTCGAAGATCGCCGGCAAGGTCGCCGCCGCGCGCTTCCCGCTCGGGCCCAACCGGAGCCAAGCCTTTCGCCTGGGACGACATCTGGGGCTGGGCGATCCCGAAGTCGATCTCGCCGGAGCGCAAGAAGCTCGCCAAGCAGATGCTGCAACGCCATGATGCTCGACGAGGAAGGCCAGATGAAGCTGTGGAAAGCGACCGGCGCGCCGCCACCGAACACCGAGTTCTGGCCCAAGATCGCAGCCGCCGATCCGTTCATGAAGCTGCTGAAGGATCGGTGCTGGATTCCTCCGACAAGGTGCGCGGCGCCTATTACTTCCCGCAATGGCCCGCCGTGCACAAGGCGTTCAACGACACCGTCACCAAGGCCGTTACCGGCAAGCGCGAGGACATCGCCAAAGGTTCTTGCCGAGGGCGCGCCGCTGGTCAGCAAGGCGGCGCAATAGTCGAATAACAAATCCCGCCGTGCGTCCATCGCGGCGGGATTTCTCTAGTTCACATCAGTCTGGTGACGGCGGATAAATGGCAGCGATCTCACTCAGCAAGCTCAACAAGCATTATGGCTCGCTGTTCCACGCCGTCAAGGACGTCGATCTCGAGATCGCTGACAAGGAGTTCGTGGCGCTCGTCGGCCCGTCCGGCTGCGGCAAGTCGACAACACTGCGCATGATCGCGGGACTTGAGGACATCACCAGCGGCGATATCCGCATCGGCGACGCGCGTCGTCAACCATCTGCCGCCGCGCGACCGCGACATCGCCATGGTGTTCCAGAACTACGCGCTCTACCAGCACATGAGCGTCTACGACAATCTCGCCTTCGGCCTGCGCAACAAGAAGACGCTCGGAAGCCGAGATCAAGGCCGCGATCGATCGCGCCGCCGGCATGCTCGGCCTGCACTGACCTGATGCAGCGCAAGCCGAAGCAGCTGTCCGGCGGCCAGCAGCAGCGCGTCGCGCTCGGCCGCTGCATCGTGCGCAATCCGCAGGTGTTTCTGTTCGACGAGCCGCTGTCTAACCTCGACGCCAAGCTGCGCGCGCAGATGCGGATCGAGATCAAGCGCCTGCACGCGCAGATCCCGACCACCTCGGTGTTCGTGACCCACGACCAGGTCGAGGCCATGACGCTGGGCGACCGCGTCGTGATCATGCGCGACGGCCGGGTGCAGCAGGTCGGCACGCCGCTGCAGGTCTACGGCAAGCCCGCCAACAAGTTCGTCGCCGGCTTCATCGGCGCGCCGGCGATGAATTTTATCACTGTCACGGTACGCGCTGATGCCGGCGCAACAGCGGTCGAGGCGGCCGGCCTCAAACTCACGAGCGTGGCCGATGCACGCGTGCTCGGGCCATACAACGGCCGGCCGGTGATCATGGGGGTGCGGCCCGAACATCTCGCGCTCGGCGACGCCGCGGCTGGTCTCGGCTTCGATGCGCGGGTCGAAGTGCATCGAACAGCTCGGCTCCGGAGATCCTGCTCGAGACACGGGTCGGTGGCCACAGCATCACGGTGGCCCGCGTGGCGCCGGAGACGAAAATCGCGAGCGGCGATCAGGTCCGCCTCTCGGCGCAGCCCGGCCGGCTGCACTTTTTCGATCCGGAGAGCGAGTTGCCGATTTCGGGATGAACCACGTTATCGGTGCTTCACGGCACCGGTCGGGGTGGCGAAACCCTCCATGGTCCGGATGCGCTTCTCCGAGCCACCAGCCATATTCGGGCGCCCAGTCCTCGAATTTGCGGTTGATGCCGAGATCATGGGCCCAGTGATGGGCGATGTTGGGATTGAACTGGGATTGCCGGCCGACCGCGATCAGGTCGGCGTGGCCTTTTCGAGGATCGCTTCTGCCTGCTCGGCCTCCAGGATGATGCCGACCGCCATCGACGCAATGCCGACTTCGTTGCGGACCCGCTCGGCGTAAGGAACCTGAAAGCCGAGGCCGCGCGGCACTTGCGGCTGCCGTCGCCGAGCCGGAAATGCCGCCGGAGGAACAGTCGACCACGTCGACGCCGCGGGCCTTCAATTCATGCGCCAGCGCCACCGTGTCATCGAGATTCAGCCGTTCTTGCGCGCCGTCGACGGAGGACACGCGCACGAACAGCGGCATCGCCGTCCGGCATCTCGCGCCGCACCGCCTCGACGATCTCGAGCGGCAACTTCATGCGCCCGTTGCGGTCGCCGCCATATTCGTCGTTGCGCGTGTTTGACACCGGCGAGAGAAACGAGGCGAGCAGATAGCCATGCGCCATGTGGATCTCGATCACGTCAAAACCCGCCGCGACCGAGTTTCTGGCGGCGGCCGCCCAGGTGCGCACCATGGCGCGGCAGTCTTCGGTCGAGAGCTGGCGCGGGATCAGCCACCCCGGCGCGACGGGCTCGCTGGTCGGCCCGACCGGCTGCCACAGCTTGGCGCCCGCCTTGATTTCCTCAGGTGTCAGCGGGCCCATGCCGTCCATCGCGCGCTGCGACGACGCCTTGCGTCCGCCATGCGCAAGCTGAATCCCGATCGCGCGTGTTCTCGCGCTTCATGAAGGCGATCAGCGGCCTGAAGCTTTCCACCTGCGGCGTCGTTCCAGATGCCGAGGTCAAACTCGTTGATCAGGCCAATCTCCTCGACGCCCGTGGCCCTCGACAAAGACCAGACCAAAGCCGCCCAACGCGTAGCGGCCGAGATGCACGTGATGGAACATGCCGCAGGTGGATCCCGGCTCGGCGCGGTAATGCACCATCGGCGGCACGACCAGGCGGTTCTTCAGCGTCAGCCCGCGGATTTGAAACGGCTGGAACAGCAGGGGGTGTGCCGGATCGATGCTGCCGGAGGATGGGTCGGACATGGATGGCCTGTGGCGTTGGCTAGTGGGGTGGCGAATGATCCATCATTTGAAATCCGCGGTCAGCCAGCCGTTGCATGTCTCGCATGCGGCCGGTCATACTGCCCGCCGCTGCGCGCCGCCGCCAAACGCCGAACGCGATCACCACCGCGCAAGCCAGCGTGAACCAGGTGATGGCGTATTGCAGGTGATCGTCCTTGAGGTGGACCGGTCAGCGGGCCCGGTTTTGGAATGCCGCTCTCGGGAACCGGCGTTCCAGATCGATATAGAACGGTGCGACCGTCCTGCCGCCCTCACCCCAGCCCAGCGCGCGCGCCATCGCGAGATGATCGCGGGTGAACCAGAGCCGCTTTCCGATATCCTCCGCCGGCGTCAGTGTGCCGGCGGCTTCGGGAAAGCGGAGATAGCCGGTCAGTTTCACCGGCTGGCCGGTGACGAGCCGGCCGACCGCGCGGTCCTGTTGGGTGCGATCCTGCATCGTGTTCTGCACGAAGCCGGTGTTGATCACGACGGTCTCGCCGCCAGGCAGTTGCGGCCGGCAGGAACGCCCAGGTGCCGGGCCCGGAAATATCCTCGCGCACGGTGGAGCCGGAGCTATAGACCATCGCGTCGGGAAGTGTTGCGTAGGTCGCGGTGAAGCTGACGCGGCGGAATTCGTCCTCTGCCGGCGTCAGCGCGTTCCATTGCGCTGGCGGCAGGCAGCAGCACTCGGGCACAGCCGCCAGCCGCTCGTTGAGCGCCGCGATCAGCGCGTGCTTCTCGACCCGGCGCTGCAACTGCCAGATCCCGAGGGCGGCGAAAGCCGCCACCATCGCAAGCGTGAAAATGGCAAAGCCGGCGGCGCCGCGCCGTCGCGAACGACGCCGGTCATTTCGGCTCGCGATCGATCAACCGGCCGGCGTGCGGCCTTGTGATGGAACTGCAGCGCGATCAGAAGCGACTTCATCGAGCGCAGCGGCAACAGCGTGGTCGCGAGGATCAGCGGCAGCCACAGCACCGCATGCAGCCAGAACGGCGGCTGGTATTTCACCTCCACGATCAAGCGCGGCTGCCGACGACGATGGCGCCCGCAATCATGATGATGAAGATCGCCGGCCCGTCGCCGGCATCGATGAAGGCGTAGTCGAGCCCGCAGGCCTCGCAGTTCGGCCGCAAATTGAGGAAGCCCGCATAGAGCTTGCCCGCTGCCGCAGCGCGGGCAGCGGCAGGCAATGCCGCGCCATGCGCTCTCGGTCAGGGTGGGTACCGCTTCACCTGGCATGGCTTCGCTTCAAGTGCAAAGGGGCCTCGCGCGACCGCCCGGCAAAACACTACTCTGTTGTGGACCGGTCCTTCGACGCGAACCGTGCCCACTTCGCTCGGAAACGCTACGGGCCTGCAATCAATGCGCGCCGTGCGCGACCATGGTCTCGGCGCCGCGGACCAGACATAGATGCAGACGAACAGGAACAGCCACACCACGTCGACGAAGTGCCAGTACCAGGCGGCGAACTCGAAGCCGAGATGCTGGGTCGGGCGTGAAGTGCCCGGCATAGGCGCGGAACAGGCAGACCAGCAGGAAGATGGTGCCGATCAGCACGTGGAAGCCGTGGAAGCCGGTCGCCATGAAGAAGGTCGCGCCGTAGATGTTGCCGGCGAAGCGAGAACGCGGCGTGGGCATATTCATAGGCCTGCACGCAGGTGAAGCAAGGCGCCCAGGATGACGGTGAGGATCAGGCCGTATTTGCAGGCCCTGGCGATCGTTCTCCAGCAGCGCGTGGTGCGCCCAGGTCACCGTGGTGCCGGAGGTCAGCAGCAGCAGCGTGTTGAGCAGCGGCAGATGCCAGGGGTCGAAGGTCTCGATGCCCTTCGGCGGCCAGGTGCCCGGCACGCTGCAGGCGCCCATCGCGGTTCCGGCGCCGCAGCCGAACACCGCGTCGCGGGTGGCGTGAACCGCGTCGGCGGGGAACAGCGCGGAGTTGAAGAAGGCCCAGAACCAGGCGACGAAGAACATCACCTCGGAGGCGATGAACAGGATCATGCCGTAGCGGTGGCTGATCTGCACCACGCGGGTGTGGTCGCCCTTGTACTGGGCTTCGCGGATCACGTCGCCCCACCAGCTCGCCATGGTGTAGAGCACGCCGATGGTGCCGGCGCCGAAGATGATCGGCGCCGCGGCGAACATGTGGTGCATCCAGGTGATGGCGCCGACCGCCATGATGAAGGCCGAGATCGAGCCGACGACCGGCCACGGGCTCGGATCGACGAGGTGGTAGTCGTGGTGCTTCGACTTGCGCCGTAGCCATTGCGGTCTCTCCGTTAGCGGTGCCGTTCCCTTCGGCACATATTCGTCTCAAATATCAAATCCGAAATCCCGATGATCGGAATTCCAGTCATTCAGTCACAGGCTTCCCTTGCGCTTGTCGGCTTCGCCGGCCGCCACGCGGCTTCGGCGCCGGATCGCGCACGGGATAGAAGGTGTAGGATAGCGTGATGGAGTTCAGCCCGTCGTTCTCGCTGTCCGCGGCCAGCGCCGGATCGACATAGAACACCACGGGCATCTCGCGCTTCTCGCCCGGACGCCATGGTCTGTTCGGTGAAGCAGAAGCAGTTGATCTTCTGGAAATAGGCGCCGACCGTCAGCGGCGCGACGTTATAGGCCGCCTGCGCCGCGGTGGTGCGCGCCGCCTGGTTGGTCACGGTATAGAACACGGTGACGACCTCGCCGATCCTGACCTCGATCTCGTTCTGCTCCGGCTCGAACTTCCAGGGCAGGCCGGGCGCGACATTGGCGTCGAACCGCACCGTGATCTTGCGCGCCAGCGGCGCGCCCGACGGGGCCGAGGTCGCGACCTGGGTGGTGCCGTTGAAGCCGGTGGCGCGGCAGAACCAGTTGTAGAAGGGCACGGCGGCATAGGACGCGCCGACCATCAGCACCACGACGAAGCCGCAGATCGAGGCGACCACCGCATCGCGCGTCAGGCGCGGCGCGAAGCGGCTTGCGCGCTCGCGGTCGGCTCTCGTCGCGTCTGCGGTCGTTTGCCATCTCGGTCACATCATCCCAGTCACATGCGGCCGCACCAGGACGCGCCGGCCCCTTGACCATGGTGACCGCGAAGAACAGCACGACGAGCACGCCGAGCGCGAGCGCGATGGCGATCGAACGCTGGCGGCGGCTCTTTTCTGCGCCTCGGTGAGGACGATTCCATCTGGCTTCCGCTTGTCGTCCATTGCGTCGCCATGCGCTCCCTACCCGATCGACGGTGCATGATGGCGCGGACGACGACCTCGAGCAGGAGGGTCGCAAACAGCGCGAACAGATAAAGGATCGAGAAGGCAAACAGTCTGCGCGTCGCGCGCAGCGGCCGCGATGCCCTCGCGGTGGCGATAGACGTTGATCGCGAGCCACAGCATGCCGGCGCCGAGCACCAGCGAGGTCACGCCATAGACCGCGTCGAAATAGCCGAGCGGCCAGGGCGCGACGGCGACCGCGACCAGCACGATGGTGTAGAGCAGGATCTGCAGCCGCGTCGCGTCGGGACCGGCGACCACGGGCAGCATCGGCACGCCGGCGCGGGCGTAATCGTCGCTGCGGAACAGCGCCAGCGCCCAGAAATGCGGCGGGGTCCAGAAGAAGATGATCAGGAACAGCAGCAGCGGCTCCATCGACAGCGAGCCGGTCGCCGCCGCCCATGCCACGACCGGCGGCAGCGCGCCGGCGGCGCCGCCGATCACGATGTTCTGCGCGGTCCAGCGCTTCAGCCACATGGTGTAGACCACGACATAGAAGAAGATCGTGAACGCCAGCAGCGCGCCGGCGAGCCAGTTGACGAGGATGCCGAGCGTCATCACCGAGAAGAACGCCAGCGTCAGGCCGAACGCGGTGGCCTCGCCTGGCGTGATGCGGCCGCGCGGGATCGGCCGGTTGGCGGTGCGCGACATCATGGCGTCGATGTCGCCCTCATAGGCCATGTTCAGCGCGCCGGAGGCGCCGGCGCCGACCGCGATGCAGAGGATCGAGGTGAAGGCCAGCACCGGATGGACGTGGCCCGGCGCGATCACGAGCCCGACCAGCGCGGTGAAGATCACCAGCGACATCACCCGCGGCTTCAACAGCGCGATGTAGTCGCCGACCTCGGCCTCGGAAATCCGGGGCGAAGCTCGATGGCGTTGTGATCGACAACCGACAAGATAGATCTCGCTTCGTTAAAGAGCGCGGCGCGCTTCGAAGGCGCGCCGCGCAGTTTCAAATTACTGCACCCGCGGCAGCACTTCGAACTGGTGGAACGGCGGCGGCGACGGCAGCGTCCATTCCAGCGTGGTGGCGCCGGCGCCCCACGGATTGTCGGCCGCCTGCTGCTTGCGCACGAAGGCGTCGATCACGCCGTAGATGAAGATCAGCACGCCGAAGCCCGAGATGTAGGAGCCGAGCGAGGACACCAGGTTCCAGCCGGCGAACGCATCCGGATAGTCGACATAGCGGCGCGGCATGCCGGACAGGCCGAGGAAGTGCTGCGGGAAGAACACCAGGTTGACGCCGATGAAGGTGAACCAGAAGTGCAGCTTGCCGATGGTCTCCGATGTACATGTAGCCGGACATCTTCGGGAACCAGTAGTACCAGCCGGCGAAGATGCCGAACACGGCGCCGAGCGACAGCACGTAGTGGAAGTGCGCGACCACGTAGTAGGTGTCCTGCAGCACGCGGTCGACGCCGGCATTCGCCAGCACGACGCCGGTGACGCCGCCGACCGTGAACAGGAAGATGAAGCCGATCGCCCACAGCATCGGCGTCTTGAACTCGATCGAGCCGCCCCACATCGTGGCGATCCAGGAGAAGATCTTCACGCCGGTCGGCACCGCGATCACCATGGTGGCGGCGACGAAATAGGCCTGCGTCGCCGAGGACATGCCGACCGTGTACATGTGGTGCGCCCACACCACGAAGCCGATGCCGCCGATCGCGACCATGGCGTAGGCCATGCCGAGATAGCCGAACACGGGCTTCCGCGAGAAGGTCGAGACGATCTGGCTGATCATGCCGAACGCCGGGCAGGATCAGGATGTACACTTCGGGGTGGCCGAAGAACCAGAACAGATGCTGGAACAGCACCGGATCGCCGCCGCCGTCGGCGGCGAAGAAGGTGGTGCCGAAATTGCGGTCGGTGAGCAGCATGGTGATGGCGCCGGCGAGCACCGGCAGCGACAGCAGCAGCAGGAACACCGTCACCAGGATCGACCACACGAACAGCGGCATCTTGTGCAGGGTCATGCCCGGCGCGCGCATGTTGAAGATCGTGGTGATGAAGTTGATGGCGCCGAGGATCGAGGAGGCGCCGGCCAGATGCAGCGACAGGATCGCGAAATCGACCGCCGGTCCCGGATGGCCCGAGGTCGACAGCGGCGCGTAGATGGTCCAGCCCGCGCCGACGCCGTTGGCGCCCGGCTCACCCTCGACGAAGGTCGACATCAAGCAGCAGCGCGAAGGAGGCCGGCAGCAGCCAGAACGAGATGTTGTTCATGCGCGGGAACGCCATGTCGGGCGCGCCGATCATCAGCGGCACGAACCAGTTGCCGAAGCCGCCGATCATCGCCGGCATCACCATGAAGAAGATCATGATCAGGCCGTGCGAGGTCACGAACACGTTGTAGGTATGCGGTCTCGTGGAAGATCTGGACGCCGGGATACATCAGCTCGATGCGGATCGCGATCGACATCGCCGCGCCGATGACGCCCGCGATGATCGCGAACATCAGGTACATCGTGCCGATGTCCTTGTGGTTCGTCGAATAGACGAAGCGCCGCCATCCGGTCGGATGGGCATGCGCGTGGTCGTCATGGGCGTGATCGTCGTGTGTCGCTGCGGTCTGTTGCCATTTTCAAATCCTGCCTTGCAGTCCCTGTCGGACCCTTGCAGGTCCCGTCGCCCTTGTCCCGTTGCGCGCTCAAAGCTCGCTGCTTACTGCGCCGCCGCGCCAGCCGAGGCGAACGAGTTCGCCGGGTTGGTCGCATATTTCTTCTTCGCGGCCTCGACCCAGGTCGCGAATTCCTGGTCGTTCACCACCCGCACCGCGATCGGCATGAAGGCGTGATCCTTGCCGCACAGTTCCGAGCACTGGCCGTAGAACATGCCGGTCTTGGTGGCCTTGAACCAGGTCTCGTTGAGACGGCCGGGGATCGAGTCGATCTTGATGCCGAAGGCCGGCACCGCGAAGGCGTGGATCACGTCGGCGCCGGTGGTCTGGATCCGGATCACCTTGTTGACCGGCACCACCATCTCGTTGTCGACGCCGAGCAGCCGCGGCTGCTTGTCCTGCGCCAGCAGCGAGATCGAATTCGAACTTGCCGTTATCGGGATAGGCATAGCTCCAGTACCACTGCTTGCCGGTGGCCTTGATGGTCAGGTCGGCCTTCGGGAATGTCGAGCTGCAGGAACAACAGGCGGAACGACGGCACCGCGATGCCGACCAGGATCAGCACCGGAATCAGCGTCCAGGCCACCTCGATCAGGGTGTTGTGGGTGGTCCTGAGGGGACCGGGTTGGCCTTGGCGTTGAACTTCACCACCACGATGACCAGCAGCGCCAGCACGAACAGCGTGATCACGGTGATCAGCACGAGCAGGAAATTGTGGAACCAGATGATGTTTTCCATCACCGGGGTCGCGGCTTCCTGCAGCGTGCCATTCCCACGGCGCCGGCTGCCCCAGTTCGGCAAACGCCGTCCCGCCGGCCGCGAGCGCCATGCCTGCCACCGCAAACCCCAGCAACCGCCGGCCGATCCGGCCCTTCGACATCTTCATGCCGCTCGCGCTCCCTTGAATAAATCCCCAAAGCATTGCCGCCGGATGGCCGACAATGCTGCACGATCCGCCCTGACAAACGGCCTTCCGGAGGTACTTCGGAAGTACCTTCAGAGTACCCAGCGTACAGTACTTGGGCCAGATCGTTAGAACGCGTCGAAATCCAGCCTCTCAAACCATAATTCGCAAGGCTCTCGCAATGCAGTAGTGGGGCGCAAAGCCATGCGTCACCGGCTATTCGCCGGATGTCACATTTTCCCGGTAAATCAGGCAAAACTGCCACTTCTGCCGCTCGGCGCCGCTTGACAGGCGGATTGCCGGATGTACGCACAGGCGAGGCGTGCTCCGCAGGAACCTGATTCGCTGGCAGGGTCTGGACGGCAGACCGGCGCGGGATCGGCTGGCGCAAGTTCGCCTGCAAGATCGCCTTCAAGGCGCCGTCATTGCGGTATCAGTCCGATGGCAGTTGCTGCCCGGCTTGCCAGCCGGAAATATCGCCGGCGCAGGCCGGAAATATCAGAGGATCGACCCGGATGGGGCGTTCGAAACATCAGGCAAGATATGCGCCAGACTGGGCTCTGGCCTGGCTGGCTGGCGGCGGCCTGCTCGCCGCCGCCTTCCTGCTCGGCCTGACCCAGGCGGCCAGCGCGCAAGGCGCGGTGCGGTCGGTCCATGGCGACTGGCAGATCCGCTGCGACACCCCGCCGGGCGCGCAGGGCGAGCAATGCGCCCTGATCCAGAGCGTGGTAGCCGAGGACCGCTCCAACGCCGGCCTCACCGTGATCGTGCTGAAAACCGCCGACCAGAAGAGCAAGCTGATGCGGGTGGTGGCGCCGCTCGGCGTGCTGCTGCCCTCCGGCCTTGGCCTGAAGCTCGACAATCAGGACGTCGGCCGCGCCGGTTTTGTCCGCTGCCTGCCCAATGGCTGCGTGGCGGAAGTGGTGATGGACGACAAGCTGCTCGGGCAGCTGCGCAGCGCCAAGACCGCGACTTTTATTATTTTCGAGACGCCCGAAGAGGGCATCGGCTTTCCGCTCAGCCTGAACGGGCTCGGCGAGGGGTATGACAAGCTGCCGTGAGGTGGGTTGCGCCTCACTAGAACAGCAACGCGCCATGCAGGCATCAGCGTTTTCGTAAGCGCCATCGACCCGAATCCGCGTTGCGCTGCAGGCCTTCGATCGCGAAGCCGAATTTCTTGTAGAGCGCGATCGCGCCGGCGTTGTTTTCCCGAACCGTCAGTTCGACCCGGTGCAGCCCGAAGGCCCGCGCCGCGGCGAGCGTCTGCCGGATCAAGCGCTCGCCGATCCCCTGCCGGCGGAATTGCGGCAACAGAGCCCATGCCGAGAACGCCGACATGGGCATAAATCGGCCTTGGCTTGGGCAGCGACATCGCACCAGCCGACCACTTCGCCGCGCCGACACCGCGACCAGTTGCGGATAGCCCTGCCCGATATATGTTGAGAACGAAGGCCCGCGTCGCTCCGAGCGGCGGGGCTTCCAGAAACGCCAGATAGCGCCGCTCCCGCGCGACGAAATCGAGGGCTCGATGAAAGCTTTCGATATGGTCTTGCGTTATCGGAACAATTTCGACTGAAGCTCATCGTCTCGGCAACGTGTTGATCCCGCCCCTCGCGGAATGGCCTAGAAACAACTATCTTGGATGCGCCCCTCCGACAACGGACTGATTTGATGACCAATCCTCGCCACAACCTCCCTTCTCGACCGCGCCAATCTCGACCGCGATGCCGTCCGCCGCGAGATCGCGCGCGGGGCTTGCGGGCGCCGACGACGGCGAGCTGTTTCTGGAATATGGCCAGACCGAAGCGCTGGTGTTCGACAATGGCCGGCTGAAGCAGGCGACCTACGACACCAGCCAGGGGTTTGGCCTGCGCGCGGTGAAGGACGACGCGGTCGGCTATGCGCATTCCTCCGACGTCTCGCTGCCGGCGCTGATCCGCGCGGCGGATGCGGTGCGCGGCGGTGCGCGGCGGCTATAGCCGGCAACTTCGCCGCGGCGCCGGCGCATACCAATGTGCGGCTCTATGGCGACGACAATCCGCTGGATGCGCCGGGCTTCGAGGCCAAGGTGAAACTGCTGGCCGAGATCGACGCCTATGTGCGCGACAAGGATCCGCGGGTGCGGCAGGTCATCGGTCAGCCTCGGCGCCACCTGGCAGGTGGTGGAAATCCTGCGCCCCGACGGCGAGAGCTATCGCGACATCCGCCCGCTGGTGCGCGTCAATATTTCGGTGGTCGCCGGCCAAGGCGACCGGCAGGAAAGCGGCAGCAAGGGCTATGGCGGCCGCGAAGGCTATGCGCGCTTCATCGAGACCAAGGCGTGGCGCGAGGCGGCCGACGGCGCGATCCGCGAGGCGCTGGTCAATCTGGAATCGGTCCCGGCGCCCGCCGGCGAGATGGACGTGGTGCTCGGCGCCGGCTGGCCCGGCGTGATGCTGCATGAGGCGGTCGGCCACGGGCTGGAAGGCGATTTCAACCGCAAGCAGACCTCGGCCTTCGCCGGGCTGATGGGCCAGCAGGTCGCGGCCAAGGGCGTCACCGTGGTCGATGACGGCACCATGGCCGTCGCGGCGCGGCTCGCTCTCGATCGACGACGAGGGCACGCCGACCAACCGCACCGTGCTGATCGAGGACGGCATTCTGGTCGGCTACATGCAGGACCGCCAGAACGCGCGGCTGATGAACATGAAGCCGACCGGCAACGGCCGCCGCCAGAGCTACGCCCACGTGCCGATGCCGCGCATGACCAACACCTACATGCTGGCGGGCGACCGCGATCCGGCCGAAATCATCGCCTCGGTGAAGAACGGCATCTATGCCGCGAATTTCGGCGGCGGCCAGGTCGACATCACCTCGGGCAAATATGTGTTCCAGTGCACCGAGGCCTACAAGATCGAGAACGGCAAGCTCGGCGCGCCGCTCAAGGGCGCGATGCTGATCGGCAACGGCCCGACCGACCTGCATCAGCATCACCATGGTCGGCAACGACCTCGCGCTCGATACCGGCATCGGCACCTGCGGCAAGAACGGCCAGGGCGTGCCGGTCGGCGTCGGCCAGCCGACGCTGCGGATGGAAAGAGATCACGGTGGGAGGAACGGGCTAGTGAGCGACGCAAGAAAGCAATCGTCGCCGCCGAAGCCGATCGAGCTGGCGCGCGCAGGCGGTGCAGCTTGCGGCGATCGTCGGCCGTCGTTTTCGTCGCCAAGGGCGCGATCGCCGAACCGTTCTATGTGCCGTCCGGCTCGATGGAGCCGACGCTCTTGATCGGCGACGCGCTGGTGGCGTCGAAATATCCCTTATGGCTACGGCGCGGCCTCGCTGCCGATCCAGATCACGCTGCCGGAAACCGGCCGCGCTGTTCGGCGACACGCCCAAGCGCGGCGACGTCGTCGTGTTCCGCTGGCCGGGCGACCGCTCGCAGGCCTGGGTCAAGCGCGTGGTGGGATTGCCGGGCGACCGCATCCAGATGCGGCAGGGCCAGCTCTTCATCAACGACCACGCCGCGGCGCTGAAGCCGGATGGCATCAGGCGAGGCCGAAGACGATCGCGGCAGCAGCGAGCGGGCCTATCGCTTCGTCGAGACGCTGCCGAACGGCGTCAGACCACGCGATCTTCAAGATGCGCGACAATGGCCGGCTCGACAACACGCCCGAAGTGACGGTGCCGCCGGGCAAGCTGTTCGTGCTCGGCGACAACAGGGACAATTCCGCCGACAGCCGCGTCGCGGTGCGCGACGGCGGCGTCGGGCTGCTGCCGATCGACAATCTGATCGGCCGCGCCGACGCCGTGGTCGGCTCGTGGGATCTGGGCATGCGCAGCCAGCCGGTGTGGACCTGGCTGTCGGGTTTTCGGCTGGCGCGGTTTTTCACCTCGGTGCATTGAAGTAGAGCCTCATGGTGAGCGCAGGCGCATCCGCGCCGTCTCGAACCATGAGCCCGTCTGGATGCTCGGCCTTCGAGACGCTGCATGGCGGCTGCGCTCTTTGCCGGGCATGACGAGCGAGGCCACGCAGCATGACCTTCGACGACGTCAGAAAATTCGCGCTGGCCTGGCCGGAGGTCGAGGACGGCACCTCCTACGGCACGCCGGCACTGAAGGTGCGCAAGAAGCTGCTGGCGCGGCTGAAGGAAGACGGCGACAGCCTGGTGATGCCGGGCGTGCCGCAGGACGAGCGCGCGATGCTGGTGGAAAGCCAGCCGAAGGTGTTTTACTTCACCGACCACTACCGCGATTATCCGATGGTGCTGATCCGCCTGTCGAAGGCCAAGCGCGCCACCGTCGAGCCGCTGCTGCGCCGGCACTGGCGGACGCTGGCGTCGAAGAAGGCGGTGAAGGAATTCGATGCAGACATTTGTAGGGTGGGCAAAGGCGCGCAGCGCCGTGCCATCTAGCCGAGACCTCATCCTGAGGAGCCGCGTCAGCGCGCGTCTCGAAGGATGAATGGCACTGCGGGGCCACATGGTTCGAGACGGCGCTTTCGCGCCTCCTCACCATGAGGTTCAATAGTTACGGCGGCGCGCCTATGGACAAACAATTCCTCACCGCCGCCTTGCAAAATCCCGCCAACGAAATCATTGCCGAGGAATTGTTTCGGCTGGCGCTGCCGGATGCGTGGCTGGTCTCCGGATGCCTGGTGCAGACGGTGTGGAACGTGCTGACCAAGCCGCGCGGTCGATTACGGCATCAACGATTACGACGTGTTCTATTTCGATCCCGATACGTCGTGGGAAGCGGAAGACAAGGTCATCCGCACGCTGGCGGAGCGGTTTGCCGGCCGCGGCATTGCGGTCGAGGCGCGCAACCAGGCGCGCGTTCATCTCTGGTATCGCGAAAAGCATGGCCTGCCCTACCCGGAGCTGCGTTGTTCGACGGAGGGCATCGACCGGTTTCTGACCAAGAATACGCAGATCGGAATCCGGCGCACGCGGCGAGGCTTACGAGGTGTACGCGCCGAATGGCTACGACGATGTCGCTGCACTGATCGTGCGGCCCAATCCGGGCGCGAATTTTTCCGCAGCGAATTACGAAGCGAAGGCAAAGCGCTGGAAGGCGCTGTGGCCGGAGATCACGGTTGCTGCCGGCGGGATGCGGGAATCGTAGGGTGGGCTAGTCTTACTGCGTCATGATTTTTCTGCGCGTGCTTGATGCTGCGACGGCGCCGCAACAAGGGCATCGTATGATCGTTTTGCTGAGGGCCCGGCTCAGCCGCACGCGCATGGTTGCGATCGAGTTCGGGACGTGGCGTTCAGGCCGCAAGGGCAGATCCTCTGGGTCGATAATTGTCGGGTAAGGGAGGGACCTGGACTGGCGCGGCGGAACGAGGTCCTGAGGGGGAATCGTCGCCTGTTCGGCGATGAGGAAGCCGTAGGCCGCGATGCACAGGGTTGCGTGATGATGGAAGCCACGCCAGCCGCGCCCTTCGTAGTGACCGAGCCCGACCTCCTGCTTGAGCTCCTGATAGTCGCGCTCGATGCGCCAGCGCAGCTTGGCCAGATCGACGAGCTGCGTGAAGCTGACGTTCTCCGGCAGCGTGGAGAGCCAGTATTTGGTTGGCTCTGCTTCGCCCTCCGGCCATTCGATCAACAGCCACTCAGGCGACAGCTTCTCGGGGATCAGTTTGTTGTACCCGACGCGGACACGCACACGCGCGAAGCGCGAGGATAGCTGGTCGGCCGAGCCTTCCCGCCACGTCACCGTGCGCCAGGCCTGCTTCGGTAGACCGAGTGCCACTTTTTGGCCGAGACCAGTTCGGGCTCGTCGCGGCGGCCGGTGTTGTTCATCGGCTTGTCCATCCGCCGTGGGCCGCTGCCAGGGGCCCACATCAAGATGGTCGGCACGATGCCGACCACGTAAGGCACGCCCAATTCCGTCATGCCTGCACGCAGCCGCGCGTCCCTGCCGTAGGCCGCATCCATCAACGCGACGCCGCGTGGCAGACCGCTCTCGCAGGCCCAGCGGATTTGCTCCAGCGCGATCTGCGGCTTGGTCTTGAACTTGATCTGCTTCGGCACGCCTGCCTTCTTCCGCCGGGCACGATCCTTCGTCCAGGCTTCCGGCAGGTACAGCCGATAGGCCACCGGAAGGCTGGCGGCATGATTGGCAACCGACAGCGACACCGCCACCTGGCAATTGGCCTGCTTGCCGAGCTGACCGCAATATTGGTGGTGCACGCCGACCGAATGCTTGCCTTGCTTGGGGAACGAGGTGTCGTCGATGATCCACGCCTCAACCGGTCCGCTCTTCTCGATCGCCGGCAGCACCATCTCGCGCACCTTGGCCAGCACGTCCTCGTCCGACCAGGCCGCGTTGGCGACAAAATGCAGCAACGACTGGTGCTGTGCCGCCGTCCGCGCTGGAGCCGTCCGCGCCGCCATCGGCTCAACGCTCTTGCGTTCCCCAGGCAGCATCAGGCCCGTGCAATAGTCGCGCAGCGGTCTCGTCCGCTCCACGTGACCGATCACGCTTCCAAGACCGGCTACATACTCGGCAAACCGCGTTTCGCTATCTCCACCCTGATCGAGATTCATCTGGCCCTCCGTGCGCCAAATATTGAATCTCCTCAATTACTTGATTCTCAGCCCTAAATGACTGCGACCGTCCGACTCCAGTACGATTAGCGAAGCGAGCCCACCATTCAACAACTCATGCAACTGTTGGAAGTTTGCGGGGCACGGCGCAAGGGCGCCTTTGCCCACCCTACAAGAGCTCGCGTTCGCTGGGACGACGGCGGTGCAGTCGCCGTTACCGCACCACGCCCGAGGTAAACCCCGCCTTGCGCCGCGGCGGCTTGATGTCTTTCTTCAGGAAGCAATGCGCGTCCTTGCCGGCATAGCCCGGCCGCGCATAGGTCCAGGCGCGGCATTTGTTGTCGGCGGCGCAGGCGGCCTTGCAGGCGTCGTCGCCGTCGCGCTGCTCTTGAGATCAAAACTCTGTAGTCGCCGCCGAAGCGGTCGATCGAGGTTTCGATCGTCGTCGTTGCGCGGCTCGACCACGCCGGCGCCGCGCACGCCGGAGACGCAGCAATCGTCCTGCACGCGCGCCGGCACGTTGCTCTTGAGCCAGCACACCGCGCCGGTCGGCAGCGTCGGTCGGATAGCTGAAGGTCCAGGCCCGGCAGCGGCGGTCGCGCTCGCACACCAGCGCGCAATCGGCCGGATCGCCCGAGGTCACCGGCGCACTCAGATAGTCGCCGCCGGGACGGTCGAAATTGGCCTGCGCCAGCGCCGGGCGCGCGGATGCCGCGCGCCGCCAAAAGGCGAGCGTCACCACACACGCCCTGAGCAGGCGACCAGTCCCCATGTACGATTGCTTTCGAATGCGCTTTCAGACGGGATGACCTCGTCATCATCCCGCCGTAGCTCTTTGGTCCGAGCGCCATTTGAGCGCCATCAACCTGTACGGCGGATGAACGGCCCAAAAGCGAGGCAACCTGCTCAGTCTAAAACGCGTATTCCCGATAGGCCGGCTCCACGGAGCCGCCCCAGGCGCCGTTGAATTTGTCCAGCATCTCTTCCGCCGGCGTGCGGCCCGATTCGAGGATGCGCTCCAGCGGCTCGAGGTGGCGGCTCTCGTCGCGGCCGAGATGATCGATGCGGCCGCGCCGCCGCAAGCCGGCATGCGACAGCGTCAGGCACTCCCGGGCGATCTCGAACAGATAGCGATCCCTGATCCGGGCCTTGAAGCCGAAGCGCGGCACGTCGTCGCGCAACGCCTGACGCTCGGCCGCGGTCCAGTGGCTTGACGAGATCCCAGGCCGCGTTCAGGCTGTCGTCGTCATACAGCAGGCCGACCCAGAACGCCGGCAGCGCCGGCAGCCGGCCCCACGGCACGCCGTCGGCGCCGCGCATTTCCAGATAACGCTTGAGCCGCACTTCCGGGAAAATCGTCGACAGATGATTGGCCCAGTCCGACAGCGTCGGGCGCTCGCCGGGAAGCGAGTTGTTGCCGGCCCTCGAAGAAGGCGCGGAACGACGAGCCGGCGACGTCGATATAGCTGTCGCCGCGCTTGACGAAATACATCGGCACGTCGAGCGCGTAGTCGACCCAGCGCTCGAAGCCCATGCCGTCCTCGAACGCCCACGGCAGCATGCCGGAGCGCGCGTTGTCGGTGTCGCGCCAGATCTCGGAGCGGAACGACAGGAAGCCGTTGGGCTTGCCTTCGGTGAACGGCGAATTGGCGAACAGGGCGGTCGCCACCGGCTGCAGCGCGACCGACACGCGCAGCTTCTTGACCATGTCGGCTTCGGAGGAGAAGTCGAGATTGGTCTGCACCGTGCAGGTCCGGTACATCATGTCGAGGCCGTATTGGCCGACCTTCGGCATGTAGTTGGTCATGATCTTGTAGCGGCCCTTCGGCATCACCGGGATCTGCGGCCGCGACCAGGACGGCGTCATGCCGAGCCCGAGAAAGCCGATGCCGAGCGGCGTCGCGATCTCGCGCACCTGCGCCAGATGCGCCATCAGCTCGGCCTGGGTCTGGTGCACGGTCTCGACCGGCGCGCCGGACAGTTCGAACTGGCCGCCGGGCTCGAGCGAAATCGCGCCGCCGCCGGTGACGTCGTAGAGCCCGATGATGTTGCCGCGCTCCATGATCGGCTCCCAGCCGAGCAGCAGCTGCATGCCTTCGAGCAGCGCGCCGATGCCGCGCGCGCCTTCGTAGGGCACGGGCTGGTGGCCCTCCAGCGTGAACGGCGATCTTCTCGTGCTCGGTGCCGATGCGGAATTCGGACGGCGGCTTGCACGCCCGCCTCGAACCACGCGACGAGTTCGTCGCGCGATTGCAGCGGCGTCATATCGATCTGGTCACGCGCCATAAAAATTCCGGATGTCGGGCGATTCGACCGAACGCGCGCGGTGGCAGGGCATCCGCGAACGGCGTCGGTCCGCGGATGCAACGAGGCATACAGGCGATATCATCGCGCGGGCACGCCGTCTCTGGCGGCAGCCGCCTTGACCTCGCCGCAGGAGCAGCCCAGCCGGTCGAGCAGACCGCAGAGCTTCATGGCATCGGCATCCGACAGTTTGGAGCCGACGTGCTTTTCGATCGCCGCCGAATAGGCGCTCCACATCTTCTTCTGCAGCTCGCGCCCGGCCTCGGTGATCTCGACGAACTGGCCGCGCTTGTCGATCTTGCATTCGCGCCGCGCCGCCAGCCCCTCGTCCACCAGGCGGTCGATCAGCCGCGAGGTCGGAATATTGCGGGATCAGCATCTGCTTCTCCAGCTCCACCGGGCGCATCTCGCCGGACGGCGCGCGCGACAGTTCCAGCAGCGCGTCATACCAGGCCAGCGGCGGAAAGCCGGCCTTCTTCAAATCCTGCTCGACGGCATCGAGCACCCGGCTCTGCACCCGCATCAGGCGGATCCAGGCGGCGGTCGCCTCGGTCGATGGTTTGCGTTTCATGATCTAGTCCATATCTGTCACAGATCAGTGTACCGCACTAAATGCAGCTGCATCAATCTTGACTATTTCATGCAGATGCATTTAGTCAGTCCCGATCCAATAAATTCCGAGGGAAGGAAAATCCGATGAAACTGTATTATTCCCCAGGCGCCTGCTCGCTCTCCCCCATATCGCGCTTCTCGAGGCCGGTCTGCCCTATGACCTGGTCAAGGTCGACCTGCGCGCCAAGAAGCTGGAAAACGGTGACGACTTTCCTGAAGGTCAACCCGAAGGGCCAGGTGCCGGCGCTGGCGCTCGATTCGGGCGAACTGGTCACCGAAGGCCCGGTCATCGTGCAGATGATCGCCGACAAGGCCGCGGACAAGAATCTGGCCCCCGCCCGCGACCAGCGCCGATCGCTACAAGCTGCAGGAGTGGCTCACCTACATCAACACCGAGCTGCACAAGAACCTCGGTCCGATGTTCTCGCCCGGTGCTGGCCGACGACGCCAAGGCCTTCTTCAAGGACCGGGTGATGGGCAAGTTCAAGTACGTCGACAGCGAGCTGGCCGGCAAAGACTACCTGATGGGCAAGCAGTTCTCGGTCGCCGACGGCTACCATGTTCACGATGCTGTCATGGGCCGAACGGATGAAATGGGATCTCGCTCAGCTCTGCCGAACCTGATGGCCTACAAGGCCCGCGTCGGCGCGCGCCCGAAGGTGCAGGAAGCGCTGACCAAGGAAGGCCTGATGAAGGCGGCATGAGACGACGGCTTCATCGTCGGTTCTCTCGTTCGAACTGCGAGCGCGATGGCGCGGAGCCAGCGGGCGAGGGAGACATTCCTCACCCGTCTTCATTCGGGGCTGAACGCATCGATCACAGGGTGGCAAGCTCGGACTCAGACGACACGCATGAATCGCGGATGGATGCAGCCGTTGTCGCAGACGGTACTCCGATATTACAGTTTTTTAGCAATTCGCCCGTAAATTTCCGGGATCAACGCCGGGTGCAATCCGCCCGAAGCCGTATCGGTCGTTCAACGAACTCATCACGAAGTTCAATCGGTCAACAGTTCGCTGAGAGCAGGGTGCAACTTCCTTCCGTGAGGGCTTTGTCGTGTCTATCGAGAGGTTCCTGAGAGCAGCGCGCCGTCGATCTCATGATGGACGGAACCTATGATGCTGTCGAACTGGTACGACCCGCAGGGCCGCCTTCGCACCTTCGCCTGCCGCGCCACGCGCGTTTCCCGTTCCGCATGATCGTGGAGGTCCCGGTGGTCGGAAAGGTCGGCGACAGCCTTCACCTCCTACTTCCAGGACTTCGGCCACTTCGAGGGCACGATCAGCGACACGACGAAGGGCGGTCTCCTGCTCGAACTCGAGATGACGCGGGCGATGCGGGCCAAGCTCGCGGAAAAGCTGCCTGGCTGGAGAAGAAGGCCAAGGACCCCTTCAGCATCAGCGAGGCCCGGAAAATCCCCGCTTCGTTCCAAAGGCTCGCAATCCACCCTGACGCTCGCCGAGGGTACCGTTCATGCAGTGCCACATCATCGACGCTCTCGATGTCGGGCGTTGCGGTGACTTGCCGAAGTCCAGCCGCCGACCGGAACGCCGCTGCGATCGGCGCCTGCATTGGCCGCGTCAGTCAGGCATTTTCCGAACGGGTTCGCCGTCAAGTTTCGTCAAGCGAGCAGAGCCGCGACGGGCTGAACTCGCCTGATCGTGCGGACGGCGCTGGTTTGAGCGCAAGTTCGTTGAGACGTAGCCTCGGTTGTCGTCCGAGCAGCAAGCCTCGTTGTCGTCCCTGCATTCGCAGGGACGACGAAATATCTCTTACTCCGCTTCCCGCCGCTTTACGCCGCCTGCTTCTTCGGCGGGAAGCGGCCGTAAAGGTCTCGCCCTCGCCGCCATGTCTTCCAGCAGTTTCGGCGGCGTGAAGCGCGAGCCGTATTTGGCCTCGAGCTTGTGGCAGAGCTCGACGAACTTTTCGCGTGCCCATGAAGTCGATATAGGACAGCGTGCCGCCGGTGAACGGCGCAAAGCCGAAGCCGAGGATCGAGCCGACATCGGCCTCGCGCATGATCGGTGATGACGTGATCCTCGACCGTGCGCGCGGCTTCCACCGCCTGCACCACCAGGAAGCGCTGCTTCAGCTCCTCGATGTCGAGCGTATCCGGATCGAGCTGCTTGGGCTGCAGCGCCGACAGGCCCGGCCACAGGCTCTTCTGGCCCTTGCCCTTCTCGGGATAGTCGTAAAAGCCCTTGCTGTTCTTGCGGCCGAAGCGGCCCTGCTTCTCGACCAGCTCCACCATCAGCTTCTTCTGATCCTGGTTGATGGAGTTGGGACCGAGATCGGCTTCGGTCGCCTTCATGATCTTGAGGCCGAGATCGAGCGCGACTTCATCCGACAGCGACAGCGGACCGACCGGCATGCCGGCCATCTTGGCGGTGTTCTCGATCATCGCCGGCGGCACGCCTTCGAGGAACATCTCGTTGCCTTCGGCGATGTAGCGCAGCACGCAGCGGTTGGCGAAGAAGCCGCGCGAATCATTGACGACGATCGGCGTCTTGCCGATCACGCGGACGTAATCCAGCGCGGTGGCGAGCGCGACGTCGCCGGTGTTCTTGCCGAGGATGATTTCGACCAGCATCATCTTCTCGACCGGCGAGAAGAAGTGGATGCCGATGAACTTGCCCTGGTCCTTGAACTCTTCGGCCAGCGAGTTGATCGGCAGCGTCGAGGTGTTGGAGGCGAAGATCGCGTCCGGCTTCAGCAGCGGCTGCGCCTTGGCATAGGTCTCCGCCTTGACCTTGCGGTCCTCGAACACGGCCTCGATGACGAGGTCGCAATCCCTGAGCGCGGCATAGTCCGCGGTCGGCGCTGATGCGCGACAGGATGGCGTCGCGATCGCTCTCCTTGGCGCGGCCCTTGGCGATCAGGTCGTCGATCACGGACTTGCGCGTGCGCCTTGCCCTTGTCGGCGCTTTCCTGGTCGCGGTCGATCAGCACCACGTCGATGCCGGCGCGCGCCGAGACGTAGCCGACGCTGGCGCCCATGAAGCCGGCGCCGATCACGGCGAGCTTCTTGACCTTGGTCGGCGGCACGTTCTGCGGACGCCGCGCGCCCTTGTTCAGTTCCTGCATCGACAGGAACAGGCTGCGGATCATCGCCGCGGCTTCCTTGGAGCGCAGGACCTGCGTGAAGTAGCGCGACTCGACGCGCAGCGCGGCGTCGATCGGCAACTGCAGGCCTTCATAGACGCAGCTCATGATGGCGCGCGCCGCCGGATAATTGTCGTAGGTCTCGCGGCGATAGATCGCGTTGCCGGCCGGGAACATCATGCATGCCGGCCTTGGAGAACACCGGTCCGCCCGGCAGCTTGAAACCCTTCTCGTCCCAGGGCGCGACCGCCTTGCCGCCGCCCTTGATCCAGTCCTTGGCCGCCTTGATCAGGTCGGCGGCCGGAACGATGGCGTGGATCAGATTGAGCGCCTTGGCCTTGGCGACGGTTGACCGCCTCGCCCTTGAGCAGCAGCGTGCATCGCGTCCTGCGGCGAGCACGATGCGCGGCACGCGCTGGGTGCCGCCGGCGCCGGGGAACAGGCCGACCTTGACTTCCGGCAGGCCGAGGCGGGTCTTGGGATTTTCGGCCGCGACGCGGTAGTGGCAGGACAGCGTCAGCTCGAAACCGCCGCCGAGCGCGAGCCCGTTGATCGCGGCCGACCCACGGCTTGCCGCGAGGTTTCGATGCCGCGCAACACCAGCGAGAAGCGGCGGCTCTGGTCGAACAGCATCTGGTTGGCGGCGACCTCGCCCTTCTCTTTCAGCAGACCTCGGCGTAGTTGCTGGCTCATGCCCTCGAGCATCGAGAGATCGGCGCCGGCGCAGAACGCTTCCTTGCCGGAGGTGATGACGACGCCCTTCACGGCGGCATCCGCCGGTGGTCTGCTTGACGATCGCCTCGAGTTCGCTGATCGAGGTCTCGTCCAGCACGTTCATCGAACGTCCGGGGATGTCCCAGGTGACGAGCGCGATGCCGTCGGCGTCGGTCTCGAGCTTGAAATTCTTGAAGGCCATGTTGGTTGCTCCCTCGATGCCGGCAGCCGATGACGGCGCGGCGGTTGAATTGGCAGTTCGTAGGGTGGGCAAAGCGCAGCGTGCCCACCATGCTTGCGGTGTCGCGATGGTGGGCACGGCGCTCGCTTTGCCCACCCTGCGATCTGCAGTCACACTCGCTCGATGATCGTCGCGGTCCCCATGCCGCCGCCGATGCACAGCGTCACCAGCGCGGTCGACTTGTTGGTGCGCTCGAGTTCGTCGAGCACGGTGCCGAGGATCATCGCGCCGGTGGCGCCGAGCGGATGGCCGAGCGCGATCGCGCCGCCATTGACGTTGATCTTCGAACGTGATCGATGTCGAAGGCCTGCATGTAGCGCAGCACCACCGAGGCAAAGGCCTCGTTCAGTTCGAACAGGTCGATGTCCGACTTCTTCATGCCGGAGCGCTCGAACAGCTTTTCGGTGACGTCGACCGGACCGGTCAGCATCATCGCGGGCTCCGAGCCGATATTGGCAAAGGCGCGGATCTTTGCACGCGGCTTCAGGCCGTGCTTGGCGCCGGCTTCCTTGCTGCCGAGCAGCACCGCGCCGGCGCCGTCGACGATGCCGGAGGAATTGCCGGCGTGGTGCACGTAGTTGATCTTCTCGACCTCGGGATGCGACTGGATCGCCACCGCGTCGAAGCCGCCCATCTGGCCCATCGACCACGAACGACGGCTGCAACTGGCCGAGCGACTGCATCGTCGTGGTCGGGCGCATGTGCTCGTCCTTGGCGAGGATGGTGAGGCCGTTGATGTCCTTGACCGGCACCACCGACTTGTTGAAGCGGCCCTCGTCCCAGGCCTTTGCGGCGCGCTGCTGGCTCTGCACCGCGTAGGCGTCGACGTCGTCGCGCGAGAAACCGTACTTGGTGGCGATCAGATCGGCCGAGACGCCCTGCGGCATGAAATAGGCCGGCACCGCCATCGAGGGATCCATCGGCCAGGCGCCGCCGGAGGCGCCGATGCCGACGCGGCTCATCGATTCGGCGCCGCCGCCGATCACGAGTTCATGCTGGCCGCTCATGATCTGGGCGGCGGCGAAATTCACGGCATCGAGGCCGGAGGCGCAGAAGCGGCTGATCTGCACGCCGGGGACGGCTTCGCCGAGGCCCGCCTTCAGCGCCGCGAAGCGCGCGATGTCGGAGCCGGCCTCGCCGACCGGATCGACCACGCCGAGCACGACGTCGTCGACGACGTCCTCGCCGAGATTGTTGCGCTCCTTCAGCGCCTGCAGCGGCACGGTCGCCAGCGCCAGCGCGGTGACCTCGTGCAGCGCGCCATCGGACTTGCCGCGGCCGCGCGGGGTGCGAACGTGATCGTAGATATATGCCTCAGGCATGACGCCCTCCTGGTATGAGGATCATAATATTATAGGCGATAAGCGACGGGAAACGGCGGAAGAATCGTCAGAACGCTTCCGCCGCCAATTCCATGGTGGTCGCGCTTCCGGTCTGGATGCGCGCAAGATGGACCGAGGTTTCCGGCAGCATCCGCTCCATGAAGAAGCGGCCGGTCACCAGCTTGGTGGTCAGATAGGGCGTGGCGCCGCTGGCCGCAATCTTGTCCTGCGCCACTTTCGCCATCCGCGCCCACATATAGGCGAAGGTGACGAGGCCGAACAATTGCATGTAGTCGGTGGCGGCGGCGCCGGCATTGTCGGGCTTTGCCAGCGCGTTCTGCATCAGCCAGCCGGTGGCCTGCTGCAGATGGCCGAGCGCGGTCGAGAGCGGCGTCGACGAACGGCTTCATGGCCTCGTCGGCGCCGTGCTCCTTGGCGAAGGCCGCCGACCTCGGCCGAAGAACGCCATCACGGCGCGGCCGCCGTCGCGCGGCAGTTTGCGGCCGACCAGATCGAGCGCCTGAATGCCGTTGGCGCCCTCATAGAGCATGGCGATGCGCGCATCGCGCACGAACTGCTCCATGCCGTGCTCGGCGATATAGCCGTGGCCGCCATACATCTGCTGCGCCAGCACCGCGTTGGAAGAATCCGACGTCGGTCATCACGCCCTTCATGACCGGCGTCATCAGGCCCATGTGATCGTCGGCCTCCTGGCGGTCCTTGGGATCGGTGGAGCGGTGCGCGACGTCGCTCTTCAGCGCGGTCCACACCACCATGGCGCGCGCCGCCTCGTTGAAGGCGCGGATGGTGAGCAGCACGCGGCGCACGTCGGGATGCACGATGATCGGATCGGCCGGCTTGTCCGGCGCCTTTGCGCCCGACAGCGAGCGGCCCTGCAGGCGCTCGCGCGCATAGGCGACCGCGTTCTGATAGGCGACTTCGGACTGCGCCAGGCCCTGCACGGCGACGCCGAGCCGGGCCTCGTTCATCATCACGAACATGCCCTGCATGCCCTTGTTTTCTTCGCCGATCAGCCAGCCGGTGGCGCTGTCGTAATTCATCACGCAGGTGGAATTGCCGTGGATGCCCATCTTGTGCTCGATCGAGCCGCAGGACACGCCGTTGCGCGCGCCCAGCGAGCCGTCGGCATTGACCAGCACCTTCGGCACCACGAACAGCGACACGCCCTTGATGCCGGCCGGCGCGCCTTCGATGCGCGCCAGCACCAGATGGATGATGTTGTCGGCGAGATCGTGCTCGCCGGCGGAGATGAAGATCTTGGTGCCCGTGATCTTGTAGCTGCCGTCGGCCTGCTTGACCGCCTTGGTGCGCAACAGGCCGAGATCCGTGCCGCATTGCGGCTCGGTGAGGTTCATGGTGCCGGTCCACTCGCCCGCCACCATCTTCGGCACGAACATCTTCTTCTGTTCGGGCTTGCCGTGCACCATCAGCGCCGCGGTCGCGCCCATGGTCAGGCCGCCATACATCGAAAACGCCATGTTGGCCGCGCTCTGGAATTCGGTGACGACCTGGCTCAGCGTCACCGGCAGTCCCTGCCCGCCATATTCCGCCGGCGCCGACAAGCCCGAGCCAGCCGCCCTCGGCGACCTGCCTGAAGGCTTCCTTGAAGCCCTTCGGCGTGCGTCACGCGTGCCGTCGTCATGCCGCTTGCAGCCCTCGAGATCGCCGACGCGGTTGAGCGGCTGCAGCACCTCTTCGGAGAGCTTTGCGGCCTCGCCCAGGATCGCCTCGCGCACATCGGCGGAGGCGTCGGTGAAGCCGGGCAGATTGTCGTAGCGGTCGATCTGGAACACGTCGTTGAGCAGGAAGGTGACGTCTTCCACGGGGGCTTTGTAGATCGGCATGGTGTTCTCCCGGCAGGCGGCGAAAGATGGTGGAGGCGTTTGAAATGAAATTCGTGGTGGCGTTCCGGAACGAGACCTTATCCGGTTCCGGCAGTCCCAGGGAGTGAGCAGGTAGCAAATATCCGGGCAGCCATGCGACATAAACGGCACCGGACACGTCGCAGCTGCACTCACTGTCTTGGCGAGTTGCTCCCCATCAAGCGGTGCAGCAGGTTGATCGCCTTCAGCGGGCGCACCATCACCTTGAAATGCGTGATCCTACCGTCATCGCTGAAGGTGATGATGTCGACGCCGTTGATCTTGATGCCCTCGATCTCGTTTTCGAATTCGAGGACCGCGCCGCGGTCGCTGCGCCATTCGCCGATATATTTGAAGCCGGGGCCGCCCAGCACCTTCTCGGCGCTCGCCAGATATTTGAAGGTGATGTCGCGCCCGCGCTGCGGCGTGTGGACCACGGGGCTTTCGAACACCGCATCCGGGTGCAGCAGGTCCCACAGCGCCGCGCGTGTCATGGGACTTCATGTAGCCGTACCACTTGTCGAGGCCGCTCATGGTCATCGATGTCTCCTCTGTCGCGGGCGATGACGGGCTGACACCGGGGAATGCGCTTCTCCGAGCTTATGCGCGTTGACGCATATGCAACTTTATGCATAATGTCAATCAATGCCTGATAAGCCGGAGGCCGGCGTCTTGGCGCTTGGTGACGCAATCCTTGCCTGCCTGACCGAACGTCCGATGACGGGCTATGAGCTCGCCAAGACGTTCGATACCTCGATTGGATTCTTCTGGAAGGCCGACCACCAGCAGATTTATCGCGAACTCACCAAAGCTTCGCGACCGCGGCCATATCCAGGGCCGCGAGGTGGTGCAGTCCGGCAAGCCCAACAAGCTGGTCTATACGCTGACGCCGGAAGGCCGAGCCGCGCTCAGGCATTGGGCCGCCCGGCCGAGCGTGCCGGCCTCGATCAAGGACGACCTCCTGGTGCGGCTCTATGCGCTCGACAGCGTCGACGTCGAACCCTTGCGCACCGACCTGATGGCGCGGCTGGAACATCACCGCGACCGTTTCGCCCGCTACGAGCGCCTGCTCAAGCCAGCGACCGCTGATATGCACATCGACGCATATGCGCCTATGTGCATAAAGTCAGAGATGAAGGTCGAGAGGAGGCGGCTCATGGCGCTCGGTGACGCGATCCTCGCATGCCTGACCGAACATCCGATGACGGGCTACGAGCTCGCCAAGACCTTCGATTCCTCGATCGGCTTCTTCTGGAAGGCCGACCATCAAGCAGATTTATCGCGAGCTGTCGCGGCTGCGCGAGCCGCGGCCATATCCAGGGCCGCCAGGTGGTGCCGGTCCGGCGAAGCCCAACGAAGCTGGTTTACACCCTCACCCCCGAGGGCCGGGCCGCGCTGAGGCACTGGGCCGCGCGGCCAAGCAGCCCGGCCTCGATGAAGGACGATCTGCTGGTGCGGCTTTACGCGCTCGACAGCGTCGACATCGAGCCGCTGCGCGACGACCTGATGGCGCGCATGGAACATCACCGCGACCGCGCCGCCCGCTACGAACGCATCCTGCGCAAGCGTTTTCCGCAGGGACCGCCTCGCCCGCCGATACCGGCAAGCTGCTGCTGCTGCCGGATGCGGACTTCGCCATGAGCGCGGCGTGTCGGAGTGGTGCGAGGAGGCGATCGAGCGCTGGCCACGGTTTTCCAACCGGACCAATGTGTTGCCGCTCGAAGACAGCCACGCGCGAAAGCAACGAAATGAGCTGGCCCTCTGCCGATTGGCAGAGCGCCTTCAGTCGCAACTTCGGTGCAGGGTCGAGCTCCGAAGCCAGCTGACCCGGCCAAACCGGTTCCGCGACGGTAACTTTTGCGGCGGCCCGGCCCCATTCCTTAACCGGTTATTTACCGTAACGCGAAAAAGTCAGCAGCGGAGGCAGACGACCTGCGCTGATATTCAGATTGTCTCTTCAATGGGACGCGCGGGAGGCTGCAGGCGCAGGGCGAGGCGCCGGAGTCGGAACCGGACGGAAGCATGAATTCGCGCGTATCGTGGAGTGTTGACGGCATCGATCCATCCGTCCGCGAAGGGCCGAGGCACGCCGCGCGCCGCGCCGGCATGTCGCTGAACGACTGGCTCAATTCCACCATCGGCGATCCGACGCCGCCCGAATTTCGTGCGCCCTACGACCAGCGGCCGGCGATGCCGAGCCGAGGCAAGCCGCGACGTCGCCGACATTCACCAGCGGCTCGACGCCATCACCCGGCAGATCGAACAGATTTCGCGAAGCCGGCGCCGCGCGGCGAGGCGCCGCGCGGCGAACGCGCCGCGTGGCGCAGCCACGCCGATGGCGCGGCAGTTGAGCGATGCCATCTCGCGGCTCGACGCGCGGCTGTCGCAGATTTCAATCCGCAGGCCGCCCGCCCGGCGCGCCCAGAGCCGGTCAGGCAGGAAGCCCGGCGTCACGACCGCCAGCGCCAGGCCGAGGCCGTCGAGCGCGCCGCGGCAAAGTCTATCGTCCCTCGCCGCCGCTCAGCCCGGCCTCGTTCGATTCCGCGATCGCGGAAATCTCCGCACGCCAGAATGAACTCGACGACCCGCCGCCGCGCGCAGATGCCGCCGCGCAGCGCCGCCGGTTGCGCCAGCGCGCCGCACCGATGCCGTCTTACGCGCCGCCGCCTGTGCCGCCTATGCTCCGCCGATGGCGCCGGCCCCGGCAGCCGGCGGGTCCGGACTTTCTCCTCGCTGGAACGTCATCTGCTCAAGATCACGAGCCAGATCGAGGCGCTGCAGCGTCCGGACCATATCGAGCAGTCGATCGCGGCCTTCCGCAGCGAACTGGCCGAGATCCGTCACGCCATCACCGAGGCGATGCCGCGGCGGGCGATCGAGATCGATCGAGAGCGACGTCCGCGCGCTGGCGCGCCGCATCGACGAGAACCGCCAGAACGGCACCGACGCCCACGCGCTCGCCGGCATCGAACGCGCGCTGTCCGAAATCCGCGAGGTGCTGCGCTCGCTGACGCCGGCCGAGCAGCTCGCCGGCTACGACGAGGCGATCCGCAATCTCGGCGCCAAGCTCGACCTGATCCTGCGCGCCAATGACGATCCGTCGACCGTCCATCAGCTCGAAGGCGCCATCGCCGCGCTTCGCTCGATCGTCTCCAACGTCGCCTCCAACGACGCGCTGGCGCGGCTCGTCCGACGACGTGCAGATGCTGTCGGCCAAGGTCGACCAGCTGGCCCGCGCCGACGGTCACGGCGATGCCTTTGCCGTGCTGGAGCAGCGCATCGCCGCGCTGAGCATCGACGCTGGAAGGCCGCGAGCGGCCGGCGGCGCCGACAATTCCGAACATCTCGAAAGCGCGCATGCGGGCGCTGTCGGAACGCATCGACCGCATGCAGGTCGGCAACGACAACGCCTCGGCGTTTGCGCATCTCGAGCAGCGCGTCTCCTATCTGCTCGAGCGCCTGGAGGCCTCCTCCGGTCCACCGCGCTGGCGATCTCGGACGGGTCGAGGACGGGCTGCAGGACATTCTGCGTCACCTCGAACGCCAGCACGTCAACCTGAGTCTCGCTCGCCGACGCGAGCCGCAACGCGAGCGCGCCGTCGCCGCAGCCGCTCGACAGCGGCCTCGTCGACATGGTCAAGCGCGAATTGTCCGACATCCGCTTCAGCCAGTCGGAAACCGACCGCCGCACGCAGGATTCGCTCGAAACGGTTCACAACACGCTCGGCCATGTGGTCGACCGCCTGTCGATGATCGAGGGCGATCTGCGCACGGTGCGCACCGCACCGGCCGCGCCGGCTCGCCGGCCTTCGTCAGGGCCGAGCCGCAGGCCGAGGCGCCCCGGCCCGCGCCGCCGCAGGCGCGCTGCGCCGCAGCCCAAACCCGAATTGCCGAATCCGGCGGCGCAGGAGCATTTTGTCGCCGCGCCACGCGAATTCCATGCCGCCGCCCGCGCAGCCGGCAGCGGCCGCCCTGCCGCCGCGGGCGATCAGCGAAATCCTCGAGCCGCACGCAGCACCGCCGCGCCTTGCGATCGAGCCGGAATCTGCCGCCCGATCATCCGCTCGAGCCGGGCACCCGGCCGGGCGGGCGCGTCGTCGCCGACCGAGCGCATCGCCGCCTCCGAAAGCGCGATCAGCCGAAATTCGAACGCGAAGAAAGAGCCCGTCAGCACGTCGAGCTTCATCGCCGCCGCCCGCCGCGCCGCGCAGGCCGCCGCCGCGCACAGCCAGTCAACGAGAAGGCGGGCCGCGCCGCGAAGGCTGCCGCCAAAGCCAAGGCGGCGAAGAAGCCCAAGGTCGCGGCCAAGATCGACGCCAAGGCCGGCGACACGGAGCCTTCGACCATCACCTCGAAAATCCGCTCGCTGCTGGTCGGCGCAAGCGTGGTGGTGATCGTGCTCGGCACCTTCAAGATGGCGATGACGCTGCTCGACACCGGCGACGCGCCGCAAATGCCGCCGATGGAGAGTTCGAGCGGGCAGGCTGCCCGGCCCAATCGCCGGCGGACAGCTCCGCCGCGCCGGCACCAGCGCCCGCGCCTGCCGCAGCCCGTCGATGACCTCGCCGACACCGATCGGCCGGCAGTCGAACAACTCTTCCGCGCCCAATACGCTGGACAGCGCGCAGGTCGCGATCCCGGCACCGATGCCGCCCGCGGCTTCGCCGGTCACGGCCAGCGACATCACCGGCGCGATCCCGACGGTGCCGACGATAGCGGCAGCCGGCGCCCAGCTCGGAATGGTGCAGGTCCCGCCGACGCGAGCGGCTGCCTGACGGCATCGGCGGCCCGGTGTTGCGCGCGGCCGCCATGAAGGGCGATCCGGCCGCGGCCTACGAGGTCGGCGTCCGCTTCGCCGAAGGCAAAGGCGTGCCGGCCAATTTCGACGAAGCCGCGAAATGGTATGACCGCGCGGCGCAGGCCGGCGTGGTGCCGGCGATCTTCCGGCTCGGCACGCTCTACGAGAAGGGCCTGAGCGTGAAGAAGGACGTCGATATCGCGCGGCGCTACTACGTGCAGGCCGCCGAGCGCGGCAACGCCAAGGCGATGCATAATCTCGCGGTGCTCGACGCCGACGGCGGCGGCAAGGGCGCCAACTACAAGAGCGCGGCGCAATGGTTCCGCAAGGCCGCCGATCGCGGCGTCGCCGACAGCCAGTTCAACCTCGGCATCCTCTATGCCCGCGGCATCGGCGTCGAACAGAACCTTGCCGAATCCTTCAAATGGTTCAGCCTCGCCGCCGCCCAGGGCGACGCTGACGCCGGGCGCAAGCGGGACGACGTTGCCAAACGCCTCGACGCGCAGTCGCTCGCCGCGGCCAAGCTCGCGATCCAGACGTTTAGCGCCGAGCCGCAGCCCGACGACGCCGTCAATGTCGCAAGTCCGCCCGGCGGCTGGGACTCAGCGGCCGTGCAGCCGACCGCCGACAAAGCCCGGCGACGAAGCAGGTGCGCCGAAGCGCACCGCCGCAGTCCATTAATGTGACGGCCGCGTGACGCCCTGCCCGGCGTCGCGGGCCATATACCTCAGCGATATTGCCGTGTAGACAAGCGCGCTCGCTGCGCGTACGGCTATTGTCGCCGTGAGGATCGCATGTCCATCGATGGTGGTCAGAACGAGGCGAAGTTCGCTTCCGGAGGTCGCCGACCGGACCCCGGGTTGCGGCGCCTCGCCGCTCGATCAGTCGGCCGCCACTGGCGCCGCTTCGCGTGAGCGGCAACCGGCGGCGGATCTGGTCGGTCGCGATCTTCGTGCTGCTGATTTCCGGCGTCGGCATCCGCGCCTACCGCGACCTGTCGCGGCCCGACGCCTGGGCCTATTGGAAGGACCAGTACTATCTCGCCAAGCCTGACATCGTCCTTGATCCGCAAATGTCGATCTCGACGGCGCCAGGCAGGGGCGACGCTGCATTGCTCGTCAGCGGCACCATCGGCCCGGCCGCCGCGAGCTGGTTCCGCGAGCCGGCTCGACGAGGCCCATCTCACCGCCGGTGACGCCGTTGTTGTCCTCTCCGGGCGGCAATCTGGAGCAGGCCATCATCATGGGCGAGATCATCCGATCGCGCGGCCTGGTGACCGCCGTCGGCGTTGCCGATGCTTCGGGCCGCGTCAGGCCGCTCTTATTGCGCCAGCGCCTGCGTGCTGGTCTTTGCCGGCGGCAAGACCCGCTACGGCGTCCAGGGCTCCAGCGCTGGGAGTCCATCGCTTTGTCACGACCGCTGCCGTGCCGACCCCGTCGCCGACGCCCAGCGCGTCGCCGGGTTCGTTCTGGGCTACATGACGAAGATGGGCGTCTCCTCCACCATCGTGGAGGCGATGTCGCAAACCCGGGACATACGCTGGCTCGACACCAGGGAGGCCTCGGCGATGAACCTCATCACCGATCCCGTCGGCAGGCCCTACAGGCGCTGTCCACTAGTTCTGACAATACTCCACGCCGCACGGAGCGTCGGGATGTGCGGCAAAAAGCCGCCCCGGGCGGATTCTTTAGTCCCTCCCCGATCCGAATTCGGTTATGCAAAAGGCGCGGCAATCGATCTGCGCCTGCACGCATCCGCGCGCATGCCGGACTTAACTGCCGGCAGACGCCCGACCGACAAACCATGCCGTGAAGCGGCCAAGGCCGCCTGCGGGAGAAATCAAAAGCGATCCGCGTGCAGCTCTATCTCCCCATCGCCGACCTTCCCGTCAATGTCTTCCTCATCCTGGCGATGGGCGCGGCGGTCGGCTTCGTGTCCGGCATGTTCGGCATCGGCGGCGGATTCCTGATGACGCCGCTTCTGATCTTCGTCGGCATCGCGCCGGCGGTCGCGGTCGCCTCCGTCGCCAGCCATATCGCGGCCTCGTCGTTCTCGGGCGCGATCTCCTATTGGCGCCGCCGCGCCATCGACCCGTGTTGGCGCTGATATTGTTGATGCGGCGGCACGATCGGCACCGCGCTCGGGGTCTGGACCTTCACGCTATCTGCGCTCGCTCGGCCAGCTCGATCTGATGATCGCGCTGTCCTACGTCGTGCTTCTGACCGCCGTCGGCGGCGCTGATGTTCTGGGAAGGCCTGCGCGCGATGCTGCGGGTGCGCCGCGGCGGCACGGTGTCGATGCGCAAGCTCGGGCAGCCATGGCTGGATCCACGGCCTGCCGTTGAAGATGCGCTTCAAGCGCTCCAAGATCTATCTTTCGATCATCCCCGTGATCGCGGTCGGGCTCCTGATCGGCTATCATCGGCGCCGTGATGGGCATCGGCGGCGGCTTCATCCTGGTGCCGCTGATGATCTATCTGCTGCGGGTGCCGACCTCGACCGTGATCGGCACCTCGATGGATGCTGACCCTGGTGACGATGGTGTTCGCGACCATGCTGCACGCGGTCACCAATCATCTGGTCGACGCGGTGCTGGCGCTGATCCTGATGGTCGGCGGCGTCACCGGCGCGCAGTTCGGCGCGCGCGCCGGGACAGAAGATCCGCGGCGAGCATCTGCGCCTCCTGCTCGGGCTGTTGGTGCTCGCGGTCGGCATCCGCTTTGCGATCGAGCTCGTGATCCGGCCCGAGGATCTCTTCACCATCCGCGAAACCGGCGGAGGCGCGCCGTGACCGCACGCGCCGCCTCTCGCACTGATCGGCCTGCTTGCCGCTGATCGTCGCGGCCTCGCCGGCGCGCGCCGAGCGGCTGATCGTCTCGGTCTCCAACCACCGCGTGACCGGTGACGCCGAACTATTCCGGCGAGGAGCTCGTGCTGTTCGGCTCGGTGGAAAAGGACGCCAACACGCCGCCGACGCGCACCAATTACGATCTGGTGGTGACGGTGGGCGGGCCACGCGCCGACATGGTGACGCGGCGCAAGGAGCGCAGATTCGGCATCTGGATCAACACCGACTACCGGCAGTTCCTGAAAGTGCCGAGCTATCTGGCGCTGTTCTCCAACCGCCCGTTCGACGCCATCGCCTCGCCCGAGGTGCAGCGGCGGCAGCAGCTCGGGCTCAACAATGTGCTGCTGACCCAGCGCGTCGGTCCTGATTATGCCGACGTGGTGCCGAGCGACGTGTTCCGCAGCGCCTTCGTGCGATTGCGCAAGCAGCATGGCCTCTACCGCGAGGAAACCTCCGCGGTGACGTTCCTGACGCCGACGCTGTTCCGCACCGGCATTCCACTGCCCGCCGAGGTGCCGATCGGCACCTACAATGTTGAGATAAAGCTGTTCGCCGATGGCGTGTTCCTGGCCAAGACCGACACCGCCTTCGAGATCGTCAAGGTCGGCTTCGAGCAGTTCGTCGCCACCACCGCACGGCAGAACGGCTTTGCCTATGGGCTCGTCACCGCCGCGATGGCGCTGATGACCGGCTGGATGGCGTCGATTGTGTTCCGGAAGGATTGACGCGTTCAAAAGAAAAACCCGATCCCCATCGCGAGCACGCTGAGCAGCATGGCGGCCGTCGAAAGCCAGCCCAGCCAGTAGAGCGGGCCGGTGATGACGAAGCGATCCATCACGTCCTTGCGGCGCGCCATGAACATCAACAGCACCATCACGGGCACGGCGAGCACGCCGTTGATGACCGCGCTCCAGTACAAGCGCCGAGATCGGGTTGATCGGCGTGAAATTGAGCGCGATGCCGATGCCGGCCGACAGCGCCAGCACGGCATAGAACGCCGCCGCCTCCTTCGGCTTGCGCGCCAGTCCCACCGGCCACTGCCGCCCCTCGCCCACGGCATAGGCGGTGGCGCCGGCGAGCACCGGGATCGCCAATAACCCGGTGCCGACGATGCCAAGCGCGAACACCGCTTCCGCGAATGCGCCGGCGATCGGGCGCAACGCCTCGGCGGCCTGCGCCGAGCTCTGGATATCGGTCTTGCCGGCAGCATGCAGCGTGGCGGCGGCGGTGATGATGATCGACAGCGCGATCAGGTTGGAGAACGCCATGCCGACAATGGTGTCGGCGCGGATGCGGTTGAATTCCTGTTGCGCGCCGTAATGCTTCTCGACCAGCGGCTGCTTGCTGGCGTCGACGCGCTGGTCCTCGGCCTCCTGCGAGGCCTGCCAGAAGAACAGATAGGGCGAGATCGTGGTGCCGAGGATCGCGACGATGGTGGTGAAATAATCCGCGCTCCAGGTGATCTTCGGAATCAGCACGCCGGTGAGCGCCTCGCTCCACGAGACCTTTGCAAACGCCAGCGCGCGGCGACATAGGCGAACAGGCTGAGTGTCAGCCATTTCAGCACAGCGACGTAGCGCTTGTAGTCGAGGAAGATCTGCGCCACGACCGACATCACGCCGAAAAGCACCACATAGATGATGCCGTGACCGCCGATCAACAATTTGGTCGCATCCGCCAGTGGCGCCGAGGTCGGCCGCGATGTTGATGGTGTTGGCGATGAACAGCAGCGCCACCACCACAGTGAGCAGCCACTTCGAATAATACCGGCAGACGTTGCCGGAAATGCCGTGCCCGGTGACGCGGCCGACGCGCGCCGAAATTTCCTGGATCGCGGCCATCAGCGGAAAGGTCAGCAGCATGGTCCAGCCGATGCCATAGCCGAGCTGCGCGCCGGCCTGGCTGTAGGTGCCGATGCCGGAGGGATCGTCGTCGGAGGCGCCGGTGATCAGGCCCGGGCCGAGCGATTTCAGAAACAGACCGAGGCTGAATGGCTGGCGAAGTTGAACTTTGCTGACCGGCCTGGCGCCGGACTTCTTGTGCTTCTTCGCGATGGTGTTGTGTTGCGCCATACCGGTTCAACCGCGACAACGAACCGAACCGGCTTCGGTTCCAAACCGCGACCTTGGCCGCCGACCAGCGTGATGGACAAGGTCATGACGAGCTTCTTGCAGCAACGGTATTGGCCGCAGCCGCCGGGCGCGTCACCAGATAAATGCCGAGCGCCACCGGAACGATCCCGAGCAGATCGCGAAACTCGACGTGCTCGCCGAGCACGAGAAACGCGAACAGCATGCCGAGCGGCGGCATCAGGAAATGATAGGCGCTCGCGGCGGTCGCGCCACACACTTTCAGCAGATGAAACCAGAGCAGATAGGCCAGGATCGAGCCGCCGAGCACGAGGAAGGCGAACGCGCCGAACAGCCGCGCGCTCGGCACGATATCGCCGACGTCTGGCGAGCGTGAACGCGAACGGCAGCAGCGCGATGCCCGCCGGCAGATGTTCTGCACGCCGTTGCCGACCCACGAGGCTGCCCTTCGGCGCCAGCACTTTGAACAGGATGGTGCCGGCCGACGATCGAGGCCAGCGACGCCAGCGTGAACAGGATGCCGTGCCAGACGGTCCGGTGCCGACCGACATGCGGTGCCAGACGATGAAGCGCGACGCCGGCGATGCCGAGCAGGAGGCCCATCACCTTGCGCCAGGTCAGCGCCTCGCCAAGCGAACACCGCCGCAAGCACCGCGGTGAACACCGGATTGGCGCTGACGATCAGGCCGCCGAGGCCGGCGGATACGGTCTGCAGCCCGGTATAGCCGAGGCCGAGATAGAGCGCGTTGTTGGCGACGCCGAGGATCGCGAAGATGCCGGCATCGCGCCAGGTGAGCGAGGACCACGCCTCGCCGCGCAACGCCGTAATGCCGAGGATCAGGATGCCGGCCAGCGAAAACCGCGCCGTGAGCAGGATCAGCGGCGGGCAATCGGTGACGCCGATCTTGCCGGCGACGAAGGCGAAGCTCAGAGCAGGCAGAACAGGCGCGATATAGAGCGGCAGCGGATTGAAACCGGCACGGGGAACCGCGACCGATGGGGCGAGCGACATGGGAAGTCTCCTTTGCCCATGATCGTAGGCCCTGCGCCTTGATATTTGGAAATTAAATGATAAACTGATATTGCAGTGGATTTATGCAATGGAGCATTGCCATGCTCGATCTGGAGCTGCTGCGCAGTTTCGTCTCCGTGGTCGATGCCGGCGGCTTCACCCGCGCCGGCGAACGCGTCCACCGCACCCAATCGACCGTCAGCCAGCAGATCAAGCGGCTGGAGGATGATGTCGGCCAGCCGCTGCTCAACCGCAACGGCAAGGACGTGACGCCGACCGAAGCCGGCGAGCGGCTGTTGTCCTATGCGCGGCGGCTGCTGGCGCTGGCGGAAGAAGCGCGCGACGTGGTGGCGCGCCCGGAGAGCGAGGGCGCGGTCGCGGCTCGGCGTGCCCGAGGATTTTGCCGCCTATCGGCTGGCGAAACTGCTGGCGGCGTTCTCGCGCTCGCATCCCGGCCTGCGGCTCGACGTCCGCGCCGATCAGAGCGCCAACCTGCAAGCGCGATCTCGAACGCGGCGAACTCGATCTGGCGTTGTTCAAGCGCGCCGCCGGCGAAAAGGCGGCATCGCGGTGTGGCCGGAGCGCGTGCACTGGGTCACCAGCAAGAGCCATCCGCGCGATACGCGCACCGGCTCGGTGCCGCTGATCGGCTTTCCCACCGGCTGCCTCGTATCGCGCGGGCGCGATCCATGCGCTGGAAAGCGCCGGACGCAGCCTGGCACATGGCCTACACCTCTTCCAACCTCGCCGGCATCCAGGCCGCGGTCGCCGCCGGCATGGGCTCTGACCATTCTCTCGGAAATCGCGATCCAGGCCGATCATCGCGTGCTGGCGGCGAAGGATGGCTTTGCGCCGATCGACCGGACCGAAGTGGCGCTGGTGGCCTCGCCCGATGCCAGCCCGGCGACGCTGCGGCTGGCGGATCGGCTGGCGCGAGTTCTGCAGCGCGGTGCAGCGAGCGGCGAGCGAGCTCGCCAGCACGAATGCATCGTGGGTCGGGCAAAGGCAGCTCTTGCGCCGTGCCCACCATCCAGCGACGCTGCTCAGCGAATGGTGGGCACGCTGACGCTTTGCCCACCCTACGTCGTGCGGCGAGGTGCCGGCGCGCAGCGCAATTCTCAATAACACCGCGACGCGGCGATGGCGTGCACGCGGTTGTCGCCGAGCACGTGAGCCATGAAGCCGGGCGTGCCGAACAGATTTTGCAAAGGCCGCGTCGCGGATGCTCAGGCCGCCGGTATAGGCGCCGAACGCGGGCATCACGGCGCGCTCGCCGTCGACTGGCAAAGCAGCGCCGCTCCATCGATGCGGCCGCGCGTCGGCGACGCGCGCCTTGGGATGCAGATGGCCGGCGATTTCGCCCGATCGCGCCCTGTCGGCTCATGGCGGAACGCGATCGCGGCCGATCGCGACTTCGCTCGCGACCACGCCGCCGAGATCGGACGGCAGCGCCGGATCGTGATTGCCCGATATCCAGATCCAGTCGCGCCGTGCCTGCATCGCCGTGATGCGCGTCGCGGTCCGGCGTCGACAGGCGCTCATGGGCAGTGCGATCGTGAAAGCTGTCGCCGAGCGCGATCACCATGCGCGGGTCGTGCCGCGCGATCACGGCGGCAAGCCGGCTCGAGCGTGGCCACGGTATCATAGGGCGGCAGCAGCACGCCGCGGGTCGGCGAAGCTGGAGCCCTTTTCCAGATGCAGATCGGAGACGACGAGCAGGCGCTGCTCTTGCCAGAACAGCGCGCCGGAGAGATCGGCGACGAACGGTGACGTCGGCAATCGTAGACCTTCGAAGGCGCGCATCTCCTGATCATCTCCCGAAGATTGCGCCGCTGCCGTCACGTTCTATCCTGCTATCCCATCGCCTCTTTGACGAGTTCATCGGCGGCTTCCGCCAGCAACTCGTCCGCTGCTTCGCCATAAACTGACTCGCGGCCGATTTCCAGCATCACGGGAACGGCGAGCGGCGAAACGTGATCGAGTTCCCGATGGGTGATTCGCCCATGGATGCGCGAGAGCATATCACCCAATCGGCTTGCAGATCGAGCAGGCCGGTGGCGGCGTCGGCGCGCGCGGCGCGCAGCAGGACGTGGTCGGCCTGATGCTTGCGCAGCACGTCGTAGATCAAGGTCGGTCGAGAACAGCACCTGGCGGCGGGATTTTTCCTCGCCGGTGAAGCGGCGCGCGATCAGGCCGGAGATGACGGCGCAAGTTGCGGAAGGTGCGCTTCATCAGCGCCGATTCGGCGAGCCACGCCTCGAGATCGTCGCCGAGCATATCGGGATCGAACAGCGCGTTGAGATCGAGCTTGCCGTGGCGGATCATGAACGACATATCGCCCAGGCCCCACACCGCAAGCGCATATTCATTGGCGACGAAGCCGAGCGGCCGCACGCGCGCCGCGCTCCATCCGCCGCGTCAACAGCATGCCGAGCGTCTGGTGCGCCAGCCGCCCCTCGAAGGGATAGCAGACGAAGTAATGCTTGTTGCCGCGCGGAAAGGTTTCGACCAGCAGCTCGCGCACCGCCGGCACACGTGAAAAGTCCTGTTGCAGCGACAGCCAGTCGCGCACCTGATCCGGCAGCGCGTTCCACTGCACGCCGGTCGTCGAGCAGTTTGCGCACGCGTTCGGCGAGATAGGTCGAGAGCGGAAACTTGCCGCCCATATAGGACGGCACCTTTGCGTCCTTGTCGTTGGCGCGCGAGACGTAGACCTGATCTTCCGACCAGCGCCTCGTAACGCACCACCTCGCCGCCGAACACAAAGGTGTCGCCGACCACCAGCCCTTCGATGAAATATTCCTCGATTTCACCGAGCATCCTGCCGCCGCGCGCCGATCACGCCGGTCGAGCCCGAGCCGCCGCCGCGCGCGCGCACCAGCCGCACCTTCAGCATGGCCTCTTCGACGATGGTGCCGACATTGAGCCGGTAGCTCTGCCGCACCCGCGGATTGGCGACGCGCCAGCGGCCCTGCTTGTCCTGCTTGATGCGCGCGAAACGCTCGTAGGTTTTCAGCGCGTAGCCGCCGGTGGCGACGAAATCGACCACGTCGTCGAAATCGGTTCGCGTCAGCGAGGCGTACGGCGCCGATGTCAGCACCTCCGCGTAGAGCTCGTCGGACAGAAACGGCTCGCCGCAGGCGCAGCCGAGCACGTGCTGCGCCAGCACGTCGAGCGCGCCGGTGCGCAAGCGGCGGCGTATCCTGCGCATTCTCGGCGATCGCATCGATCGCGACGCGGCATTCCAGCACCTCGAAGCGATTGGCCGGAATCAGCACGGCGCGCGAGGGCTCGTCGAGCCGGTGGTTGGCGCGGCCGATCCGTTGCATCAGGCGCGAGGCACCCTTGGGCGCGCCGACATTGATGACGAGATCGATGTCGCCCCAGTCGATGCCGAGGTCGAGCGAGGAGGTGCAGACCACGCCGCGCAGTTTGCCGGCCGCCATCGCGTCCTCGACCTTGCGGCGCTGGGCGACGTCGAGCGAGCCGTGATGCAGCGCGATGGCGAGGCCGTCGTCGTTCATGCGCCAGAAATCCTGGAACAGCATTTCGGCCTGGCTGCGGGTGTTGACGAAGATCAGCGTGGTCTTGTTGCGCTTGATCAGGTCATACATTTCGCCGAGCGCATGGCGCGCGGTGTGGCCCGCCCAGGGCAGGCGCTCCTTGGTGTCGAGCATCTCGACGACGGGCGCCGCCGCGCCGCCGGCCACGACGATATCGGCGGACGACTTCCCTGCCGTCGCGCTGCGGCACCAGAAACCGCGCCAGCGATTCCGGCTCGGCCACCGTCGCCGACAGCCCGATCGCGCGCATTTCGGGCGCCAGCCGCCACAGCCGCGCCAGGCCGAGCGACAGCAGATCGCCGCGCTTGGAGGTGACGAGCGCATGCAGTTCGTCGAGCACGATGCGTTTGAGCGACGAGAACAGGAACGGCGCATCGTCGGACGACAGCAACAGCGCCAGTTGCTCGGGCGTGGTGAGCAGAATGTCCGGCGGATAGCGCCGCTGCCGCTGCCGCCGCGACACCGGCGTATCGCCGGTGCGGGTCTCGACCTTGATCGGCAGCCCCATCTCGGCGATCGGCGTCTCCAGATTGCGCGCGATGTCGACGGCGAGCGCCTTCAGCGGCGAGATGTAGAGGGTGTGGAGGCCGCCGGTGCGCTTCACGCTGCGGCCGGTGGAGATGAGGTTCTTCTCGCCGCCGCTCCTTCGAAGCGGCAGGAGAAGAAAGCTCCACCAGTGTCGGCAGAAATCCGGCCAGCGTCTTGCCGGCGCCGGTCGGCGCAATCAGCAGCGCCGAACGGTCGTCGCGGGCCTTTGCCAGCAGCGCCAGCTGATGCTCACGCGGCGACCAGCCGCGCGCCGCGAACCAGCGCCGGAAGCGGTCGGGCAGCAGCGCGGCCGTTTCAAGCGGCGTGAAGGGCAAGGGATCGGGCGACGGCACGGACAAGAGCTAAGCCGTCAGGAGCGGCTTCGTCGAGGGCTGCAGGTCACCTCGCCCCGCTTCGCGGGAGAGGTCGGATCGCATCGCAGATGCGATCCGGGTGAGCGACAGGTCTCTCGAGCTACGCATCGTCGCCGCGTCGTGGAGAGCGCCGCTCACCCGACCCTCTCCCCGCGGAACGGAGCGGAGCGAGAGGAGGCGATCCGCCTACTCCGTCACCGGCTTGTCGGAAATATCCCAGTCCTTGCCGTTGAAGATCGAGATGTAGAGCGTCTTCATCGGCGTGTAGTCGTCGGGCGTGTAGCTGAAATTGACGCCGTCGAGGAAATAGGGCGAGTGGAAGCCGGCCAGCGTCGTCGCCTGCTTCAGCACGTTGGCGCGGGTGAGATCGTCGCCGCAGCGGCGCAGGATTTCCGCCATCGACGCGACCTGGCCGTAGCCGGCAAAGGCGATGGTGTTATCAGGATCGACGTTGGGCAGATACTTCTTGCGCAGCTCCTCGAACGCCATCACGTCGGGATCCTTCTCGAAGCGCGGCACGCCGACTTCCTTGGCGTAGCGGATCGCGACGATGCCGGTGGCGTTCTCGAGGCCGGCGGCGCTGAGGATCGAGCGGCCGGTCGAGCCCGCCGACAGCAGATGCAGCGGCTTCCAGCCGAGCTCCGCAACCTTGCGGATCGACTGCGACGACGCCTTGCCGGTCGAGATGTTGTAGAAAACATCCGCGCCGGACTTCGAGAGATTGATGAGCTGCGAGATCGACCGTCGGCTCGGTCAGATCGTAGGTCTGCTCCATGATCACCTTGGCGGTGCCGCCGGCATCCGCCAGCACCTTCTTGAAGGGCGCCGAGAAAATCGCGGCCGAAATCGTCGTTCTGGTAGAGGATGCCGATCTTGGCGTTCGGCTTCACGCCCACGACATGCCTGGCGAGGATGCGCGCTTCGGTCGGATAGAGCGGCAGGCCCGCCATGGTCCATTTGAAGTTCTTCGGATCGTTCCATTTCGACGCGCCGGTATTGAGCAGCAGCTGCGGCACGCCCTTCGAGTTGAGATATTTGTGCACGGCGGTCTGCGGCGCGGTGCCGAGCGAGCCGTACAGCGCCAGCACTTCCTCCTGCTCGACCAGCCGCCGCGTCGCCTCGACGCATTTCGGCGCGCTGTAGGCGTCGTCCATGCTGAAGAACTTTACCTTGCGTCCGTTGATGCCGCCCTTTTCGTTCAGCATCTGGAAATAGGCCTCGCCGACGCGGCCCAGCACGCCGTAGAGCGAGCCGGGGCCGGAATGCGGCACGGTCTGGCCGAGCTTGATTTCGGTATCGCTCGCGCCGGGATCGTATTTCTTCTCCGCCGCCCAGACGAAGGGCGCGGGCATCGCGGATGCGAGCGACGGTGGCAAGCGCGGTGGCGCCGAATTCGCGCCGGGTTTGTTTGTTCTTCATTGTTGTTTCTCCCTTATTTGGGAGTCTTGATCAGACATTCCGGCGTCAGTGGCAATAGCTGACATGTCGCACGCAATGCCGCCATACGTCAGCCGCGTAGCGTCTAGAACTCAAGTTTTCGCGGCGACCGCGACCAGGCCTGGCACCGGCGCGTGGTCCTCGTTGCGGGCGGAGCAGATTTTCCAGCAGGGACAATTTGAGGCCGGCGGCATTCAACCGCGGCGCGCACGTAAGCGGCGCCATGGGCGTAGCGCAGCCCCTGGCCGATGACGACGCCTTCGCCGCCATGGGTTTCGGCGGTGAAGGCGAGCAGGCCGCCTGGCAGCCAGCACGCGGCTGGCCTCCGCGAGAACCGGCGGCGAGATCGGCGACATAGACCATGGCATCCGCGGCGAGAATGAGATCGGCGCTGGCGTCCGGCCTGCGCGCGCAGACCCTGCAGCATGTCGGCGACTTCCAGCTCGGCATAGAGCCGGTGGCGCGGGCACCGCTCGATCATGCGCGGCGACAGATCGACGCCGATGAAATGATCGACCTTGCTGGCGAAGGCGGCGGCCGCAAGCCCGGTGCCGCAGCCGAGATCGATGGCGCGCTTGAAGAAGCGCCGGCTTGCGGGCGGCCGATCGCACCGACAGCACCGCCTTGAACAGCAGCGCCGGGCCGCGATAGCCGAGATCGTCCACCAGCGAGGATTCGAACCGCGGCGCATATTGATCGAACAGCGTTTGCACATAGGCCTGCGGCATGCCGGACACCGGCTCGGCGCCAAGCCGCATCAATCGCAGGCCGGCGCCGTGGCGGTCGTCGGGATCGCTGGCCTGCGCCTTTTGAAACGCCGCAATCGCCGCCTCGGTGCTCGCCGAGTTCTTCGCGGATGTCGCCGAGCGTGAACCAGGCGGAAGTGAAATTCGGCGCCAGCTCGATCGCCTGCATCAGCAGATCGGCGGCGGCGGCCAGATCGCCCTTCAATTGCAGATCGCGCGCGAAATCGAACCGGCGGTCGGCCATCAGATCGCCGGAGGAGAGAAACAGGCGGGCAGGCATGAGTTCCAGGATGGAGCGCGGGTCAAGACCGCGCATGACGGTAAGTTCGACGCCAGTCCTATATAACCGAGCATGCGCCCGCAAGACATCCTGATGCCCGCTCCCGCCGGCCTCTGCTGCAAGCCGGGCGGCTTCCATATCGACCCGGTGCGCCCGGTCGAGCGGGCCGTGATCACGCACGGCCATTCCGACCACGCCCGGCCCGGCCATGGCGCCGTGCTCGCCACGCAGGAAACGCTCGACATGATGCGGCTGCGCTATGGCGACAATTTCGCCGCGAGCACGCAGGCGATCGCTATGGCGAAGAAATCCGGCTCGGCGACGTCAAGATCAAATTCCATCCCGCGGGCCATGTGCTGGGCTCGGCGCAGATCGCGGTGACCTGCAAGGATACCTGCATCGTCGCCTCCGGCGACTACAAGGACGCCACCGACCCGACCTGCACGCCGTTCGAGGTGGTGCCCTGCGACGTCTTCATCACCGAGGCGACGTTCGGCCTGCCGGTGTTCCGCCATGGCAATGCGGCGGACGAGGTGAAGAAGCTGCTGGCCTCGGTCGCGCTGTTTCCGGAGCGCGCGCATCTGGTCGGCGCCTATTCGCTCGGCAAGGCGCAGCGCGTGATCGCGCTGCTGCGCGAGGACGGCTACGACGCGCCGATCTATCTGCATGGCGCGATGGAAGCGATCACGCACTATTATGAAAGCCGTGGCGTCGCGCTCGGCGAGCTGCGCCCGGTCAAGGGCGTGAAGAAGGCCGATCTCGCCGGCACCATCACGCTGGCGCCGCCGTCGGCCACATCCGACATCTGGACCCGACGTTTTCCCGATCCGGTCACGGCGTTCGCCTCGGGCTGGATGCGGGTGCGGGCGCGCGCCCGCCAGCGCGGCGTCGAACTGCCGCTGGTGATCTCGGACCATGCCGACTGGGACGGCCTGACCGCGACCATCGCGGCCACCGGCGCCGGCGAGGTCTGGGTCACCCACGGCCAGGAAGACGCGCTGGTGCACTGGTGCAAGGCGCGCGGGCTTGCCGCGCGGCCGCTCGATCTCGTCGGCTATGGCGACGAGGAGGAGCAGCGAGGTGGTCGCGGCCGACGAGGCCGAGGCATGAACCGCTTCGCCGAACTGCTGGATCGCCTCGCCTATGAGCCCGGCCGCAACAACAAGCTGCGGCTGATCACGGCGTATTTTCGCGCAGACGCCCGATCCCGACCGCGGCTACGCGCTGGCGGCGCTGACCGGCGCGCTGTCGTTCAAGCACGCCAAGCCGGGGCTGATCCGCGATCTGATCACCGACCGTACCGATCCGGTGCTGTTCGCGATTGTCCTATGATTATGTCGGCGACCTCTCCGAGACGGTGGCGCTGATGTGGCCGAAGGCCGCGCTGCCCGGCCACAACAACCCGCCTCCGCCCACCCTCTCCGACGTCGTCACCACGCTGCGCACGCTCGGCAAGACCGAGCTGCCAAAGCAGCTCGCGCGCTGGCTCGACGAACTCGACGAGACCGGCCGCTGGGCGCTGCTAAAACTCGTCACCGGCGCGATGCGGATCGGGATTTCGGCGCGGCTGGCGAAGACCGCCGCCGCCGCGCTCGGCGACAAGGACCCGCACGAGATCGAACTGATCTGGCCGGGGCTGGCGCCGCCCTATCTCGACCTGTTCGCGTGGCTGGAGGGCCGCGGCGACAAGCCGGTCAACCGCGATCCCGCGCCGTTCCGCCCGGTGATGCTGGCGCATGCGATCGAGGATGCGGATTTCGCCAGTCTCGATCCGGCGGACTTCATCGCGGAATGGAAATGGGACGGCATCCGCGTGCAGGCGGTCTCGGGCCGCGACGAGCGCGGCCATCTGCAGGCGCGGCTCTATTCGCGCACCGGCGAGGACATCACAAGGAGCTTTCCCGATCTCGTGCCGTCGCTGCATCTGCCCGGCGCCATCGACGGCGAGCTGCTGGTGCTGCGCGAGGGCCGCGTGCAGACGTTCAACGTGCTGCAGCAGCGGCTGAACCGAAGAGTCGTCTCGCCGAAACTGATCAAGGATTTTCCGATCCATCTGCGCGCCTACGACCTGCTCGGCGACGATGAGAACGATCTGCGCGAACTGCCGTTCGTCGAGCGCCGCGCGCATCTCGAGGCGTTCGTCAGGAAGCTCGACGACCCGCGCATCGACCTGTCGCCGACCATTCGCCTTCGATAGCTGGGACGCGCTGATGGCCGCGCGGGCCGATCCCGCCAGCGCCGGCGCCGGGCGAGGATGCCGACGCGCGTCGAGGGCGTGATGCTGAAGCGGCGCGACGCGCCCTATCTGCCGGGCCGGCCCAAGGGCCAGTGGTGGAAATGGAAGCGCGATCCGCACATCATCGATGCCGTGCTGATGTATGCGCAGCGCGGCCACGGCAAGCGCTCGTCCTATTATTCGGATTACACCTTCGGCGTCTGGACCTCAGGCGAGGACGGCGAGCAATTGGTGCCGGTCGGCAAAGCCTATTTCGGCTTCACCGACGAGGAACTGTTGCAGATCGACCGCTTCGTCCGCCGCAACACCACCGAAAAGTTCGGCCCGGTCCGCCATGTCGTGCACGAGCCGGACCAGGGCCTGGTGCTGGAAGTCGCCTTCGAGGGGCTGGCAGCGCTCGCCGCGGCACAAATCCGGCGTCGCGATGCGGTTTCCGCGCATCAGCCGGCTGCGCTGGGACAAGCCGCCGCGCGAGGCCGACCGGCTGGAGACGCTGGAGCGGATGCTGAAGGACGTGACGGCAAGTTCAAAGCGTTCCGTGAGGACGGTCGCATGGCGACGCCATTGACGCATGCGCATCGAGCGGGTTCCCCATGTGCCCCGCCGTGTCCTATACTGTGCGGGACCTACCGCAGGAGAAACCGATGCCGAACGACGTCAGAGACTTGCCGGCCAGCAATGACGGCCTGTACCGCTTTCTCGGCGGCTCGCCGCTGGCGGTGGCGTTCCGGCTGATCCTGCTGTCGATCCTGGTCGGCGTGGTGCTCGCCGCCATCGGCTTCGATCCCTGGAATATCCTGCACAGCATCCAGATGCTGTTCCGGCGGCTGTGGGATCTCGGCTTCGACGCCGTCAACTGGCTGTGGCGCTACTTCCTGCTCGGCGCCGTGATCGTGATCCCGATCTGGCTGTTGTCGCGGCTGTTCGGCAGCCCGCGCGGCGCTAGTCACTCACAGGCGGAAGCAGCCGATCTGCGTCATCGGCTGCGGCGATGACATCGGACGGTCGTCGAGCTCTAGCGCATGCATTCGCCCGCACCTCTCAAGGTAACGACGGCACAGGTGTTTGCCATCGCGGGTCCCGCGATGGTCGCGAACCTGACCACGCCGCTGATCGGCATCGTCTCGACCACGGCGATCGGCCGGCTCGGCGATGCCGCGCTGCTCGGCGGCGTGGCGATGGCGTCGGTGCTGTTCGACTGCATGTTCTGGCTGTTCGGCTTCCTGCGCATGAGCACGGTCGCCTTCACCGCGCAATCGCTCGGCGCCGGCGAGACGCGCGGAATTGCGCGCGATCCTGGTGCGCGGGCTGATCGTCGCGGCGCTGATCGGCGCTGCGCTGATCGCCCTGCAGATCCCGCTCGCCGCCATCCTGCTCGGCGCGATGGGCGGCAGCGAGGGCGTCACGCGCGCTGCCAAAACCTACTTCATCATCCGGATCTGGTCTGCGCCGCTGGCGCTCGCCAATTATGTCGTGCTCGGCTGGCTGATCGGGCAGGCCCGCGCCAGACTGGCGCTCGGCGACGCAGATCGTCGATCAACCTCATCAACGCGGCGGCGACCGTCGCTGCTGGTGCTGGTGTTCGACGCTCGGCATTGCCGGCGCTGCCATCGCCGCGCGTGATCGCGGAAGCCGCCGGCCTCCTGCTCGGCTTGCTGATCGCGCGCCGCTCTCGACAGGGGCAATCTGCGGCGTCGCCGCGCGCTGCTGTTCGACCGCGCAAAGCTGATGCGCATGCTCGCGGTCAACCGCGACATCATGATCCGCACCGCGTCGCTGATCGCGGCGTTGCTGTTCTTCACCGCGCAGGGCGCGCGCGCCGGCGACGTGACGCTCGCCGCCAATGCCGTACTCAACAATTTTCTGCTGTTCGGCGCCTTCTTCCTCGACGGCCTCGCCAACGCCGCCGAGCAGCTCTGCGGCCGCGCCTATGGCGCGCGCGACAGAGCGGCCTTCGCCGGCGCGGTGCAAGCTCGTCGTGATGTGGGGCTTTGGCTTCGCGCTCGCGGTCGCCGCCGTGTTTCGCGCTGTTCGGGCCTGCGTCTGATCGACATCATGACGGCAAGCGCGGAGGTGCGGCGCATCGCGCGCGATTATCTGCCGTTCGTGATCTTTGCGCCGCTGCTCGGCGTGTTCGCCTTTGCCTTCGACGGCGTCTATATCGGCGCGACCTGGGCGCGCGACATGCGCAACCTGATGGTGGCTGTCGCTGCTGATCTTCCTCGCCGCGTGGTTTGCGCTGCGCTCGTTCGGCAATGCCGGACTGTGGGGCGCGCTGCTGGTGCACTACGCCGCCCGCGGCGGGCTGGAGGCGCTGCGGTATCCGGCGCTGTTGAAGAAGTCGTTCGGTTAGCCGCATCCGCCTACTGCACCGGCCAGTCCTCGGCCGTGATCGTCGCGGCATCCGCGCCGACGATTTCCGACAGCGAGTCGCGCCCGGTGCGCAGCAAGCGTCGAGGCCAGATCGTTCTTGATGTCGTCGACCAGGCCGAGGCCCTTGTAGACCAGCGACGAATAGAGCTGGATCAGGCTGGCGCCGGCGCGGATTTTCGTCAGCGCGGCGCCGCCGGAATCGATGCCGCCGACGCCGATCAGCGGAAACGCGCCCTCGGCGCGGACATAGGTTTCCGCCACCATGCGCGTCGACAGCCGAAACAGCGGCCGTCCGGACAACCCGCCCTGCTCCTTCGCGCGCGCCTGTTCGCGCAACGTCGAGGGACGCGCCAGCGTGGTGTTGGCGACGATCATGCCGTCGACCCGGCGCGAGCGCGCGATGTGCACGACGTCGTCGAGTTCAGTCGAGACTGCAGATCCGGCGCGATCTTGAGCAGCACCGGCGAATCGCCGGCATTCTTGCGCACCCGCTCGCGCGCATCGATCACCTTGGCGAGCAGGTCGTCGAGCGCCGCGGATTGCTGCAGATTGCGCAGGCCCGGCGTGTTCGGCGAGGAGACGTTGACGGTGAAATAGCTCGCGACCGGCGCGAACGTCTCGATCAGCTTGACGTAGTCGGCGACGCGGTCGGACGAATCCTTGTTGGCCCCGACATTGACGCCGACGATGCCGCCATGATGCGCGCGCGCGGCCAGCCGGCGCAGCACCGCTTCGGCGCCGTCATTGTTGAAGCCCATGCGGTTGATGACGGCTTCATCGCGCTCCAGGCGAAACAGCCGCGGCCGCGGATTGCCGCCCTGCGGCTTCGGCGTCACCGTGCCGATCTCGACAAAGCCGAAACCGAGCCGCAGCAGCGCGTCCGGCACCTCCGCGCTCTTGTCGAAGCCCGCGGCCATGCCGATCGGATTGGGAAAATTCAGGCCGAAGGCGCGCACCGCCAGCTTGCGGATCGTCGGCGCGCGGCTTGACCGGCGGCAGCAGCCGCAGGCCCTGGATCGCCATGCGATGCGCGTCCTCCGGATCGAACCAGCGCAGCAGCGGCAGCGAAAAGGCGTCGAAGGCGCGGATCACGGGATAAGCTCCGGAATGTCGTGATAGCCGTCGGACCGCGCGCGCATGTCGAGGATGGCGGTCACCGCGCCGAGATCGAGTTCGCCGTAGAGATGCGGAAACAGTTCGTCGTTGCGCGAGGGCTCCCAGCGCAGCGCATCGCCCAGCGCGTCGGCGTCGACCGCGATCAGGAACAGGCCGGTCTGGCCGAAATAATGCTTTCGCGCCGTCTCGGCGACCTGCGACGCCGTGGAGAAATGAATGAAGCCGTCGCGCAGATCGTCCGCGCTGCCCCGGTAGACGCCCTGCCGTTCGGCCTCGCGCCAGGCCGAGGCGGGAGTGATTTTATAGATCGTGCGCACGGCTTCCGGGCTTCCCTGCTTATCGTTGAGTCTCTTGGGATTTTCCCGGAAATGGCCGGCTGGCGCCGATCGTAAAGGCGGCAGGCCGCCAACTCGCACTGCCGCGCAGGCGCGGTGCCTGTTCAGCTCTGATCGACAGAACCGAGCGCCATTCCTGTTTCGACGCGTTTCTTCACGCGAACCGGCATCACCTTCGCTGGAAAACGCTCGCGAGATTTGCGCAAACCGGCCGAATGAGGCAATAATTCCTAGGCGATTCAGAGATTTTCGATGGCGAGACAATCCAAGGCGCAACGGATTCTGACCCACAGCCAGGTCTGGACCGCGCTCGACCGGCTGGCCGAACGCGCCGGCATGTCGCCCTCGGGCCTCGCCAAGCGCGTCGGGCCTCGATCCCACCACCTTCAACAAATCCAAGCGCATCACCGCCGACGGCCGCGAGCGCTGGCCTTCGACCGAATCGGTTTCAAGGCGCTGGCCGCGACCAATTCGTCGATCGACACCTTCGTGCAGTTGATCGGCGACGGCGCGCGCAGCCTGCAATCGGTGCCGCTGCTCGGGCCTGGCGCAAGCCGGCAGCGGCGGCTATTTCGACGACAGCGGCTTTCCCGCCGGCAGCGGCTGGGACGAGGTGGCGCTGCCACCGGCCGCCGACGAGCACGCCTATGCGCTGGAGATCTCGGGCGATTCGATGAAGCCCGCCTATCGCGACGGCGACATCATCGTGGTGTCGCCGGGCACGCCGATCCGGCGCGGCGACCGCGTGGTGGTCAAGACCGTCGGACGGCGAAGTGATGGTCAAGGAATTGAAGCGCCGCACCGCCAAGGCGCTGGAACTGCAGTCGCTCAACCCGGCCCATGCCGACCGCACGCTGGACGCCGACGACGTCGCCTGGATCGCGCGGATCGTGTGGGCGAGCCAGTAGGATTGCGCCCCGTGACCGGACGTCCTGAGCGACCTGCTGCAACATTCCCTTCGCATCGTGTTGTGCGGGACCGCCGCAGGGACGACGTCCGCCGCCGAGCGGGCCTACTACGCGCACCGGCAAAACAAGTTCTGGAAGATTTTGCACGAGACGCAGCTCACGCCGGAGCCGCTGCAGCCGCATCAATATCGCAGCCTGCTGCAACATGGGATCGGCCTGACCGACCTGGTGAAAGCGGGCGCGGGGATGGACCGTGCCACGCTGCCGAAACTGACGGCGGCGGATCGCGCCCGGCTGAGCAACGCAATCGCGACATTTCGTCCGCAGTTCCTCGCATTTACCAGCAAGACGGCCGGACAGAAATTCTTCGACGGCAAGCGAGACTATGGCGAGCAGATCTGAGCTGATCGGCGACACCAGGGTCTGGATATTGCCGTCGACCTCGGGCGCCGCCAGCGGAAGCTGGCGGCCGGAAATCTGGCACCGGTTTGCGGATGAGGTCAGAGCGGCTGGCTGAGCTGCGCCTCCTGCCGTAGTGTCGGGCAGAAGTGGAGCGTGCCGCACCGATCAGAACTTCACCCGGAACAGAGCGATCGTGGGCACGGCGCTGCGCACCTTGCTGCCACGCCACGGCTCCCGCGTACGCGGCGACGACGGAGAAAGCCTACGTCGCGTAGTCCGGCTCCTTTGCGATCCAGCATCCGCTTCAGCGCATCGAAGTGCCGCTGGGCCGGGCGTCGGGCCCTCTGTAGAGATGCTCGTCCTTGTAATCGCGCTTGGTCTTTTCCGACCACGGCGGCCGGAAGCTGCTTCAGCTTCTGCCCGGTCCACATCGCGTAGATCTGCACCTGCGCGGCGCGCTCGACGTAATAGAGCATGTCATAGGCCTCGGCGACGGTCGCGCCGACGGTGGAGATGCCGTGATTGGCCATGAACAGCACGCTTCTTGTCGCCGATCACGCCGGCCAGCCGCGCGCCTTCGGCGGGATCGAGCGCCGGGCCGGTATAGCTCGTCGTCATAGGCGATGGCGCCTGACAGGCCGACCTCGGTCTGGCCGATCTCCTTGATGCGCGGGTCTTCGAGCCGCGTCAGCGCGCTGGCATACGGCATGTGGGTGTGAAACACGCGCCTTCGCCTGCGGCAGCGCCTTGTGGATCGGCGCGTGGATGCAATAGCAGGAGCGCTCGACCTCGCCCTCGCCGCGCTTGACCTCGCCGTCGTCGATGCCGACTTCCATGAAGCAGGAGGCCGTGACCTCGGACCAATGCGTGCCGAACGGGATCTGGTAGTAGCGGTCGCTGCGTGCCCGGCACCGCGAAGGTCAGATGGTTGAAGATGCCTTCGGAAAACCCTGCATGAAGGCCAGCCGGTGCGCGGCGGCGAGATCGACCCGCGCCTGCCATTCCTCGGCGCTGCAGTCTCGCTGAGCGTTTTCGGCGAAACCCTGAACTGCATGAGCCTTCTCCCTGATCCGCGGTGTGGCCTGCCCTCGGCGAGGGCTTTGACGGCTGTTATGTCAGCGCATTGTAACGCAATCCGGCGCGGCCATGGCTGAAATTGCGGCGGGCCTGCCATCCCACTTTGCGGACCCTGCGCGGCGTGGTTGCCAGATTTTCGCGCCGCAACCACGCGTGGGATTTCGAGCTTACCCGTTCCCGGAATCGGAGTACGCCAATCTGCATTCAGCTCATCAGGGAGGCTCAAATGGATCGTCGAAATCTATTGAAAGCGCTCGCCGGGCTCGCGGCTTGCCCGGTCTGCACCACCACGGGCTTTGCCGCCGAAGGCGCCCATTGGAGTTACGAGGGCACGGCGGGACCTGCCAAATGGGGCGACCTCGACGCCGCCAACAAGGCCTGCTCGCTCGGCGCGCAGCAATCGCCGATCGATATCGTGGCCCCCATCAAGTCGCGGCTCCCGGCGCTGAAACTTTCATGGGGCAAGACGGCCGATACCATCGTCAACAACGGCCACACCATCCAGCTCAATTTCGCCGAGGGCTCGCACGCTGAAGCTCGGCGACACCAGCTACAAACTCCTGCAGGTGCACTTCCACCGGCCGAGCGAACATCTGATCGGCGGCAAGAAGCTTTCCGATGGAAGCGCATTTCGTGCATCGCGCCGATTCGGGCGCGCTCGCCGTGGTCGGCGTCATGTTCTCGGAAGGAAAGCCGAATGCCACCTTCGGCAAGATCGTCGCCACCATGCCGGCCAAGGAAGGGCCGGCGGTGAAGGCCGATGCCGCCATCAATCCGAACGGCCTGCTGCCGGCGAAGCTCGGCTACTACCGGTATCCGGGCTCGCTGACGACGCCGCCCTGCTCGGAGGTCGTCGAATGGCTGGTGCTGACCGATCCGATCCAGGTCGCAGCGGCCGATGTCGCGGGTTTCGCGAAACTCTATCCGATGAATGCCCGCCCGGCGCAGAAGGACAACCGCCGCTACGTGCTGCAGTCGAGTTGATGTGCTTCCCTTCTCCCCTTGTGGGAGAAGGTGCCGGAGCGAAGCGGCAGGCGGATGAGGGGTCTGTCTCCGCGGAGAGAACCCCTCATCCGTCTCGCTGCGCTCCGCGCAGCGATCCACCTTCTCCCACAAGGGGAGAAGGGAAAACGAAACTACGCGCGTCCGCGCCAGCGCGCCGTCGATCATCGCGACCGCATTCGTCACGCCATAGACCGCGACGAACGAGCCGAAGCGCGGGCCCTTCTCCTGGCCGAGCAGCACCTGGTAGAGCATGTTGAACCAGTCGAGCGAGACGCCGGGCCGGCCGTCCTTGCCCTTCTTCACCTGATCGAGGAACGGCTCGCGGCGGCCGATCTCGTAGACCACGTTCTGGATGTCTTCCGGCGCTCGATCCCGCCGGCATGTTGCGACAGCGCATCGCGCAGATCCTGCAGCGCGGCGCGCTCGCTCGTCGGTCGGCTCGCGGAATTGCTTCGTCGGCGCCACGAAGTCGCGATAGTAGTTGATGGCGTAGCCGACCATCGCATCGAGCTTCGGATGCGTCTGCGGCGTCACGCCCGGGCGATAGCGGCCGATGAAGCCCCACAGCGTCTCGGCGTTCTCCGCATTCGACGACGACACCAGCGTCAGCAGCAGCTGGAAGGTGACGGGCATGTCGGCCTTCGGCGGATTGCCGGCATGGATGTGCCAGACCGGATTGGCGAGCTGCTGCTTGGCGTCCTGCCGCGGAAAGCCGTCGAGGAACTGCTGGTAGTCGTCGACATTGCGCGGGATCACGTCGAAATACAGCCGCTTCGCCGCCTTCGGCTCGCGGTACATGAACAGCGACAGCGATTCCGGCGAGGCATAGCGCAGCCATTCGTCGATGGTCAGGCCATTGCCCTTCGACTTCGAAATCTTCTGGCCCTTCTCGTCGAGGAACAGCTCGTAGTTGAACCCTTCCGGCGGCGTGCCGCCGAGCGCCGCGCAGATCTTGCCCGACAGCTTGACCGAGTCGATCAGGTCCTTGCCGGCCATTTCATAGTCGACGCCGAGCGCGAACCAGCGCATCGCCCAGTCCGGCTTCCATTGCAGCTTGCAATGTCCGCCGGTGACCGGAACGCGTGACGCGCTCCCTGGTCTCGGGATCGTCGTAGGAGATGGTGCCGGCCTTGACGTCATGCGCGACGATCGGCACCTAGCAGCACGACGCCGGTGCGCGGGCAGATCGGCAGGAACGGCGAATAGCTCGCCGCGCGCTCCTCGCGCAGCGACGGCAGCATGATCGCCATCACCTCATCGAGCCGCTCCAGCATGCGCAGCAGCGCCGCGTCGAACTTGCCCGACGTGTAATAGTCGGTCGAGCTCGCGAACTCGTAGTCGAAGCCGAAGGTGTCGAGGAAGGCGCGCAGCCGCGCGTTGTTGTGCGCGCCGAACGACGGATATTCGTTCGAGAACGGATCGGGCACCTGCGGTCAGCGGCTTGCCGAGATGCGCCGCCAGCATCTCCTTGTTCGGCACGTTGTCCGGCACCTTGCGCAGGCCGTCCATGTCGTCGGAGAACGCGAGCAGCCGCGTCTTGATCTTGTCCTCGGTCAGCACGCGGAAGGCGTGGCGCACCATGGTGGTGCGCGCGACCTCGCCGAAGGTGCCGATATGCGGCAGGCCCGACGGACCGTAGCCGGTCTCGAACAGCACCTCGTCCTTCGGGCTTCTTCTTCAGCCGCGCGACAATCGCCTTCGCCTGCTCGAACGGCCAGGCGTTGGATTGTTCGGCGAGCGCGCGCAGATCGCTCGGGCTGGCGGCAGGGTCGATGATGGACATTTAGAAGGTTTCTCCGGAGGCCGCGGAAACTAGCGCTTCCGCGGCAAAATGCAAAATGACGGCGCGATCCGTAGGGTGGTGCGAAGGCGCATAGCGCCGTGCCCACCATCGCATTGCCGATCTGAGTCGAATGGTGGGCATCGCTTCGCGCTTTGCCCACCCTCGCAATGACGAAGCGGCTCCTAAAACGGGCTGATCGAAAAATAGCGCAGCCACAGATCGGTGTAGCGGCCTTTTTCCCAGAGCCGGAACAGCGCCCAGTTCAGCGACGTGCCGCAGCAGATCGTTGCCCTTGCGGACGGCGATGCCGATGCCCTCGCCGAAATAGCGGCTCTCGACAAAGGGCCCGCCCGAGAACGCGCAGCATTCGCCCGAATCGGTGCCGTTGATCCAGAACGCCAGCGAGATCGCGTCGCCGAAGATGAAGTCGACCTCGCTCGCGCCGCAAGCGCCAGCCGCAGCGCGTCGTCATTGGCGTAGGATTTGATCTCGGCGTCGGTGAACATCGCCTTCAGATAGGCCTCGTGCGAGGTGCCGGCGATGACGCCGACCTTCTTGCCTTCGAGATATTCGGGGCGGACCTCCGGCATCACGGCGTCGCGCCGCGACACGAAGCGCGCCGGCGCGCGGTAATAGGGATCGGTGAAATCGAGCCTGGCGCGCAATGGCGGCGTCACCGCCATCGAGGCGATGATGGCGTCGCCGCGGTTGCTGGTGATGGCGTCGACCAGCGTCTCGAACCGGCGCATCTGGATGGTGCAGGTGACCTTGATCTCGTCGCACAGCGCGCGCGCCAGATCGACGTTGAAGCCGGCCGGATTGCCGTCGGCGCCGGTGAAGTTGAACGGCGGATAATCGGTCTCGGTCAGGAACCGGATCACGGTGAGGCGCGACAGGTCCGGCCGGTCCGGACGCCGCCGCGGGTCCCAGAAGCCGGGCACCGCCTGCGGCGCCGCCTCGACCGCCGGGCCGGGGCTGGGTTTGCGCCTGCGCCGCAGCTACCGGCCAACAGCCATCAACGCGGCCGCGACCGACAGCCCGGCCAGCCAGGCGCGGACGGTTCGATGCAGTCTTGCATTGGTTAACGGGGCGTTATGATATGGCATCTGCCGGCAATTGTTAGCGGAATTTGCAGGGCCTTATAGACCATCCGGCCTGCGATGCGAGGGCCGTTTTGCCGCTTTGGCACCGGCTGCCGACTCAGAGATACCGCTTCAGATCGCTCGGCGGCTTCCTCCGGCGTCCGTTTCAGGTTGAACGGCGCTACGAAATGGCCGTCGCGGTCCATCAGATAGATCAACGCGGTATGGTCCATGGTGTAGTCGCCATCCTTGAGCGGGACCTTCCTGGCATAGACCCGGTAGGCCGAAATCACCTTGGCCACCGCCGCGGGCTCGCCGGTCAGCCCCTTCAGATGCGGATCGAAGCTGGAGAGATAATCCTTCATCGCGGCCGGCCGTGTCGCGCTCGGGATCGACCGAGACGAACCAGGCGTTGACCCGGTCGGCGTCCGTGCCCATCGCCTTCAGCACTTCCGAAATCTCGAACAGCGAGGTCGGGCAAACATCCGGGCAATGGGTGAAGCCGAAGAAGATCAGCGTCGGCTTGCCCTTCAGATTCTGCTCGGTCACGGTCTGGCCGGCCTGGTCGGTCAGTTGAAACGGACCGCCGATCGCGGCCGGCGCGGTGACGGTGCGCAGGCCGCCCATCGCCCACAGCATGATCACCAGCCCGACCACGCAGGCTTGCGGCAAAGGCAGCGATAATCACCAGCGGGCGGATCGGTCCGGTCCATCGTCGAATTTCCTTTGCGCCGTATCAGAAGCAGGCCGAGATGCCGGCGGCGATCATCTCGAAAAACACCGCGGTGCCGTAGTGGAACCACAAGCGCCGCCGCGCCGAGCACGGCCAGCGCGCCGAGGCCGGCTGCGCTCCAAACGATCGACCGACGCCACCCTGCCCTGACGGCGGGGTCGCGGTCATCATTCCGTGCTGGGTGGAAATCGGCTGAGCCATGCGTTTCAGATAGGGCCAGTTCCGGGGGCAGGCAAGCGGAATGGCCGCGCCCGACGATCACGTCATGCGGAGGGGTAAGCCAGGGAGAGGTGCACGAAAAGTAAATGGCCGGGACAAGGCCCGGCCACCACGTCACTTTCGGCGAAACGGCCGCCCCTGGTTCAGCGCGAGGCCGGCTTGTTGGCGGAGGCCTGGGCGTCGAGGTAGCAGGGCTTGTACATCGCCTGCAGCTGCTTGCCGCGCAGGAAGATCATGCGCGGGGTCAGGCCGCCGCGCTGCGGCGATCCAGCGTCCGGACCGCTGGCGGATACATCGAATACAGCATGTGGGTGGCTTCGGTGTTGGTGACGGCGCGGCCATTGGCGCCGAAATCCCAGGCGGCGTGGAAGCCGAGATTGGCGTGCGAGGTGACGCAGATCCGGTCATGGGGAACCGCGCCGAGCACGATGGTGCAGGCCGAGGCGCAGAGGCCGTCGATGATGACGGTTTCGCCCGAGGTGCGCAGGCCCTGGTACTTGTCGACATAGGTGCCGATCCGGCCGCCGCGGTCGTCGGCAATCCGCACCACCGCCTGGCTCGCCCCTACCCCCGCCAGCAGCAGCACCGCCGCAAGCAACCCCGTCACCAGCTTCATATCCCAGCCCCAGTCGAAGAATGTCGAAACCGGATCTGATCGTCTTAGTGATGCAAGACGGTACGTAGCGTCGTTTCGAGATCGTGATTTTGTCTAGGCGGCGAAGCCGCTCAAAACAAATTCAAATCAAGTGTTGCACGGGCCGCTGCACCCGTCCGCGCGAAAAGGTCCCAAACTGGAACAAGTCGACGTTCCCGACGGTGGCGACGTCGGCCGCAGGCAAGTCCGTTTGCCGTTGACCGCGCGCAAGGACGCGGGCTTGAATCGATAAAGGGCACGGGGAGGAAGCGATGGCTGAGGATCGCAGACGTAATCGTGGTCGGCGGCGGACTGGCGGGGCTGGTCGCGGCGACGGAGATCGCCGATGCCGGCAAACGCGTCATCGTGCGTCGACCAGGAAGGCGAGCAAAGCCTTGGCGGCCAGGCCTTCTGGTCGTTCGGCGGACTCTTCCTGGTCGATTCTCCCGAACAGCGCCGGCTCGGCATCAAGGATTCCTACGATCTCGCACTGCAGGACTGGATGGGCACCGCGGGCTTCGACCGCGACGACGACCATTGGCCGAAGCGCTGGGCGGAAGCCTATGTCGCGTTCGCGGCCGGCGAGAAGCGCGACTGGCTGCGCGCGATGGGCCACCGTATCTTTCCGGTGGTCGGCTGGGCCGAGCGCGGCGGCTATGACGCGATGGGCCACGGCAATTCGGTGCCGCGCTTTCACGTCACCTGGGGCACCGGCCCCGGCATCGTCGAGCCGTTCGAGCGCCGCGCGCGCGAAGCGCAGAAGAGCGGCCGGCTGACGTTCAAGTTTCGCCACCGCGTCGACGCGCTCGTCGATCACGAACGGCGCGGTCGAGGGCGTCAGCGGTTCGATCCTCGAACCTGACAGCGTCGAGCGCGGCAAGAGCTCGTCGCGCAAGGTCGATCGGCGATTTCACGCTGCGCGCGCAGGCGGTGATCGTCGCCTCCGGCGGCATCGGCGGCAATCACGACCTGGTCCGGCAGAACTGGCCGAAGCGGCTGGGCGAGCCGCCGAAATTCATGATCTCCGGCGTGCCCGAACATGTCGACGGCCGCATGATCGGCATCACCGAGGCCGCCGGCGCGCGGCTGATCAACCGCGACCGGATGTGGCATTACGTCGAGGGCATCCGAAACTGGAATCGCCGATCTGGCCGCGCCACGGCATCCGCATCCTGCCCGGCCCGTCCTCGATGTGGTTCGACGCCACGGGCAAGCGCCTGCCCGCGCCGCTGTTCCCCGGCTCCGACACGCTCGGGCAGCTGCACTACATCATGTGCGACCGGCTACGATTATTCCTGGTTCATCCTGACCCAGAGCATCATCAAGAAGGAGTTTGCGCTCTCCGGCTCGGAGCAGAACCCCGACCTCACCGGGCAAAAGCTGGCGCATGACCATCAAGCGCGCCACCAACAAGGGCGCACCGGCGCCGGTGGAGGCGTTCAAGAAGAACGGCGCCGATTTCATCGTGCGCGACAATCTCGCCGATCTCGTCAGCGCGATGAACGCGCTCGTCCGGCGACAATCTGCTGCAAGCTCGATCACATCAAGGCGCAGATCGAGGCGCGCGACCGCGAGATGACAAATCCCTACGTCAAGGACGCGCAGGTGATGAACATCCACAATGCGCGGCGTTACATCGGCGACAGACTGATCCGCACCGCCAAGCCGCACCGCATTCTCGATCCCGCGCACGGCCCGCTGATCGCGGTCAAACTCAACATCCTGACCCGCAAGACGCTGGGCGGCTTCGAGACCGATCTCGACTCGCGCGTGTTCGGCAACGGACGGCGAGATCATCCGGGGACTTTACGCCGCCGGCGAAGCGGCCGGCTTCGGCGGCGGCGGCATGCACGGCTACCGTTCGCTGGAAGGCACCTTCCTCGGCGGCTGCCTGTTCTCGGGCAGGAATGCCGGGCGGGCGGCGGCGAAGGCGGCTTCCTGATTTCTCCCGTCATGGCCGGGCATAGCCGTCTGAAGGACGGCGTCGCTTCCGCTCGCCTATGCCCGAGCATGACGAGGTTCGATGCAAATAACGCAGTGGCGCACGGCGCATGAGCGCGCTAAGAAGCCGCCGCCCCTTATCAGGAGAAAAACATGACCATCCAGCGCTTCGAAACCGGACCTCGCATGAGCCAGGTCGTCGTCCACGGCAACACCGTCTATCTCGCGGGCGTCGTCGCCGGCAAGGCCGCCGGCAAGAGCGTGACCGAGCAGACGCAGGACATTCTCTCGATCATCGACGGCCATCTCGCCAAGGCAGGCACCGACAAGTCGAAGCTGCTGTCGGCCACGATCTATATCACCGACATGAAGACGCTTCCCGACATGAACGCGGCGTGGGACGGCTGGGTGTCGGCGGGCAATACGCCGGCGCGCGCCACCGTCGAGGCCAAGCTCGCCGCGCCGCAGTACAATGTCGAGATCATGGTGGTCGCGGCGAAGTAAGACCACCTGCCGCAAGAGTCTCGCCCCGGATTGCACGCGCAGTCCGGGGCATTTTCATTGCATCTCACGCGCTGAGCCTAGCGCCGGCGAGCATCGCCGATGTCGGCCTGCAGCCACCGCGCGATCCTGCCGCCATGAATGGCTTAAGGCGCCGCGCCCCATGAAAAGGCTGAGGTGACCGCACGGCTCGCAGGCCCGTTCCAGCCACGCCGGCCGCGTGCCCAACAGTGGTGCGGTGGCGAACGCCTGATCGCGCGGGACGACGATGTCGTCGGCTCCCGCCAGCAGGGAAGACCGGCACGCACACCTCGGCGAGATCGATCCTGCGGCCGAGCGCGACGAAGCGCCCTTCCGCGATCAGGTTTTGCCGGAAAACCCGGTCGGTCACCTCGAGATAATAGGTCCCCGGCAGATCCAGCGTCGCGCGGTCCCAGCGCTCGAAACGATCCAGCAGCATCTGTGCCTCGTCCGATCCGTCGCCGAGATTCCGTTGCAGCGTGGTTTCCACGTCCTGCTGGCTGAACGGAATGTTCCAGAGCTTAAGCATGTGCTCGCCGCTGACGAGGCCGTCGCCCTGCTGCACCATCTGCTCGAAAGCTGGCTGCGGAACTGCGGCCACCATCTTCGAGAGTTCTGACGGCGTGGAGACATCGACAGGCGCGCCGGCAAGCACGAGCGCGCCGCACCTTGCCGGGAAAACGGGCGGCATAGACCAGCGACAGCCATCCGCCCTGGCACAGGCCGACAAGATCGACCGGCGCGCCGATCTCATCGATGGCGACATTGAGCTCGGCGAGATAATTGTCGATCGACAGATAGCGCATGTCCGGCGCAGCCGAGCGCCAGTCCAGGACATAGATCCGGTTCACGCCGTCTTTTTGCAGCGCCTCCACCAGGCTATGACGCGGCGCGAAGTCCGCGATCACCGCGCCGTGCAGCGCACTGGGGCGCGCAGACGAGAACCGGCGGCTGAGTCCTGATTCCCGCGCGAAAACTCCCGCAATCGCATCGTCGGAAGTTGCAGCACCACCGCGTTTGGCGTGGTCCAGGCCAGTGGCTCCAGGTCCGGCGCGCGGGAAGGCGCGGGCTTCTGATCGGCGAACCATTGCGCGTAGCTGTGCAGCGCCAATTTCGTGGCTTCCAGCGGCCACAGCCAGACCTGCTGCGTCCAGTCGGCGCCCGCATATGGCTCCGGCGGCCTTGTTTTCTCTGTCATGCCCGTTCACCGATTGATCGTCCCACATAGTGTGGATGGCAAGGGCCAACTTTGACTCTGATCAAGAACCAAACGAGGTCGAGGCCATGCTTTTACGCCAAAGCTGGCGCAGGCCCCAGTTCAATCGATGGTCATGCCCTCGCGACGGCGGGTAACGCGGCCACGGCCGCGCCGTTCCCTATGCGGCCCGCGCCGTGTTCCCCTCCGCCTCGATCCGCCGCGCCAGCACCCAGCGGAAATAGGTCAGCGCGGCATCCGCACCGATCGGCGAGCAACTGATAGTTCGGATCGGCGTCGAACACCTTCTGCTGCGCCTCGATGATCGCCAGGTCCTCGTTGAACGCCTCCTCGAGGCTGTTGCGCAGCGACAGCGCGATGTTCGGGTTGTCGATGTCGAAGTCGTGCAGATAGTTCCAGAAGAAATGCGTCGTGCTGCGCGTCTCCGGCGTCATGAACTGGCGCGTTGCGATATTGCCGCGTGCCCGGCACCTGAACGCCCTTCTCCGCGCCCTGCCCGGCCGGCGCGAACATGGTGTCGAGCAGGAAGATGCCGGGGACGAGCATGCGGCCGATATTGCGGCGGTCGATCTTGTCGGTCTTGTTCGAGATCACCTTGCATATGATAGGGCGGCGGATCGGCGCTCATGTGCCAGCGCTCGACGCGAAAACCGTCGTCGAGTTTCTCGATCGCGACCGGCTTGGTCTTGTAGGCGTATTCCTCGGAGCCGCCGAGCGTGTGGGTGTGCACGAAGGCGAGATGGGCGAAGTCGCTCAGATTGTCGACGATCAGCAGCCAGTTGGCCTTGTAGTGCATGTAGCCGGGCAAGCCCGCGCCATTTGGGATCGGCGAGCGGCGGATAATCGACGATCAGGTTCGGATCGGCCTTTTCGATATCGCCCATCCAGATCCAGATCAGATTGTAGCGCTCGACCACGGGATAGCTGCGCACGCCGAGCTTTGGCGGGATCATGTCCTGGCCCGGGATCTGGATGCACTTGCCGCCCGGCTCGAACTTCATGCCGTGATACATGCAGCGGATGTCGTCGCCTTCGATCCGGCCCATCGACAGCGGCGCGGCGCGATGGCAACAGCGATCGTCGAGCGCGACGACCCTGCCGCTGGCGCCGCGATAGATCACCATCGGGCCGTTCGAGGATGGTGCGGGCGAGCTTCCTGCCGTCGATCAGCTCGTGATTCCAGGCCGCGACATACCAGGAATTGCGCAGAAAGATTCCGTCATCCGACATGCCGTATCTCCCTCCGTCTGTGTTTTGCGAACCGCGCTGCTTTGTGCTCATCTTCTAGGGCATCGGCGGTTTCGCTTGTATCCGGATTCCCTGGACACACTGTCCCGCCACATGGACGATTGGCCCGGATGGACTGGCGCGATTGGGAGCTGTTTTGCGAAGTCGTTCAGCATGGCGGCTTTAGCGCCGCCGCGCGCGTGCTCGGCCATCCCAAATCGAGCCTCAGTGCTGCAGTGCAGCGGCTGGAAAGCAATCTCGGCCTGCGGCTGATCGAGCGCACCACGCGTCATTTGCGCCTGACGGATGCCGGCGACACCATCTATCAGCGGGTGCGGCCGCTGTTCATTGCGCTGCACGATACGCATGGCGAGGCGCTGGCGATGAGCAGCGCCATCGCAGGCACGCTGCGCATCAAGTCGCCTTACGAATTCGGCGCGCACCATGCAGGGCCGGTCGCGATCGAATTGATGGACCGCTATCCGGATCTCGCCATCCGGATCGATGTCGAGCACGAGATCGTCAGTCCGGTCGCCGAAAATTACGACATCGTGTTCGCGATGCTGGAGCCGCCGCTGCCCTCGACCGGAATCGTGATCCGCAGGGTTTCGTCGCTGGAACGCGGCCTGTACGCGGCGCCTGCGCTGTTGGAAAAATTCGGCGAGCCCCGCACGCTGGAAGAGCTTGCCCAGCTTCCGATGCTGACCGGCCCCAATGACGCGCCCTGGGCGCATCACCACGCCGGCCGGCATCGACCGAGCATCTCACGGTGCAGAAGGCGCGGCTGGTGAGTTCGAATGCGGATATCCGGTTGCAGGCGGCGCTCGCCGGGCTCGGCGTGTTGCGGGTGACGGCGAGCTTTACCGACGCGGCGGTCGAAGCGGGACTGCTGCGGCGGATCCTCACCGATCATGTCTGCGAGCCGCTCAACGTTCACGCGCTGCTGCCGGCCCGCCAGTTCGTTCCCGCAAAAGTGCGATGCTTCCTCGATGCGCTCGGACGCCCACGGCCGAGCGGCGGCGGCGGAGGGAAAATCGCAATCTTGACCTCCGAGGTCAATCCTTGACCTCCGAGGTAATCGATCAGCGCAGTGCGAACCTTCGATAGTGCGTTCAGCCGATCCATCCGGCGCTACCGAAGGAGAGCAACATGACCGATCACAAGACCGTCGCGAGCCGCTACATCGATTTGTGGAACGAGCGGACCCCAAGCCGCCGGCGCGAAATTCTCAGCCAGAACTGGACCAGCGATGCCCGATATGTCGATCCGCTGATGTCGGGCGACGGCCACGACGGCGTCGATGCGCTTGTCGCCGGCGTGCAGCAGCGCTTTCCGGACTTCAAATTCAGGCTGATCGGCGGGCCCAACGGCTTTGGCGACCACGTCCGCTTCTCGCAGGGACTGGGGCCCGACGGCGGCGACAGCCCGATCAAGGGCACGGATTTCGCCGTGCTCAGCGACGGCCGCATCCGCAGCATCACCGGGTTCCTCGATCAGGTGCCGGCGGTGTGACGGCTGCGTAGATGGGGTAACGGGCCCCGGTCTGCCCTCAAGCAAGCCGCGCTTGCTACGGCGCTATTGGATGGCGCGCTGCGCGCGGCTTGCTTGGAAGGCGGGCGGTCGTCCCTCACATTGATGGTGTGACGGAGTCAGAGGGATGAGCCTCGCTCCAAGCATCAAGGAGAGACGACCATGAACCACTATGCCGGAATCGACGTGTCATTGGAATGCTCGAGCGTGTGCGTTGTCGACGCCAAGTGGCAAGATTGTGCGCGAGGCCAAGGTGGCGAGCGAGCCGCAAGCGCTGATCGCCTGGTTCGGTTCGTCTGGGTTTCGGCCTGGAGCGGATCGGGCTGGAGGCCGGGCCCTTGTCGCAATGGCTGTTTGCGGGGATGCGGGAAGCCGGCCTTGCCGTGGAACTGCTGGAGACGCGGCACGTGCGGAAGGCGTTCGAGGCGATGCCGGTCAAGTCGGATCGCAACGATGCGCGCGGCATCGCGCAACTGATGCGGCTGGGCTGGTTCCGGCCGGTGCACTGCAAATCGATGAGTGCGCAAGAGACCCGATCGCTGCTGACGGCGCGCAAGCTGGTGCAATCGAAGCTTCACGACGTGGAGAACAGTCTGCGCGGGATCCTGCGCGGTTTTGGCCTGAAGGTTGGCAAGACGACCGGACAGAAGTTCGCGGGACGGATCGAGGAACTCGTGGCGGGCCACCCGCACCTGCAGATGATCGCCAAGGCGCTGCTGGCGGTGCGAGCGGTGCTGCGGACCGAGTTCGCAGCCTTCGAGAAGCAGACCCGCAGGATGGTGCGATCCGACATGCAGGCACGGCTGCTGACGTCAATCCCGGCGGTCGGCCCGATCGTGGCGCTGACCTATGCCAGCGCGATCGACGATCCAGCCCGGTTCAAATCGTCGAAGCAGGCAGGAGCCCATTTCGGGTTGACCCCGAAGAAGCATCAATCCGGCGAGACCGACTACACCGGCCGGATCAGCAAGATCGGTGATGCTTCGGTGCGCACGGCGCTTTACGAGGCCGCCAATGTCATGCTGACCAAGCCGGTCAAAGGCTGTTCGCAATTGAAGAGCTGGGCCATGCGGATCGCCAAGGCGCGCCGGCATGAGCAAAGCCAAGGTGGCGCTGGCGCGCCGGCTCGCGGTGATCATGCATCGCATGCTCGCCGACGGAACACCCTTCAACGCCGCTGCTGCGGCAGCCTAACAGGGAGAGACACAACAGTTTTCGGGCGGGTCACGACACCAGGCCTTCTCGAAGCGAAGTCCCTTCGCCGGGACGATGGATCAGGTCAGGCCGTTGCCCACCAGGTCGCCCTCGTGAGCACGCACAACGTAGATTGGTCGACCTATCCTCTTCCAACCCCATCAGGTGGCGGCCCTGCGCCGACCCCGTACAGAAGCGAGACCCCGGCGAGCGGACAACGCAAAGGGATTGACTAATCGAGGCCCGTTACAGAAGGGTGGGCAAAGCGAAGCGTGCGCCACACAGTCGCGAATTGGAGAGATGGTGGGCACGGCGTAAGCGCCTCTGCCCACCCTACAAAGCTACTGAAGCCAAATTATTTCGGGAACCTATTTCCCTCTGCCGCATCCAACCCCAATACCCTGGTTATTGGTGGACATCATGCGCCAGGCCCACATACCGCAAATCGCGCCCGTCGACACCGGCGACACCGAGCTGGTGCGGCGGGCGCTGGCGCGCGACGAGGCGGCGGTTCGCGCCATCATGCAGGCGAACAACCGCAGGCTCTACCGGCTCGCCCGCGGCATCCTGCGCAACGACAGCGAGGCCGAGGACGTGGTGCAGGAGACCTACGTCCGCGCCTTCACGCATCTGGAAAGTTTTCGCGGCGATTCCAGCCTGTCGACCTGGCTGTCGCGGATCGCCATGAACGAGGCGCTGGGCCGGCTGCGCCGCCGGCGGCCCGCCGTGGAACTGGACGCGCTGCCGCAAGGCGCGCTCGAAGCGCAGATCATCCAGTTTCCCCTCTCCGCCGCCGACGATCCGGAAAAATCCATGGCCCAGCGTGAAATTCAGCATGTCGTCGAGCACGCCATCGACGAACTGCCGGAGGCCGTTTCGTCTCGTCTTCATCACCCGCGTGATCGAGGGCATGAATGTGGAAGAGACCGCCGAGATTCTCTCGGCTCGAAGCCGGAGACCGTGAAGAGCCGGCTGCACCGCGCCCGCAATATGCTGCGCGACAATCGTCGAGAAGAAGATCGGCCCCGTGGTGATGGAAGCGTTTCCGTTTGCCGGCAAGCGCTGCGAGCGGCTGACGGACGCCGTGCTGAAGCGGCTGGGTTTCGCATTAATTTTCCGGGAACCTCTGCGCGCTCCGCGCCATCCAACTCCTGTGCAACCAACAACGCGCCGGCGGCTTCGCGCCGGCGCCACAGGAGTGTCAGATCATGTTCGTTCGATTGAGCGCGGCGATCGCCGCACTGAGCCTGCTGAGCAGCGCCGCGCTGGCGCAAGGCGCAAAGCCCACCGATCCGCAGATCGCGCATATCGCCTACACCGCAGGCGTCATCGACATCGCCGCCGCCAAGCAGGCGATGACCAAGGCCAGCAACAAGGACGTCAAGGCGTTCGCGCAGGACATGGTGCGCGACCATGAGGCCGTGAACAAGCAGGCGCTCGACCTCGTCAAGAAGCTCAAGGTGACGCCGGAGGACAACGACACCAGCAAGACGCTGTCGAAGCAGGCCGCCGACAAGCTCGCCGAACTCGGCGAAGCTGAAGGGCGCCGAATACGACAAGGCCTATGTCGCCAACGAGGTCGCCTACCACAAGGCGGTCAACGGCGCGCTGGAGACGCAGCTGATTCCGTCGGCCAGCAATGCCGAACTGAAGAGCCTGCTGCAGACCGGCCTGAAGATCTTTCAGGGCCACCAGCAGCACGCCGAACACGTCGCCGCCGGCCTGAAGTAAGGAGCCGCCATGCGTCCGGGACGGCTATCTGCCGATCGTTGCACTGCCCTGCTGCTCGGCACGATCGCCGTCCCGGCGCATGCGGCGACGATCCAGATCACGATGCGAGAATCTGGTGTTCGCGCCGGCCGAGGTTTCGGCCAAGGTCGGCGACACCATCGAATGGATCAACAAGGACGTGTTCGCGCATACCGCGACCGCGCGCAACGGCGACTTCGACGTGACGATGCCGCCGAAAAAGACCTCACGTCGTGACGAAGGCCGGCAGTACGGCGTCGAATATTACTGCCGCTACCATCCCAACATGAAGGCGGTGCTGACGATCGCGCCGTAGCGGCGTCCGCCTTTGCGATAGCGATGGCTCAGGCCGCCCGCACCGAACTGAGGAACTTGCCGACCTCGCGCCTGAGGCGGTCGCTTTCGCCGGACAATGATTTTGCCGCGCCGAGCACACTGGCCCGGAAGCGGACCCGGTCTCGCTGGCGCCGCGCTGCACGTCGGCGATGTTGGCGGAAACCTGCTGGGTGCCGTGCGCGGCCTGCTGCACGTTGCGGGAAATTTCCTGGGTCGCCGCGCCCTGCTCTTCGACCGCGGCGGCGATGGTGGAGGCAATCTCCGACATCCGGCCGATGGTGTCGCCGATCTCCTTGATGGCCGCGACCGATTCCTGGGTCGCGGCCTGAATGCCCGAGATCTGCTGGCTGATCTCGCCGGTCGCCTTCGCGGTCTGCTCGGCCAGCGCCTTCACCTCGGACGCCACCACGGCAAAGCCGCGGCCGGCCTCGCCGGCGCGCGCCGCCTCGATGGTGGCATTCAGCGCCAGCAGATTGGTCTGGCCGGCGATGGTGTTGATCAGTTCGACCACGTCGCCGATCCGCGCGGCGGCCTTCGACAGCTCGCCGACGCGGTCGTTGGTCTTCTGCGCCTGCTCCACCGCTTCGCCGGCGATCCGCGCCGAGTCCTGCACCTGACGGCTGATCTCGTTGACCGAGGACGCCATCTCTTCGGTGGCGGAGGCCACCGATTGCACATTGGTGGAAGCTTCTTCGGACGCCGCCGCGACCACGGTGGTCAAGTTGCTCGGAGCGCTCCGCGGTCGCCGTCAGCGTGCCGGCAGAGGCTTCCAGTTCGGTCGAGGCCGACGAGACGATCTCGACGATCTCGCCGATCATCGCTTCGAAGTCGCTGGTGATCCTGTCGACGCGCTGGCCGCGCTGGATCTTGGCGTCCGCTTCCACCGCGCGCGGCCTCGTCGGCGGCCTTCTTGGCGATCAGAGCGTCCTTGAAGACCTGCAGCGAGCCCGCCATCGCGCCGATTTCATCGGCGCGGTCGATGGTCGGGATGGTGACGTCATGCCGGCCGGCGGCGAGATCGCCGACGACGCCGGTCAGGAGCGTCGCAAGCGGTATGATCACGCGGCGGCGCAGCATCATCGGTGACGCCGGCAAGCACGCCGAGCAGCGCCACGACGGCAAGACCAGCCAGCCGCCAGCATCGGTCAGGGCCGTGTCGCGCGCGGCGCCCGCGCGTTCGGCCGCTTCCGCCAGCGCGGCATCGCGCACGGCGAAGAAGTTCGTGCACCGCCGGCACGATCGTGGGCCGCCGAGTTCGATCGGCAGTTGATCCCGTATTTGCCATCGCGCGCGTCGCGGCCGGCATCTCCCTTTCGACCACCGGCGCGGCCTTGCCGAAATAGGCGTCGATCGCATCGTTCATCGCCTTGGCAAGCCGCGGCGGACTGCCGATCTGGTCCACGCCGGCCTCGATCCGCTCGCGATCGAGGTCCGACGCGGCCCTGGAAGCGGTCCATCGCTGGCATATTTCAGCCGCCGTCAGCGGGCGGCGCGTGCTGATCGCAGGCGACATCGTCGCCGCCGCGAGCCGCCGGCCGAGATCCGACAGATCCTGCGCCGTGCGCAGCGACATTCAACAGCGCCGTCAGCGACGCGTCCGCCGCCGCGACCTGAGTTTCAGCCGGTTCAGCAGCGGCTCGAGAATCCCGACGACCTGGGCCAGGCCGGGCAGGAAGCCTTTCATCACCGCAGGATCGCGCCCGCTCATGGGCAGCGCCAGCGCGCGATCGCTGGCGGCGCGAACTTCGGCCAGCTTGCCGCCGCCGCCTGGTTGAGGCCGTCTGACGATCGCGGCAGCTATCGCTGAGCGCGCCGACGGCGGTCCGTGCTTTCGCGAATGCTGCATCTGCCGCCTGCCCGGCCTTCGCGGCTGTCTCCATCTGCGCAGGCGTCGCGGCTGATTCCTGGAACAGCGGCCGACATGAGGCGCCCGGTAGCCGCAACCCGCTGGCCAACCGCCAGCACCGTGCCGTAGGCCTCCACCGCCTTGATCGCCTCGGTCTTGCTGGCAAAGGTCAGGTACTGCGGGACAAGGACACCGGCACCAAGGACGACCGTCAGGACCGTCACCGAAAGCATCGATACCGCAAAGAGCCGACCGATCCGCATGTTGTGATCCGTTGCGTGAGGAGCATCAACTGTATGCGGCGCTCGGCTAAGGCAGCCTTAATGCAGGCTTAAATACGGGCCGGTAGCGCTGATCACTACGAGGGGCACGCGGCTCTGGCCCAGTCAGGACCGCAGCGCCATCACCAGCCGCACCGCGACGCGCCGCCTGCCAGACCGGATAGAGGAACGAGGTCTGATCGAGGCCAAGCGCATTGTCGAGCGCCAGCAGCGTGCCGGCCAGCGTGCCCGTGATCAGCATCGGCCACCACGCGGCGGCACGTGCGCGGCCCCGCCGGCAGCAGCCCGATCCCCAGCGCCATCACGGCCGTCCCGACCAGGCCGCCGGTCAATCCGGCGAGCAGATATCGCATGATCCGTGGCAGCGCCCGCGGTCTGCCCGTCGATGAAGATCGCCGCATTCACCGCGCAGACAAACGCGACCATGGTGATGATCGCGGCAAGCCCCGCCGCCCACCGCGGATTGGCGCTGAAGCGCCGCACCAGAATGAAGACGAGCACGGCGAACGGCACCGCGATCAGCGAAATGCGAAGCTGGCCGGGCAAGCCGACGATCTGGTCGATCAGCGTCGGCAACAGCGGCGTGAGGATGCCGGACACGAGGCCGCCGGCGGCGACCATCAGCAGGTTGTTGCGGGAGGTGTCGGTGGAAGTGATCGCCTGGGTCAACGCGCACTCCTTTGTTGCGACACGCCCATGTCTAGCACGGCAGCGACGGAAATTGAAGGCAACGCGCGAGGCGTGAGCCGGCCACAAATAAAAGCCGCGCCAACCCGAAGGTTGACGCGGCGATGGCCGTTCTGTTGCCAGGTGGACCAACCCCGAACAGGTTACGCCGCGAGGCGCACTTCGTTCAATGCAACGTTATCGTTTGCATTTAGGTTTTTGACCCGATAACGGCGGTATCATGCCGAGCACAATTCAGAGCTTCTTTGCGACCATCGATCCTGGTTCGCCCCCGCCCTAGCAGCCCTGGGATTCGGCCTTCCGGCAGAATCGATCTCACCGAGATGAGACCTTTAAGCTCAAGCTGCTAAGGTGGAGGCGCCGGGTACTGCCCCCAGGTCTGCCCGCAGTCCACTCTAAGGTTCAGCGCCATCGTCTTGCGACGAAGCGACCCTACGCGCGATCGTGCAGCGAAAGATAGGCCGGTGTTGGCCCGAGTCGGCGGGTCGAGCCTGTGCCGATTGTTGGAGCGGGCGAAGGGGATCGAACCCTCGTATGCAGCTTGGGAAGCTGCCGTTCTACCATTGAACTACGCCCGCGATCGCTCCCCATGATTAGCCGACCCCGCGCCATCCGCCAAGCGGTTCGATCGCTCTCCGCGTCACACTTAACCTCCTGCAAAGATTTCAGATGCGCGGTTTCACGGCGAGTGCTATGATCCTCTCTCGGGGCTGAGTGGCGTATGACGGGGCGTGGCTACACCATTTTCGATACCGGGGATCGGCCGCTGCGGCATCGCGTGGGGCGATGCAGGCGTTATCGGCGTGCAGCTGCCCGAAGCCGCGCGAGATCGAAACAAGGCGGCGGCTGTTTCAGCTCTATCCGGATGCCCGCGAACTTGCGCCCCGCCGAATGTCGAGATGGCGATCGATGGCATTGCGGCGCTGCTGCGCGGCGAGGCGCGCGATCTTCCGAGGTCGCGCTCGACATGGCCGGCATACCCGACTTCAACCAGCGCGTCTACGCGTTCACGCGGCACGATTCCGCGCGGCGAAACCCGCACCTATGCGCGAAGTCGCCAGCCGCGCTTTCAGCGCCTCGGGCGCGGTGCACTCGGTCGCGCAGGCGATCGCCCGCAACCCGTTCATGATCATCGTGCCCTGCCATCGCGTGCTCGAGGCCGAGCGACTACGCCGACAAGATCTCGCCGAATGGCGGCGCCATCTCCAAGCGCCGGCTGCTCTCGATCGAGGCGCGCAGCCCGACCGCCAGCAAGACGCTGTTCGACGTGCTGCTGCCGGTTGCGCCGCCGCGGCCGCATCACCTAAATCTGCGGCATGACGGCAACCACGCTTCTGCGAACGCAAATCCATTTCGGTGTCCGACTTCCGCTGCACGCGCGGGGCCCGGCGACAAGCCGTTCGCGGAACAGCATCGCTGCCACTCGATCTCCTATGTGCGCAAGGGCAGTTTCGGCCTGCATTGCCGCGGCAGGTTCAGCGAGCTGGTGGCGGGATCGGTGCTGATCGGCCATCCCGGCGACGAATATGCCTGCACCCACGACCACGTCTGCGGCGACGAGTGCCTGTCGTTCTTCCTGGCGCCCGAACTGGTGGAAGCGATCGGCGACAGCGCGGACGCCTGGCAGATCGGCGCCGCGCCGCCGCTGCCCGGAACTGATGGTGCTGGGCGAACTGGCGCAGGCGGCAGCAGATGGCAGCAGCGACATCGGCCTCGACGAGATCGGTCAGGTGCTGGCGAGCCGCTTTGTCGAGGTGGTTTCCGGCAGCAGCCGCGCACAATCCGGTCGCGATGCCGGCGCGCGATCGCCGCCGCGCGGTGGAGACCGCGCTGTGGATCGATGCCCATTCGCACCAGCCAGATCAATCTGGAAGATGCCGCCGGTCAGGCCGGCATCAGCCCGTTCCATTTCCTGCGGCTGTTCTCGCAGGTGCTCGGCGTCACCCCGCACCAATATCTGGTGCGCTCGCGGCTGCGCCATGCGGCGCGGCGGCTGGCCGACGACGACAGCCCGATCACCGATGTCGCCTACGACGTCGGCTTCGCGCGACCTCTCAATTTCGTGCGCACCTTCCACCGCGCCGCCGGCGCCTCGCCGCGCTGAAATTCCGCCAGGCCTCGCGCGGCGACCGCAAGATTTTCCAAGAACGGCTGGCCCTCCACTGGCTAGGGCTGTTCTCCAGGCTCGCGCGGCTTCGCGCGCTTCCAACTGGAGAACATCATGTACGACCACATCGGATTACGCGTCGGCGATCTCGACGCCAGCGTGCGCTTCTATACGGCGGCGCTCGCCCCGCTCGGCTTTGTGCTGTGCTCGCGCGACGATTCCGGCGCGGGCTTCGGGCCCGAAGGGCGCAGCCGGCGCTCTGGCTGCATCTGCACAAGGGACCGGCCGGCGGCCAGCCGCGCATGTCGCGTTCCGCGCCAACGACCACGCGGCGATCAAGCAATTCCACAGCCGAAGGCCTGAAGGCCGGCGGCCGCGACAATGGCGAGCGCCGGGCCGCGCGCCGATTACAGCCCGACCTATTACGCGGCGTTCCTGATCGATCCCGACGGCAACAATGTCGAGGCGGTTTGTACGTAGTGCCGCGATCGCATACACTGCCGTCATTCCGAGGATGCGCACAGCGAGAGCCGAATCCATACTGCGCCGGCATCGTGAGATGATGGATCTGCTCCGCTCGCTCGCGCTCGCAATGACGGCTGACAGTTCATCACTCTCCTCAACAAGGACTCACAACCATGGCTTCCATCCACAAAGGACATCCTCATCGACGCCTCCGCCGATCGACGTCTGGGACGCGCTGCGCGATTTCGGCGCGCTGCATACGGCGGCTGGTGCCGGGCTTCGTGACCGACACGCAGGCTCGACGGCGACGCGCGCGATCGTGACGTTCGCCGAACGGCACGGTGGCGCGCGAAATGCTGGTCGATTGCGACGACGCGCGAGCGGCGGCTGGTCTATGCCATCGTCAGCGAGCGCATCAAACAGCACAGCGCTTCGGCGCAGGTCATTCGCCGAAGGCGACGGGCGCACCCGCTTCGATCTGGATCGCCGACGTGCTGCCGAACGAGATCGCGCCCTATATGGACGCGCAGATGGATCTGGGCGCTGCTCGCGATGCAGAAGTCGCTGGGACGCAGCGCGGCATGATCATCAGCGTTTCTCGACGCCCTCGGCGCGGACGGCCCCTCGGCCGACCGCGCCGGCAAGATGGATCTCTACGGCCGCTTCGTCGGCTCCTGGGATCTCGATGTCAGGCAATTTTCCGAAGACGGCAGCGAGCGCCGCCGCGCCGGCGAATGGCATTTCGGCTGGGCGCTGGAGGGCGCGCGCGATCCAGGACGTCTGGATCGTGCCGCCACGCGGCGAGCTGCGGCACGGCGATGCCGCGGCCAATGTCAACTCGTACGGCACCACGCTGCGGGTCTACGATCCCAGATATCGACGCCTGGCGGCATCCAGTGGACCGATCCAGTGACGCAGAATTTCCTGCAGATGATCGGCCGCGCGGAAGGCGCGCGACATCGTGCAGCTGGGCACGCGGCCGGACGGCCAACTGGCCCGCTGGAGTTTTAGAGACATCACCGCCGATTCATTCCTCTGGCGCGGCGAAGTCTCGGCCGACGACGGCGCGACCTGGCGTGTCGTCACCGAGTTCACCGCCCGCCGCAGGCGAAGCGTGATCTTTCGCACAGATCGGCTGACCACCCGCTCCTAGCCTCGCCCCGTGCGTCCGAATGGCGCCGCGTCCGCGGCCGCCAGCGCATGAGAGTCGAACCATGACTGGAGCTGACAAGATAGTCTGTCAGGCAGCCACGCTGCTGCTGCTGTTCACCCTGACGTCAACGCCGGCCAAAGGCGCAATTCGCCGGCTTCGGCGGCAGGCGGCGGCGGCGATATGACATGATGACGCAGATGGCGCCGATGCTTGAAATGATGAAGGCGAAGATGGGCAAGCGCCGCTTCGCCGCGATGATGCAGACCATGGGTCCGATGATGAGCCGCATGATGGAAGGCGGCGGCGGTGCCTGTGGCTTGGCGGCGCGGTGGGGCGGCGGCGGGATCCCAAGCGGCGAAGTTTACTGGCGGCGGCATTCCGCCGGCATCGGCGGCGGTTACCAGCGCGATCAGCTACCACTGCCCGACAGTTACGGCGCGAATTTGGGCGGCGCGAACTTGAGTGGTTTGGCGGCGGCGATTTCATGGAGCAATACGCCGTAACTGAACGAAGTAC